>Ga0207719_100511_pt1 | contig 21227 bp, 23 predicted proteins | sample A23P1SouthBayCA_2_FD_187279 | JGI IMG/M metagenome (GOLD analysis project Ga0207719, IMG submission 187279) | Aerobic enrichment media microbial communities from Eden Landing Ponds, California, USA - A23 P3 (3) (SPAdes) | ecosystem: Environmental > Aquatic > Marine > Unclassified | place... | reverse complement strand
TCGAACGTTTCCTCATCAACCGTAATCGAGTGATAGCCCTCTGGTGGCATGGCTATTTACAGTAATAATATCGTTCTATACTGTAATAGATTCTGCTAAAGTTGACACCCTTCGCCACCACCACCACCAACGTTTATCATAGGTCCGGTCGCGCTTTCGGGTATGGACCTCGGAATCAACCTCTGGGTCTGGGGCGCGCCGATCACCGACGACACCGTCTCCGAGCGCGTTCCACAGGCCGCCGGGATGGGGTACGACGTGGTCGAGTTCCCGCTGGAGGAACCAGGGGGGTTCGACTACGGCCACGCGAGCGATCTCCTCGACGAGCACGGCCTCGACGCGAGCGTCGTCGTCGCGATGTCGGAAGACCGGGACCTCCTGGCGGAGGACCCCGAGGTACGCGCCGACGGCCGCCAGTACATCCGCGACAGCGTCGACGCGGCCGACGCCATCGGCGCCGACCGCGTCGTCGGACCGATCTACTCGGCGGTCGGCCGGACCTGGCGGATGGACGAAGCCGAACGCGCCGCGGCGATGGACGACATCGTCGACCAGCTCGAAGAGCTCGCCGCGTACGCCGGCGAGCGCGACATCTCGTTGTGTGTCGAACCCCTCAACCGCTTCGAGACGAGCGTCCTCAACACCGCCGAACAGACCATCGAGGTCGTGGACCGCGTCGACGATCCGGCCTGCGAGATCCTGCTCGACACCTTCCACATGAACATCGAGGAGAAGTCGCTGCCGGCGGCGATCCGGGCCGCCGGCGACCGTCTCGGCCACGTCCACGCCTGTGGCAACGACCGCGGTGCCCCCGGTAACGACCACGTCGACTGGGACGGCGTCGCGGCCGCCCTCGACGATGTCGGCTACGACGACCAGGCGGTGATCGAGTCCTTCACGCCGGACGTCGAGAGCATCGCCCGTGCCGCCGCAATCTGGCGTCCCTTGGAGGAGAGCCAGGACGCCCTCGCCGAGGACGGCCTGTCCTTCCTCCGGAACCTGTTCGGGGAGTGACGGACGTCCATGGGCGAGACGGACCGAAGCTACACGGGGACACACGCCGCCTTCTACGAGGCGCTGACGGGCGCGAACGCCCGGGGCGACGTCCCGTTCTACGTCGAGACGGCCCGCGAGACAGAGGGTCCCGTGCTCGAACTGGCCTGTGGCACCGGACGGGTGTACCTCGACCTCCTCGCGGCGGGCGTCGACGCCGACGGGTTCGACCGCTCGGCGGACACCCTCCGGGAACTCCGGCGGAGCGCCGCCGAACGGGGCCTCGACCCGAGCGTCTGGCAGGCCGACATGACGACCTTCGCCGTCGACCGGGCCTACGACCTTGTCATCTGTCCGTTCAACACCCTCCAGCACCTGCTGACGACCGAGGAGCAGCTGGCGGCGCTCCGGCGCGTCCACGACGCCCTCGCGCCCGGCGGACGGTTCGTCTTCGACGTGTTCGTCCCCGACTTCGAGCTGATCTGTGAGACCTACGGAGAGTGGCAGGAAGGGGTCGTCGAGTACCGCGGCGAGACCTACCGGACCCGGAGCAGGACCCGGATCATAGACGAGGTCGACCAGGAGTTCACCTTCGAGGTGGAGGCGAGCGCGCCCGGCGGCGAGCAGGTCTTCGCGGTCGAACACCACCTGACGATGCTCCCCAGACACGAGGTGGAACTGCTCGCCCGCCTCTCGCCGTTCGAGGACTGGCAGGTGGGCGGGGAGTTCTCGGACGAACCGATCGAGGACGGCGACTCCTCGCAGGCGTGGACGCTGTGGAAATGAGCTGCGCGACAGCCGCCGAGGCCTACAGTCCACATCACCCGGAGCCGTCCGATCCGACGTGCGCCTCGAACTCCCGTCCGAGCGTGCGTGCGGCACCCTCCTCGGTGACCTGCTCGTACAGTTCCTCGACGCGTTCCTCGCCCACGTTCGTGTACCTGGGGACCACGCGCTTGATCACGACGTACGACGCCCCGGCGGCGACGGCGGCCGCGACGGCGCCCTTCGGACCGTAGCGCTTGTACCCGAACCGGACCGCCTGGACCAGGACACCCACCGTGTCGACCATGTCCGCGGTTCGCCCGGCACGTCTATATCCTTTTCCCTGACACCGGTCGGTGACGACGCCCCGTTGCGCCAGCCAGTGGCGACACCCCGTTGCGCCGATCCACGGTGACGCCGACGGGACGGTGCGCTTTTGCGTCCCCCGCGCGTTCGGTCCACCATGCCAGTCGAGAGCGACGCGGAGTTACGGGAGATACTCGGCCTCGAAACGATCGCCGTCGTCGGGTGTTCCGCGACGCCCGGCAAGGACGCCCACGAGATCCCGAAGTACCTGCTCGAACACGGGTACGAGGTGATCCCGGTCAACCCCTTCGCCGACGAGATCTTCGGGCGGACGGCGTACGACTCCCTTTCCGACGTCGAGGAGGAGGTCGACATCGTGAACGTGTTCCGCCCCTCCGAGGAGGTGTCGGGAATCGTCGACGAGGCCATCCAACGGGACGACGTGCTCGTCGTCTGGACGCAACTGGGGATCCGCGACGCGGCGGCGGCCACACGCGCCGAGGAGGCCGGGAAAACCGTCGTCCAGGACCGGTGCATGAAGGTCGAACACGGTCGCCTCGTCGCGTGACTGGCGGGGGAGAAACCGGAAGCCCCCGGATCAGGCGGGGTGTTCGGGTCCCGTCTCCTCGGATTCCTCGGGAGCACTCTCCGAGTCGTCGGCGCCGTCCGCGCCGGCGGTCGTCCCGGCGCCGGAGTCGCCGGACGCCGTCCCCGCGTCCCGCGATCCGGACTCCTCGGGCAGGTCCTCGATCGCGATGTCGTGTTCCTCCGCGATCGCTTCGAGGATCCGCCGCTGTGCGGCTAGCTCGGCGCGAAACACCGCGCGCTGTTCGTCCACCTTGGCTTCCAGGCTCGCGCGCTGTTCGTCGAGTTTGGTCCCGACGTCCGTCGCGTGCTCGTCGAGTCGTGTCTCGAGGTCCGCCATGCGGGCGTTGGTGTCGTCGACCGTCTCGGTGGTCTCCTCGACGCGCCGCGTGAGTTCGTTCATCTTCTCGTAGAGGTCCTCCGCGATGTTGATCATCCGCTGGATGTTCTTCTTGGCGTCCCCGATCATACCCCCTCTTCGTGCGAAGCCGGCTTGTGCGTTGTGGCTTGGGCCGGGGTGGCCCCCGGGCACTCCGGTGGCGCCGGTCGGCCGCCCGTGATCGACGTTCGCATGGCTTATTGTGCGGGTGCCCGGAGCGTCGGCCGTGACCCGCGAACGCCGCGCCGCCGGCCTCGGCGTCGTCGCCGCAGCCCTCACCCTCGCCCTGGCGGCGCTCCCCTACGCCGTCGCCCGTCCGACGGCAGTCGGGACGTACTACGCCGCGGGACCAGTGAGCCCCGTGTTCGTCTCGCTTCTCGCGGTGATCGGCGCGATCACGCTCGTCTCGGCGACGACGGGTCGGTCGGATCCGCCCCTGGCTGCCGGGATCGCGGTGACGGTCGGCGCCTTCGCGGTCCTCCTCGCCGCCCTCTGGGCAGTGCCCGCCCGCGAGGTGGCGCTGAGCATGGACCTTCGGGCCGCGTTCGGCACCGACGCCACGACGTGGTTCGAACACCACTCCCTCGCGGTCGTCGCGAGTACGCTCGTCCTCGCCGTCGCGTCGGGGCTGTACACCCGGGAGGTCCTGTAGCCGCGTCGGGAGCTGTGCGTCCGGGCGGTCCTGCAGGGCCGCTTCGAAAGGCCCTTATGAGCGACCGGGGTAGTTCGAGGTGGACTAGGCCGGGCGGTTAGGCCACCGCTCCCCCGCCCGAAACGGTCTTCACGGGGGCCGAACACCGGGGGCGTCAGGTCAGACCGGCGCGGGCCCCGGGAGCCGACGTGGAAGCCTCGTCCGCCGGGGACGGCGGTCCACGGCGGCCACCCGAAGGGGTGGTCCGTCGTGGTTGATCGGCGACACCGGGCCAGGCACGGAAGTGAGCAGCCCATCGCCGGACACCCGTCGCTCGTCGGGTCGCGGGGTGGAGGAGGTGACCGGGACTACCCGTGCCGGAACGCCTGGCAACCCCGGCCGTCCGACCATTCATCGCGACATTCGCGTACCGATCAGTTACTCGCACGGAGCGCGACGCCGCCCACGATCAGCCCGACGCCCAGCAGGGCGAGGAGCAACGACTGCCCCGCGACGACGGCGATGGTCTGGTCGACGACGCCCAGGGCGAGGTCGACGGCCGCCTCGGGAACCTCGCTCCCGGAGAGCTCTGACTCGACCTGCGATTCGATGGCCCCGGGGGCGACCGTCGCGAGAGCGTAGGTCCCGCCGCCGACGATCGCCATCGGGAGGCCCGACCAGAGCGCCGTCGTCGAGATCGACCGGGTGATCAGGAACAGCAGGCCGATCAGGCCGAGCGAGACGAGCGGAAGCACGAGCACGAGCAGGTCGAACTGCTGGTACCGCGTCTGGGCACTCTGGAGCTGGTTCCGGAGCTGCTGGCGCTCCCCGTCGTCGATGCCCGGGGAGTCCTCGATCAGGTCGAATCGATCATCGACCCGGCTGTCGAGGTCGTTCCGGAGAACCGTCGAAACGTTGCCCGCGAGGTTGGACTTGTCGGCCGACAGTTCGGAATCGAACTCCGCGTAGGACTTGTTCGTCGTCAGCCCCTCGACGCCCGTGACGAGCATGTTCGTGGCGGGCTCCGCGACCGGATCGTAGCGGGGATCGATGCTTTCCTGGACGGTCGATCCGACGGCCGAGCTGATCTCGTCGTTGATCGCGGCGAGCGTTTCGTTCACCCCGTCGTCGATCGCTTCACTCGACTCGTTTCGGATCGCTCGTTTGATCTCACCCTCGCGTTGCCTCACGATACGCTCCTTCTGTGATTCGTTGTACTGCTCGGGATTCTCACCGATAAGCCGGAGTAGTTCGTCGTTCGACCGATCCTCATACGTCCGGTTGATGACCTGTTGGCGGATGTCCGCCCGGAACGATTCGCGGGACTCGTTGTACGCCTCCGGACTCTCGGACATGTTCGCGACGATCCGCAGGTCCAGCTGGACCCCTTCGACCTCCGTCGAGAGGTTCTGGGACGCCGTGACGATGTCGAGTAGTTCCCCGACCGACCGGTCCCGAACCTCCCGCTCGACGGCCCCGGCGACGTTCTCCTTGGCCGGGACGAGGTTCACCGAGACGTTGAGTTCCTCGGAGTCACCCTCCAGGAACCGGAACGTCCGGTTGACGTTCGCCTCCGTCTGGTTGCGGAGGTACTCCCGCCTGAGCGTGTCGTTGACGATCCGGCGGGCGTCGATCTCGACGGGGAGGTCGGTCCGTTCGACCTGGTCGGCCGCCTGGTCGCCGGCGATCGACTGTAGCTTCGTGTAGGCCTGTTCCTCCTCCAGTGTCGTCGTGACGAACTCCTCGTTCGCCGCCGTCCTGTCGACCGCGACCGCGGCGTGTCCCGCGACGAGACTGATCGTGAGCAACAGTACGACGACGACCCCGAGAACCCCCCGTATGACTCCCATGTGTGTACCCCGTTAGACCCTCGTTAACTCCCAGGCAGGGTAAACTTTCTGGGAACGCCGCCGCCCGGGACGAGACGACAACGGCCCTTATTAGTCCCCGGCGGGCTCGACGACCCCCTCGACGCCGGACAGTTCGAGACCGCCGCCGATCGTCCGGTTGGGGTAGGGGATGTTGATCCCCTCCTCGTCGAAGCGTTCCTTCACCGCGGTGACGTACTCCCCGCGGATCCGGACGAAGTCGGACCGGCCGGGGTCCTCGATCCAGATGCGGGACTGCAGGCCGACCGAGGAGTCGCCCAGTTCGACGAGCCGAACCGAGGGCGCGGGATCGTCCATGATGTCGGGGTGATCGTCGGCCTCCTCGATGATGATCCCCGTGGCTTTCTCGATGTCGTCGTCGTAGCCGATACCGAAGACGAACTTCAGGCGCAGCCGGTCGCCGTCGACGGGGTTCTTGACGACGCCGTCCGTGAGCGCCGAGTTCGGCACCGTCAGCAGTTCGTTGTCGAAGGTGCGCACCCGGGTCACCCGGAGGCTGATGTCCTCGACGACGCCGGAGTTGTCGTCCCACTCGATCCAGTCGCCGATCTTGAACGGCTTGTCGGTGAAGATAAACACCCCGGCGACGAAGTTCTTGATGACGTCCTGCAGGGCGAAGCCGATCGCCAGCGTCGCGGCGGCTGCGATCGTCGCCAGCGACTGCAGGAAGTCACCGTAGTCGGCGAGTCCGAAGGCGAGCGCGATCGCGGCGAACACGACGGCGAACCACGCCACTTTCTGCAACGGGTTTCGAGCGTGTTCGTCGAGTCCTCGAGCGCGGAGCGCCCGGTTGAGAAGCGGCAGGACGACGAGCCGCCCGGCGAGATAGACGATTACGAACACGAGGACGAACGTGAGTGCGGGTCCGATCGTGTCCGCGTAGGGGATGCCGACCCGATCGAGGACATCGACGACGAACCCGTTGAGTTGAATCGGGATCATCGGTGATACACCGCCGTGTTACCCCGCGTCTCGATCAGATCGGCGCCCGTGGCGTCGGCCAAGTCGGCCGCGACCTCATCCGTCGACGACCCGGCGCGTGCCGAACGGAGGAACTTGGCCTTCACGAGGTCGCGCTCCCCGAGTTGATCGGAGAGTTCGTCGGTCACCGCGTCGATACCCGCCTTCCCCACCCAGACCGTCACGTCGATGTCGTGGGCCTCCTTCCGGAGTGCCTGCTCGTCCATGTATACGAGACACGTTTTCGCCCGGGTCGTTTCAAACTTTCTACCTAACCTGTTTCGCCGCGACCGGCACGTCCGACGGCTCGCCGCCCGGGTCGGTTCCTTGTCCGGGGACCACGATGGGTCACTCGTAAGGGTACCGCGACTGATGACCACACTCGCAGGTCACGACGACGTGGCCCGCCCGGGTCCGGACCCGGGCGTTCCGTCCCGGGAGCAGGACGCGGTCGCAGGCGCCGCAGGTGAACCGGTCGAACTCACGGGGTAGCGACAGGCGGTGGCGCTCGGCGATCCGGCGCGCCCGGCGGACGTAGGTCCGCGCGCGCTCCCGGTCGCCCGCCTTCGCGGCCGCTCGTGCCGCCTCGAACAGCCGGTCGACGCGCTCGGCCGCGATCGTCCGGGACACGTCCCCCCGAAGTCGCCGTCGGGGTAAAACGCTCACGGCGTGGCCCCGTCGATCGCCGGTGCGAGCGGCGCCGCGAGGACGTGTCGCCAGCGTCTTGTGTCCCGGCTGCTTTCGGGGGGTATGGTCAGGGAATGGGACCACGCTCCCGACGTCAACGCGCCGCTCGCACGACCCGAGAACGCCGCCGCCCGCGGCGAGTACTCCGGCGACCACGTCGAGTCGTTCACCCTCTCGGATCGCCTGATGTACGGCCCCGTCGTGCTCGCCTTCTTCCCGGGCGTGTACTCCGGCCTGTGTACCGAGGAACTCTGTACGATACGTGACTGGTACGACGACCTCGCGGACCTGGACGCCCAGGTGTTCGGCGTCAGCGCCGACACGCCGTGGTCCCAGCTCGCCTTCATCGACGAGTACGACCTCACCTTCCCCCTCGTCTCGGGGTTCAACAACGACGTCATCGACGAGTACGGCGTCCGCTCGGAGGGCGGGCTACTGGAAGGGATCGCGAACCGATCGCTGTTCGTGATCGACGAGGAGGGGAGCGTCACCTACCGGTGGGACGCCGAGCCCGGCGAACTGCCCGACCTCGACGAGGTGCGGTCGGCGATCGAGGCGGCGCGGTAGGGGAGAGTGGCTCTCTCGGTGCGTTCGCGATGGAGCCCCCCCGTCGTCGTCGGGACGGCGATCCTCGTCGTCTCCCTCCTCCCGGTGTCGGCCGGCGGGACGGCGACGCCCGTCGTCCCCTTCGGGATCGACGCCTGGCTCCACCTCGCGGGGTACGCAGTCCTGTCGGCGGGCCTCGCGCGTGCGCTGTCGATGGGCGGGCAATCCGGGCTGACCGGAGTCGGGGTCGCGGTCCTCCTCGCGGCGGGGTTCGGCATCGGGGTTGAACTTCTCCAGACCACGGTTCCGGCGCGCCGGTTCGAACTGACGGACCTCGCCGCGAACGCGGTCGGTAGCATCGTGGGGGCCGCCGGCTGGTGGACGTCAGGACGGTGACTCCCCGGAGCGTCCCGGTGGGGTTTTACTCGTCGGGAGGGTACGGAGGGCTGATGAGCGACGCGCCGACGCCGGAGGCCTACGAGCGCGGGCGGGGGATGGACGCCCACAACGAGGTAATGCGCGAGATCCGGGCGCGCAACGACGAGTCCCACGACCCCCGCGAACCCACGCGGGTGTGGATCGACGAGGACCGCACCCCCGGTGGCACCTACGACTCGCTGACGATCATCCTCAACACCGGGGGGTGCCGGTGGGCCCGCGCCGGCGGCTGCACCATGTGTGGCTACGTCGCCGAGTCCGTCGAGGGCGGGACGGTCCCCCACGACGCCCTGATGGCACAGGTCGACGCCGCCCTCGACCACGAGCAGGCCGAGGCCGCGTCGCGGTGTGGCCTCGTGAAGATCTACACCTCCGGCTCCTTCCTCGATGAGCGGGAGGTCCCCGCGAAAACGCGCGAGGCGATCGCGGAGACCTTCTCGGATCGCGACCGGATGGTCGTCGAGTCGCTGCCCGACTTCGTCGAGCGCGAGCGCCTCGACACCTTCCTCGACCGCGACCTCGCCCTCGACGTGGCGGTCGGCCTGGAGACCGCGACCGACCGCGTGCGCCACGACTGCGTGAACAAGTACTTCGACTTCGCGGACTTCGAGGCGGCCTGCGAGATTGCCGACGAGGCGGGCGCCGGGATCAAGGCCTACCTCCTGATGAAGCCCGCCTTCCTGTCGGAATCGGAGGCGATCGCGGACATGAAGCGATCGGTCCGGCGGTGTGCCGACCTCGACCCCTGCCACACCGTCTCGATGAACCCCACGAACGTCCAGTCGTTCACGATGGTCGAACAGCTCCACTTCGCGGACGGCTACCGCCCGCCGTGGCTCTGGTCGGTGTGTGAGGTGCTCGCATCCACGACCGACGTCGACGCGATCGTCGTCTCCGACCCCGTCGGTCACGGCTCGGATCGCGGCCCCCACAACTGCGGGGAGTGTGACGACCGCGTCCAGAAAGCGATCAAGGACTTCGACCTCCGGGCCGACCCGTCGGTGTTCGAGGAAGTGTCCTGTGCCTGCGAGCGCACCTGGGAAGAGGTCAAGGCGCGGGAGACGGCGTACAACCTGCCGCTGGCGCAGTAGCGACGCAGGGATCGCCCCGGCGCGCCGGAGAGCCCTTAGGCGAACCCGTCGAGTACGCCCTGCCCGTCGGTGAGCCCGAGTTCCGGCAGGGTCGCGCGTTCGGGGTGGGGCATCAGCACGGCCACGTGTTCGTCCTCGCCGAGAACTCCAGCCACGTTGCCCTTCGAGCCGTTGGGGTTCGCGGCGTCGGTGACACTGCCGTCCGGCTCGCAGTACCGGAACAGGACCCGCCCATCGGATTCGAGGGCGGCCAGCCGGTCGTCGGCGATCTCGAAGCGGCCCTCGCCGTGGGCGATCGGGAGTTCGATCACGTCGCCCTCGTCGTAGGCCGCCGTCCAGGGAGTGTCCGCGTTCTCGACGCGGACGTGGACGTGCTCACACCGGAAGCGGGCGGTGTCGTTGGTCGTGAACGCCCCCGGCGTGAGCCCGGCCTCACAGCCGATCTGGCAGCCGTTGCAGATCCCCAGCAGGGGCAGCCCCGCCTCGACGCGCTCGCGGACCTCGTCCATGATGGGCGCCCGCGCCGCCATCGCGCCCGCCCGGAGGTAGTCGCCATACGAGAACCCACCGGGGAGGACGACGCCCTCGGTTTCCCCGGGCAGGCCGTCCGTGTACCAGACGAGGTGGGCGTCGATCCCGAGGTGTTCCAGCGCGCGGACGGTGTCGCGGTCGCAGTTCGACCCGCCGAACTGGATGACGGCGACGGTCACGTCGACGACCCCCTGGTGTGGTCGTAGAGCGTCGGCGTCATTGTGGCGACCGTCATCGTCCCTCGATCGCGACCTCGTAGTCGTGGATCGTCGGGTTCGCGAGCAGCCGTTCGGCCATCTCCTCGGCGCGTTCGGCCGCCGCCCCTTCGTCCTCGGCGTCCAGGTCGATCTCGAAGCGGTCGGCCGCCCGGAGATCGGAGAGGTCGAATCCCAGGCGTTCGAGCGCGCGCTGGGTCGTCTCGGCCTCCGGATCGAGCACCCCCGTCTTGAGTCGCACCGTCACGACCGCGGTGTAGGCCGTCATTGCGTGCAGTGCCGTCGCCCCGGGCGAAAACAGTTCCGACTCGCGGGGGAGAGGATGAAACGACGGCGGACGAAACGCTGGCTTCTCGGGGAGGGCGAGGGGTAGACGACGAAAAAAATATTTAAAACCTGTCTGTCAGGGGGTGGTATGGAACGGGATATTCCCGACTCCGAACGGGATCGCACGAACAGACGACGGTTCCTGGCGGCGATCGGCGGGCTCGGCGTGGTCGGCCTGGCCGGGTGTAGCGCCGACGGCGGGACGGACACGCCGACCGAGACGGCGACGCCGACGGACACACAAGCCGATACCACCGTGCCGGACACCACTGCGACCAACACGACCACGGTGCCGGACGGCACGGCCAGCCCGACGGACACGAGGCCGACTGACACGGCGCCGACCGAGACCGCCACCGCGACGCCGTCCTGCGGAGAGGGCTTCGGGGACGATCCGGCGACGCTGCTCAGCCTGGCGGGGGGCAACACCGCGATCACGGCCGGCGAGTCGGTGACGATCACCGGCGAGATCCTCAACTCGTACCTGTTCACGCTCGACACGATCGAGGTGACGCTCGACGCGCCCGACGGGTGGTCGGTGTCGGCCGCCGGCGAGACGAGCTTCGAGGACGTCGTCTCCCAGGGGACCCGGACCGTCGAGTGGGAGGTGACGGCACCGGATTCCGGCGAAACCGCGTCCGTCGACCTGACGGCGGACGTCTCCTATACGCGTTACGAGCGGTGTGACACCGGGGCCGAGGCGTCGACCACGACGTCGCTGTTTTTCATCGCTGGCGACATCTCCTCGCCGGTTTCGGAGGGCCTGCTCGCGCAGTTCGACGCGACGCAGCTGTCGGGCGACGGTCCGGTCTCCTCCTGGGCCGACGCCAGCGGGGAGAGCGGAGCCACCCTCTCGCAGTCGGACGCCAACGCCCAGCCGACCCTCCAGACCGACGCCGCCCCGACCGGCAACGCGATGGTCCGCTTCGAGGCCGACAGCGACTTCATGTCCACCGACGAGCCCCTCACCACGGCCACCGGGGACGTCACGATGTCGGCGGCGTTCCGCATCAACGACGAGGCCAACGGCCGGCAGGTCGTCATGTACAACGGCTCGGACACCGACGGGAACGGCTACGGGATGATCGTCAACCAGGAGGGGGAGATGCCCCTCGACGGGACGATCCACGTGCTGTACGGCGGGGTGAGCTGGTGGTACTCCGAGACCAACCTCGACGACGACGCGGTGCACGTCGCGACCATGGTGATCCCGGCGTCGGGCGAGCCGCCGGCGCTGTACGTCGACGGCGAGGACCTGACTCCGCTGTCGACCGGCCCTGGCGGCGGCGGCACTCCGGGCGCCCCGACCAGCCAGTTCGGGATCGGACAGGACGAGGCCACGGTAGACACCAACCCGTACATCGACGGCGACATCGGCGAGGAGCTGGTGTACGAGCAGGCGCTGTCGGAAAGCCAGCGGATCCAGCTCGAGGCGTACCTCGAAAACAGGTGGGTCTCCGGGGACGGCGGGTGAGCGGGATGGCTGCGCTCGCGTCGGGATTCGATCGAGACACGGCAGGGAATACTCCGGAAACCCGGCCAGTAGAGAGCAACAGACTTAATTAGACCTGACCGGGATGTGTGTGGCATGGCAGATGATGACGAACTGAGCGAGACGGGACGCCGGAACGTCCTCAGGCTACTGGAAGCCATGGGCGTGGCCTCCATCGCGGGCTGTCTCGGAGGCGACGGCGGCGAGACGCCGACCGCCTCCCCCACGGAGCGACCGACCGCGACGGAGACGGCGACCGAGACGGTGCCGACCGGGACGGCGACCGACACGCCGCCGGGAACGCCGACGGACACCCCGACGGACACGCCGACCGATACACCGGAGGACACGCCGGAAGACACGCCCGAGGAGCCGCCGCCACCCCAGGAGGACCGCATCAACGTCCTGTTTCTCGGTCGGTCCGAGACCGGCAGTCACGACCCCGTCGCCCGCCTCCCGCAGATCGCCGAGTACCTCAAGAACCGCGGGATCAACGTGGTCTACACCGAGCGAAAGGACGACCTCCTGGTGCACACGCTGCATGATTACGACGCCTGGCTTTTGTTCGGCAACCGGTCGGACCTGAGTACCGCACAGCGGATCTCGCTGCTCGATTTCGTCGAGAGCGGGGGCGGGTTCGTCGCCCTCCACAGCGCATCGGGGTGTTTCACGGGCTCCCCGGAGTTCATCGAGCACCTGGGCGGGCAGTTCGAGTCCCACGGCTACGGCGAGATGACGACGGACCGCGAGCAGCCCGACCACCCCGTGTACACGGGCGTCGAGGAGATCGTCGTCGAGGACGAGACGTACCGACACCAGAATCTCAACCCCGAGAACGAGGTGCTGGCGTACGGGGATTTCCCGGATTACGGCCCCGACGAGGAGCCCGAACCCTGGACGTGGGTGCGCGAGGAGGGCGACGGCCGCGTGTTCTACACCGCCTGGGGTCACGGGCCCGCACCCTGGGCCGAACCCGGCTTCAAGAAACTCGTCGAGAACGCCATCCGCTGGACCTCCGGCAACGAGGACACCATCGCCGAGGACACCCGGACCCTCCCGGAGCTCGAGTTCGAGGAGCTGGAGGGCAACGATTTCATTCCCTTCGATGGCCCGGACCTCCCCCCCGAAGTCAGCGACGGGACGGAGTGGACGAGGATCCAGCACGTCCAGTCCGCGGCCGAGTCGATCGACCGCACGATCACGCCCGCCGGGTTCGAACTCGACACGTTCCTCTCCGAGGAGATGTTCCCCGACGGCGTCGGCGGAAACATCCTCGACGTCGAGTTCGACACCCGGGGACGCGCCTGGGTCGCCCTCACCCGGGATTACCCCAACGACATCGGCCAGGGACAGGACTCGATCGTCATCTGTGACGACACCGACGGAGACGGCCAGGCCGACGACTTCACCGTCTTCGCCGACGGCCTGTCGGGCCCGATGAACATGGTCCTCACGAGCCAGGGCGCCATCGTCGTCAACCTCGGCGCGTTCGACGACGACGGCAGCGTCATCCACCTCAAGGACACGAACGGCGACGATCAGGCCGACGAGGAGGAGGAACTGTTCTCGGGGTTCAACACGGGCGACACGCACGCCGGCCCCAACCAGATGGAATGGGGGATCGACAACTGGGTCTGGGGCCAGGTCGGCTACACCGGCTTTTCGGGCACGGTCGGCGGCGAGAGCTTCAACTTCAACTCCTCGGTGTTCCGGTTCAGGCCCGACGGCTCGGAACTCGAGGTCGTCGCCTCGCTGCCCGGCAACCAGGCCGGCCTCGGGTTCAACGAGGAGGGGCTGGCGTTCGCGTCGGTCGCGACGGACCAGCAGCCGAGCAACTACGTCGCCATCCCCCAGGTCTACTACGATGGCGTCGAGGGGATGTCGGCGCCGACCCTCGGCCCGATCTCCGAGACGAACCGCATCATGCCGGTCACCGACCGCGTGCGGCAGGGCGACAACATCGGTGGATACACCGCCGCATCGGGCCACGCGATCTACACGGCGCGGGAGTACCCCGAGCAGTACTGGAACCGGACCGCGTTCGTCAGCGAGCCAACGGCCCACCTGGTCGGGACGTGGCTCCTCGAGCAGGACGGCGCGAACTACACCGCCACCCATCCCCGGAACGCCGCAGCCAGCGCCGACTCGTGGTTCTCGCCGATCTACCAGAAGGTCGGCCCCGACGGGATGCTGTGGTTCATCGACTGGTACAACTACGTCATCCTCCACAACACGGGGATGAACCTGGAACACGGTCCCGGGAACGCGTACGTCAACCCGCTCCGTGACGCCCTCCAGTCGCGGCTGTACCGGCTGACCCACGGCGAGGCCGACGAGATCGACCCCCAGCCCCTCGATCTCTCGGAGGCGAGTTCGGGCGAGCTGGTCGACGCACTGACGAACGATAACATGACGTGGCGGATGATCGCCCAGCGTGAGCTGATCGCGGGCGCGGACCCCGGGGACGTCGTTTCGGATCTCGTCGGGTTGATCGAGGACGACTCGGTCGACGAGATCGATCTCAATCCCGGCGCGATCCACGCCCTGTGGACGCTGGAGGGGATGGGCCTCCTCGACGCCGGCTCGGCCGACGAGGCGGCGGCGGACGCCGCCAGGGGCGCGCTGAGCCACTCCTCGGACGGCGTGCGATTGAACGCGCTCCGGGTCCTGCCGGGGACGGACGCGACGAGGGAGGCGATCCTCCAGGGGGACCTGCTGGAGGACGACGACCCGCGGGTACGGATGTGGGCGCTCCTGGCACTCGCGGACGTGCCCGAGTCCGACGCGGCCGGCGAGGCGGTCTATCAGCTGATCGCCGATGGAACGACCGAGGATCTGATCGTCGACGCCGCGACGGCCGCGGGCGCCCAGCACGCGAGCGGGTTCGTCGCCGCCTACGAGGCCAACAACGATCCCGGCGGTGGTGGCGACGAGCCCCCGAACCTGCTGTCGAACCCCTCCTTCGAGGCGTCCGACACGCTCGAATCCTGGGGCACGAACACGTGGAACGGGAGCGGCGAGTACGCGATCTCGACGGAGGCTGCATACAGCGGCGACCGGAGCGCGATGATCTCCTCCGGAAGCGGGCTCGACGGTTCCCTGCAACAGACGGTCGCCGTCGAGGCGAACACCACCTACACGTTCAGCGCCTGGATCAAAACCGAGAACCTCGATCCCGGCGGCTCCCACGGCGTGGTGATCAACCCACAGATCATCGGGGAGGGCGGGGCGCCGGACCCCTTTCCGGCGGGCACCAACGACTGGACGCAGATGGAGATCAGGTTCGACAGCGGCAACAACGAGGAACTCCTGTTCAACATGACGCTTGGCGGGTGGGGTCAAGCCACGGGGACGGTCTGGTTCGACGACGCGAAGCTCATCCGGGAGGGCAGCGGTAGTGGCGTGCAGGCGGAAACGGTGTACGAGCGCGTCCAGACCCACCTCGACGAGACCGGCGGCGACGACCCCGGGGACACGGGACCGATCGATCCCGGGACGACGATCCAGCTGGACGCCATGACGAGCGGGTGGGAGGGGACGGCGCCCTCCGGGATCGACGGGACACAGAACCCGACGCTCACGCTCCAGTCCGGCGAGGAGTACACGGTCGAACTCACGAACCGCGACACCGCCGGGCACGACTTCGTCCTCCAGGACGCGAACGATACCGAGATCGAGGGGACCGACGTGGTGACCGGGGAGGGCGAGACGTGGTCGCTGACGTTCACGGCCTCCGGGGAAATGACCCGGTACATCTGCACGGTCCACCCGACGAGCATGGTCGGGTCGGTCGAGGTCGTGGACGAGGGGCAGTAACTGGGGCGCGTCCGGACGCCGAGAACTGTACGCCCGCCCCGGAAAACAGTGTGTGGAAAAGAAGCCTTTTGCCCGCCGACCGCGGAACGGCGGACGATGACACGACGATCCTCTCCACGGGGGTGGCAGCGGTGACGAGCGGCCTGACCGAGATCACGGTGATCGGAGAGGACGACACCGGACTCATCGCCCGGATCACGAGCCTGCTTTTCGATCGCGGGATCAACATCGAGGACCTCGATCAGGCGGTCCACGAGGGCGTGTTCCGGATGACGATGCACGTCGACGCGAGCGACATGGACGGCACCCGGGAGGAGCTCCGGGCGGACCTCGGGGAGCTCGGTGACGACCTCGATCTCGACGTCCAGGTGCGGTTCCCGGGCGACCGGGACACCCGGAACATCGCCGTGATGGTCACCAAGGAGTCCCACTGCCTGGAGCGGTTGCTGGCGGCCCACGAATCGGGGGCGATCGGCGCCGAGATCAGCGCCGTCATCGGCAACCACGACTACCTCTTCCCGCTCGCGGAGGACCACGGCATCCCCTTCTACGACATCGGCGACGACGCCGGCCAGCCCGACGAGGACTGGCTTCTGGACATCCTCGCGGACCACGACATCGACCTGATCGTCCTGGCGCGGTACATGCGCATCCTGAGCCCCGACGTCGTCTTCCGGTACGAGAACCGGATCATCAACGTCCATCCATCCTTGCTCCCCTCCTTTCCGGGGGCGCAGGCGTACCGCCAGGCCGTCGAGAAGGGCGTCCGTGTCGCGGGGGTCACCGCCCACTACGTGACGACCGACCTCGACCAGGGGCCGATCATCACCCAGCGCGCGTTCAGCGTGCCCGAGACGGTGTACGACGGCGACCCCGCCGAGGACATGGGGGCGGCGGTCGCGTCGCTGGAGCGCCGCGGGCAACCCCTCGAAGCGGAGGTGCTGCTCGAGGCGATCCGGATGCACCTGAACGACGACGTCGTGGTCCGGCGGGGCCGGTCACACCTGCGAAACGGCGCGGAAGGGTACCAGCTCGGCCTTCCGGGGTCGGTCGCGTCGGAACTGCCCGACGAGCCGGTCGACTCCTACTCGCGCCACTCGGCGAGGCAGGCGTCCGAGCAGAAGTGATGGTGGACAGCCAGGCCGTCCTCGACCTCCGTGACGACGCGGTGATCGGGATCCTGCACGATCGGGTCCTCGCAGCTCTCACACCTCGGCGCGTCCTCCTCGGTGACGCCCTCGCCGAGGTCTGACGTCGGATCGGCCATACCCGAAAATGCCCACGGGGGTACTTGAATGGTGCTTTCCAGATGCGCCCCGGCGGGCGCCCGCCGCGTCGTTCAGATCTCCCGCACGGCGTCCACGGCCGCCGGCAGCCCCGGCGCCTCGAACACTCCGAGGCCGGTGTAGGCGTTCGCGCCGGCGGCGTAGAGATCGCTCGCGGCCTCGATCACCCCGTCGGGCAGCCCCGGCGGATCGCGCTCACACAGCCCCCGCCAGTCGGCAACGCCTTCCGCTCTGGCGCGTTCCTTCGCCGCCGCAACCGCCTCGACCCATCCGGGGTGTTCGCGCTTGTAGTACTGGCGGATCACCTCCTTCGAGACCTGCTGGCCCGCATACGAGAAGCGGTTCTCGTCGAACGTCCCGACGACGTCGGCGACCCTGATCTCGCCGCGGTAGTACAGGCACTCGATCTTGCCGTCCTGGTGGTCGAGGCCGACCGTCTCGGCGCGCTCCGTCACGAGATCGTTGACCCTGCGGGCGATCGCCTCCAGGTCCGCCAGGTCCGCCTCGCCGGCGATGCGGTCGGCCTCGGCGCGATCCAGGTAGCGGTCCTGCTTTTCGTACTTGGTGGAGAACTCGACGATCGGCCCGTCGAGGTCCACGGCCTCGTCCGGCCAGGCGTCGAGGGCGAGGCCGTGATCGTCCGGCGCCGTCCGCGAGCGCAGGCTCGACCCCTCCGGAACTGTGTTCCGGAACACGATCTCCAGGGGGACGAGGTAGTTCTCCCCGCCGGCCGCGTGGTAGGCGTCGTAGTCGTAGGTCCCGCCCTCGAAGGGGAGGTCGGGGGCCCGGGTCAGATCGATCGCCATCTCCCCGGGCGCGACGCCGGCCTCGACCGCGGACGCGAGCGAGACGACGTCGCCGTCCGTCACGACGCCGCGGTAGTGTGTCGGGACGCCGGCGTCCTCCAGGCGCTCGAAGTTGAACGCGCCCATCGAGCAGAGCGACGCGCCCTTGCGGGGGATCTCGTCGGGCATCTTCCCCCAGTCGAACACCGAGTAGTCGTCGGTGAAACGGAAGGCCCCACGTCCGAGTCCGTCGGCCGTCGGCGGCTTCTCGACGCGGAACTCCTTGACGCTGGTCATGGGTCGGGGTTTCGGGCCCGCGACAAAGAGGTTTGCACTCCGGGCGCGAGCGCTCCTTGCGTCACGCCTCCGCCGCGAGGATGTTCGCGTCGGTCACGAGTTTGAACGCGGCGCCGACGAGCCCGCCGAAGAGGAACACGGCCCCCAGGATCGTAATCGCGAGCCCGACGACTCCCCTGATGAGGGCCGGCACGAACGGCCCGAGTCCCGGATCGAAGTAGAGACCGAGGCCGATCGGCAACAGGAGCGTCCCGACGACGTACAGTATCAGCAGCCGGCGCATCTCCGAATGGAGCGCGTACGCCACTGCGGAGTCGAAGTCGACAGGCGAGTCTCGGAGCGTGTCCTCGGGCTCTGCCATGGTGGGTGGTCTCCCGGCTACGGTAAAACGTCACTGCCTCGCAGGTCCCGGCAAACGTGGGGCCACACAGTACGCTTTTTACCCTGCTCGAATCAGTGAGAGACGATGGCCGACGCCTTCGAGGCCGGCGCGAACGTTCCCCGCGAGCAGTTCGACTTCGACGTTCGCCCCGAGACCGACCAGGCCTTCGAGAACGCCCTCGCGAAGGCCCGGGCGGGCGACCGGCTGACCGTCGACGACGCGATCGAACTCCTGGCGACCGGCTCGACGGCGCCGGGGATCGACCCCGAGCGCAAGGAGCTGGTGCTGGAAGCCGCCGACAGGCGGCGCGCCGAGGTGGCCGGCGAGGAGGTTACCTTCGTTGCCAACCTCAACAACAACGTCACCACCGCCTGCAACACCGGCTGCCTGTTCTGCAATTTCAAGGACCGCTCGAAGCAGTTCCTGGAGGAGTCCGACGCCGACCACGGCGGGTTCACCAAGACCCCCGACGAGTCCCGAGCGATCGTCGAGGACGCCCTCGACCTGGGTATCTACGAGGTCACCTCCGTCTCCGGGCTCCACCCGGCCTTCGCGCTCGACGCCGAACACCGCGAGATCCTGGAGACGAGCGACCGGGGCGACCTGAACTACAAGTCCCCTGGGCGTTACGAGAAAGATCCAGGTACCTACGTCGAGCAGATGCGGGCGATGAGCGTCGGCGGGGTCCACCTCCACTCGATGACGCCCGAGGAGGCCTACCACGCCCGCCGGGGCACCGACTGGTCCTACGAGGAGGTGTACGGTCGCCTCCGCGAGGCGGGGCTCGATTCGGTGCCCGGAACCGCCGCGGAGATCCTCGTTGATGAGGTCCGGGACGTGATCTGTCCCGGCAAGATCAGGACCGACGAGTGGGTCGAGGCGATGGAGGCCGCCGCCGCCGTCGGCCTCCCGACCACCTCGACGATCATGTACGGCCACGTCGAGAACGAGGCCCACCGGGCCGAGCACCTGAAGGTGATCCGCGATCTCCAGGACCGGACGGGCGCGATCACGGAGTTCGTCCCCCTCTCTTTCGTCCACCGGAACACGCCCCTCTTCGATCGCGGCATGGTCGAGGGCGGCGCGACCGACGCCGAGGACGAACTCATGATCGCCGTCTCCCGGCTCTTTCTCGACAACGTGGAGCACATCCAGTCGTCGTGGGTAAAATCCGGGAACGCGAAGGGGCTGAAACTCCTCAACTGCGGCGCCGACGACTTCATGGGGACGATCCTCTCGGAAGAGATCACGAAGCGCGCCGGCGGCGACTACGGCGAGATCAGGACGTTCGCGGAGTACGTCGACATGATCGAGGCGATCGGCCGGGTCCCGGTCGAGCGCTCGACCGACTACGAGAAACGCTGGGTCGTCGACTCCGACGATCCGCCCGTCGGACCCGAACTGGGGCCGCGAGCGGACGGGACGCCGATGCTTTGCGGTTCTCAATCGGCGCCCAGAACGCCACGGTAGCGCGCGCCCGCCTCGTCGTCACGCTCGATCGCGGCCAGAACCCGATCGGAGATCCACGGCTCCGCCAGATACCGCTCGTAGACGGGGAGGCGCTCCCGGAGCGGCACGCCCGCCTCCGCGGCGATGTCCTCCAGTTCACGGAGCGCGGGCCAGGCGTACTCGGGGTTGATGTGGTCGTCGGTGACCGGCGAGACGCCGCCCAGGTCGTCGACGCCACAGTCGAGCAACTCGCGGACCGGCGCCAGGTTCGGGGGAACCTGGACGGACACCGCCTCGGGCAGGCAGTGCCGGGCCATCGCGACGGTCCGGCGCATCGTCGCGACGTCGGGTGATCCCCCCGACCAGCGCTCGTTCTCCACGACGGGCTGGACGATCACCTCCTGGATGTGCTCGTACCGTTCGTGCAGCTCCCGGATCGCCAGCAGGCTCTCGGCGCGGTCCCGCCACGCCTCCCCGATCCCGACGAGGATTCCCGTGGTGAACGGGACCGACAGTTCCCCCGCCGTCCGGAGCGTGTCGAGGCGCTGTCCCGGTGTCTTCCGCCGGGGGCCAGCGTGGGCGTCCACGTCGGCGGTCGTCTCTAGCATGGTGCCCATGCTCGCGTTGACGTCCGCGACGGCGGCCATCTCCTCGCGGGCCTGGTCGCCGGGGTTCGCGTGGGGGAGGAGGCCGGCGTCGAGTGTCAGCTCACACACCTCCCGGAGGTACTCGTGGATGGAATCGTGGCCCCACGCCGCGAGCTGGTCGTGGATCTCGGTGTACCGGTCGTCGGGGTCGTCGCCGAAGGTGAAAAGCGCCTCCGTGCAGCCGGCGTCGACGCCGGTCTCGACGACGTCGCGGACCTCCGCCGGCGACATCAGGGTCGCCTCGCCCGGCGGGTCGAAGTACGTGCAGTAGGTGCAGGTGTACCGGCAGGCGGTCGTCAGGGGGACGAACACGTTCTTCGCGAAGGTGAGTTCGGGCGCCGGGTCGACGTCCGCCGGGGCGACGTCGAGGAGGCGATCGACCGCCGACTCCGGGAGTGCGAGGTCGATCCCGTACTCCCCGGCCCCCTCGATCATCGACTCCCCGTTCCCGCCCTAGGCTATAGTTCCTGTCGAACGCTGCCAGTCCTGCCGGCGTCACGGAGCACGCTCGCGGCCCCCTGACGGCCGGCATCACGGATCCCGCTCGATCCCGACGCGCCCGCCCTCGACGGCGAGGTCGAACCCGCCGAGATCCACGACGGCAGCCTCGACACCGTCGCGAATCAGGTGCCCGGCATCGTCATGGACGTGGGCGAGATCCGGGCGATGGAGGCCTACGAGATCGTCACGCGGGCGTATCCGTTCCGTGACCTCTCGGTCTCCGAGTTCG
>Ga0207719_100508_pt1 | contig 21260 bp, 27 predicted proteins | sample A23P1SouthBayCA_2_FD_187279 | JGI IMG/M metagenome (GOLD analysis project Ga0207719, IMG submission 187279) | Aerobic enrichment media microbial communities from Eden Landing Ponds, California, USA - A23 P3 (3) (SPAdes) | ecosystem: Environmental > Aquatic > Marine > Unclassified | place... | reverse complement strand
CCCCGCCAGCCCGGCGGTCAGGGACGCCCCGGCCAGGGCGAGCAGCCGTCGACGCCGGAGGCGCGTCTCCCCCGGTCGGTCGGTTCGCCCCCCGGTCCGGACGTCGTCACGTGCCATGGGTATCGTAGCGATTGAAACTGTTTTCCACGTCGATCGCCGGGGAACGGGCACGACAGCCGGCTCACCGCGCGTTCGCGCGCTCGATCCAGTTCCGGATGCGGTTCTCGCCGATGCCGGTCGCCTCGTCCACGTCCGCGGCGTCGGCCTCGGCGAGGTCGGACACGGTGTGGATCCCCGCCTCGGCCAGCCGATCGGCGTACGCCGGGCCGATCCCCTTGATCCCGTCGACGGGCTCTCCTCCCCCGGCATCGCCGGCGTCGGCCGCCACCGCTTCGCCCTCGGCGGCCCCGTCGTCTTCCGGTTCGGCGGTTCCACCCGTGCCCGTCGCGGTCGCTCCCTGGTCGCCCGTCGTGCCGGTCGCGTTCCCGCTCGCGTCGGTCGCGTCCGCGTCGCTTTCCTTCACCGCGCGCTCGGTCGTCGCGTCGGCTTCCCGCTCGACGGTCACGTCCGTCCCGCGGGAACGTCCGCCGGATCGATCGCTCGAGTCGTCCAGTCCGAGTGCCGATTTGATCGCCGAGATGAGCCCCATTGATGGGACCAACTTCCACCGGCTGTCACTTAAACCCGTTCCCGGAGCGCGGCGTTCATCGCCCCGACCGGCGCCGTTTCGCCCGTCCAGCGCTCGAACGCCTCGACGCCCTGGTACAGGAGCATCCACGCCCCGTCGATCGTGAGCGCGCCCGCCGCCCCGGCATCCCGGAGCAACCGCGTCCGGAGGGGGCTGTACACCGCGTCGAGCACCGCGAGGTCGGCGTGGAGCGCGCCGGCGGGCACCGGTGAGCGATCCTCCTCCATGCCGACGCTGGTGGCGTTGACGAGCAGGTCCGCGTCCGCCACCAGGTCGGGAAGAGCGTCGAGGCCGTGCCCGGTCGCGCCGGGGATCTCGCCGGCGAGGTCGCGAGCGCGCTCGACGGTGCGGTTCGCAATCGCGACCGTCGCGCCCTCGTCGGCGAGCGCGAACGCCGCCGCCCGTCCCGCCCCGCCGGCACCGACGACCACCGCCGTCCGCCCCTCGATCGCGACGTCGTGGTGGGCGAAGGCCCGGGTGACGCCGGCGGCGTCGGTGTTGTACCCCGAGGGCGGATCGGTCGAGAAGTCGATCGTGTTGACCGCGCCGATCCGCGCCGCGAGGTCCCCGGGGTCGACGACCGCGAGGACGTCCTGCTTGAACGGGATCGTCACGTTGAGGCCGGCGATGCCCAGCGCCGCCGCGCCCTCGATCGCGCTCTCGATCGCCCGGGGATCCGGTTCGAACGTGACGTAGCGCGCGTCGATGCCGCGTTCGGCGTAGGCCGCCTCGTGCATCGGCGGCGACAGCGAGTGTTCGACGGGGTTGCCGACGAGTCCGAACACCTTCATGACCGTCGATTCCGGCCGCCCGGCATAAACGCTACCGGTGGAGGATCGCAAGGTATACCTCCGGAACTGCTCTCCCCGTAGGTAGTGTCACGCCTCCGTCATCCGCTGGCGGCCGTCCTCGCCACGGTCGTGCTCACGCTCCCCTGGGTGGGCGTGTTCGCCGCCGGGGCCGTCGACGGCCTCGACACCCTCGTCGTCGTGGGGGTCAGCGGGGCCGCCATCCTTGGGGCCTCCTTCCTTTTGGCGTGGGGCGCCGAGACGGCCGAGAAGGACGTCCCGCGGGCGTTCGCGATCGCGGTGCTGGCGGTGCTCGCGGTGGCCCCCGAGTACGCCGTCGACGCCCTGTTCGCGTTCAACGCCGGCGCCGGCGGGGCGACGTCGGAGGCGTGTGCGGCGCTCAATTCGTCGCAGATGGCCGCCGCGGCCAACGACTCCGGAACGCCTCTCGCGGAGGCCTGTCACGACGCCAACCTCGCCATCGCCAACATGACCGGCGCGAACCGCATCCTCATCGGGCTGGGGTGGGCCGGGATCGCCCTCTTTACCGTCTACCAGTCCCGGAAGACTACCGATCCCGCGGTCAGGGACCGGCCGGGGACGCTCGCCGACGCGGTCTCGCTCGATCGCGACATCGCCCTCGAGATCACGTTCCTCTTCCTGGCGACGACGTGGGCCTTCCTCGTCCCCCTGGGCGGCGGGATCGACGCGCTGGACACCCTCGTCCTCGTCGGCCTGTACGTCGCCTACATCGCCATCGTCCTGCGTGGCGACGTCGAGGAGGTCGAAGAACAGGTCGGCGTGCCGGCGTACTTCCACGCCAAAGCTCGGCAGGTCCGCGTGCCCGCCGCGATCGCCCTGTTCGTGTACTCCGGCCTGATGATCTTCATCGCCGTCGAGCCGTTCGCCCACGGCCTCGAAGAACTCGGCAAGAACCTGGGTGTCCCCCCGTTTTTCATGATCCAGTGGATCGCGCCGCTGGCCAGCGAGTCGCCCGAACTCATCGTCGTCGCGTACCTCGTGAACAAGGCGCGGTCGACCGCCGGGTTCAACGCCCTCATCTCCTCGAAGCTCAACCAGTGGACGCTCCTGATCGGGACGATCGCCGTCGTGTACAGCATCGGCCTCGGCGCATACGGCGCCCTCCCCTTCGACGCCAAGCAGTCCGCCGAGATCTGGATCACCGCCGCCCAGTCGTTTTTCGCCCTGTCCGTGCTCGTGAACTTCGAGATCAGCGTCCGGGAGGCGCTCGTCCTGTTCGTCCTGTTCATCTCACAGGTCGTCGCCGAGTTCCTGATCCTCAAGGTGGTCGACGTCGCGAACCCCGAGGCGCTGAGCCACGACCTCCTGATCGCGTACGCCGTCGTCTACGTCGTCCTGGGCGTCGCGCTGTTCGTCCTCCGGCGTCGCGCCCTGATGGAACTGCTCGGGCGGACCCGCGACGTCGTGCGCGAGGCCGCCGGCAAGGAACCACGCCGCCAGCGGGCCGACTGATGACGCGCCGAGACGAAACTGAAGCAGGGGACGCGCCGACGATCGGGGTGGTCGTCAGCCGCGCCGACGAGGCCTCGACGCACATCGGCGAGCGCCTCCGCGATCCGGCGGACTGGACCGCACGCGAGGACGACTCGCGCCCGGAGGCCGACGGCGGGGGGACGTTCCACACTCACGAACCCGGCGAACCGGACGGGAACGTCGGGCGCGACGGTGGACTCGAACTCCGGACGTTCGAGGGCCTCCACCTCGACCTGACGGGCGTCGCCGACGCCTTCACGGACCCGGACCTCGTCGTCTTCGTCGCCCGGCACGCCGGCGAGACCGGACCCCTCCTGACCGCACACTTCACCGGCAACGTCGGGCCCGCGGAGTACGGCGGCGCCGACGGCGAGTTCGCCCGTGCCGCGCCGGGGGCGGCTGACCGGGCGCTGGAACGCCTCCGCGAGTACGCCCCGGAGGGGTACGACGTCGCCATGGAGTGTACCCACCACGGCCCCTCCCGGGTGGGCGCGCCCTCGCTGTTCCTCGAGGTCGGCTCCGCCGAACCGCAGTGGCGCGATCCCGACGCCGCGAGGGCGGTCGCGCGCGCCGTGCTCGACCTGGCCGGGGCGTCCCCTCACGCCGTGTCGGGGACTCCCCTCCACGCCGACCGGACGATCGTGGGCTTCGGCGGCGGCCACTACGCCCCCCGGTTCTCCCGGATCGCCCGCGAGACCGACTGGGCGGTCGGCCACGTCGCCGCCGACTGGGGGCTCGACGCCGCGGCGGAGGCGGGGATCGACCCGGCGAACGTGGTCGAGCAGGCGTTCGAGAAAAGCGCGGAACGGGCGTTCGCGGGGCGCACGGCGACGCGGGCCGTCGTCGACGGCGACCGTCCCGAAATCGAGGCGGCGGTCGACGACCTCGGCCACGACGTGGTGAGCGAGACGTGGGTGCGCGAGACGACGGGCGTCCCGCTCTCCCTCGTCGCGCGCCTCGAAGGCGCGCTCTCCGGGATCGATGCGGGGCTCCGGATCGGGGATCCAGCCCGGGCGGCCGGCGCGAACGCCGACATCGACTTCGAGACGGTGACCCCCGACCCGGACCTGCTCGCGGACCTCCATGGCATCGACGCCGAGCGTACCCGGGGGGCGGTCGCCGACCACGCCCTCGCCTTCGAGACGGCCGAGGCCGGAACCCGGGTCGCGGGATCGATCGCCGTCCCGGACATGGCAGCGTATGACGGCCTGCTCGGGGACCTCCAGGCGGTGCTCGCCGGGAAGTTCGACGCCGTCGAGCGGGTCGAGGAAGAGATCCGCGTCGTCGAGCGGGCCTTCGACCCCGGGCGGGCGCGGGAACTGGGCGTTCCCGAGGGGCCGGCGTTCGGCCGGCTCGCGAACGGGGAGTCGATCGAGGTCGACGGCGAGACGGTCGACCCGGCCGACGTCCACGAGCGGCGGCGGCGCTCCTACCGGCTCTTCCGGTAGCAGGGCGCGCGCCTCGCGCCGCGCGCGGCGCGGGCGTAAGACGGGCGTCAGACGACAGGGGGAACGATTAATGAGCCCCCGATCGATACGTCCGACAATGGATTCGATAGTCGACAACGCGATCGACGAGGCGGAGGGCGAGAACGGGACTGGCGGGCGAACCGACGGGACCGACCCCGACGCGACCACCCCCGAGGTCAACACCTCGGGCACCATGACCGACGAGGAGTTGCGCGAGGTCATCGACGACCTCGAGACGAACATCACGGTCGTCGGCTGTGGCGGCGGCGGCGGCAACACCGTCAACCGGATGAACGAGGAGGGGATCCACGGCGCGAAGCTCGTCGCGGCCAACACCGACGCCCAGCACCTCCACCAGGTCGACGCCGACGAGAAGATCCTGATCGGCCAGCAGAAAACGAAGGGCCGGGGCGCCGGCTCCGTGCCCCAGGTCGGCGAGGAGGCCGCCCTCGAGAGTCAGGACGAGATCCACGAGGTGCTCGAGGGCTCCGACATGGTGTTCGTCACCGCCGGGCTGGGCGGTGGAACGGGGACGGGCGCCGCCCCCGTCGTCGCGAAGGCGGCCCGCGAGATGGGCGCGCTCACGATCGCGATCGTCACCACGCCCTTCACCGCGGAGGGCGAGGTCCGCCGCACCAACGCCGAGGCCGGCCTCGAACGCCTCCGGGACGTTTCTGATACTGTCATCGTCGTCCCCAACGACCGCCTGCTCGACGCCGTCGGAAAGCTCCCGGTCAAGCAGGCGTTCAAGGTGGCCGACGAGGTGCTGATGCGCTCGGTGAAGGGCATCACCGAACTCATCACGATGCCCGGCCTCGTCAACCTGGACTTCGCCGACGTGCGCACCGTCATGGAGCGTGGCGGCGTCGCCATGATCGGCCTCGGGGAGTCCGACTCGGAGGCAAAGGCGAAAGACTCGGTGAAGTCCGCCCTCCGGTCGCCGCTCCTCGATGTCGACATCTCGGGCGCGAACTCCGCGCTCGTGAACGTCACCGGCGGCTCGGACATGGCAATCGAGGAGGCCGAGGGCGTCGTCGAGGAACTGTACGACCGGATCGACCCCGACGCACGCATCATCTGGGGCACCTCGATCGACGAGGAACTGGAGGGCTCGATGCGCACGATGATCGTCGTCACGGGCGTCGAGTCGCCCCAGATCTACGGCCGTTCCGAGTCGGCGCAGGCCCAGGCCGAGGCGAGCGCCGAGGAGATCGACTACGTGGAGTGACTGCTGGCGGGAGCCACGGTGTTGCCGGGGTAACCTGAAGGCTATACCCCTCGAACGCGTACACCCCCTCATGAGCACGGAGACGGTCGAGACGACCGCGGAGGCCACCCGGGTCGTGCTTTCGTACCCCTCGGATCTGACCGACTGGGACCGCGAGCAACTGGAGACGCCGTGGTACGAGGGCTACCTCCGGAAAACCCTCGGCGAGCCGGCCGTCGGCGACGTCTTCGAGGAGTTCGTCGACATCGGCTGCTGTGGCACCAGCCGGGAGGTACCATTGAAGGTCGAGGAACTCGTCGGGGGGACACGCGTCGGCGAGGACACCGAGATCGAGTACACCGTCCGGGAGTCCTGTGACCTCCCCAGCGCCTGGGAAGTCCAGGACGGCGGAGAGTAGTCGGTCGCCCCGTCGTCGCGTCGGGAGCCACGATTCTATCCCGGAGTACCTTTGTCGGGCTGCCGGCAAGAGGGGGTATGGGCGATACGGAACTGCCGGAGCATCTCCGGATCCGGAGCGAGACGCTGGATCGGATCTCCGACGGCGTCGTCGCTCTCGACGAGGACCTCCGGTACACCTACGTCAACGAGCGGGCGGAGTACCTGCTCGGGAGGGATGATGACGATCTTCGAGGGGCGCACATCCGGGACGCCTTTCCCGACGCGAAGGACACGGTGGTGGAGGACATCGAACGGGCGACGGAACGGGGGGAGCACGAGTCGTTCGAACGGTACGATCACGACTTGGAGCGGTGGTTCCGGATCCGTGTCTACCCCGACGAGCGGGGCGTCTCGATCTTCTTCACCGACATCACGGAGCGCAAGTCGAAACGGCGGGTGCTCGAACGCGCCGAGACGCTGTTCCGGAACGCACAGGACGCGCTGTTTCTCGTCGACGTCGGCGAACGGTTCCGGCTGGAGCGGGTCAACCCCGCCTACGAACAGCTCACGGGACTCTCCGACGACGAACTCGGCGGGAAAACGCTCAGGGAAGCGTTCGGCGAGGAGGACGGCGCGGCGATCGAGGCGCGGTATCGCGACTGCGTCGAACGCCGGGAACCGCTGGAGTACGAGGAACAGCTCTCGGTCCCCGAACCGGAGTCCTACTGGGAGACACGGATCGCGCCCGTCGTCGTCGACGACGAGGTGGTCCAGCTCGTCGGCGCGACACGCGACATCACTGAACGCAAGCGTCGGGAACGGGAACTCGAAGACCAAAGGGACAACCTCGAACTCCTGAACCAGATGATGAGCCACGACATCCGCAACGACCTCCAGCTGGTTTCGGCGTACGCGGAGATGCTCGAGGGCCACGTCGACGAGGGCGGCACGGAATACCTCGACTTCGTCCGGACGAGCGCGGAGTCGGCGGTCGAACTCACGAAGACGGCACGGGACCTCTCGGAGGCGATGCTCTCGACGGGCGACAGGGCGAGGCCGGTCCCGCTGTGGAGCACGCTCGAGACACAGATCGAGGAGACGCGCGCGACCTACCGGAACGCCGCGATCACGGTCGAGGGCGAGGTGGCCGACGTGGACGTTCTCGCCGACGACATGCTCGCCTCGGCGTTCAGGAACCTGCTGAAAAACGCCGTCCAGCACAACGACAAACCGGTCCCGGAGGTGCGCGTGGGCGTCGAGACGGACGCCGACACCGCCGTCGTCCGGATCGCGGACAACGGCCCCGGCGTCCCCGACGACCGAAAGGAGACGGTGTTCGGACGGGGGGAAAAGGGGCTCGACAGCGAGGGGGCCGGGATCGGGCTCTACCTCGTCCGGACGCTCGTGGAGCAGTACGGCGGCGCGGTCGGCGTCGAGGACAACGATCCGGAGGGGGCGGTGTTCGTGCTCGAACTGCTGCGTGCGACGACGGGCGGGTAGGCGCGGTCGATCAGACGTACGCGACGCCCACCACGCCGTCGGCGGCGCGGATCTCGACGCGGGCGGCGCCCAGCCGGGCGGCCCGCCGCCGCGTCGCCTCGTCGTCGCGGACGTCCTCGGCCGCGGCGTCGGTCTCCCCCGGCGGCACGGCGATGACGTGACGCGCCGCGTCCGCCCCGGGATCGGCGCGCGCGACCTCGCCGGCGTCGAGCCCGGCCGCGGCCTCGCGGTCCTGCGGGGACGGCGGCTCGTCGAGGACCTCGACCGCGATCCCCCACCGCGCGTCGATCTCGACGACCGACCACGTCACCCCCATCGGCGGCTCGGGTTCGATCGTCGCCTCGATCGCCTCCCCCGCCGAGAGTCCGGGGTTCGTTGACAGCGTGTGGACCTGTCCGTCGGCGACGTCGGCGAGCACTGCGCTCGCGTCGTCGGCCTCGGTCACGAGGAAGGTGCCCGTCTCGCTCACCCGTCGACTCCTCCGTGGTCCGGTTCAGTGTCGCCGTCCTGGTCCGGTCCGGTGTCGCCGTCGCCGTCGGCGCCCGACCGGGTGACGCGAACCGCGAGGTAGATCCCGAGGGCGGACGCCACCGGGGGGACGAGAGCGTAGATCGCCGGGAGGCTGTCGAGGACGGCGACGATGGCGTCGAGTGGCGCGGGTGCGGCGTGGGACTCCGGATCGGAGATGAACAGCATGAGGAAGATCGCGGCGAGGAATCCGACCCCCGACAGCGCGAGGGAACGGTCGCCGGTGGGGCGGTCGGGGGCGAGGCGGTACCGGCGGGCGACGATCAGCACGGGCGCAAAGAGGGGCGCGAGCACGAGCACGCCGATGACGCCCAGGAGCGCCCGCTCGCCGAACTGGCCGGGGGTCGCGGCCCACGAGATCAGGCCAAAGACGAGCAACAGCGAAACGAAGGCCCCGACGAGCGCGCTCACGAGGACGTAGGCGCGAAAGAGGACGGAGCCGGACCGTCGGAACGCGTAGCGGTACGCCCCGACCAGCCCGGAGTACGGTTCCCCGTCGGTCATCACGACGCCATAGGGTCGGGCGCGACATGAGGGCGTTGGAACGCGCCGGGCGTCGGGTAGTCGCGAACGATCCCCGACGCCGGGCGGGACCCGAACCGTTTTCCCGTCGCCGGACGCTCCCGGCGGTATGCGGATCGACATCGGGAACGCGCTGGCCGAGGGCGCGGAGCCGGGCGTCCCCCGGGACGACCTCGACGCGCTCGACGAGGCGGTCGCGCGGGCCCACGAGCGCATCCAGTCCGGACGCGAGGCGGGGGAGTTCGGGTACGCGGCACTCGCTCTCCCCGACCGGACCGACCCGGCGGCGATCCGGGAGCGTGCGGGGACGTTCGAGGACGCCGAGACGGTCCTGACGGTCGGGATCGGCGGGAGCGCGCTCGGCGCCGCGACCCTGACTGGGGCGCTCGGCCTGGAGGGCCACCGCGTCCTCGACAACGCCGACCCCGTCCACACCCGCCGGACGCTCGACGACGTCGACCTCGGGTCGACCGTCGTCCACGCCGTCTCGCGGTCGGGGACCACCGTCGAGACGCTCGCGAACTTCCTCCTCGTCAGGGAGGCGATGGCCGACGCCGGCCTCGACTGGACCGAGCGCACCGTCGTGACGACCGGCAGGACCGGCCCGCTGCGCCGGCTCGCGGAGCGCCACGACCTGCCGGCGTTCGACGCGCCCGACGGCGTGCCGGGGCGGTTCGCCGCGCTCTCCGCTGTCGGGCTGTTCGCGCCGGCGGTCCTCGGGGGCGACATCGAGGCGGTGCTCGATGGCGCGGCGGGCGCCGCGGACCGCCTCGCGCCCTCGCTGTTCGATTCGCCCGCCTACGCCTACGGCGCAGTGGCGACGGCGCTCGCCGGGGAGGGGGCAACCGTGAACGCGATGATGCCCTACGCCGAGTCTCTCGAGGCGTTCGCGGAGTGGTTCGCACAGCTGTGGGCCGAGAGCCTCGGCAAGGCGGGCGGGGGACAGACACCCGTGCGCGCCCTCGGCGCGACGGACCAGCACTCACAGCTCCAGCGCTGGCGGGGGGGACGGCCGGACACGCTGGTGACACTCCTGCGACCCCGTGAGCGCCCGGACCTGTCCATCCCGGAGACGGACGCCGAGGAGGTGGCGTACCTCGGGGGTGCCTCGCTCGGGGGCGTGCTCGACGCGGAGTTCGAGGCGACGGAGGCGAGCCTGGCGGAGGCGGGGCGCCCGACCGTCCGGATCGAGGTAGACCGGATCGACGCGGAGGGGGTGGGCGACCTGCTGTACGCGATGGAGGCGGCCTGCGTCCTCGCGGCGGAACTGGAGGGGATCGACGCGTTCGACCAGCCCGCCGTCGAGTGGGGGAAAGACGCCGCCCGCGACCTCCTCCGGGGCGCTGACACCGCGAGGACCCGCGCCGTGGCCGACAAGCGACGCCTCGACATCGAGTGATCGGCCGCGTCCGGCGCCGAGTGTTCCGGGGCTCGAAACGGAGGGGATTTAGGCTCGCCCGCCCGTGAAACGCGTATGTCGGAGCGCCCCGAGACGGACGCGCCGGGGGCGGTCCTGGAAGGGATGACGGACCGGATCGGTGCGACAGCCGGGTTCGTCCTCGCCGGGATCGCTCTGGCGACGACGCTACGGCCGTGGTCGGCGACGGCGCCACGCGGGGTGACGTTCGGCGCCGCCGTGGTCGCGACGGTCGCCTTCCTGCTTCGCCGCCACGGCCGGGTCGATCGCCGGATCGGCGCGCCGGTCGCCGCCGCCGGGGCGGCGGCCGTCGTCGGGGGCGGACTCGTCGGGATCGCGGCCGGCGGTGACGTCCTGCTCCCGGCCATGGCGGCCGGGGGCGGCGTCCTCGCCCTCGCCCTCGCCCGGGCTGACTGGCTCTCGATCCCCGGGGAACGCCTCCTCGCCCAGGCGCGCCTCGCTACGGAGGGCACCGCGGTCGGGCTCGCGGGGATCGCGTCGATCGTCGTCTGGGGGAGCCTGTTTGTCTCGGTTGCGGGGGACGGCGGACCGGTCGTGGAAACCACCCTCTCGACCGTCGCCCTCGGGATCGGGACCGGGACTGTCGCGGCGGCGTACCTCGCGTGGTCCGATCGCGGGTGGGCGTTCGTCGACGCCCGGATGCCGGATCGGCGCGAGTGGGGCTACGTCGTCGTCGGCGTCGTCCTCCTGCTCGTTTCGAACCTGGCGATCAGCGCGCTGTTCGGGTGGCTGGGCGTCGAGTCGACGACCCACTCGCTCGTCAGGGCGGCCCAGGACGACCCGGAAATCCTGCTCCCGCTCGTGCCCCTCTCCTATCTCGTCGTCGGCCCGGGCGAGGAACTGCTGTACCGGAACGTCGTCCAGAAGTCGCTCGGGACGGGTTTCTCCAAACCCGGGGCCGTCGTCGTCGCGAGCACGATCTTCGCCGCCGTCCACCTGCCGGCGTACGCCGATCCCGACGGGACGGCGCTGGCACTCCTGAACACGCTCGCGGTGGTGTTCGTCCTCTCCCTGATCCTCGGTGCGGCCTACGAGCGGACGGGGAACCTCGTCGTGTCGGCACTGATCCACGGGTCGTTCAACGCGGTCGCGTTCGCGGTGGCCTACGCGGAGATCACCGGCGTGATCTGATCCGCGCCGGATCACTCTCCCGGGGACTGACGGCCGTCTGACACAGTTTTAACAGCCGGTTACCCCAATACGGTCCCGTGCCTCGGCGCGTCTCGCTCGTCTGTGACGAGCACCTCCTCGAACGGGTAGACGCGCTTGCGCGCGAGCACGGCCTGTCCCGCCAGGAGGCGCTCAGACAGGCCGTCGAGGTCGGCCTCGACGCCGTCGAGAACGGCCGGCCGCCCGGAACGCGCTGACCGCGAAGCGGGGGTCGGAGCCGCCACTACAGGGGGAACCCGACCGCGAACTGGCCTTCGTCGGGCGTCGGCTGCACGGACTCCATCTCGTCGACGATCGTCTCCATGAGTTCCGCGACGGTCTCGGTGCCGTTCTCGTAGCTCATGCTCACCGTCGTGCCGTCGCGCTCGACGGAGTTCTGGAGCGCATCGACCTCCGCGGCGAGGTCCTCCTCCTGGACCGCCTGTTCGATCCCGGCGATCGCCCCCCTGAGGATGTCTCTCAGGTCCGTCGCGGCGTCCTCGCTGGCGAGCGAGACGCTCGCCTCCATTCCCACGTCCTCGCCGCTCTCGTACATCGAGAAGCCGCTGCCGTCGACCTGCTGGAGGAGCTCCGCGTCGAGTTCGACGCCGTCGCCGCCGACGCCCTCCTCGGGGACGCTGTCGTCGGGAACCGTGCTCGCGGCCTTCAGCAGGCCGGACTGGACGCTCCCGTACGCGTCGGGCAGGTCGCCGCTCACGCTCTCCATGTCGCCCGTAGAGACGTCGATGGCGTCCTCGACGGCGTCCTCCCTGCCGACGACGTACTCGCCTTCGGCGATGACCCCGAGGTACGTCTGGCTGACGTCGTCTTCCGGGGGGTAGATCCTGGGCACCTCCTCGCTGTCGGGTTCTCCGAGGGGCGTCCCCTCCCCGTCGTCCTCGACGGCGTCGACGAGTTCGTCTTCCGTCCAGCCTGCGGTGAACCACGTGGCGGCGTACTCCACGGGCTCTGCCTCCCCGTCCGCCACCTCCGGCGTCTTGCCGAAGCCGATGGCCTCGTCCATCTCGCGTGGGTCGAGCCCGCTTTCGTTCTCCATCTCGTCGAGGAACTCCTCCTTGTCCTCGGGGCCCTCGTAGTCCCTCCCCTCCTCGGTCGCCTGCTCGCTCGCGAGGTCGAGGGTCGTGTTCAGCAGGGTCGTGACGTTGTCGCTCTCGATCATCCCGCCGACGTCGGCGTACGTCACCGACGTCACCTCCGCGGGAACGACGTTCAGTGCCTCCGTACTGCTACTGCCGCCGCCGTCGCCCCCGCCGTCGCCGAGCGCGCCACAGCCAGCTAGCCCGCCCGTCGCCCCCGCCGCGATCACCGCCCCGCCGAGCCGCAGGAACCCGCGGCGCGTCCGCTCGCGTGTCATGCTACGAAATCCGTGTAGTCGCGCCCGACACATAAACGTTGGTCCAAACGCAAACCTTGGTCCGGGCGCAAGCGACGGCCCGGACGCGTTCCGGTGGACTACCCGGACGTCCGGGGGCAACACACAAGAGCCTCCGGACTCACCGTAGCAGGTATGGGTCCCGATACGTCGATCCACGTCGAGGACGTGATGTCGACTCCCCTCGAAACGATCCCCTCGGACGCGACGATCACGGAAGCGGCGACGACGATGCGCGCGAAGGACATCAGCGCGCTGTTCGTGACGGCGGGCGTCCCCTCGATCGTCACCAGCACCGACGTGCTCGACGCCGTCGCCGACGAGCGCGACCTCGCGGAGCTCCGGGTCGCCGACGTGATGACCTCGCCGGTCGAGAGCGTCCCGCCCGACGTCAGCGTGGGCGAGGCGGCGGCGATGATGACGAGCTTCGGGATCAAGCACCTCCCGGTCACCGCCGACAGCGTCCACGGCGACGACTTCGTCGGGATGGTGTCCTCGACGGACGTGACCGAACAGGTCTCGTAATGATCGTCCCGTGGCGCACCGGATCGCGCGTGACTCGGGGACGGATCCGAAACGTGATACGGAACCGGAACGTAGCGTTCGTATGCCGATTTCGGACGACGAGTGGGACGACGGCGCCGTTCACGAGGCCGACCGACCGCCGGGGACGACTCCGGTCGGGGAGTACGCGGACGAGAAGGACCTGATCGTGGCCTTTCTCTCCGAGAACGTGGACAACGCGTACACGAGAACCGAGATCCTTCGTGGCGTGGACTTCGGGAACGACGCGCGCCCGGAGACGATCGGGGAGGCGCTGACCGAGATCCAGGACGAGATGGTCGATGTCGTGGGTGACGTGGTCGCGAGCGGGATGCTGGTGGGCGACGTCGACGAGGCGCTCGACGAACTGGTCGCCGAGGGGACGGTCACAAAGCGGGAGGTCGAGACGAGCGACGGGTCGACCACGTACTACCGGCTCAACACGAACGAAGCCCGGGAGTAGGGCAGCTCAGCTCGGGTTCTTCCGGGCGAGGCCGGAGCCACAGATCGGACACCGGTCGCGGTGGTCGTCGAAGTCCCGGCCACAGCCCTGGCACTGGAACTGCCAGTCCCGTTGCTCGTCGATCCCGCCCTGGGCGATCACCTCGACGGTGAGGTCGAGCGACTCCGCGACGTTCTGCATGGCGTAGTCGTCGGTGACGAGCGTGCCGTCGAGTTCCAGCGTCGCGGCGATCAGGCGGATGTCCGTCGCCGAGAGCACTTCCAGGTCCCCGGAGGCGTCCGCGGCGCGACGGACGCGCTCGACGGTGCCGTCCTCGGGGATCTGGATGTGCATCCCCGAGCCCTCCATGGCGTCGTAGCGGTAGGCCGACTCGTCTTCGAGCTCCTCCCGGACGCGGGGGACCGTGGCGGTCGGTTCGGTCGTGTGATACTCCTGGATGAACGCCGACGCGTCGAGAACGTGCATTGGCCTACCGGTCGACGACGATGTAGTCCTTCACGGCCCGGACGTCCCGGGCGGGGAGGCGGTAGTTGCCGTCCTCGTCGACCTCGAAGTCGGCATCGAAGGCGGTCTGCTCTTTCGGCCGGACGATGAGGTCGATGAGCTCTCCCGTGGTGAGGTTCATGGTGATGTTGTACAGGATGCCGAGTTCCGTCCCGTCGGAACTCATGACGGCCTTCCCGGAGAGGTTTTCGGCGAGGATGTCAGCCATTGGTATACATCCACTGTGAGGCGGCGGTACTTGTCGGTTCCGGCGACTGGGCGTGAGGCGTCATTCGTGATCGACTCCCCGTTTCGTCGGGTCCGTCTCGGGGAGGCTGCCTAAAAAATCCTGCGGGCGAGCCGTCCGGACGGAGGGACCGTGATCACGCCGGGGGATCACAACGACCATTATCGCGTCGACCGTACGACGCCACGATGCGACGACGGACGTTCCTGCGGGCGGCAGGAGGCCTCGCGACGGCGGGGCTGACCGCGGCGGCCGGCTGTGGTACCCTCGGCGGCGGGACCCCCGCTGGAACGCCCGAGAACCCGGTCGAGATGGTGACGGACGACGCGGACCTGGCGTACTACTTCGATCCGATCGGGCTGTACGTCGACGTCGGCGAAACCGTCACGTTCCGGATCGAGAGCGGGGACCACTCCGCGACGGCGTACACGGAGTCGAACCTCGGGAGCGACGAGCGACGGATCCCCGAGGGCGCGGATGGGTGGAACAGCGGGACGCTCCCGCGGGGGAGCTTCGACCGCACCTTCGAGACGGAGGGCACGTACGACTACTACTGCATCCCACACAAGCAGGCCGGAATGGTCGGCCGGATCGTCGTCGGGAGCCCCGGCGGTCCCGCCGAGGAGACCCCGATCCCCGACGGCGACGTGCCCGACAGCAGTCGGATCGTCGAGGAGGGATCGGTGTCGTACGACGCGTTCGTGGAGTGACCCGGTTTCGGGCCGCCGTCCGACACCACGCACCGAGGCCAAATGTTGATTAGCCGGCCTCCGCTAATCGTCGGTATGCCCCCGACCGAGGAGATCCGGTGTACGAGCGAGGACTGCTATCTCGACATGTTCGAGAACCACTACACGTACGACGTCCCCGACGACCACGGGATCGAGGACCTCTCCTGTCCGGTCTGTGGCGGGACGGCGTGTCTTGAGCAGATCGAACTGTAGCGTCCCGGCGGGGGACCTGCCTCGAGTGCGGCGGGTGAACGGTCGTTATCGGCCGGCGTAGGCGCGCACGTCGTCGAACCGGCCGTCGTAGGCCGGGTGGTCGGGGTGGGTGGCCTCCATCCCCGAGAGGACGACGCGATCGAACTTCTTCCAGGTGTTCTCCGCGAACAGGTGTGCGAACTCCAGGGTACACCGCGCTTCGTGTCCGGTCCCGCGACGGCGTTCGATCGATCGGGGCCGTCCCGTCCTGAGCGCGTCGACGATCGCCGCCTCGGCCGGGTCGATCCCGGGAAACGCCGTCCAGACCTCGCCGACGGTGCCCCCGAGGTGGGCATACGAGGACCCGAAGGCCGGCACGCCGAGATCGGCCTGGAGCCCCCGGGCGCGCCGGTTGTGGTGGGGCCAGTGTTTCGGGTTGTACGTCTCGACGGCGTGGATCCGGTCGCGGTAGGTCCGGAGGTCCGCCGGCGTCAGGCTGACCGTCAGGAAGGCGGGGTGGGGAACGAGCACCGCCGCGTCCTGGCGGGCGAACGCTGCCATCGCGCCCTCCAGGGTGATGAAATCGGGCACCGGATCCGTGAGGCCGACGGCGAGCACGTGTTTCCGCGTCCGCCAGGAGCCGGTGAACACCTCCCGGCCGGGGATCACGGTCAACTCCTCGTCGGACGCCCGTTCGGCACGGGCCCGGATCTCCGGCAGGCGCCGGAAGTGGGGCGCGTAGACGAGCGCGTCGAGACCCCTCGCCTTCGCGCGCGCCACGACGCCCTCCGTGAGCACCTTCACGTGGGGGTCGACCCGCGTCGGCGCCTCCGTCACGCCCTCGTCTTTCGCGGGCGATCGAATATGGGTTGCGTTCGTCGCGGCCGGTCCCCGGGGACTTCGTGGTCCCGGGATGTCGCCGTGGGAAAGCGTTTTGGGAGCCGGTTGCGTACGTCGCCGGACGATGACGGCGTGGACGTGTGCGATCGAGGGCTGTGGCGAGGGGTTCGCGTCCGCCGACGGCCTCCTCGAACACCAGGTCGAGGACCACGATCCCTGCACCTGCAAGGTGTGTGGCGGCACGTTCCCGGCGGGGTTTTTCGCGATCCGGCACGCCTTCGGGGAGCACACCCGCGCCGATTACCTCCGGGCGTACGACGCCGACTCCGACGACATCCGGGCCCGGGAGGCCGTCGCGGACCGGATCGAGGAGGCTGTCGACCTTCCCGCGCTGCTGGACTCGCTCGGGACCGAGGGACGGCCCTTCGAATCGTTCGGGATCGAGGGCGAGGGTGCGAACACCGGGGGCTAGCGGAGAGCTGTCGTCACCGGACGGCGTCTCCTACCCTCACCGTTCGTCGGAGTCCAGCACCCGGATCTGGTCGCCCCGGACCGTCACCGGGATCGGCACCGTCGCCTCGTACAGTTCGACGGTGACCTGGTCTTTGCCCTCGTCGATGCGCTGGACCTGTGCCTTCTCCCCTTTGAACGGTCCGGCGATGAGTTCGACGATGTCGCCCTCGGCGATGCCCTCGACGTCGGGCTTGGGCGAGAGGAAGTGCTCGACCTCGGAGATGCCCGACTCGCCGGGGACGATCCCGCGGGCGTGGGGGATCTCGTCGAGGACGCGCTCGATGACGCCGGTGTCGTCGGCCTCGACCATGACGTAACTCGTCAGGGAACTGGGCGCGAGGACGGCGTGGATCGACGGTTCCTCGCGACTGGCGATCATGTCCGCGACGGTCTGTTCCTGGCTCGCGGTCGTCTTGACTGCGTACATACTCATGCGTGGTCACCCCGGGATGAAGCTCATGACGGCGAAGATGAGAAAGCCGAGCAGCCCCACGAGCAGGACGCCGGCGCCAGCGATCTTCGAGACCTGGGAGAACTCGTTCCACGCCGGCGTGCTGGCGAGCTTCAGCACCCGGACGTACGAGGAGAGGTCGTACGGTACTTCCATACCGCCGGTTACGCATCCTGGCTTTTCTATCTATCGCACCGGTCCCGGCGTTGATCGCCCGGCGCGTCCGCTACACGTCCTTCTCGTCGATGAACTCGTGGGCGTCCTCGAACACCTCGCGGGGGCCGTCCTGGGTGATCGTGTTGACCGCCTGATCGTAATCGCGCCACTGGTGGTCGGAGTGTTCCTTCGACAGCTCCGCGCTCGTCTCGAAGGACTTCGCGATGAACAGGTGGACCGTCTTGTGGATCGTGTCGCCGTTGGCCTGGAACACGTAGTCGTAGTCCTCGCGGAACCCGTCGATGAGCCGGAACTCGGAGATGCCGGCCTCCTCCTCGACCTCGCGGATGGCCGTCTGCTGTAGCTCTTCCTCGCCCTCGACGCCCCCTTTCGGGAACTCCCAGTCGCCGGGGCGACTCTTCAAGAGGAGGTACTCGCGCTCGTCGCGAGTATCCCGGAAGAGTATCGCTCCGGCGCTCGTAGCTTCTATCATTGGCCTAACGTACTCGACGGAGTATTAAGAGAATGTCGCCCTGGAGCGGGCCGTCGAGACGCGGGACCGGCGGAACGGACTCGCGATCGCCGTCGAAAGGACAGGTTTAGGCCCGTCGGTGGCGTGGTCACGACGGGATGCCCTTCGTCACGACCCTGTCCTTGCAGAGCGGCGATCGGGCCGCGCTCGACGCCGTCGTCGAGAACATCCGCGAGACCGCCCGGCGCAAGGGCGTCGAACTGAAGGGCCCTCACACCCACCCGCCCGTGGAGTGTTCCGCACCCCTCTACTGGGGTCCGGACGCCGGGACGTCCTTCGGTGCCTGGGAGTACCCCGTGTACGAGCGGACGCTCCGGATCGTCGGCCGGGAGGAGATCGCCCGCGAGATCGCGGGAATCGAACGCCCCGACAGCGTCCGGATGAAGGTCGGCGTCGAGCGCGTCCGGTCGACGGGACAGGGCTGACCCGCGCCGCGACCGGACCAGTGTGCCGACGGCCGTCGCGGGTGTTATGTGCGATCCGATCCTTCCACGGGTATGCACGCGCCGACCGAACGGGAGGACCGCCTCCTCGACCTCCGGCGGGACCTCCATCGCCACCCCGAACCGGCCTGGCGGGAGTTCTACACGACCGCGCGGATCGTCGCGGAGATCGAACGCATCGGCGTCGACGACCTGTACGTCGGCCCCGAGGTGCTGGCCGGCGAGCGCCACGGCGTTCCCGACGGGGACACCCTCGCGGAGTGGCGCCAGCGCGCGATCGACGCCGGCGCGGACCCGGGCCTCGTGGAGCGGCTCGAAGACGGCAAGACCGGCGCCGTCGCCGTCCTCCGGAGGGGCGAGGGCCCGGTCGTCGGCCTCCGCGTCGACATCGACGGCCTGCCGAGGGAGGAGTCCGAGAACCCCGACCACCACCCCGCCGCCGAGGGCTTTCGCTCCGAGAACGACGGCGCCATGCACGCCTGTGGCCACGACGCCCACGCGACGATCGGCGTCGGCGTCCTGGAGGCGATCAAGGAAAGCGACTTTTCGGGGACACTCAAGCTCCTCTTCCAGCCCGCCGAGGAGATGGTCGCGGGCGGCGGTCCCATGGCGCGGAGCGGCCACCTCGACGACGTCGAGTACCTGCTGGCGTTGCACGTCGGCCTCGATCACCCGACCGGCGAGGTCGTCGCCGGGTTCGACGGCTTCCTCGCGGTCGAGCACTTCCACGCCGAGTTCGAGGGCGAGGGCGCCCACGCCGGCGCGAAGCCGAACGAGGGACGGAACGCCGTCCAGGCCGCGGCGACGGCGATCCAAAATCTCTACGCCATCCCGCGCCACGAGGACGGCGCCACCCGGATCAACGCCGGGGTCGTCGCCGGCGGTACCGCGACGAACATCATCCCCGAGGTGGCCCGGATCGACGGCGAGATCCGCGGGGAAACGACGGAACTCCGGGAGTACACCCGCGAGCACGCCCACCGGATCCTCCGGTCGGCCGCCGGAATGCACGACTGCGAGGTGGAGATCGGCGAGAGCGCCAGCGCCCCGAGCGCAGAGAGCGACCCGGAACTGGCGGGCGTGGTCGCGGACGTTGCCCGCGGCGTCGAGGGGGTGGAGTCGATCCTCGATCCCGGCGACTTCGGGGGTAGCGAGGACGCGACCTACCTCATGCGCCGCGTGCAGGAACGGGGCGGAAAGGCCGCCTACGTCGGGATCGGAACGGACCACCCGGGGGGCCACCACTCCGCGACGTTCGACGTGGACGAGGAGTCGATCCGGATCGGGGTGGACGTGCTCGCGGGCGCGATCCTGCGGATCGGGGAGGACGACCCGGTGTGACCCCCGAAAGCAGCCTGCTGGAAGAAACGTCCGCATACCCTGGCGAGGTCATCCACGAATGGTAGATACAACGCGCATATCGCTCACTGATCAAGATCGACACCGGTGAACTCGAACCGGGCTCCGCCATCGGTCCCATCGACGATTGCGACTTGCCAGCCGTGGGCCTCGGCGATCCGTTTGACGATTGTCAACCCAAATCCGGTGCCGCCGCTTGCCGACGTATGCCCGGGGTCGAACACGTCCTCACGGGCCTCTTCAGGAATCCCAGGGCCAGTGTCTTCGACGTAAAATCCGTCGTCGTCGATTTGGCCGACCCGGACGGTCACGGCTGTCCCGCCGTGTTCGAGTGCGTTCCGGAAGAGGTTCTCGAAGACGTGCTGGAGTCGGCTCCGGTCACCACTGATCGTGACCTCGTCTTTGATCTCGATGGTTGCCTCATCCGTTCGGACGTTTTTCCAGCACGTGCCGACTATATTGACTAACTCTATCGGTTCGGGGTCCGAGACGACCTGGCCCTGTCTGGCGAGTGTGAGCGTATCGGCGATGATTTCTTCCATCCGGTCAAGCGACTCGACTATCGGGGCAAGATGCTCGCTCTCGCAGTCGTTGGCGAGCAGTTCTGCCCGGCCCTGTGCGACGTTGAGGGGATTGCGCAAATCGTGGGACACCACGCTTGCGAACTCGTCGAGTTGTTCCTTCTGGCTCCGGAGCTGGCGTTCCTGTTTGACCCGCTCGGTGATGTCCCGCGTGATCCCGATGATCCGGGTCACCGCCCCGCTCGTGATGACTGGTGTGAGAACCGTCTGCCAGAACCGTGCGCCCGTCTCGACGGGGAGTTCCTCCTCGTACGAAATCGGTTCACGGGCTTGGACACACCGACGGTAGTTTGCGTGGAGGTCCGCTCCGAGGTCTTCACCGAACACGTCGGTGGGAGTCTTCCCCCGGACTTCGCCGGTTGTAATCCCGGTCTGGTCCTCGTAGGCCCGGTTCAGGCGCTCGAAGCGAAACACGTACTCCGTATCTTCTGACTCGACGGTCAGGAAGAAAATACTATCCTCGACAGTTTCAAGGAGTGTTCTGTACTCTTCGGCAAGCTCCTGAAACTGTTGTTCCTGTCGTTTTCGCTGGGAGATGTCACGGCTATTCACAAGGATCCCGCTGATGTCCGGATCGTCGAACCGATTTTGCAGCGTTGCCTCAATCCAACACCACGAGCCGTCGGCACGACGAAACCGCGTCTCGATTACCTGGACGTCATCAGAGTTCGTCCGAAGGGTCTCGATGGCGTCGGCAACGGCGTCACGGTCGTCGGGGTGCTGATACTCGTAGCCGACTTCTCCGACCAACTCCTCTGGCTCGTATCCGAGCGTCCGATTGACCGAGGGGCTCACATACGTAATCGTCCCGTCTGAATCGATGATCGTCGCAATATCCGAGGATTCTTGGACAAGCTTCCGATGCAACTCCCCTTCCATGTAGGTGCTATGACCGGCCGATGTATAAATAACATCCACGAACGCAAAAAATCGGTTCCGATGAATACACGTGCGTATGTATGGATTGCCACAGAGGGCGTCGGCTTTCGAGACTACGGCAAGTCATTCTGCGCGTTCAACAAGCTCTCATCATTATACGCTGAGCAGGCGGAATACCACGGCCTTGAGGCCGTGGATACGCGCCGTCACTCCGGGAAACACTCTACGGTTCTATTGCTGTTCGAGATTTC
>Ga0207719_100506_pt1 | contig 21399 bp, 19 predicted proteins | sample A23P1SouthBayCA_2_FD_187279 | JGI IMG/M metagenome (GOLD analysis project Ga0207719, IMG submission 187279) | Aerobic enrichment media microbial communities from Eden Landing Ponds, California, USA - A23 P3 (3) (SPAdes) | ecosystem: Environmental > Aquatic > Marine > Unclassified | place... | reverse complement strand
CTCGATCGGCGATTCACGGACCGTTGCGGTTGATCTACAATCTGTCCCGAGTGTCTCATTGTGTCGATCTACTCGTGGAGCATACGCCGCAAAAGCCGATTTGTGCCGCGTCTAAACAAGCCCCAATATCAACAACCCGCTTCCCAAGAGCGCTGTAACTTTTCTATGATTGTCCAGTGTTCTGTTCTGCGGTACTGCTGTGTGTGGTTGATGAGGTTGCTGGCTTGTGCGTGGTGCGGTCGGTTGGACTGGTCAGTGGTGTCGTTCAGTGGGCACAGCGTGGGGCATTGTCGTGTCGGCCGGACGTACTGATGCCTGCATGGCGGTGTTTCGCGACTGGGTGATTGACGGTGTCGTGGTTTGACTGCGGGCCGGCATTGCCGGGTCTGCTGGTATCCCAGGCTCCCGGTGTTTAGGTGCCTGTTTGCGGAGTCGGCGATGTATGGGCAGTGACGGTAGACTCTAATGAGACGTGTCTATCTCCCTCCCTTTGAAGTGTTCATAATCGGCTTCTATCGGGCGGTTAGCGGAATTACGGAGAAGCAAGGAGAAAGTCCCGTGCTTTAGCGCGGGGATGAATCCGACAAACCCTACCTAACCGACATTATCAAGTAGTCCGGCATCGTACCGTAGTCCAAGTCAATCGCGTAAAGTCTCAATCGGAAGATTCGGGGTCGCTTCCCGCCGACACGGACGGTTCCACGCCCACCATCTCGGTTCACAACGAGGTGGGGAGTACGTGGTTGAGATTCGTTCGCCGTCCTCACAGAACCCGTAGCCCCGCTGGAATCGAGCGGTAACGTTCGTGTACGGGAGGGGGTGACGGCTTAACCAAAACATACCCCGTTCGCGGTTGCACTTCGTCACAAAGCGGTGTGGCGGAGTACGGTCGATGGCACGACCCGTGTCGCGCCCCTCGAAACGAGGAGCGTGAATCCCCACGTTCGCACAGTCCGTTTGGGACTGGACGTGGGGAGCGCCACAAGCAGGGCGACTCGCAACGAGTCGGCGTCACCATGCGCTCACCGCCCTGACGTGGAGCGCACGAACCCGGTACTCCCTTCGTGGGAGGAAGTTGCCCTCGGGGGTTCGGGAACGGCCCGATGCCCCACGCGGGAATCCTCGCCCTTCAGGGCGGGGAGGATGTCAAGTAGGGCTAATCAGGTGTCTCCCATTATGCGGTGGGGTTGCGGTTGTTCGTATTTGTCGTCCGTAGCGGTTGGGGGGTGCTTGGTGTGCTGGTTGGCGGTCTTCGCGGCGGAGCGACTGTCGTTCTGGTTGGACGTAGCAATTGGGGGGTGCTTGGTGTGCTGGTTAGCGTGGTTCTTGTTTTCGGGACTGGGCTGTGCGCTCGTATTGACGGTCAGCATGGGTCGGTATGGAGAACCAGTCTGTGGGTGCGGGTCGGTGTTGGGTGCCAGTCGCTACGGCACTGTGGTTGCCGGGTGGCCTGATAGACGCCCAGCCAGATCGCGAGTCGATTTTTGTCGCCGGCCGAGATGAGCGGTGAATTCTTCACGGACAGCAGTCACGATATCAAACTCAGATATTACGGAATCACTTATCGGGGTGAAGCCATCGGAGCAGGCCGGCGCGGTTTCGTTCATTCGACACGCAGTTCTGGTGGGTCATGATCGGCGTACTTGACTGTTCTTTCGGGGAAACTACCCGGTTATGATTGGTTGGTTACGGTTGGAAAATCGGGTAGCTCGCAGTTCGAGGGTTTTCTGTCGGTGTGACTGGTTATGAACGGGTGGATTGTCGCGCCTCGTTTGCGGCATGTCTTGAGAGTTCGTGCGGTGGCCGGAGTCCGGGTGTCAGGGCGATTTTTCGGGTGGGGTTGTGTGAATCACTGTGTTTGGGGGCGTTCGCTTTCGGACGCGCCGTCTCGACTTCGTTTGTCGGGGTAGTCGCTTCGTTGCTCTCTCGGCGAGGGAGCGGTCACTGGAGGTGTCGGTGGGTCCGGAGTCTGGGGTGTGTCTGGTTGGGCAGTCTTCTGCGTTCGGCGCTCACGAACTAGTTCCATTCGGGTCGTATCCTGCTAAGGAGGGGGCGTACGTGGGCGGCCGCTGGGAACTGAACGGCTGGAGCATCACGGGTATCAATCGTGGTGTCGTCGCCGAATCAGGTATTGAACTATCGTTCTTCCGTAGGTGATTGTTGATACGGTCGCTGTCTTCTCGCGGGTTTCCATAACCGGCGACTTGACCTCTGGCTAACCCGAACAGCATTCATTTAACACAAACCAAAACCGCAGGACAGCAAGCCATCAACAATGTATTTCGCAAGAGCGTTGAACTAGTTGTGGTACTACCCTCATGTATCTGCGAATGGTTTATGCGGATGGCTCCTGAAGACAGAGATATGAAACCGGAGATCGACGAGAGCGGCGGGTCGGACGCGGGAGCGCCCTCCGGGAGCGAGGAGTTTGACGCCTGGCGGGCGTTGCAGAAGGCGACGGATAAGAAGCGCGCCGACATCCTCGCGGATATCGTCGGGCATCCCGAAGGGATGCCGAGTGTGGAAGAACTGGCGTATCTGAACCCGGCGCTGAGCGACGACGCGATTCGGCGACACCTGCACGAACTGATGGACGTCGGCGTCGTCACCGAGCGCGCATTCGAGCCGGGAGAACGGCTCCGGGACTACCCGTACAAGTTCTACGAACTCACTGACGCGGCGCGTGAGTTGTTCGACCAGAACGGGCTGTTTCCGGAAGACGCCTGGCAGCGCCAGTACCACGCCGTCGAAAAAACGCCGCGTATCCGCGAGATCGAGACGATGCCACGCCCCGACGCATGACCTCCACCGCGCCGTGAACGACGCGAATTTTTCCCCGTGAGAGCCTCGGCCGATCGACGCGTGCAGGGCAGACACAGTCCCGGCACGATGGACGGAACTCGGGTCTGTCCGCTGGCTGGTTCGACGGTGAGAGTGTGGTGACACTGCCCAGTCGCGGTCGTTGTCGGAGTCCAGGCGATCGGCCTCACTCCCGGGGCCGACCGTGCCGTTGGCTCTGTCCAGTGAGGTGTGTGATGGCCGGCCAGGAGCGCACGCCACTCCCTTGGGCACCGGTTGCACCACGGGTGTGGCGGAGCGCCGGTCGCACCGAGCGTGGGCGCCACCCCGGCGACGCCGGGCGGGCCGGATCACTCGAGCAGATGAGTGACAGAGTAGACCGCGGTTAGCCCGTCTGTGTCGATCCGGAACTGGTGTGGCGGGGTGTTCGAAGCGTAGTCTTTCTCGACTCGCGAGTCGTCGTCGGCCGGGTCGCGAAGCGCCTGCAACAGGTCGTGCCCGGCCGACTGCGTCGGCACAACCCAGATAGCTTCCTCGAGGTCTAGTGCCGCCATTTTGTCGTAGTCGCTCGGGGCTGCCTCGGCCGCGTCGTTGTTGATCCGTTCGGCCTCGCCTGCAACGATGACAGACCCCTCGTCGTCCAGCCCGGCGACATCAAGTCGCTCGCCGCCCCCGATTTCGTAATAGGTTTCGACGCGCGTGACCGCCGAGTCAGAGTTATCGCGGTAGTCGCTGACGAGATGACGGCGGACGGCCTCAACCAGCAGGACGTGCTGGCTGGATTCACCGAGATCCCCCTCGCCGTCGCCGAAGCTGACTCCTTCCCGATAGCGTTCGTTCAGCAGGGATCGCCCCGTGTCAGTGACGGTGTACAGACGGTGAGGATGGTCGCTGTCTTGCCGGACGAGGCCGGCGTCGATCAGTTCCTCGACCGCCTCGTCGCCGATACCGGCATACTCTTTCAACCGGATCATGCTGTCGCTAGTGATGTCGTACTCGGTGTCGGCGTCGTATTTCTGTTGATGGGCGTCGTGAACGATCTGGGCAAAGAGCAACTGGCGGTCCGTCCACTCGGTGTCAGCTCGTTCCTCCGGGCTGAGCTTGATCGCGGCTGACGCCACCGGGATATCGTCGCGATCGACTGCCGCCAGTGCGTTACAGCACCGGATCGCGTCTTTCATCCCCGCGGCCGTTGGGTCATACCGGTGCTCGCAATCCCGACAGACGAGGGCGTCACGCTGTGACTCGTAACGAACACACCTGGGTAGACGAGTTGTCGTTTCGAGCGGCGTCGGCGTCGCGGGCGAGGTGGCGTCGTGGTCAGGCTTGCCGCCCTCGGAAGCGTCGGTCGGCTCGTCGGGTGCCGCGTCAGTCTTGACCGGCAGTGCATACTGCGTGCGGGTCCGCTGAAGACAGGCCTCCCGTGCCTCGGCGAATGCGTCGTTGCTTGCCGCTCCTTCGTCACCGGCCGGATGCCCCGCTGGCGGCGGCGCGGACTGGAGTACGAACGGTTCCGGCGGTCGATCGCCAAACCCGCTGGGGAGATCGACGAGCCACTCGCCGCGTGCAAGCGAGCTGAGCCGGGTCGCGATCGCGTCCGCATCGACTGCGTCGGTCGCGAGGCGCTCGGCGAGATCCTCATCAACGTTGACGCCACCAACAACGTAGGTGCCGACATCGTTGAGCAGTTCGGTATACGCCCGTTCGTCGGTCTGCCGGATCTGCGCGGGGTACTGCATCGCCAGCGTCAGCGCGCAATCGAATTCACGGCCGCGCGACAAGAGCTCGTCCAAGAGGTCCGTATCGGCGAGCGCCGGCGCTTCGTCAAGATAGATGTTGACTAAGGAGCGATCGCCGTCGTCGGAGCCCCGGTGACGGCGCTTGAGCGCGCTCCATACCTCCGCGAGGAGCGTGAGGGTCACGGCCCGACGTGCGTGTGTATGCAACTCGCCGACATCGAAGATGATCACGACGTCCTCGTTGAGCCAGTCCCCGAAGTCGAACACAGGGTCGTCTGGACTTGTTGAGAGATGATTGAACATCAGACTGAGATGAGTCTGAGCCAGTACTGACTCGGCGCGCGTGTAGACACCCTGCATTATCTCCGGCCACGAGCGCTGGCTGTCGTTGGATGCGAGATTGCTGAGCAGCGTCTGCAAGTTTTCATCAGTGACCGACGGCGGCGACCCCTTTTCGAGACGCTGGAGCGCCTCGTGGTACTCGCGATACGTCACTGCGTCGTCCCCGTTGTTGGCGTCAAACAGGGCTGTGAGCATGACCGAGATAACGTCAGGAGCGCGGACCGCACGGTCATACAGATCTGTCCCGACCAACTGTTTCAGGACTTCCTCAACGTGGCCGACTGTGTCCTCAACCGCCACCGACCGCGGAACTTCAGCCTCCACCTCATCTCGAATATCCAATATTTCGAGGGCTGGGACCGCCTTGGCAAGGTCGAAATACAGGACATCATCGAGCGACCCGTATTGTTCGTAGTGACTCCGCAGGTACTCCTCAGGCATCGACCCGCCTTTCGGATCGATGATGATCTCCGGCCCGTCGGTCGCCGCGTGGTTCTCGAGGATTGCATTCGTCAGCCCGACGGATTTGCCGGCCCCTGTCGCCCCGATCCATCCGACATGCAGCGATTGTAATTTCGGCGGGAGTGTCAGTGATGAGCTAGCCGTCTTGTCCTGGGTGAGCGGGCGGCCTAGCAAGAGCCCCTCGTCGTGGTACTGGGAGAGAACCGAGCTCGGCGGACGAGGAAGACTCGTACGCTGTTTTTCGATGGTGCCGAGTGCGCGCTCCGCAGCGTCTGTGAGGCCACTCCCATCAACCAACAGAAAGTGACCTATTTCCTGGCTGTCAGCGACGATGCCGCGGCTTCGGTTGGGAATGAACGGGAGCCATGTGCGGAACCGCTGGTACTCCGGGCGAGAAACGGTCCGTTCGCAGATCTCGTTGTAGATGGTGACGCTTTCAGCAGCATCATCGGTTACCGGCGCACTTTCGAAGTGCCTTCCTATGACTCGGTGAAAATCTCCGCCGAAGTAAGCGAAAGCGCTTTCTATTGTTTCGAGATCCGACTCGATATCGACGTCCGGCGGGCCGAGCGCGACGGCACGCGCGTTCACGACGGCAGACCGCTTGCTGTCGCGATTTTTGACCTGTTCGATCCGCTGTTGTGCGCTGTGGTTCAGCGTGTCATCTTCCAGTTTTTCCCCGCCGCTGTTGATGATCTTGTTGATCGGTGTTTTGGTGTTTGTTTTGATGCTTCTGATGTGGCTGTCCCCGCGTCGCGACCAATCACTGCACGGAGTGATGACGGCCTGATAGACCATCGGCACCGACGACCCCTGCATCGCGTTGACGACGGTAGTCAGCGGGCTTCGTCCGGCAGCATCGCTGGTCCCGCCGACCGGCTCTGTTGCCAGTTCTGTCTGCCAGTCCTGGCGGTCATCTGCCTCTCCAATCCATCTGACACCGGCGACGCGGGTGTCGTCGCCCTGTCGCGATGTCTGTGATCTGTGCTGTTCCAGCCCCCAAACAGTTCGAGATAGTTCGTAGCTGTCAGGCAGGAGCGAGCGCAGCACCCGCTCCAGGGTTGTGAGGTCGGTTTCGTCCCCGTTAACGACGCGATACAGCAACTCGATATCTTTCCCGGTGTCGCCGTACGAGACGATGACAACCTCCAGACTTGTTTCGCTGAGCGCTAATCGGAACTTTTGCGCGAGTCTACTCAGCACGCCGCCCGCGTTGATCTCCTTGAGAGCGACGCAGAGTTGTCGCTGTTGCTGTTCAACAGTCGGCATGTCCAGTGGATCGACGGTGGGCTTGACGCGGACGTACTCTTTCGATGCGATACCACGTGTCTCGTCGTCCCGTGGGACCGGGAGGGAATCTGAGGACATCGTGTTGCGCCGAGATCTCTGTTAGTTTGACTTAAACCTTAGACACCCCCCCACCCTGTAACAGCAGCCCGGAATGCCATCTCTCGAGAATTGTACGTAAAATCGAGGTATCTGACGGTTTTACCGCCCGAATTCGCCCGTTTGAACCGATGAAAATACAGCATCTCAGAAACGACTGCTATCATCAAGAAACCGATGATAACTCGCTATTTCCATGCATCCCGATGCAAATTCACCACCGATAATATCACAGATATCAGTACCAATATTGGTAATAAAATACTAAATCTGATATTTATCACAGGGGTGAACTAAGTTTTATTACCCCAGGATTAAAGTACAGCGCTAGAATTTCTCAACCCTGCTTTGAATCCAAACATTGTCCTAAATCCCCAATCGCATAAATTTATATTTATTATAAATAACCTTGTATTTCTAAATAGTTTATCTCCAGGTAGTTTACCGACACTTTATTATCAATATTCTGAATTTTTATACGTCCATATCTGGGTGTTAGCCGGTACCACTACGGACCCCCATTCTTCGGTTCCGCAAACGAAGTGAGTGTCGGGTCGGCTAGACACAGACGATGCGTTTGACTGCCAACATTCGAGACGATGGCTAACCGGGCAGTGACGCGACACTCGGCCGTCCCGAGCGTCGGCGTCCTGAGTTGGTCGGGCGCACAGTCGAGACAACAGCAGCGTCCGAGATACCAGCGTGGCGTTTCGGCTGGGCGGTACGCGTACACGGAGACGCTGTCTCCTTCGCCGAGTTGCGTCCCGCAACGCGAACAGCGCACATCCAGTGCGGGGAGGCCGACTTCCATCCCGGCAAGGAGTTGCTCGGGCGCGGCGAGACACTGTGTCGCTTCACTCTCGGAGATGGAGTCCTCGTCGGCGTTGTCGGCCGCTGTCATGACTGGTCACCCCCAGTGTCCGCGTCGATGGTACTCGGATACACGGTGACGGTAGTCTCGGTTGCGTGCTCGACTGGGCGTGGCGTGAACTCGCTGAGCGGCCCGCTCCAGGCCGGGTCGCTGTCACGGCCGACGGCCAGTGTGAACAGTCGCGCCCAGACGGGGCCGTCGTCAAGGCGCTCGCTGTCAGCGGGCGCGACTTCGAACAGTGCGGTAGGACAGACGACGACTGTCAGCAAGCGTGACCGCGAGATAGCGACGAGCAACCGGTTAGGGTTCAGGATGAACCGCTCTTCGCGGCGGGCGAATTCCGGGTCCGACACGGTCGCGGAGACGGCGATGATGTCGCGCTCGCCACCCTGATATTTCTCGACGGTGTTCGCCGTGACGTCACCGGGAAGTCGCGTCTCGAGAGCGCCTCGCTGGGCGTTGTGTGGTGTCACTACACCCATGCTCAGCGAGTCCGCCGTGGCCGGCTCGTCTTCGGTGTCGTTCGCGGCAGCGGCGGCGGCCGCGTCGGCAGGCCCCTCGCCGAGGGGCGCTGACCCCGACTTCGACTCCGGTTCGGAGTTGGGGTTAGGTGTGGCTGTGCCGCCGTCCGAGCGGGCAGCGAGTGCGGTGGGCGACGTGATTGTGTCGGTCAGTGCGGTGATGATCGCCGTTTCGATGGGGTTGACCATTCGGTGGCCGCGCTCGTCATAACAGATGAAGACGAGCGACGACGCGGGATCGAAGACGGTCGCAACCCCGGGGGTTGACGCATCGATGGCGTCGACGGGGAGCGGTCGCGGGCTCGCTGCGGTGAGCGTGATACCGTCCGCAGCGTACTGGAAGGCCGTGAGAAGCGTTGCCAGTTCACCGTCGAAGCGGTAGGATTCGGTGAGCTGTTCGACCCGAGTCCCACCGGTAGCGTGGTTGGCTGGCGTGTCGTTGGGCCGGCGGTCATTCGTCATTGCTTGCCCCTCCGGTCTCCGCCCCTGGGTTGTCTGTGGCGCGAAACTCTGAGAGGTTCGTCTGCCCGCGCCCGGTAGTGGTTTCGTCGGACTGCGTCGCGTGGTCGGCTCGGTCCGCGGTGGCTGTGGTGACCGTAGGGGTTCCCTGCCGGATGTAGTCGATGGCTGAGCAGTGGGCGTGCGTGTCCGTGATGGGTGTGCGCAGTGTTTCTGCCCAGTCAACCTGCGTGACCGTCGGGAGCTGGCGGTGGTCGCCGACGAGCAACGTCTGCCCGGTTGGCGTGAGGACACTTCCCGCGAGCAAAAGCCCCGGCACGTCGAGCATGCTCGCTTCGTCGATGCAGACGACATCCGCGAAGCCGGCGCCGTGTCGCATCGCGGCCGGCGCGGACGTCCCGTCGATCGCGGGGAGTGTCGACGCAACCGTATCGAACACCCGGTACAGCGTCGCCGGCGTCGCAAACAGCAAACACTGGTCGGAGGCGGCGTCGGCCGCGTGCTGCGTGGCGAGTGCGCCGCGTGCGAGCTGTTCGAGCGCGGTCTCGCCGGCATCGCTGTGATAGTTGCAGTAGCTGACATCGACGTGCGGTGTCGTCGCGTCGACGCGGTTGTCCTCGCCCGGTGGCGCTGTCGGGAGGACGCGGACGAGCTCGAGTGTCTCGAGGCAGTCGGCTGCTGCCCGGACATCGTCGAGCAACTCGGTCACGCCAGCGCAGACGGCATCAACGGCTTCGTGTGATGGCGCGACGACGATACCGGTGAACGACGAATCACTGCTCGAGCGAGCGAACGCGCGAGCGAGCAAGGCTGGCGCGGTCGCACCGCTGGTCTTCCCCGTGCCCGGCGGCCCCTGAAGCGGGACGACCGGGCGGTCGACCGCGCGGATGAACGCCTGCTGGTCTTCGTTCGGCGCGAGACACGTGTCGGCTTCCCGCAGCAAGTCGATAAACGTCTCGACGCCGGCTTCGGTGGCGACCCGTGTCGGCGGCTGGTCACCCGCCCGCTGGACGGCCTGGAGGTGGTGCCAGAGGGCGTTCTGCTCGACCGTCTCGGGGCAAAGCGCGTCGTCGGCTTTGGGCGCGCCGAAATCGTCGATCATCGGGTCCAACATGAACAGCTCGCCGGTGTCGACCTGGACCGGGGGGCGACCCGCGACGTAGCCCCACCGCTCGGCCGGTGCCGCGTCCGGATCCGCGAGGTTGCTCGCGGTCGGTGCTGCCCATCCGCAGTGATCGACGCGGAAATCGCTGCCGGCCCCCTGAAATCGGTGTGGGAACGCCGTGAGAGTGATCATCCCGGTCTGGTGATCGAGGTCATCGACGAGCACCGGCGGGGAGTACTGGATATCGGTCGCGTCGTCGACGCCGGCTTCGGTGTAGCCCCTCGCCGAGGGGCTGTCCGCGACCCCTGGGCCGGCAGGTGACACGTTCTCAGTGTCGGCCGGTGTTGTGTCCTCGGCATCGCGTGGTCGCAACCCCGTCAGGACGCGCCAACTCCCGCCGCCGGGGCCGTCACCGCTCTGGATGCGTGCCTGACGGGCGACCGTCGGTGCGACCTCCGCATCGAACAGCGCGTCGTACGCGAGCTCACCCGTCATGGTGAGCGACCCATCCTCCTGTGGCACGATATCGGTACACCGGATCGGAATGGAGCGCCCGGTGCGCGCCCGGTCACGGAGCGGGCGACGGTAGTGGTCGTAGATCGTCTCGCGCTGAGCGCCGAACTCCATCCGCAAGTAGTCACGGGCCGCCTCCGGGAGTGTCTCAACCGGGAGGGAAAAGTCCGCGAGCCGTGTCACGTCGAGCGGCGTTTTCTCGTGATAAGCGTCTTTGTACGGGATCGACTCGACGACCCGTGCGAGCGTGTAGCTAAGCCGCTCGGCGAGGTATTCGACATCCGCACGCTGAAGCGGTTCGTCCTGATTACGCGTCCGGTAGTAAAACCGATTGATCTCCTGGGTGTACAGCGCCCGGTCATCTTCGTCGATACCCCACTCTGCGACTCGGTCGGGCGTGAGTCGCGGCGTCTCGTCACCGGGGTGTTCCGGGACTGCAGCCCAGATGTATTCCAGCGGGAACTGACTCCCCGCGCGCTTGCGGACCGGGTACCACCCGTCCGGTGTTGGCGTGTCAGCGCTGGTGTCAGCGGCGGCCACGGCTGGCCCCTCGCCGAGCGGCCCACGTGCGAGATGCAGTCGGAGTCCCGGATCCGCCGCGAGGTATGGGACTCGCTCGTTCAGGAACTGTTCGGAGAAGATCGCGCGCAAAGGCGGGTCGCCAGCGCGCGCCTCCACCGGGTCGAACCGGTTCACGTTCCAGTTGGGCACGAACTGCTCGGCAACAGTGAGCAGCCCCTGCGAGGGATACTGGAGCGCGAAGTGCTCGTTGATGACCGGCTGGACAGCAGAGCACATGTCCTGGTCGACATCGGTGTGCCCGTCGGGATCCAAGCTGAGCAACTGCCGCAAAGCGCGCGCATGCTCAAGGTCGGTGTGGCGGTCAAGCCCCTCGGCGAGGGCCGTTTTGTCGTGGTCGGCGTACGTATAGCAGTGGATGACCGCGTCTGCCGGGTCACCGACGGCGTCGGCGACGGTTTCGACCGCGTCGAACACCTGCGTGAGAAACCGCTCGAAAAGCGCCCGTTCGACCGTGTCAGCGACATCCGGGTCGTCCGGGACAGCATCGATCACCTCACCGACCGTCTGGTACTGGTCGTGTGCGCCGGCGGAGACACAGGCCCCCAGCGCAGCCACGCGGTCAATCGCCGAGTCCGGCCGGACGAACAACGCGACGTGGATCAGCTCTCCAGGGGTCGCGCCGTCGATGTTGCTCCAACCCCGGCAGCGGTCATCCGGCAGCGGGACCCAGTCATTACCGGGGATCGGCAGTGGGCGGGGAGCGCTCGGATAGTCCGGGTCGACCTTACCCCGCAGTGCCTGGGCGCGCTGAACCGTCTCGTGAACCGGGCCCGGGAGCGCCTGTTCAAGCGCGCGCTGGATGTCCGGATCGAGATCGAGTTCCGGCGGCTCGTCTGTCGGGTGAGGGTCATCGAGTCGAGAGAGCAGTGTCGACAGCTTTCGGATATTGGTGATGTCGTGTTCATGGAGGGATTGCTGGACGCTGGCATCCAGGCCCAGCAGTGCGAGACTCGCTGGTGCGGTCGGGTCTTCGACGGCGCGGGTCCCGCAGGCCTCCCGATAGGCGCAGTTGTTACACACCTGATCGAGCGAAAACGGGAGATCCCCGAGGTCGGTGGTTAGTGCCTCGTCGATCGGTCCGTCGGCCGCGAGCAGGTGGTCAGCGAACAGCTCCCATTCCTCGCGCCGGAAGGTCGGGAGAGTGAACGGGTTGAGTTCAGTGTCAGGGGCAGCAGCAGTTGACTGGGTGAGCACACTCGTTTCGATCCGGCACGGTGGAGCTGGCCCCTCGGCGAGGGTCTGTTCCAAGAGCGCACTGTAGATGGCGACCTGTACGCGATGGGCGGGTTGTTCTTCGCTGGCGCTTTTGATATCAACGACGCGCGCGAGGACAGCAGGGTCTGTGTGGTTTCGGGCTTCCGGTGGCAGTGAGTTCGAGTTTTCTTCGGAGGTAGTGGCTGGTGCGAGGGTAAGGCAATCGACTTCGCCCCAGACGGGTTCGGCGCCGAGCTGGCCGCCGAGTGGTGCCTGATAACAGAGAATGTATGGAGGGTCGTCGGTGTTCGATGTGAGTGTCTGTGCCTCGGCGACGGCTGTTCGGAGTTGTTCGGCGCGGCCTTTTGTTGAGTCGTCCCACGTTTCATCGACGGTGATTGACGGGACGCCATCCGTGGTGCTGGTGTTGAGGTCGGGGCCGATGACTTTCGTGGCGTCCGCCGCGAGCGCTTCGACCTGTGTCGCTTCGAACTCCCGACCGTTCCCGAGCAAGGCGACGTTCATCATAGTGAACGCTTCTCGCCAGTCCCGCGCCTCGGGTTCGTTGCCGGGGGTAACGCGCTGTTTGATGTAGCGGGGGCAACGATCGTGTTCGACGAACTGTGCGATACCGCTGGGATCCAGCGGATCGTGATCACTCATAGAGCGCACACCCCATGAGCGATTTTGTTGGTTCGGGGCGATGCGATCGACGGTCCGGCGGATTCTTGTGCCGGCAGATTCAGATACTGCATGCTTCGTCCGAGTGGCGAAGCACGGGGTCGGTGTCCAAAGCACCGCCCTCAGATTTTGAGGGAGTTCCGTGCTTCTAATAGTTAGTATATACTGCAACCATTTAGTAGTTATTGTATATTACAACGTTGCAGAATTTAGCTATCTGATATTCGGTGGGTTAGTAAATACTACTATGCCAGACATAGATGGGACAGTATGGCCCAGTCTCGGGCACTAATTACTGAGACGGAACGGGAACACATCGCCGGTAAGCACGGTGACCGGCGGAAATATGAAGCAGTCTCTCGAGTTCGCGCTCGGATCAATGAGGAACTAACAACAGATGTGGACATTCTCGAAACCCACCATCCTGAATTATTTAAAGAACTTCAAGAAGTCGTGTGCGAAAGTCAAGATTAAACCGGGCGGGACTCCATGGCCTATTTTAAATTCCAAGGATTGGGCCATATTTAGACGCGTGAATTCACGGCCGTGAGTGACTGACACTGAGTTCGATGTTTCTGACGGCAAATTTCAGGACGAGTTCGCGGAATTGACTAAACTAGGTTTGCGCACGAACGATTTCGCCGTATTTGCGTCGCAGTGCGAAAAACGTGAATTCGGCGTTCGAGCGTTGATGGTAGATCGTATCATCTATCAAGAAATTGTTAGCGATGACGTGCCAGCCGAATTCGCGGTACTTGATCACCGGTTTCACGCCTTTGGAGCGCAATCTTTGCCGAAGTAACCACCAGTCGTAACCTTTGTCAGCGGGAGAATGTTCAGTTTGTCGAGATTTCGTTTGACCATCTGCCAGCCGATCTTGGAATCGTACGGTTGTTTCATCGAGCAATGTATATCGAGGATCGCACCAGTCTTGCAATCACTCAGAAGCGTCGTTTTCACCACCTCGAACGTGTAGTTCGCCGTTTTGCGTAGTGTTGGCTGGCAGCTATCCGATCCATGCTGGTTGCGTCGATCGCCTGAACAGCACCAAGATCGTACACCTCCGCCGACAACCGCAGTAGGACGCGCCAGATACGCATTTCGAGATCCTGCTTGCGCATACACACGGTCGTGAAATCAGGCAGATCAGCCACCGTTAGGTCGAATTTGGCGACAATTCCGTGCATCTCGTGGAGCACGTCCAGCAACCACCGATACGTATGATCAAGATACTCACGGAGGCTGTGAATCGCCACAATCATCCAATCTGCGTAGCCAGTTTCACCCTCTTCGAACGCTGGATCCGGTTCGCCGACGACGGCTTTTTGAGCAAGCGAGACAACCCGTTCAGTGAAGCGGTTGAGTTTGGTGGACACAAACTCGTCTTGCCGCTTCACTTCCTAGTAAGTTAGATATTTAGCCGCTCTTACTAGCGTCTAAACACGGCTACCATTTTGTTAAGGTTTAAAAAGGAGGAAGTACGCGATCAGGAAATGAAATTCGGCAGTCAATGGCACATTATGAACCAAATACGACTATTACAGGTTACCGGAAAGACTTAGCATCCTGAACAGGAAACCTCAATCAATGCCAGAACAACAGTTTGATTCTCATAGGATTTCTCTTTGCCAGAAGGAAGAGGTCAATGAACTAAAAGAGTTCATACATGAATATTGGACCTCAAACCATATCTTATCATCCCACCAAGGGCTAATTGACTGGCTGTATTATGATAATGTTCGGAAACAGTATAATTTCGCACTTGCACGGTCAAATACGTCAGATGAGATAATCGGTATTTTAGGATTCATTCCAACCCATCACTTTGATGAAGATCTACTCGACAATTCCATCACTTGGTTATCTATTTGGCAAGTTCGAGAAGATGTTGAACAGTCTGGATTTGGCCTCCAATTGTTGAACTTTGTCTCTCAGTATCTCTCGCCAGTTGCGGTCGGAGCCATCGGAATTAACAATGAGGTTGCGAGGATTTACCGTCGACTGAAGTACGATGTGGATACGCTAAACCACTACTATATGGTCAATCAATCCATATCGAATTTTTCACTCCTTAACAATTTTGACGGTCAGTACAATTCTGGAGTTGATACATCCACTCATGCAGCACTCCGCGAGTTGACAGAGGGTTTTAATGAAGTCGGTGCTCAAACCGATCTTGAGAAATCTACTGATGATGTGGTTCCCACTTTTTCTACAGAGTACGTCCGAAACCGGTACGTAGAACACCCATTTTTCGACTATCGACTATTCACCATAGATCGCGACGACGGGAAGGAGGGGATACTCACCATGCGCCCTGTGGTTCACGAAGGGTCACGGGCGTTACGGTGGGTTGAGTACCTCGGAGATCCAGAAGCTCTTGTAGGAATTGGTAGTTCACTACAATCACTTCTCACGGAATCCGGTGCGGAGTATATTGACATCTACAACGCCGGTTTTGATCCCGACCTGTTTGGTAGTGCAGGAATGCGGTTACGAAGTGATAATTCTGATATTGTTGTTCCCGACTACTTCGCCCCGTTCGAACAGAAGAATGTCGATATCCAATACGCGTTCAAATCATCCCAAGGAACTGAACCAATCATCTATAACGGACATTCAGATATGGACCGACCGAACCGACTGGAGGACATTGACTAATGACTGACGAAACCTGCACCATCGTGATGTACCACTACGTTAGGGATCTTGACCGTTCTCGTTATCCCGAAATTAACGCTCTTAAAACGAGTGAGTTTGAATTCCAACTTGACTACCTTGAGTCGGAGTACACGTTTGTGTCGATGTCTGATCTCCAAGCGGCGATTTATGATGGGGTTGAACTCCCCTCAAACCCAGTTTTGCTAACGTTTGATGACGGATTTCTCGATCACTACACCACGGTATTCCCAAGGCTTCGTGAACGGGGCATAGAAGGGGTATTTTTCCCACCGACCGAGCCGATTCTATCGGATACTGTATTAAATGTCCACAAGATCCACTTTATCCTCGCGAATGTATCGGATAATGACGCTCTGCTCGAGTCAGTGTTTAATCGTCTCGATTCGTATCGGGAGCAGTACGATTTAGAATCGAACCAGACATACTTTGATTCGCTCGCTGAGGCAGGGAGATGGGATCCAGCTGAAATAATCTTTGTCAAACGCTTGTTGCAGCGAGAGCTTGACTATGAAGTTCGATCGGCTATTATCGACGACTTATTTGCAGAGTATGTTGATGTAAGCGAGTCGGTTCTCTCAGAAGAACTGTATATGCAACCTATCCATCTCCGCACTATGATCGAATCTGGGATGTCTATTGGAAGTCACGGAGCTACACACCGTTGGTTGGACTCATTATCAGCGGACGAACAGAGACGAGAGATCGATAAATCGGTTGAATTTTTGGATTCTCTCGGAGCATCCACAGACGATTGGGCTATCTGCTATCCCTATGGTTCCTATAATAGTATGACCTTAGATCTTCTTCAGGAGACCGATTATAGTATTGGTCTGACAACAGAGGTCGATGAAGCCTCTTTGACAGAACAAAATGCGTTGACTCTTGAACGGCTAGACACAAACGATCTCCCACAGTCCCCTGACGACCTCAACACATCCTAACATGGCTGTCGATTTTGATGACAAGAATCGGATGTCGGTGGGTATTGATGCAGTCAGTATTCAGCGAATCGCCACAATACTTGACAAAGAACCTGAATCGTTTCAGAACTACGTCTATACTGAAACTGAACAGTCATATTGTGATACGCAATACTGTCCTTCGGAACACTACGCCGCAAGATGGGCAGTCAAAGAAGCATTCATTAAGGCAGTGGAGATTGAGGGTGCAAACCCTGATCAAAGGTCCATCGAGGTACTTGGAGATTCTTCTCCACATCTTTCTCTCTCCGGTGACGGACTTGAACTCCTCAAAGAAGCGGCGAAGCGACGGGGAACTGTTCCCGAACGAACTTCCGTTGATGTCTCACTTACCCACGAAAGTGAAACAGACATTGCTATTGGAATAGTATTAATATATTATTGATGAAAAACAGAACTCAACAAATCTTCTAATTGTAGTTAATAGACTGAAAACCTGTCCCAGTAATAACGAGTTACAGCGTACCTGCGTCTACTCGAATAGTTTCCCCTGTGATTGAGTCTGAGGCCTCTGAGAGCAAAAATTCGACCGTCTTTGCGACGCTCTTCTCATTTGTCGGCTCTCCAAGCCCTGTTCGATCATAGATCCTGTTTTTTTGCTCTTCTGTTAAGGAGGAGGTCATTTGTGTATCCATAAATCCTGGAGCAATACAGTTGGATCGGATTCCTCTTTCACCCCATTCACGGGCTACACTGAGTGAAAATGACTCTAATGCTCCCTTTGTTGCACCATACATGCTCAGTCCCTTGTATCCAGTTGCAGTCGACACAGATGAAATGTGAGCAATTGAACCCTCAGTACGGTTTAACATCATATCTCGAAGGGTGTACTTTGTCAACAACATTGGAGAAATGACATTCACTTCAAACATAGTCGACAAAGTATCTCTATCGATATTTGTGACGATATCGTCGTACGGCATTGCTGCGTTATTCACTAAGCCATGTATTGGCCCATGTGGTTTGAGTTCTTGTTTATATAGCTCTTCGATTTTTGAAGGATTTTCTAAATCGAAATTGACATGATCGAACCGGTCTGGATATTCCTTCTCAAAGCGACCGACTTCATCACTACCATTTCGGCTCAGTCCGATTACTTCATATTCATCGCTAAGCAACTCTTGAGTGATTGCTGCTCCAAGTCCTCGAGAATCCCCTGTGACAATAATCGTCTTCATCTATCGTACCCTCTTCCCGCTCCGTGATTGATCGATCTCGTCAACAATATCAATAATTCGCGGCCGTTTCCATTTTTCGAGTCCATCAACTGTACTTTTTACCGTCTCTTTTACCTCCTCAGAGTCAACTCCAGCAATCGGTTCAACTTCTGCAACAAGAATATGTCCAGTTACACTTGACTCTCGTGCAGTCACAGTCGCAGCCTTTACAGAATTGACATTATTTATCATCTCTTCAACCTCGTGTGGATTCACACGGTACCCCCCAATATTTACAAAATCTGACTCCCGACCGACGAATCTGAATTGATTTTCCGTTTCATACTCTACTAAATCTCCAGTATAGAACCATCCGTCACTAACCTCATCTGCAACAGAATCTGCTAGAAGTGATTCATGAATCGCCAATTCATTTTCCTCTGTAACTCTGATTTGATCGCTAAATCGTTGAGGGATTTGAAACAATTCTCCGTTCGACTCTAAGAGGCTCCCTGCCTCGGTCAGCGCGTACACATTTCTAAACTTGGCATTGGGAAACAAATTTTGCAGCGATTCTTTTAATGATGGCTCAAATCGTTCCCCTCCGGATGTAAGGCGTCTAACTGTAGGAAATTTTTCATTCAAACGCTGAAGCCGTAAGCGGTAGAATGTAGGTGTTGCTGAGATATGTGTAACCCCATATTCTTCAATCGAATCACGAATTTGGTCGATGCTTTGTTCAAAAATATATATGATTGGGTTGAGATTTGCGATAGCTTGGAAGAACACCTGCAATCCTGCAAAATGAGAAGGATTATATGCGAATGCCCAAACGTCATTTTCGAAATTCTCATCATATTTGACATTCCTTGTGAGTCCATCCAATGTTTGCTCTACTCTTTCAGGGGTTCCAGTTGTTCCTGAGGTGTAGAGTCCTAAAGACCAGTCACCATCCACCTGTCCTATTTTATATGAAATCTCACGGGGGTGCTCAATATCAATCTCTGGTATGGGTTCCTCTTCTGAGAGAGCATTTTCATCAAACCCAAGCTGTGAAAGCGTGTCGTCAGAGAAATCTGCATCTAAGAGAACTAGCTCCCCATCGTCAAAGATGGCTAATAGGAGTTCAATAAATAATTCTGCAGGATCATCTGTTTTTACAACAGGGTGGCGTATATCGCGTTTGTTCAGTTCCTCTATAAGCCCCTGATAACCCAAACTATACCCCCGCTGATCGTCAACCCAAAACAGACTCATGAATCAAGCTTTTCAACGACTTCCCCTATCTCATCTACGACATCTTCCTCAAACACGTCTATTCCGTACTCGTCTTCCAACCTCACCGTCATTTCTGCTAAGTCCAGCGAATCTAGGCCTAAATCATTCGTCAACGACAGACCATCATTGAGCGAATCCACAGTAGAAGCATTGTCTTTCTCTTGTAAAATGTCGTTTATTACCGACTTCAGAAATTCGTATTCCGAAATAGCGTCTTGAGTCATATAGATATCGTCTTTCTCCTGCCTATTGACCTTTCCGGATACGCTGATCTAGGATTATATCCAATTTCAGTACCTCACAAAGGATCGCCAGTTAACCTGACTTGAGTCACCTGTTCTGTTGTGATGAGGCATCAGTAGCGGTCAAACATAGCTGATCGAAGGTGGAGCTGTCGCTGTCGTCGGCAGTCAGCTGCCGGCAGCGACAGCGTTGCCACTCACGAAACGGCGTCCTCGGTCGGTGGTTATCAGTGAACCGGTTGTCAGGTAGCCGGTTCGCAGGGACGGCCCAACGCACCTTGAAGGCCGTCCACGCAACTCGCCGAACCATATTGACGAACTCCTTGTACGGCCACCACTAGAGGCGACGCCCGCCGCGGCGGGGCGTCGCCACAAACTCGTAGTGGAGATACCGCCACACATTCTGCAAGAGCAGACTCACCACGACGTACAGCAGCCTCACCAACGCATCTCGCGTTGTTGTCGTCGCTATCGCTTGCTCGGACAAGCGATAGCTCGATTCGATACCGAAGCGTTTCGAGTAATGGTATCAAGCCTACTGTGGTGTCTCGATGAACGGCGCGCCAGCGGCGTAACCGTGACGCGACACCCCGTGTCGTCAGACAGTCTATTCAGGTGCGTACGGTCGATGTAGACGGGAAACTCGACGGTCCAGCTGTGACCGTCAGTTTCCCTGTCAGGTCGTGCTGGACGACGCGACTCCAGCCTTCCGAGAGTTCCTGCTGAATCATCTCTCCCCACCAGATGATCGGGACGACGTAGGCGTAGTTGTGCGCTTGAAGGAGCGTGAGACACTTGCTGTCGTAGAATCCGCTATCGAGGTAGACGACCTTGACCTCGGTGTCAAGGCCGTCGAGAACACCGAAAAACTCAGCGAGGACGCTGCTGGCGGTGTCGCCGTCTTCGAGCCGGCGCACCGCCAACGTGTATCGTTTGTTCCGGACGCGTGCGTAGAGTGTGGCGTACGCGTGAAACGCGGTGGTACCACGCTTCGCTTCCGAGTGATCGAGGGAGTCTGTGTCGTCTTCGTCACCGTAGTAGGGCCGCAGGTGAAAGTCTGCGCAGACCTCCACTGCTCGGGGAACAGTTCGACGATATCTTGTCGAAGGAGTGTGTTAGCGACTCGTTCGAGCCGGTCCGGCTCGAACTTCGTCCGGAGATGGTACAGAATCGTGTTCGTGGGCAGTGAGTCTTCGCTGGAGTTGCACAGTGTCGAGATCGAGGTCCCGTCGGCGGTCACGCCGACGAGAACCTTGTAGATGTCCGCTACTTCGATTTGAGCGTTGTTCGCCAAGTTGAGAGAAACTTCCTCGTCAAGCGGCTTGACGAGGAAGTTAAGCAGTTGGTCTTCGTGGATTTCACCGTCTGCTTGCTGCTGGTGTTTGGACACATCTTCACAACAGACATTCTAACTATCCAGCTTTGTAAGGTGCTGAATTTGGAATTGTCCCGATTTTAGCTGAAATGGATGCCAATAACCTTGTTTAGACGCAGCACAAACCGGCTCTTGCGGCGTATGCTCCGCGTGCAGATCGACACAATGAGACACGCAGGACAGATTGTAGATCAACCACAACGGTCCGTACCTCGCCGATCGAGGAGCGTCTAAACACGGCTGATGCCAATATAGTAATCGTTAGAACTTTCCACTTAGAGATTGTTTCTGTGATCACTGGACTATCTCGACGATATTTCCGTCGAAGAACTCCAAGACGCTCTCAAAAACCGATTCTTCAGCTCGCTAGACGAACTGACGGCGGCGATCGACACCGCTCTTGGCCAGATTTCTCTTTCAAAAGTGAGCAATTATTTCTAACGACTACTATATATTTAGATATGGAATCAAGAGATTATATCTGACATTGCTGCCTTCAGTGGCTGATACCCATATATAGACATGTACCTCATCAGGTCCTTTATAATCAACTGCCGAGGCACTGTCTAGTTCAACACCTCCTCGGCAGGAGTCGCGCCATCTAATGCTTGGTTCGGCCGATATCGGTTGTAGTAGTGTCTGAACCGCCGCAGCCACCGCTTAGCGCTTGATTGACTGCCCCGCAAAAACGAGTGAAAGGGCCGTGGTGAATCGCCAGACGTAACTTGATTTCAGTGTTTCACTGCCCGCTTGATGTTGTGAACGATACACATCAAGACGAGTTCTCGAAATTCACCGTACCAAGTTCGCGCACGCACGGCGTCACCGAGCGTGCGCTTGATCGTCGAGAAGACAGTCTCACACATCGCTCGTTGGCGGTAGCGAGGCCCATCGATTCACGATCGATGGGCCGAAACTCGCGGTGTTTGATCAGCGGTCTCACGCCGTCTTCCCGAATTTTCTCACGTATTCCATCCAATCGTAGCCCTTGTCGGCGGCGAGGCTGGGGAGGTCGCCCGCGTTGCGGCGGG
>Ga0207719_100501_pt1 | contig 21592 bp, 22 predicted proteins | sample A23P1SouthBayCA_2_FD_187279 | JGI IMG/M metagenome (GOLD analysis project Ga0207719, IMG submission 187279) | Aerobic enrichment media microbial communities from Eden Landing Ponds, California, USA - A23 P3 (3) (SPAdes) | ecosystem: Environmental > Aquatic > Marine > Unclassified | place... | reverse complement strand
CTCCGCGAAGGTCCACTCGTCGTCGGGGTGGACGTGCTGGAGGGTCTCGACCGAGTAGACGACGTCGAAGGCGTCGTCGGGAAACTCGGGGAGCAGATCCTCCAGCGCACCGACGTGGAACGTCCCGCTCTCGGCGAGGTCGGGGTAGAAGTCGGCCATCACGTCGAAGGCCTCGTCGTTGATGTCGATACCGGCGAGGTTCTCGAAGCCGTGCGCGCGCAGGTGTGCCAGGTGGCGTCCGGAGCCACACCCCAGTTCGAGGATCGCGGCGTCGTCGGCGGCGTAGAACTCGAGTACGTCCACCAGCGTCCGGCTGACCTCGTTGGGACCGATCTCCGCGTAGTAGGCCGGGGAGAACTTCCCGGAGCGGTCGGCCCAGTCCTCGCGGACGTCGTCCGGGTCCATACCTAATCACGGGCGGTGGGGAGTATATAATGCGCGGAACGGCGCGAACAGGAACGCCGTAGAATGGGCCAAACACGGAGCGAGCCGTCCGGACTCGGCCGCGGTTGCCAAGATACTTCACCCGCGCCCACCTGAAGTAGGATACACGTGGATTCTTCATTATTCGGCTGGCAGCGGACCGCTCCCGGACGGGACGGGAACCGTGACCGCCCGGAGGAGCTGTGAACCCCAGCCGCGTCGATTCGATCGTCGACCTCGTCTATGGCCTGTTGATCGCGGTGTCGGTCGGTCTGATTCTGCTCGTCGGCAACTCCGTCGGACTGGCGTTCGGATTCGGCGTCCTGGTCTCGTACATCATCCACATCGTCTGGAAGATGGCCCGGTTCGACCCGGACTGGATGACGACGGCTGTCAAACAGACTGTCGAGGAAACGGTCGACGAAACCGTCGAAAAGACCGTCGGCGAAACCGTCGACGAGACGGTGGGAACCGCCGTCGAGGAGAAGATGGACGAAACCGTCGAGAAAACCGTCGAAGAAACCGTCGGCGAAACCGTCGAAGAAACCGTCGGCGAAACCGTCGAGAAAACTGTCGGTGAGACTGTCGAGGAGAAGGTCGGTGAGACTGTCGAGGAGAAGGTCGGTGAGACTGTCGAAGAGAAGGTCGGTGAGACTGTCGAGGAGAAGGTCGGCGAAACCGTCGAAGAGAAGGTCGGCGAAACCGTCGAAGAGAAGGTCGGCGAAACCGTCGAAGAGAAGGTCGGTGAGACTGTCGAGAAAACTGTCGGCGAAACCGTCGAGAAAACTGTCGGCGAAACCGTCGAGAAGACCCTGGAAGAGCAGCTAGAGACGGTCGAAACGGACCCCCAGAGCGAGGCGGAGGAGGGTCGCTACGCCGACGAAGGCGAAAGCGGGATCGCCGCCGCTGAGACGGATGACGAGGATGCCGAAGAGAAGAAAGACGAGGACGCCCCCGAAGCCGAGACGGACGGGAGCGACTGATGGTCGACCTGCTGCTCGCCGTCGGGGTGGTGGTGGCGATGTTCGTCGCGTACAACATCGGCGGGTCGACGACCGGTCCGGCGTTCGGGCCGGCCGTCGGGGCCGACGCCATCTCGAAGACGACCGCGGCGGCGCTGATGGGGGCGTTCTTCTTCGCCGGCGCCTGGACCATCGGCCGGAACGTCGTGACGAAACTCGGGACCGAACTGGTGATCGACCCGGGCGTGTTCACGCTCGAAACGTCGATCACGGTCCTGTTTTTCATCGGCATGGCCTTGCTCGTGGGCAACGTCTTCGGCGTCCCCGCCTCGACGTCGATGACTGCCGTCGGGGCCATCGCCGGGCTGGGACTCGCCGGCGACGTACTCGATCTGGCCGTCATGGGCGAGATCATGACGTGGTGGGTCGTCTCGCCGATCATCGGCTTCTGGGTGTCGCTGATCATCGGCCGGTACTTCTACGCGCGGCTCAACCGGATGGTCGCGATCGAGCGCAGCGAGGGCCCGCTGCTGGACTGGGATCACTCGGGACTCGTTCCGGTTCCGCGGCTCCACCAGACCACCAACCGCCGGGAACTGGTCGGGACGATCACCGTCGTCGCGATCGGCTGCCTGATGGCCTTTAGCTCCGGCACATCGAACATCGCCAACGCGGTCGCGCCACTGGTCGGGAGCGGGGAACTGGCGATGAACCCCGCAATCATCTTCGGCGGCGTCGCCGTCGCGGTCGGCGCCTTTACGATCGCCCGCCGGACCCTGGAGACGATGGGAAGCGACATCACGGAACTGCCGCTGACGGCGGCCATCGTCGTCGCCTCGGTCAGTTCCGCGCTCGTGGTCTTTCTCTCGACGCTCGGCATCCCCGCGAGCTTCGTCGTCATCGCGACGATGTCGATCATCGGGCTGGGCTGGGGGCGGGCGACCCGGCCGATCACGGTTCCGGAGGTCGTCTCCCCGGAAGAGGCCCCGCCGGTCACCGTGAATGCGCTGGCCGCCGACGAGGAGGGGGAACAGTTGCCACCGATCGGCGAGGAGGACCCCGAGGACGTCCCCGGTGCGGCGAGCCTGTTCAACCCCGCGACGACCGCCCGGGTGGTCCTGATGCAGAACGTCGTGCCGGCGGTCGCCACACTTGGCGCGTACCTCACCTTCCGGTTCGTCCCGGTGTTCGGGTTCTGAGCCTGGCCGGCGGCGTTTCGCGGTCCCGGGCGTGTCACACCGACGGGACGCCGCGACGGACGGGCCGTTCGTCGGACGAGACGGTCTGCGCGCCGCTCGGTCGCTCTGGTTCGACGAGCGCCCGTTTCTCCGGGTCTCCGCGGGCGGCGAAACGGCCGCAGGTGTCCGGATGTACCCCTCTCGGCGGCTCTGAGGCCGTCTCACGCGAGCAAACGAAACGGCTTAAGTAGCTCCGTCGGGAACACGTCTTCACTATGGGAAACGGCAAGTACGCGGCGCGTAAGCTGAAGAAGGACCGCCAGAGTCGACGGTGGTCCGACTCGGACTACGCGCGACGCGCTCGCGGGCTCGGCAAGAAGTCCGACCCGCTCGAAGGGGCCCCGCAGGGCCGCGGCATCGTTCTGGAGAAAGTCGGCATCGAGGCCAAACAGCCCAACTCGGCGATCCGGAAGTGCGTCCGGGTCCAGCTGATCAAGAACGGCAAGCAGGTCACGGCCTTCTGCCCCGGCGACGGCGCCATCTCCTTCATCGACGAACACGACGAGGTCACCATCGCGGGGATCGGCGGGGCGAAGGGCCGCGCCATGGGCGACCTCTCGGGCGTCAACTACAAGGTCGAGAAGGTAAACGGCGTGTCGATGATCGAACTCGTGCGCGGCAACGCGGAGAAGCCGGTGCGATAATGAGCGGGGACGCATCCGAAGCTGACCCCGAGGCCGAAACCGAGGCTGCCGCCGACGCCGAGACTGACCCCGACGCCGAGGCCGAGACCCCCGAGGAGCGAGCCGAGGAGGTCGCGAACGCGAAGCTGTTCGGCGAGTGGGAGGTCGGCGAAATCGAGTACGAGGACCCCTCGGTCAAGCGCTACATCAACGTGACGCCCATCGCGCACACGATGGGGCGCCACGCCAACAAGCAGTTCCAGAAGAGCGAACTCAGCGTCGTCGAGCGGCTGATCAACCGCCTGATGCAGACCGAGGAGAACACGGGCCACAAGCAGAAGACGACGAACATCGTCCGCGAGGCCTTCGAGATCGTCCACGAGGAGACCGGGGAGAACCCGATCCAGGTGCTCGTGACCGCCGTCGAGAACGCGGCGCCCCGCGAGGAGACCGTCCGCCTGAAGTACGGCGGCATCTCGGTCCCCCAGGCCGTCGACGTCGCCCCCCAGCGCCGCGTCGACCAGGCCCTGATGTTCATCGCACAGGGGACCATGAGCGCTTCCTACAAGTCCAAGACCAGCCCGGGCGAGGCGCTCGCCCGCGTGCTCATCGGCGCCGCCGACTACGACGTGCAGTCCTACGCTATCTCCCAGAAGGAAGAGCGAGAGCGCGTCGCGGCCGCGGCCCGATAGTTCGGAGATCGACTTCCCCCATTCTCTCTGTCTTCCGACTCGCGTACCGGCGGGCCCGCCCGGAGCGGCTCGCCCCGAGTCGGACGGGATTGGGAGGTATTTTAGGCTGCGGTGCCACAGGACGAGTATGGATTACGACCCGCAGGAACTGGAGGAGCGCTGGCGGGAGCGCTGGGCCGAGACCGGCCGCTACGAGGCCGACCCCGACGACGACGGGGAGGTCACCTTTCTCACGGTCCCGTACCCGTATCCGAGCGGCGGGATGCACATCGGGCACGCCCGCACCTACACGGTGCCGGACGTGTACGCCCGGTACCGGCGCCAGCAGGGCGACAACGTCCTCTTCCCCATCGGGTGGCACGTCACCGGGACGCCGATCATCGGCGCGGTCGAGCGCCTGAAGGAAGGCGAGGAGGAGCAACTGAGCGTCCTGCGGGACACCTACGGGGTCGCCGAGGACACCCTCGAGGACCTGGAGACGCCGATGGGCTTCGCCCAGTACTTCATCGAGGAACACTACAAGAAGGGGATGAAGCGGCTGGGGCTCAGCATCGACTGGCGCCGGGAGTTCACCACCAACGACGAGCGCTACTCGAAGTTCATCACCTGGCAGTACGAGACGCTGTACGACCGCGGCCTGCTTGAGAAGGGGCTCCACCCCGTGAAGTACTGCACGAACGAGGAGCAACCGGTCACGACCCACGACCTGCTGGAGGGCGAGGAGGCCGAGTTCCAAGAGTACACCCTCGTGCGGTTCGGCTGGGACGGCGACGAAGGTGCCGGCGACTCCGGCGAGGGGGACGGCGTCGTCGTCCCGATGGCGACGCTGCGCCCGGAGACGGTCCACGGCGTGACCAACGCCTACATCGATCCCGACGCGGAGTACGCACTGGCGCGCGTCGACGGGGAGCGGTGGCTGGTGTCGGTGGCGGCGACCGAGAAGCTCTCGCTGCAGGACCGCGAGGTCGAGATCGAGGAGACGTTCACGGGCGAACGGCTGGTCGGCGAGCGGGTCGAGAACCCGATCACCGGCGAGGCCGTGCTGGTGTTGCCCGCGTCCTTCGTCGACGCCGGCAACGCCACCGGCGTCGTGATGTCGGTGCCGGCCCACTCCCCGGACGACTACGTCGCCCTCCAGGAAGCCAAGGCCGACGCCGAGCGCATGGAACGGTACGGCATCGACCCCGCGGACGTGACGGCCATCGAACCGAAACCCATCCTGACCGTCGAGGGGTACGGCGAGGTGCCCGCGGCCGACGCCGTCGAGGAGTACGACATCGCGTCCAGCGACGACCCGGCCCTGGAGGAGGCGACCCAGGAGCTGTACAACCGGGAGTTCCACGCCGGGCGACTCGTCGACGAGTACGGCGAGTTCGCCGGCGAAATCGTCGAGGACGTCCGCGGACGCTTCCGCGACCACCACCGCGACGCGGGGGCCTTCGACGCGATGCAGGAGTTCTCCGAGGAGGTGATCTGTCGCTGCGGCGGCGACGTCGAGGTCGCGAACCAGGAGACGTGGTTCCTGCGGTACGACGACGAGACCTGGAAGGGGAAGGCCCACGACGCGGTCGCGGGGATGGAGACGATCCCGGAGAACACCCGCGGGGAGTACGACCACACCATCGACTGGCTGAACGAGTGGCCCTGCATCCGCAACTACGGGCTGGGCACCCACCTGCCGTGGGACGACGACTTCGTGATCGAGCCGCTGTCGGACTCGACGATCTACATGGCCTACTACACGATCGCCCCGCGGCTCCGGGAGATCCCCGTCGAGGACCTCGATCGGGACTTCTTCGACGCACTCTTTTACGGTCCCGACGCGGTCGAGGACCCCGACGAGCGAGCGCTCGACCTGCGCGAGGAGTGGTCCCACTGGTACCCGGTCGATTATCGCTTCTCGGCCAACGACCTGATCTCGAATCACCTCACCTTTTACCTGTTCCACCACTCGGAGCTGTTCGAGGAGCCCGACTGGCCCCAGGGCATCGTCATCATGGGGATGGGCCTGCTGGAAGGGGAGAAGATGTCCTCCTCGAAGGGCCACGTCGTCCTCCCCGGAAACGCGATCGAGGAGTTCGGCGCCGACACCGTGCGCTTTTTCCTGCTGAACTCCGCCGAGCCGTGGCAGGACTACGACTGGCGCGCCGAGCAGGTCGGATCGGTCCGGGACCAGCTCGACCGGTTCTGGAACCGGGCGGTCGAACTGATCGACGGCGCCGACCAGCGGAGCCGGCTCGATGCTGCCGCCGAGCGGGCCGACGACCTCGAACACGTCGACCGCTGGCTGCTCTCCCGGCTCCAGACGACGATCCGGACGGTGACCGAGGCCATGGAGGGCGCCGAGACTCGGACCGCCTCGCAGGCGGCCTTCTACAGCTTCGAGGAGGACCTGCGGTGGTACCGCCGCCGGGCGGAGCTCGACCGTGAGAGCGCCCGGTGGACGCTCCGGCACGTCCTGGAGGCGCGCCTGCGGCTGCTGGCGCCGTTCGTGCCGTTCCTGGCGAACGAGCTCCACGAGCGGCTGACGGGGACCCCGGCCGAGGACGCCGCCTGGCCCGAAACGGACGAGCGTCTCGAATCCGTCCGCACGGACGTCGAGGAGACCCAGATCGAGCGCCTGACCGAGGACGTCCACGACATCGTCGACGTCACCGGCGAGGACCCCGAGGTGATCCGGATCTACGTCGCCGCCGACTGGAAGCGCACGGTGTTCGAGACGGTCCGCGAGGTCGGCGACGACAGGGGCGCGGTGATGGGCGAGGTGATGGGAGACCCTGACCTGCGCGAGCGCGGCGACGCCGTCAACGACCTGGTCGGCGACCTGATCGAGGTCGTCCGTGGCCGCGACGATGAGACCCTGGCGGCGCTGGGCGACATCGACGAGCGCGCCGTCTACGAGCACGCCCGCGACTTCCTGGCCCGGGAGTTCGACGCCGACGTCGAACTGTACGCCGAGGACGACGAGGACGTGCTCGACCCCGCCGACCGCGCCGAGAGCGCCGTCCCCTTCCGCCCCGCCGTCCACATCGAGTAAGCCCCGCGAAGGCTTATTCGCGTCACCGGCGTACCGGACGGCATGTCCGACGCCGACGCCGACGAACGTACCGCCGACTCCGGAGGTGGCGACGCGCCGGGGCTCCCGACCCGGATCGTCCGGACCGTGACCCCGGGCTATCGCGGCCGGCCGGACGTGGAGATGGACTCGGTCGGCTGGGCGATCGCCCTCGGGATGGTTGTGCTGCTGGTCCCCCTGCTTCCCTTCCTCGTGATCGTCTGGACGCTGAGCAAACTCTTCGAGGCGCTCGCGCCCGACTCCGGCGCCGACGAGGACGACTGACGGCGGGGCACCCGTCGAGCGATCGCCGGAGCCGTCGGGGGAGCCAGAGGTCGGCGACCACCACCCAGCGACATAAAATCAAACTGGATAATTTCGGAGAGGTCGTTGTCCAACGAATTGAGGCGCATTCGCCCGATAGAAACACGTTCACCCCGGTGCCCACCTTTTTGCGTATCAGATGTAATAATCGAGCCATGGAGTGTGACAAGTGCGAGGTCACGATGCAGCAGGTGGACAACCGGTTCGACTCGGGGAGTCGCAGCAGGAAGGAGTACCAGTGTCCGGAGTGTGGGACGTTCAAGGAGCGGGACCGACACGGCGGCGGCCGCCGGTAGGGGCCGCGTACTGCGGAACCACCGGACGCGGGGGGAGGTCGGGCAGTCAGCCGTCCAGACCGAGCAGGTCGAAGGACGTCCCGTTGTCGTTGTCGTCGGCGTGTTCGTAGGCGACGCGGGCGGCAGCGACGTCCTGGATCGCGAGCCCGGTGGAGTCGAAGACGGTGACTTCCTCGCGGGCGGTACGCCCGGGCCGGTCGCCGGCGACGACCGCGCCCAGCGTGCCGTGGATGTCGTCGTCGCCGAACGTTCCCGCGGCGTAGGGGACGTTGATCTCGCCGGAGTGGGTACACTGCTCGTAATCGTCGATGAGGACGGTCGCCGCAAGCAGCAGGTCGTCGGCGAGTTCGTGTTTGCCCGGCGCGTCGGCGCCCATCGCGTTGACGTGGGTGTGCGGGCCGACGGCCTCGCGGGGGACGATCGGCTCCTCGACGGGGGTGATCGTCGACAGCACGTCGCAGGCGGCGGCCTCCGCGATCGATCCCCCCTGAACCGCGTACTCGTCCCCGAAGGCCTCGACGAACGCCGCCACTCGCTCGTCGTCGACGTCGCTGACGATTACCTCCTCGACGTCGCGGACGGTCGCAATCGCCCGCAACTGGGTCCCGGCCTGTGCGCCGGCGCCGACGATGCCCAAAGAGTGGGCGTCCTCGACTGCGAGGTGGTCGGTGGCGACCGCGGCGGCGGCGCCGGTCCGGCGCATCGTCAGTTCGCGCCCGTCCATGATTGCCAGCGGGAAAGCGTTCTCGGGGTCAGAGTAGATCATCGTCCCGAGCACCGTCGGGAGGCCGAACCGCTCGCGGTTGCGGGTGTGGACGTTAATCCACTTGAGGCCGGCGGCGTCCCAGTCGCCGGCGGCGATCCCGTCCACGTCCGGCCGGTCGGCCGGGAGGTGGTCGGCGCGCACCCGGAGGTAGGCCGGCATCGACCGGAAGTCGCCGTCGTACTCCGGGAGGTCGACGTAGGACTTGGCCGGCATCTGTGCGTCGCCGTGGTGGTAGGCGGCGAAGGCAGCCTCGATGGCCGGCACGGCCTCGGCCATCGGCACGTTCTGGCTGACGTCGGCGGCGTCGAGCAGGAGCGTCTCCATACGGATGCGTTCGAACCACGACGTAAAGTTCGTGCGCCCGGGTGGGCCGGGGTGGACGGCTCGTCTAGTCGCCGGCGGGCGGAGCCGTCGCTGGGGAGGCTCGGGTCCGGAAAAACGTGGATGTGTGGTCGTCGCGCGGTGCGGCCGGTCGAAGACGGGGGTCGGTGTGGGGTGGCTACGCGTGTGAGCCGGGGCTCACATCGCGCCGCCCATGCCGCCCATACCGCCCATGCCGCCCATGCCGCCGCCGGGGGCGCCGCCGGCTTCCTCGCCGTCGCCCTCGGTCGAGAGTTCGTCGGCCGCGATGATGTCGTCGATTTTGAGCACGAGGTTCGCCGCCTCGGTCGCGGAGGCCAGCGCCTGCTCCTTGGCGTGGGCGGGTTCGACGACGCCGGCGTCGAAGGTGTCCTCGATGTTGCCCGAGAACACGTTCAGGCCGGCGCGGACGTCGCCGTCCTCGTGGGCCGCACGGAGGTCGACGAGCGTGTCGATCGAGTCGAGGCCGGCGTTCTCGGCCAGCACGCGCGGGACGAGTTCGAGCGCGTCGGCGAAGGCCTCGACGGCCAGCTGTTCGCGCCCGGAGACGGAGTCGGCGTAGTCACGCAGACGGCCAGCGAGTTCGACCTCGATGGCGCCGCCGCCCGAGAGCACGCGGCCGTCGCTGACGGTGGTGCCGACGACGTCCAGCGCGTCCTCGATGCCGCGCTCCAGTTCGTCGACGACGTGGTCGGTCGAGCCGCGAAGCAGCAGCGTGACGCCGTGGGCCTCGTCGCCAGCGCCCTCGACGTAGAACAGTTCGTCGGCCTCGTCGCGGCGGACCGAGCCGCGGCCGAGGTCCCCGGCTTCCAGCGAGTCCAGATCGGAGACGATCGCCGCGTCGAGGACGTTCTTCAGGAATCCGAGGTCGGACTTCTTCACCCGGCGCACGGCGAGGACGCCGTGTTTCGCCAGGTAGTGCTGGGCGAGGTCGTCGATGCCCTTCTGGCAGAAGACGACGTCGGCGCCCGAGTCGACGATTTGGTCGACCTTGTCCTTGAGCTGCTGTTCCTCCTGGTCGAGGAACTGCTGGAGCTGGTCGGGGCTGTCGATCGAGACCTGGGTGTCGACGTCGGCCTCCTCGACCTCGATGGCCTCGTTCAGCAGGAGAACGTTCGCGTCGTCGAACTCGGTCGGCATGTCCTCCTGGACCGGGTCCTTGTCGACGACGGCGCCGACGAGCAGTTCGGACTCGCCGGCCGAGCGACCCGTCTGGGTCTCGATGTTGATGTTCTCCAGGTCGACGATGTGGGAGCCGTCGTTGGCCTCGACGGTGACCTGCTGGACGGCGTCGACGATCAGCTGGGCCAGCAGCTCCTTGTTGAGCTCGGCGCCCTTGCCGGTCATCGAGGTCTCGGCGACCTTCTGGAGGATCTCCTCGTCGTCGGGGGCGACGTGCTCGGCGATGTCGTCGACCTGCGACCGGGCTTCCTCGCTGGCGAGGTGGAAGCCGCGGATGATCGCCGTCGGGTGGATGTCCTGTTCGAGGAGGTCCTGGGCGTTCTTGAGAAGTTCGCCCGCGATCGCGACGGCCGTCGTCGTGCCGTCGCCGGCCTCGTCCTCCTGTGTCTCGGCAACCTCGACGATCATCTCGGCCGTCGGGTTGTCGATGTCCATCTCCTGGAGGATGGTGACGCCGTCGTTCGTGATGGTGACGTCGCCCATCGAGTCGACGAGCATCTTGTCCATCCCTTTCGGACCGAGCGTCGAGCGTACCGACTCGGCGACCGCTCGGGCGGCCTGAATGTTGTACTCCTGGGCGTCGCGATCCTTGACGCGCTGGGCGTCCTCGCCCATAATGATCATCGGCTGTCCCTGTTGCATTCGCTGGCTCATGGTCACCGATCGATTGTTTGTGATTCTATATAAACGTTTGGGTATCGGTGTGAGCCGCCGGGGCAGTCACCCGCCGCACGCGACGAGAAAACCGACAGACTGAGACCCAATCCGTGGCGGTAGTGTGGATTGATAGCACGGGACGAATCAGTGGATCCGCGGGTCACATCGGGGTCGTTTATAACCTGTCACCGGTGGTGTAGTCGGTGCGGTCGAAACAGGACGAACGCCGCCCACGCCGACCCGGAATCACTTACTCCTCGATGGGTTCTTTCCAGTGGACGGTGACGGTGCCGACGGCGAAGGCGTCGGTGCCCTCGTTCGCCCGCCGGATTCGGATGGTGTTCGTCCCCGCTTCGAGGCTGGCACCCGTGATCGTGTCGACCCAGTACTGCCAGCCGTCGTTCGGCGGGACGTCGAAGCCCGACAGCGCCTCGCCGTTGATCAGGACGTCGTGACCGTAGTCGCCGACCTCGAACGCCTGGATGCCGAGGTAGCCGTCCCGTGGCTCCGCGACCGGAACGTCGAACTCGAAGGTCGGGGTCTCGGCGCCGACGAACGTGGCCCAGTCGAGGTCGAGTGCCTCGGACGCGGAGTCGGGGCCGAGCAAGGACTGGATCGAGACGACCGCGTAGTTCGCTCGGTGCTGCACAGTTGCGCGTGGGAGCGCCGATACTAAAGAACGGGTGGTCGGTATCGGACGCCCGGCAGGACGATCGGCGGCGGGTCAGGTGTCCGACGCGACGGTCAGCGGTCGTCCGGGAGTTCCGCGGCGAGGAACTCGCCGTCCGCCGCGCCGAACTCGGGGAGGTCCTCGTCGGCCTCCAGGGCGGTCAGTTCACGATCCATGAGGTGTGCCCGCCGCTGTGCCCGCTTGTTCAGTCCCTTCTTTTCGCGTCCCGACTTCGTGTCTGGCATTGTCACCCATACCCACGGCAGGGATGAGTATGAAGCTGTCGGCGGCGTCGATCCGGCCCGGGAGCGGAGCAAACGAGGACAAAAGCGTCGCTCGCGGGGGAAACTCCACGAGAACGGCAACGCCGGGACGGGGATTTGAACCCCGGATCCCAGAGGGAACACGCTTTCCAGGCGTGCGCCTTACCACTCGGCCATCCCGGCTCGTTCAGACCTATCCCGTGGCGGAATTTAAGACCTTCCCTTCCCCGCGAGACGGCCCTCGAAGCGGAAGGCGACGGCGGCGGGGACGACGCCGGCCGCGACGGCGACGGCGAGTTTGGCCCCGGGGCCGACCGGGATCGGCGCGACGACGGCCTCGTAGCCCAGCAGGAGCACGAGATAGACGAGTACCCCCACAGCCCCCCACAGCAGCGCCGATCGACCCCCGCCGGGTCGAAGGGTGCCCCCCGACCGGGCAGTCGCCCCGGGGTCGTCGCTCGCGTCGGGCATCAGTCGAGCACCTCCGTTCCGTAGCCCGCCTCCTCCAGCGCGTCGAGCAGGTCGGCAGCGTGGTCCGGACCCCGGGTCCGGACGGCGATTTCGACCTCGGCGTCGTCGAGCGCCACGTCCCGGGAGGTGCGGTCGTGGTGGATCGCCGAGATGTTGGCGTCGTGCTCGGCGATCACGGTCGTCAGCCCGAGCAGGGCGCCGGGACGGTCCGGGAGGACGGTTCGAAAGCGGAGGTAGCGCCCGGTTTCCGCGAGGCCGCGGCCGATCAGCGTCGCGAGCACGTTCAGGTCGATGTTGCCACCACAGATGGCGGGGACGATGGTCTCGCCCTCGTCGTAGTCGAACGCCCCGGACAGCACCGCCGCCAGCGGCACCGCACCCGCACCCTCCGCGAGCGTCTTGGTCCGTTCGAGCAGGTCGACCAGTGCGAGCGCGATGTCGTCGTCGCTCACCGAGACCACCTCGTCGACGCGCTCCTCGATCACCGGGAACGTCCGGTCGCCGACCCGACGGGTGGCGATGCCGTCGGCGATGGTGTCGGCCCGGTCGATGGTCCGTGGCTCGCCCGCCGCCAGCGACGCGCCGAGTTTGGCCGCGCCCGCGGCCTCGACGCCGACCACGCGGGCCTCGGGCTTCTGAGTCGTGATCGCGGTCGCGATGCCGGCGATCAGGCCGCCACCGCCGACCGGCACGACGACCGTATCGAGGTCCGGACAGTCCTCCAGGACCTCCAGGCCGATGGTGCCCTGTCCGGCCATCACGTACGGATCGTCGAAGGCGTGGACGTACGTGCGCCCCTCCGCGGCCTCGATCTCGTGGGCCCGCTTTTGGGCAGCGTCGTAGTCTTCGCCGTGGAGGACGACGCGGGCGCCGTACTCACGGGTCGCCCGCACCTTCGAGACGGGGGCGTGCTCCGGCATCACGACCGTCGCGTCGACGCCGGCGCGCGTCGCCGCCAGCGCGACCCCCTGGGCGTGGTTGCCGGCGCTCGCAGTCACGACGCCGGCCTCGCGGGCCGTCTCGTCGAGGGTCTCGATGCGGTTCATCGCACCCCGGACCTTGAACGCCCCCGTCCGCTGGAGGTTCTCCAGTTTGAGCCACACCTCGGCGCCCGTTCGCTCGGAAAAGGAGCGGGAGTGGACGAGCGGCGTGTGCCGCGTGACCGCCGCGATCCGGTCGCGGGCGGCACGGACGTCGTCGAGGGAGATCACGATCCGGGGTGGGGGGCCCCGAAAGATAACAGTACTGGGATCCCCGACGCCGGCGCGGACGCGACGACCCGACCGATCGGTCGACGTCGCCGCGCCTGGTCGATCGGATCGACGGCTACGCCCGATCGGTCGCTCCGAGGGTGACGCCCGATCGGTGACCCGATGGCTCGAAAGGCGAGGGGAATGGAAAGGGGAATGCACGCGTGTGACGTGCAACTGGACGTGGCACGTCCGTCCACATAAACGTCCTGCGTCCGGAGTGAAAGTGAAACTGGACGGAACGATCGGCCGGCACGACGGCCTGGATGAGGAGAAGGCCGGGATCACCGGGACGGGCCGGTTCGGTCGGCGGCCCCGCCGCTTCCCGTCGGTCGGACCGCGACGTCGTTGGCCTCGACGTAGTCGGCCACCCTGCGGGCCAGGTCGGCGTCGTCGTCGCCGGGCCACCGGACCGCCTCGGCGACATCGAGGGCGGACAGATCCCCGACGTACACCTCGACCGTCTCGGGGCCGTCACCCCGGAACGGGACCGACGCCCGGACGTACAGTCCGCTGTCGACCCCCTCGTAGTCGTCGAGCGCGCCGACGTCGTCGGTCCGGAGGAGGCGCCCGCCGACGGAGCCGCCGGGTGCGAGCGTCGGATACCGGCCCTGGACGGCGTGCATCCCGTCGAGGGCCGCCGGCCCGACGAACACGTACGAGTCGAGCACCCGACCGACGCGCTCGGGTTCGGTCAGGGTTCCGTAGACGAACACGCGCATACCGACCACTGGGCGGGCGCGGTGTTGAATCCGGCGGCGGTCCCGCGGGAGCGACGCTCAGAGGGCGACGACGAACCGGGCCCCCCCGGAGTCGCTCTCGACGTATTCGACCGTCCAGCCGTGAGCGGCCGCCACCTCCGAGACGATGGCGAGCCCGTAGCCGGTCCCGCCGGGTTTCGTGGTGTGGCCCCGTTCGAAGATCCGGTCGCGTTCCCCGGGTGGGACGCCGGTGCCGTCGTCGGCGACGGCGAACCAGCCCTCGCCCGACTCGACCCGGACCGTCGTCGCCCCGCCGTGTTCGACCGCGTTCCGAAACAGGTTCTCCAGAAGGGTCAGGAGGCGGCTCCGGTTCGCGGCGACGCTCTCGTCGGTGGCCACGTCGAGGGAGGCGTCGCCGGTCGCCACGAGCGCCCAGGCGTCTTCGGCTGCCGTCGCCAGGTCGACGGACTCGCAGTCGGCCATCGAAGACTGATCCCGGGAGAGCGCCAGCAGGTCGTCGACCAGTTCGACCATGCGGTCGATCGCCTCCTCGACCTGTGCGAGTTCGGTGCCGTCGTCGGCCTCGCGGGCCAGGGCGAGCCGCCCCTGAGCGACGTTGAGGGGGTTCCGGAGGTCGTGGCTGACGTCCTCGACGAACTCGTCGAGCCGTTCGTTGCGGCGCTCCAGTTCCCGTCGGAGCTCCACGCGCTCGGTGACGTCCTTCTGGAAGCCGAAGTAGTGAGTCACCTCGCCGTCGGTCCACACCGGCGAGATGTCGAGCTGGTTCCAGAACGGCGTGCCGTCCTTGCGATAGTTGCGGATGACCACCGAGACCGGCTCCTCGGCGTCGAGGGCCTCGCGGATGCGGTCGACGGTCGCCTCGTCGGTCTCCGGCCCCTGGAGGAAGCGACAGTTCTCGCCGAACACCTCCTCGCGGGGGTAGCCCGTGAGGTCGACGAACCGGTCGTTGACGTAGATGATCGGGTTGTCCTCCCGACGGGCGTCGGCGATGGTGATGCCAACGGGGGCCTGATCCATCGACGCCCGTTGGAGCCAGGGGGGCAGGTCTCCCATCGTCGGTCGGTCGGGCCGGGCAAGTAAATATCTCCCGTCGCGGTCGGGGGTCGCGTCGACGGGGAAGTCCGGGGAGGGATCTTACCGCTCGTCGGCCGGCGGGACCGACCGGTCGGCCGGGCCGACGTAGCGGGCCCGGGGCCGGATGAGCCGGTTGTCTTCGTACTGTTCGAGGACGTGTGCGATCCAGCCGCCGACGCGGCTCATCGCGAAGATGGGCGTGTAGACGTCGATCGGAATCCCCATCTGGTAGTACGTCGTCGCCGAGTAGAAGTCGACGTTCGGGGCCAGCCCCTTCTCCGCGGCGACGTACTCCTCGATGGCGACGCTCATCTCGTACCAGGAGGTGTCGCCGGCGGCCTCGCCGAGTTCCTCGGAGCGCTCTCCCAGGATCTTCGCGCGGGGGTCCTTGACGTTGTAGACGCGGTGACCGAAGCCAGCGACCCGGCGCCCCTCTTCGAGGGCGTGTTCGACCCAGTCAGTCGGGTCCCGGTCGCTTTCCTCGATTTCCTTTAACATCCGCATCACGTTCTGGTTGGCGCCGCCATGCAGCGACCCCGCGAGGGTACCGATCGCGGAGGTGACCGCCGAGTGGAGGTCCGACAGCGTCGAGGAGGTGACCATCGCCGAGAACGTCGAGGCGTTGAGACCGTGGTCAGCGTGGAGCACGAGGGCCTGGTCGAACACGTCAGCGAGCACGTCGTCGGGCACCTCGCCGTTGAGCATGTAGAGAAAGTTCTCGGCGTGGTCAAGGTCCTCGCGGGGTTCGACGGGGTCGTCGCCGTCGCGGAGTCGGGCGAAGGCCGCAAGCGCCGTGGGCAGTTTGGCCGTGATGCGACGGCCCTTGCGGACGTTCGCCTCCCGGTCGGTCACGCCGGCGGCGTCGAAGTCCGCGTCGTCGTCGTAGGCCGACAGCGACGAGACGACCGTCCGCATCGCGGCCATGGGGTCCTCCTCGGCCGCGGCCAGGTCGGCGACGGTGTCCCGGACGTCGGCGGGGAGGTCGCGCTCGGCGGCCATCGCCGACTCGAAGGCGTCGAGTTCGTCGGCAGTCGGGAGTTCGCCGTGCCACAGCAGGTAGACGACCTCCTCGTAGGTAGCCTCGCGCGCGAGTTCCTCGATGTCGTAGCCGCGGTAGATGAGTTCGCCGGCGTCGCCGTCGATGTGGCTCAGCCCCGACTCGGCGACCAACACGCCTTCCAGCCCCCGCTTGACCTCGTCTGACATACGAGAAAGGTTCCGGATCGGTTCAAAAAAGCGTTACCGTTTGCGAAACGGGCGTCCGGTCTCGGAGCACAAACGTGCCCAATTCACCTGCCGGTCCGGAGAGGGGTGTGGCATCCGGCGAACGGCGCTGCCGCGGCGTGGGCCCGCGACGCGGCGCGGGTCGAAGTCCCGCCGTCCCCGAGGCGAATAGTTTTCCCCGCGGACGGCCAACCGCGGAGCATGAACTCCCAGGCGGTGGAGTACGAGCCGGTCAGCGTCAAGGAGGTGTTGTCCGAGATGAAAGACACCGCCGAGTTGCTCATCGACCTCTCGTACTCCGCGGTCCTCCACGGGAGCGACGAGGTCGCTGCCGAGGTGCTCGAACTGGAGGCGCGGATGGACCTCCTCCAGCTACAGGGGCGCATGAGTCTGCTGATGGCCGCGCGCAACCCGGAAGACGCCGAACAGCTCGCTCCCGTACTCGGCGTGATCGGCGCTGCCGAGAAGATCTCCAACGCCGCCGGCGACATCGCGAAGGTGGTCATCGAGGACATCGGCCTCCCGGAGGCGATCCGGGGAGCGCTCCCGGAGGCGACCGAGACCCTGGTGCGTGCGACCGTCGCCGACGAGTCCGCGTACGCCGACCGGACGCTCGGCGAGGTCAACATGGAGACCGAGACGGGGGTTCGGGCCCTCGCGATCCGGCGCACCTCCGCGACCGGCAAGCGCCGCTGGATCACCAATCCGACCCACGAAAGCCGAATCGAGCCGGGGGACGTGCTCCTGCTCAGGGGCAACGAGACGGGGGTCGCGACGGTGTTCGAGACCGTCACCGGCAGCCCCTACGAGCCGCCGGCGGCGACCGAGGAGCCGATCGAGGACCTCGAACGCGCGGTCGACTCGATCGTCCTGATGAAAAACATGAGCGAACTGGCGGTCGACCTGGCCTACGGCTCGGTGCTGTTCGACAGCGAGGGCGTCGCCGAGGAGGTGCTCGAACTCGAAGCCGAAGTCGACGCCCTGAAGTCCCGCTTCGAGGCGTGGACGCTCCGGGCGGCCGGCCGGGTAGAGGATCCCATCTCGCTGCGGGGGCTGATGCACATCGCCTCGGCGACGGAGGTGATCAGCGACGCCGCCCTGGAGATCAGCGAGGGCGTGCTCCGCGGGCTGACCGCCCATCCGGTCGTCGCGGCGGCGTTCGAGGAGAGCGACGAAGTCATCGTCAGGGTCCGCGTCGCCGCCGACAGCCCGCTGACGGGGACCACGCTCGGCGGCCAGGAACTGAAGACCGAAACGGGGATGCGCGTGCTCGCGGTCCGGCGTGGCGACGACGAGTGGATCGTCTCGCCGGGGGCCGAGACCGCCCTGGAGGCCGACGACCTGCTCATCGCCAAAGGGACCCGCGCGGGTGCCTCGCGGCTCGGGGACCTGGCCGGCGACACCCTCGACTTCGAGGACGAGTGAGCGGCGCTCGCGGCGCGTCCCGTCGGGCCCTGGCGGGCCGACTCCGTCCCCGTCAGGCCTCGCGGGCGAGCCGGTAGACCGAGACGAGTGTCAGCAGCGTCGCCACCAGCAGGGCAGTCGCGGACGCGAGCACAAACGCGAGGAGCAGAAACCAGCCGCCGACGCCCAGCACCGGAAACTGCCGGGTGCCGGCGAAGGGACCGAGCAGTTCGAGCACCCGGACGAGGTACGCCGCGACCGCGAGCGCGACGCCGACGGCGGCGCCGACCGCGGCGTTTCGCTTCACGTCGAGCGCCTCGACCAGCCCCCCCGCCGGAGGGCGCTCCGGCACGTCGTCTGACACGGTCGCGGCTTGGCGGTCGCGGATCAAAGCCCCGTCGATCCCGCGTCCCGCGGTGGTGGGGAGACCCGGAGACGACTACGCGTCCCGTCGGAGCCAGGCCGAGAGGCCACCGAGACCGGCCGCGGCCAAAAGCGCCTGGACGACGCCGAAGCCGGGACCGAACGCCTCGGAGCGAGTCGTTTCCTCGATGTCCACCCCTTCGGGTTCGGCGGCCGGCCCGGACGCGGTCCCCCGGAAGCGCCGGCCGATCCCTTCGAGTTCGAGGCGAAAGTGATCGCTCTCGCACTCCTCGAAGGTGTTTATCAGGAACAGTTCACCGGCCCCGATGTCCTGGTCCGCGCCGACGAACAGCGAAATCTCCTCCTCGGGCGTGTCAGCCTGCCGTCGGTTGATGAGCGCGGCGTCGTAGACGTCGATTTCCTCGGGCGGCCATCCCTCGAACGTACAGTCGGGCATCGTGTCGACGTCTTCGGGGTCGAGCGTCGGTCCGAGGTGGATCATGAACCCCGCGAGGTTCTGGTCGGCCCAGCGCTCGGGCCTCGGGATCACGGCGTTGGTCGTGATCTGGCTGCGGGCGGTGCCCGCAAACAGCGTCGCGCCGCCGAGCGACGCTGCGGCGCCGGCGAGGACAGTCCGGCGCGTCGTCCTGTGGGCCACGGGTCGCCCGGTCCCTCGAGGCTGAGACATACGCGAGCGTCGAACGGCGGCGTCCTAAGATCCGTGCAGGCATTTGCAGCAAGTCGCCCACGACTGTGCTCGTTTGCAGGTCGCCACGGCCCTTTTGCTCGTCCACGCCGTTAGATCGCTATGATCGACGCCTGGGACCTCCCTCCGGAGAAAGTCGGGTGGGGGATCGTCGGTGTCGCCGTGTTCGCCCTGGTCATCGTCGCGCTGTACTCCCTGCTGGGCGGGGTCGTACTCGGACTGTTCCTCTACTACGCGACCAGACCGGCGTACCGATGGCTGGACGAGTACGTCGACCACCCGGACGCGAACGCGGCCGTCACGCTGCTGCTGATCGGCGCGCCGATCCTCCTCGTCGCCGGGTACGCGACGGTCGTCGCCGTGGGCGAACTCGACCGGTTCGTCGGCCAGGCGGGACTCGAACAGTTCCGGACGGCGCTACGTCCGTACGTCGACGTCGCCGAACTGACCGATCCGAGCACGATCCTCTCCCGTCTCGACGGTCGCCTGACACAGATCTCCGGATTTCTGAACGCCGTACTCGTCTGGTCCCTGCGGATCTTCGTCGCGTTCACCGTCGCATTCTACTTGCTCCGCGACGACAAGAAAATCGCCCAGTGGGCTCGCCGGAGCTTCCACGGCGAGTACGGCGTCGTCTCGTTTCTCGAAGGCGTCGACGACGACCTCACGACGATCTATACCGGGAACCTCATCACGATCGGGGCTACCGGACTCATCGCCGTGCTCGTCTACTACGGCCTCAGTCTGATCGCACCGTCCGGGATCGGCGTCCCGTTCCCGATGTTGCTCGGGCTCGTGACCGGCGTCGCGACCCTGATTCCCGCCGTCGGCATGAAACTCGTGTACGTTCCGTACACCGCCTACCTGGCGTGGCAGAGCGTCACCGGCGGTGGTGCGCTGTGGTTCCCGGCGGTGTTTTTCGTCGTCACGCTGCTGGCCGTCGACAGCTTCCCGGACATCGTCATCCGGTCGTACGTCTCGAAGGGCGAGATCAACATGGGGCTGATCATGCTCGGGTACGTCCTCGGCGCGTACGCGTTCGGCTGGTACGGCGTGTTCCTCGCGCCGGTCGTCCTCGTCGTCTTTCTCCACTTCGCCCACCGGGTCTTCCCGAACCTGCTCGATCGGGCCGACGTGCCGCTCGTCACTGACGACTGGCGACGGTGACGCGAGCGCCCGGACGGCGTGGCTGCCTACCGGACCACCGTGACCGGGACCGACGACCGTTCGAGGATCGCCTTCGCGACGCTGCCGACGAGGTTCTCGTAGCGCTCCGAGAGCCCGCGGTGGCCGACGAACAGCCCGTCGAAGGATTCGGCCGCGGCGTAGTCGGGGACGACGGTCGCCGGGTCGCCGTACAGCAGTTCGGCCTCGGCGTCGACGCCCGCAGCGTCGAGACGCCGCACCGCGTCGTCGACGAGGCGCTCCCCGCGGGCCTCGGCGTCTTCCATCGACTCGGCGACCAGTCGATCGCCCGGGGGCGAGGTGTCGTCGCCGGCGACGGAGACGCCGGGTTCGACGGCGTGGACCACCGTCACCGCGGCGTCGAGGCCGCGGGCGAGTTCGACGACGTAGTCGATCGCCTCGTCGCTCGCGTCCGAACCGTCCACCGCAACGAGGAACTTCATGGTTGTTCATACACACCCGGCGGATAACTACCTGTCGTCGGTCGAGAGAGAATCGAGAGGAAAGTTGCTACCGGAGGAGCCGGGAGCAGGAGCCACAGAGGTTCTCCTCCTTGACGTCGACCTCGCGGACGGTGGGGGAGAAACTCATCACGCATTTGGAGTTGTCACAGTGCTCCAGCCCGAAGGTGTGCCCGATCTCGTGGACGACCTCCTTGCGGACGCGGTCGGCGAACACCTCGCCGGCGGGGCGCGTGGAGATGCCGCCGTCCGAGGAGGTCTGGAGCCGATAGGTGGAGATGACCGAGCCGTTGCCGTTGAGGTAGGCGAGGCCGAAGACGTAGTTGCGGCGGCGGTAGTACAGATCCTGGGTCGTGATGCCGATGTTCTTCTCGCCGCTCCCGACCCGGGAGGCCAGTTCGATGAACTGCTCGGCCCGGTACTGGTTGCGGTTGCGGTCGAACGCGCCCTCGGGGATTGACTGGTCGTCGTGCACCGTGACGTCGCAGTCGTAGACCGAGCGCAGCGACGCGGAGGCCTCCCGCTTGACGCGGGCGGGGACGTCCCCGACGGGCACGATGTCGATAAGCATGGACACGGTTAAGCGCGGACGGCTGATAAATATCCCGCCGTGACCGACGGAGGGGAGCGACCTGCACCGGGAGAGCCACGGGCCGCCGCAGGCGACGACGGACCCGCTAGCGACGCGGCCGCGGCCGTCCGGGACGCGCTGGTCGACCGGCTGGCCCGCTACGATCGGCTCCTCGAAGTCGGCGTGGGACGCCGGACCGACGTCGCGGGCGCGCTCGCCGCCGCAGGCAAGGACGTGACCGCGATGGACGTCCACGAGCGCCAGGTGCCCGACGGGGTCGCGTTCGTCCGCGAGGACGTGGTGGCTGCGAGCCGGCGTCCGGACCCGGGGCCGGCCGCCGGCGTCGACGCCGTCTACGCGCTGAACCTGCCGGCCGAACTCCAGGCGCCGACCGCGACGCTCGCGCGGCGCGTCGGCGCCGACTGCCTGTTCACGACGCTGGGGTTCGAGGAGCCGGCCGTCCCCGTCCGGCGGGAGTCGGTCGGCGACGAGACCCTGTTCGTCGCCGAGCGCTGAGGTGGAAGACCGGCAGCCGAGGGAACTTCGGAACACGTTAGGCGATGGCCCGGCGAGGACGGTCCATGCAGGCGGACGCTGTCGTCCTCGACGTCGACGGGGTGCTAGTCGACGTGGCGGACTCTTACCGGCGG
>Ga0207719_100500_pt1 | contig 21642 bp, 19 predicted proteins | sample A23P1SouthBayCA_2_FD_187279 | JGI IMG/M metagenome (GOLD analysis project Ga0207719, IMG submission 187279) | Aerobic enrichment media microbial communities from Eden Landing Ponds, California, USA - A23 P3 (3) (SPAdes) | ecosystem: Environmental > Aquatic > Marine > Unclassified | place... | reverse complement strand
CGAAGAGCTCCTCGAGTACCTCTGGAAGTACCACTTCGCGTCTCGACAGCACGTCATCCTCGCGCTCCTCTGGGAGACCGGTATCCGCGTCGGAGCCGCGCACTCCATCGACCTCGACGATGTGTATCTCGAAGAGGGATACATCGACCTCGTACATCGACCGGACGAGGGAACGACGCTCAAGAACGGCAAGACTGGCGAGCGGCCGGTCGCAATCACCGAGGAACTAGCTGGACTACTCGCGGAATACATCGAACACAGTCGAATCGACAGCGTCGACGACGCCGGCCGGGAGCCGCTCATTACGAGCGAGCGAGGTCGGCTGAGTCGTGCTTCCTATCGCCGCATCGTCTATCAGACGACCGCGCCGTGCTTCCGTGACGAGCCGTGTCCGGAGTGTGTCGACACCGCGGACAGGAAGTGTCCAGAGGCCGTGAGTCCGCACGCAATTCGGCGCGGGAGCATCACGCACTACCTGACAGAGGACGTGCCGACAGAGGTTGTGAGCGACCGAATGAACGTTAGTAGGGACGTGCTTGATCAGCACTACGATCGGCGGTCTGATGAGGTGAAACTAGAGCAACGGAGGGGGTATCTAGAGGATATTTAAGTAGTTCTGATACCTCTGCGATCTAAACTAAGTGTTTTTGATTTGAATACTCAGGTAACACTGTGGATTATAAACATGAGTATTATAGCTCATCGGCGAGCGCCTACGTCAGCAAATGTAACGAGGCTATTCAGAAACGCGTAATCGAATACACAGGTGTCAGCGCCCGGATTAATGATGAGAACTATTCTGCGCGAAAACCGGTGTACGGAAATAGCGATGCAGACCCGGTCGAACTGATGGACGAAATAGTACAGAAAATATTTAATGATGATAGCTCTACATATCGCATTCGGCTCCGAAAAACAGAGTTAATCTGTCTTGGATCCAGCATCTAATTTTTCCACGCATACGATTCCATCAAAACTAACTATGGCGCGCCTCCGAGTCATTTACCAGACGATCGAGCTGTGATTGGCAATATCACGGTCGAGATTGTATGAGAATATAGCAGTAGAAAAGATACCCAACAATAGTGACATCTCTTCCTATCGATTCGGACTTGCCGAAATCTGTAGTTTACGACTACCTTCAAATCTGGCTAGGTGGAAGAATTTAATAGTTAGCGCCACAAGGTGGGACTATAATGAGGGACCTCTCGAATGAGAACAAGAAACGCCGCTCAATGGCAGAGGTGATTCGTGCAGATGCGGCAGGTGAATTCAGCGACGACGCGCGTAGCGGTAGCGATAACATAGATAATAGCGAAGAAAAAGAAAGTATTCGCTAGAGCCCCTCCAAGTATTCTCCATCTTCAAACGGCGTATTTCTACCGTTTTCGGCATCAAAGTGTGCCTGATTCAACTTTCCCTTCTCACTTTCTGTGAGGATTTGGACTTCCTTATCAGATATCACCGCAATATCGTAATTGCGCCCAACACCAGGGGCTTGAGATGCGTTCTGTAGGGCAGTATAAAGGATATATAGTCCCTGAAGCTCAGACAAGTCCGTACTGTATCGGCTGGTAAGAGTGTCTCTAGCAAGACTTGCTCCTGTACCAACGGCATCGAAGCCTAATTCCCCGAATGATTCTGTTAACCCAGCGAACTCGTCGCCGTCAGAAACTCTGTATGTCCATTCTCCAGAATCGTCAACACCTGTGAGAGTTATATCAAGGTTTAGACTAAAATCACTATAAGCTCGATCCCATTCTTTGCCTCTCCCCTCGTTATGTAGACCTCGTTCATAAAAATCATCAAAACTTAGCCCCCGTGGTTCAAGGAATTCCTCAGCGAATTTCTTCTTCTTTAGATACAGATAAGAGTTTTTTACTGTTGAAACAACATCATTCATTGAAGAATCATCTTCTAAGTTAGAATTGATTCGTCTCTTGATTGTTCCAGGTGTTAAGGCAGATCCAGCAGAAGAGAAGGCAAATGCCAAATTATCTGTCTTAAATGTCTCAAATTTGGGATTGGGTGATTCGAATTCGATAGGGATTCCCCTATCTGTAATCATCCGGTCTGTCCCAACGATTACAGCATCTTCTGAGGGACATAATAATGAAATTCCGATGGTCATATAGTAAGATTTTGGTATAGCCTTATATTTTTTCTGCTAATAGTGAGATAGCGGGCGGGAGGAGGGGCATTACACCTATAGATAAGATCGCACTAATACAAAATCCAGCCGCACATCGGTATTTACCCAACCTCGCCTCATTAGTCCGAATATTGTGTTCAATACAACCAATATATAGCTCCAAGAAACGTAGTCCGAATTCATTCTCACTCCTTGAAATATAACCTGAAATATTTCGTGGTGACTCGGTCGGTTGCTTGTATTCATGTACCGTAAGGGCTCTTAGTGCCTGTATGATTGAAACGAAAGCAAACAAGACAACTGCAGATTTAGTGATTACACCAACAATATCTAAAGGCAATATGAAGGATATTAGGACCGCGTCTATAGTTATCAGTGCAGTGGCTTTTGTTTCAATCTTTGTTGCACGGTCATCTTCCTGATCAAATTGTCGACGGGCCTCCTCAAGGCCAATCAAAACAGAATCTAACTTGTCCGGATTCGGTTTATCGTCTGCCATTCTATCGAGGTATGAATTGATTCCCGCAGTCCTCGCATGTCACCCAATCCAATCCAGATGAAGATTTATTTGAATCTGATTTTTCGAAGGTTCTCGTATCCGTTCCGGGACGGCATACTGGACAGCGAGCCATTGTTATCTCTCACTAACTGGTACTCCTTTTCGTATAAATCATGCCATCTAATAAATAATAAGTGGTGAATCCATACCAGTTTGATTCATATTAATTGCTACAGCGATGGAGGACGGTTCTGAGTGACTACAGCTCTCGACGATCTATTTGTTTCCCGCCGTCAGTCATAGCGTACTGGTCCATGTTCGCTTCTAGTACCTCCCGCCGACGCCGTGATTTTCGCTCCTCACTGCGCTGGTCGTAGTGCTTGTCGAGCACTGGAACGGAGACGTCGACGCGGTCACTCAACAGCTCCTTCGGGACACCCTCGTCGAGCTGCGACATGATGGCCCACTTGCGGAGCGGATGGGTGCTAAAGGAGGATGGGCAGGACGCCGCCTCGGCGTTCCGCGTCGCGTCGCACTCCGCAACTTCCCGACCGTGCGGACAGTCAGGGTCATACTCACACGGCCTAGTCAGCTTGTAGAAGTCCCGCCGGACCGTCGTCGTCGATACTCTCCCCGCCGAGGTCGTGAACAGCGGCTCGCGCCCGAAGTCGTCAGTCATGTCGTGACGGTGGTGGTCGACGTACGCCTCCAGGCAGTCCACCAGCGCCGGCGAGAGATTGATAATTCGCTCGCCGTCCGTGCCGTTCTTCAGCGGCGTTCCGTACACCTCCGTCGACTCGGGGCGGTGACGGAGATGGATAACCGCCTCGTCGGGGAGGAAATCCTCGAGGTCTATCGCCCGTATCGCTCCGAGCCTAATGCCCACTTCGGCAATGAGTTCGAACGCCGCGTGTCGACGAGAGGCGTACTCGAAGCGCCGGTAGTACTCTTTGATAGCCTCGACCGCCTCGTTCTTCGGGACGTCATTTTTGACCTCCTCGTCGGGCGGGACGTTCGGGAGCGGCACTTTCTCGGCCAGGCCTTCCTCGACGGCCTCGATAGTCTCACAGAAGCGGAGGAACCGCTGAATGACAGCGAGCGTTCCGTTGAGACTGACCGTTTTGATGTCGGTCTCCTTTTTCCGCCACGTCTTGAACGCGACGAGGTCGCGACCCCCGAAGTCGTTCAGATTGTTCCGGTCGGTCTCCTCGGTCCAGTCCTGGAAAATACGGAGCGCGGAGCGGTGGGCTCTGCGGGTCGACGCTCGGACCTCGTCGCGGCGGTCTTCGAGGTACCAGTCGATGGCTCGTTCAGGGGTGATAGATTCGAGTTCGCTGGATTCCATCGAATAGATCGTCAGACTACACCGGTAAATACGGTTCAATTAATTGGGATTGGTGGAATTGGCGGCAAAGTTGGTAGTTGGCCCAGAATTGGGGGTTTTGAGCATTGGATCGGTTCAGTAGCGCCTACTTTACTCCTCCATCATTGAGGCACATCCTAACCCGTGCGCTGTCGCCAAAATACAGCTGTTCTATGAATCGTTTGAACAGCGTGAGGTGAGCGAATTAGTTGGAGTTTGCCGAGAACCACTGAATTGAATTTCGCTGATAGACAGGACCTCTGCCACTGATTCCACCAACATCTCTATGTTTCAGCTACTATCCCAATTGACGAGGTACTCAGTATCCAGGACGGCAGAAAGCTATACCCGGAATCCACCCGTGGCTCAAATACGATGGTTCACCCTGATCCTGGTACACTACAAGACGCAGTCCACCACGCCGAGGCCGTAACTAATCGCGGCATAGATACGAGCAACGCGAAGGCGCTTGCTAAGATGCGAAATGCGCTCATCCGTCTGGAGAAAGCGGCCGAAGAAGCACGTAAGGAAGTGATTGAACCTGCGCTAGATGACGAGATAGGTATCGGAGACCGTGTGGCTGGCGTTCAAAGGGTGAAGCGCGAGCAACCAATCGTGACAGACAACGCGACCGCCTTAGAGATGCTAGAAGCTGCCGGCGTGGACCCGGCAGAGGTAGTTAGAGTCAACCCGAAGCAATTCATCGACACCCTCAATCGAACCGACGTCAACCCATCGGCAGTTATTGATCGTGAGGAGCACACATATTACCGCCAAGACGAGTGAGTAAGCGAGCAGGTCAAGGAAATGCTGGATTACACAAGGACCGAGTGAGAACACGAGGGAGTGAATCCCTCCTAAGCGAGCGATATATCCGTCGAGGTTACCGCTACAAGGAGTTTGTCAACAATAGACTACAGCCATTTCAACGTGGATCTACGAATCTCTTATAAATGAGGAATGTCCCCGCGAAAAATACTATAGGACCAACCCATGGGTTACCAATCATAGCAATGAAGAGTGGTGGAGTCACAATAGCCCCAATAATACCACCAATAGCTCCTTGTAAAAGCCAGCTCCCATGGCTCCGTCCATGGGTCTTGTATCTACCCTCCTGATCACGATATGGATCGCTCCAGAGTATGCCGATTACCGCACCAACAACTCCACCAAAAGCCACCAATGCTAGACTAGACATAGGATGTTTGACTAATCAATATACGAACCTCATAAATATTCCCCTGGCCGGCATGAATCAGTAATCCTATTTCTCCAAGATATATGATACGCATACATATTTAACACAACTTGTTCTGTGGCAGTCATATGAATCAAGCAGAGGTCGGCGAACTGATCGTGGGGGCATATCTCCGTGTGATTGAGGAGTGTCAGTTCGTAACCTACAATCGAAGAACACCCGGCGACGGTAACCAGCCTGAGACTGACCTCGTCGCGGTGAAGTCAGAGGACGGTGAGGAGACGGTATACGGGTGTGAGGTCGTCACTCATCTCGACGGTCCGAACTACTCAACCAACAACGACACGAGTGAGTGGGATGCTTACTCGTCTTCAAGTACTCTACGGAAGTTAGAAGACAAATTTGAGGCTACCCACCAGTTGATAAATGAAACGTGGCCTCACGCGGATTGTGAAGTGCTACAGTTTTGGTCGCCCTACGTTCCGGTGGGGGATGACGAGAAAAATCTGCCAGCCGGACTAGATGAGTTGGAGCGACGTCTGGAGTCAGAATATAATGTGGAGGTTGAGATGATATACAACAGCAAATATGCCAATAGAATTACTGAGAACTTACAGACTAGAGCAGCCGCCACTACATCCAGTCACGATGAACCTGCCTTTAGATTCCTACAGATATTAGAGCACATTCGAGATAACTAATCGTTTCGCCCGACAGCACCCCCAGTACTTTATATGGGATATGAGTTTACAGAAGTATGCCGGAGAACACATTGGAGGCCCATACAAGAAATTGATAGGCGGCTCGCTGATGTTGACTGACTACCAACAACCGACATTAGATATCCTCAGAGAATCCGAATGTGAACGATACTGGGAGAACTTGTTAGTCTATTTTCTGAACCCAGAAAGTCCCCATGAGTTCGACGCAGAGAGTGACGCGATCGCTACCCGAACAGTCGAGAGAGGAGACCGCCCGAGTTGTCCTTGGTAGAATCGTCTTGCGTATCAGCCGATTCGTGAGTATCAATATCGGCCTCAGCAGGACCGCTCAGTAGTTCATCAATAGAATATCCAACCCACTCGGCGAACTCTTCCGGGGCACCGATGTAGACGCTCGTTCCGGACTTGTCGGACATGAACCGTTTGGAGAGACGCTTCTCGTAGTCGTACACCTCGTACTCCTCGCGGTCGAAATCGGCAGTAATCGCGTCGGGCTCACGCTCAAACGTGACACGTCCGCCCTGGATGTCCCGTTGCCACTTGATTCGGCCAGTATCGTAGGTCTTCTCAGCCGGTTCGTCGGCGGGGAAGTACTCGGGTTGCTCTCGACCCGCCTCATCGTAGAACTCGCAAACGATGCGCCGGACGTCCTCGATAGTGCCGTTCCCCTCAGTCCACGGCTGCTCGGTGAGCATCCGACGAGCGACGTAACTGAAAATTGGATTCTGTCGTTCGAGCACAGCCGCGAGGTCGTCCTGTGCTTCACGGAATCCCGGGTCTTCCGGGTTCGAGGGGAACGACACGTCCATGCTCAGAATCTTCATCCGGTTCCGGAACTCGGATTTCGGGAGCGCGTCGTTGGTCGTGAAAATTAGGCACGGTTGGTCGACGTTGGTCGGGGTCCAGTCGCCCCAGTAGTTCCGAATCGGACTCCAGTTCTGGAGCTTGCGCTTCTCCGCGTCGATGATAGCGTACGGGAAGGACGTGTCCCACTCGCGAATGCCGCGAATCTCGTCGACGCCCACGTCGTCCGCGTCCACTCCCGAAATGACTGTGTTGTCGGAGATGAGCCGGAGGATGTACTCCGTGAGCTTGTCCTTCCCGGCATCGCTCTTCCCCTCGATGTAGAGGTGTTGGAGGACGTTGTCGAGCGTCCGCGACGGCGAGGAGAGTTCCTCGGCGTACTGGTTGGCGAACGGCGCCCAGAAGCCGTACAGGAACGCCTCGTACATCTGCGCCATGACGGCCGTCTCCGACTGCGTGTGGCCGTGCTTCTCCACAGTCTCGATATAGTCCTCGATTGTTTCGAGACAGTGGTTCAGAACTTCTGGTGTCGGGTCGTCGGTCGCAACCAGAATCATCTCGTCGTCCTCGCCGATGACGACTTGCTCGGCCTCCGGGAGAACGGACATCGTCGGGATGGTCGTTGACTCCTTGACTTGGTTGTTGTACGCACTCAGCGGAGCAGTGATGCTGTGGTCCTCGACTGTTGCCCCTCGGTCGCGGAGGCTGGCCCCGAACTCGTCCGCCTTGTCCTTATCGACCTTACTCGTTCCCATCCGTATCTTCTCGTCTGATGCGCGAACTCGCGGCCGGTCGAGCGTGTCCGTCATTCCCGTCTCATGGTCGGACTCTACCAACCCGACGTCGGGAGATTCATCGTCACTCTCGGTCTCGTCGGAACCGTCCCCGGTCGTTGAACCGTCGGGTTCGACCACGTTTCGGTCAGCATTCTCGGGCTCCTCAACGAACGCGACTGTCTCCTCCGCCTCCTCCGGGTCGTCGACCACAGCGGTGACCTGGTCGGCGACTTCCTTCCAGTCCTCGACTGCGTCCTGATTCAGCGCGGCCGTGTCGCTCACGTCGAGGTCGCCAGCGCCTACCCAGTACTCGATTCGATTCTCCCGCTCCTCGGGGGACTCGGCTTCTTCGAGCGCCTCGACCAATCCATCCAGCAACGTTTGGTCGCTGTACGTTTCTCGGTACTCGTCGATGAAGCGCTCGAACTCCTCATCCAGTTCCGTTCCGACATCGGTCGTGAGGACGGAGACCTGGTTCGTGTGGTATTCCCAGGAATTTCGCGAGAGGTTGGCGGACCCGTGTACCAACTTCACCGTGTCATCAGGCATGACGATGCGGTATATCTTCGAGTGAACCGTCTTCCGGTTCTTCAGCCGGACAGTGAGGCGGTCTTCTTGTCGAAGTTGGACGAGTGACCGCGCTGTCGAGATATCGCTGACTTGGTCGGCGTAATCCTCCGCATTCCCGATGAGTACGTCCAGTGAGCCGATATCGTACTCCGTCAGCATCTTCACCATCAACTCGGGTGTCTCGGCGTAGGTTACTGCGTCCACGTGGCGGGCCCCTTCGAACAAATCCAGGAAGTCCGCCCGCTCTTTCACCATCGCCAAGCGGTACTCGGCAGAGCCCGATCCGTATAACTCCGGCATATCCACGAACCGATCGAATGAGATGTTGGCCCTCAGCTCGTCCATAGAGAAGACAAACCTCCTACAGGAATAAACCCGAGCCGTGGACTGGTAGTAGAACTACAGCGGGACTATCGGGAACACATCTGCCCGACCAACTCCCGACCAATATCGGTGGTGTACAGATCAGCCACGACGAATACATGGCCCGTATCGTATCCGGTATCGAGAAAAGTCGGAGTTCCCTCTCCTGAATAACGACATCAACAATATCAGTTTCGGCCGGATTGATATCAAATCGGAGAGAATGGGGCAGTAACGTGAATGCCGCGACCGAGAGAAGTACATCACGAGGTCGTGAAATTCGTGCTAGTCAAGCAACCTCCTTCTTCAGTTCTATCGTTAGACACCCAACCTTGGTTTGAGAGGTTGTTGACAGCAATTGACCGATAGAGACGATGGACTGACTAGTTCAAACGTCTTATTCAGAGGCACGGTCAGGCCACTTGTGTCCTGGTTGTGGCGTGTCATGTCCGTTTCGATACTGGAATCCCGCCTGTCGAAGGTCTTGTCGCTCCAGATCCGTTTTGAAAAACTCAGCCGCACTCAGGTTCTCCTTGATACTTTTCGATAGTCGCCGCATCGTTCGCTTATCTAAATCAACGGATTCAGCGAGCCGTTTGAAATCTTCTGTCTCCGAAATTCGCGTACCATCCTCGTCCCGCAGGTGTGCGAAGCGATTGTAGTTGACGACGATCCGAATGACCGTTAACGCCACTTTCTCGATCCGTTTGTTCTGCCCGAAGTCGTCGAGGTTCAACAAAAGCATCGCCCGTACTGCTTCATCTCGCTGAAACTGAGTCATACTGAGCCGAGAACAGTATGCCTGTGTGATGCGTTTCTTGTCGAGTCGAGCAAGTCGCGCGCTCAACGTCCCATCTGACGGATGCCGTCCCTCGTTGTGTTCGGCGAGACGGTCAGCTGGTGTTCGAAACCGAGAGAACTTTGAGTGGCGGTACCGCTCTGAAGCATCCCCAATAGAGGTCTCCCCGACAGGCTCGTATCCAACAGCATATGATTCCACATCAACCCCCCATGCCGGCGGCAGATCTCCTTCCCCTTCCCCCTCGTGTATGGGCCCCGCCCGATAATCTAACCGGGCACCAGTGGTGATCTCCCGGATAGTATCGTCAATAGTGGCAGTCTCCCACACCGAGTGACTCATCCATTAACCCTGCACCGGACGCGTTCTTTAATGCAGCGTTGCTGAACAGTCCGGGAAATGATAGGATCCAGAAACAGCGGAGGGGTGTCTGCTTAATTTGGTTTAAGTATGGTCCTGCGACAATACTGTTATTGAGGGGTTCCCAGCTGAGGTGGCTCGAAGAGCCAGCGAGAGTATACCGATTTTCCGGCCTCTTTTCGAGGCCTTCCATGATACCTTCTACCTGCCTTACGGCAGGTCATGATGATTGGCTCGGCTTCGTCAGCTAAGGGTTACCTTTGGCGCTCGCCCGCGAAGGATTACGCGAAGGGGCTTCGGGCCCTTTGACCCTGCGTTGAGCGGCGTCAGGAGATGACTTCGTGGATTGCGAAGGGCATTCAACGTTCTGAACAGCAGCCTTGCTTCGGTCGATATCCCGCCGAAGTGAGCTTGAGCCCAGAGCATCGTCACCGAGCGTAGCGTGTAGCTTGCCGGTCCGGTATTCCCCTCACCCGACGGCGCGATAGCGATTCTCGAAGACCGTTCGTCCGACTGAGCACACTTCGGCAGGGCCAGATCCGTCCTGCCGACCAGAGGATTCTACCCATGAACACGAAAACCACCAGCGACCAGCATCGGCGTCCAGTTGTGTCGTCCCACGCAGCAGACGAGTACGGCAACCGGTTCGACAACGGAGACATCCCCCTCGCAACAGCGTGGGAACGCGGTGTACGAGTCGAAGCACCGGACAAGGACTACCACGAGGCTCGGCTCCACCCGCTGATGGACCTCCTGATGACCTGCAAGAATGGAGTCATCACGACCGTGATGTACGCCAGCAAGACACGGGTTCGAGCACCCGGCAAAGTCCGGTGTCAGGGGTGTGGCCATCCCCACGAACCGCTTCGAACAAACGAGACCTGTCCGTGGTGTGGTTCGACCGCTGAGGCTGGCCGGAGCACCGGAGCGATCAGCATCACTCGAAAGGGGGGTGACTGAGATGGCGCAAAAGCAGGGACTCGCTGATCTCGCTGATCTCTCAGGGTCAGGAGACAATGTCCTCGTCAAAGCTCAGGTCACTTGTGAGCAAGACCTGAACAGTCATCGACCCTACCAGAAGGGGCTCCTCTGGGACAAGTCGATGAACTACGGAGACATCCGAGCCTTCGTTGTCTACGACCCCGACGTTCGACTGGAACCTGGAAAGGTCTACATCCTGAACGGCAAGGACCACTACTACGACCCCCGAGGCGAAGTCCAACTCATGCTCCACGACGGAGCCTACGTGAAGGAGCTCTACGACACCAACTCGTGAGCCCCCGACCGCCATTTTTTATCTAACTCTGGAGTGCTCAGTCGCCTCAAATCTCCTAAATTAGGGATCTGAAAATCACCCACTATCTAAGAATGCGGGGTGGACCCTCGGTTGACGAGTGGGAGGTGGAACATTCCTATGATGAGAGCTGGGAAGGGATGGCCAAATCATACGAAACTAGACCAGAAATTATGCGTGCCCTTGGAGAAATCAATTCAGAGCTTCCGTTCGAGATCACTTGGTGTGAAGGCCTCAACGATGGATTCATGATCTAGTCTTGGTTGCTCGGTGCGTATCTCGAAGTAGATAGAAAACCATCCCAGCATCTGAACCTTGGAGTCTACTTGTGGAATCCAAAGTTCAAGTGGCTATAGCACTGTGTGGCTTATAAAGAGGGTTTGTCAGAATAGGCTCGTATATCATGTTCCGATATTCATCAATTTCTCCGTGAAGTCTCGGGGTTTGATTGGCTCCGAGTTGCGGTACAATTGCTTTCTAGTGCGCCAATTTCACCACACTGTATCGGTTTTTAGTTTGATAGACTGGCTTTCAGCTTGTAGAACCTCACCTTTCGGCTGAGCGATTCCTTCAGCGAAGCCGAAATTTGATTGCCTCTATTCGCTCGGCTTGACGTCCTCGTTCCCGGTATTGCCATACGAATCAATCGCCGGAATCCCTACAATTAGTACCGGGGGATACCTGTGAATAGCAGTAGCGAGAACGGTGAATTGGCCATCCGAGAAAAATCAAATTGGCAATACGGGGATTGCCGATATTGGGGACCGGGTGTTGGAGAGGTGAATTCGCCCCAGACGTCTCTCTGTACGATTCTAGCGGACAGGGGATATATGTGGACTCGAATCAGAGCCCCTGACGTGAATCGAGACGCAGAACTCCGGGTCAAAGGACACCTCTACGAACTCGACAAACTCGACGACGAGCACGTCGATACGAAACAGGGCTTCCACTCCGCGGAGAAGGGGTACTCGAGGACTCTCGAGAGCGTCGCGGACTGTGCGGAGCTGGAAATGGTGGACATAGTCGCGGAGAACATCAAGGAACACATCCGGATCGAGGGGGAGCGACCAGACAACAAGTCCGTTCGTCGCGACGCCCGGATGCTTCTTTCCGAAGAGGGGTTCGTCGCTGACGAGTATCTCAATAGGGCGTAGTGGCGCGCCGTTTTGGGTCTAATAGCCGTATGAAGTGGCGGAATAGGCCGCTCACAGAGGGTCAGTGTCGTCAACCACCTCCGCCAACCGGTTCAGGAAGGCCGGGTCGTAGGACTCATCGACGTGGTTGACGTTCCATAACCCGGACTCCCGAATTTCCTCGCTCGGGCAATTCGTTCCGAGCCAGTCGTCGGCCCGCGGGTCGATTGAGTCCCTGCTGTAGTTGCTCACGAGCGCGATGGCGTTTCGCTCGATATACGCCCGGTCGCTCTCCGGACTGGGTTGGTCGGGGACGTTGGCCCAGAGGAATGGCAAGTCGCGAATATACTCGCTCACGCGTCGCTCCAGCTCAAGTTCGTCGAGACGGCGCTCGCGGTCGGCGCTACTCCCCACGCCCCACACCAGGTATTTATCGTGAAGGCCGTGGCGCTCGATAAGAGCCTCCCCGACACGCTTTCGGAATACGGAGCCCCGATGATTGCCGCCGCCCTCGTACGTGCCGTTGAGCGCGCCCCGGTGGGTTCGGAGGCGGTCCCACAACGAGGTGCTGCTCCCTTCGGAGACTGCGTGCGTGCCAACGCGAGTTAGTCGGAGCTGGTCGGTAGAATCCCGACGTTGGTCGGGACTGAAGAAGAAATAGACACCACGATCCGGCCAGTCCATGTAGCCGTCGCAATCGCCTAACGTCTGCTTACCACCAACTTGAGCTTCTAACTCATCCATTAATTGGTAGAATCGGTCGAGGTCCTCTCTTCGACTCATCTCTCTGTATTCAACTCCGAAGCGGCACCAAGATACTTCGGGTCCCACTTCGGAAATTACACCCCGTACTCACAAACGCTCGTTATACCAGGAAAGCGTCTCTCCATACCGGAGCCCATCGGTCGGCGTCTCTATCTGTACGGGCGTGTCTTCGAGAAGCGGGAGTAACTCGTCATAGTAGTCACGACCAGCATGAAACACCAGTCTGTTGTCCGCAACCAGCAGCCCTCCGTGGTGTAGCTGCTCATAGATCTCCTGTGACCACTCGCGTTTCCTCTCAACGGACGCACCGCTCAGTGTCTCATCGTAGGGTTCGATAGCCGGTCCGTCAGGGGCGAGCAGACGGTGTTTCGCGGAGAGGATGTACCACGCGTCGTGATTCGCTTCGACGTACGCACGCGCTTTTCTGAAGAACGCCGACTCCATATAGAGGTCAGCGGGTTTCGAGGACTGCTCGCGTTTGCTCTTCGTACAGCTCACGAGTCCGATATCCATACTAAATCGGTGACGAGCCGCTACAAAATAGCTATCCCCGCAAAGAGTTGCCAGCCGTTCTATAGGGATACTCGAGATACGCTTTTGGAACTCCGGTCACTGGACTCTATTATGCCGGATTTCGCCTCACTTGAGTCTCAAGACGTCCGAGAATACTGGGAGCACGAGGCTAGGGAGTTCACACCGTGGCTAGCCGACGAGATTCGTTCCGAGGAAGTCTCCGCCTTAGAAGACGCCCTCGGATTGGACTTAGAGGTAACCCAGGAGGAGAAGAGCGTCGGGCGATACAGCGTGGACATCCTCGCGGAAGTCGTCGACGATAACCGGAACGTGGTCATCGAGAATCAGCTCAACCCGTCTGACCACGACCATCTCGGGAAGTCGATTGCGTACGCATCCGGTGTCGACGCGGACATCATTGTCTGGATTGCGCCGCAGTTCTACGACGAGCACCGGGATGCCATTATTTGGCTCAACCAGAACAGCCGGGAGGCGGTGGACCTCTTCGCCATTCGACTCGAAGTGTGGCGGATTAACGACTCCGACCCCGCTGTTCGATTGAACCCAATCGTGGAACCGAGTGAGTGGCGGGAGAAGGCCCAGCGTTCGGACGAGGAACTCTCCGATATGAAGGAGTTACAGGAGGAGTTCTGGACACAGTTCCGCGACCGTATCAAAGAGAGCGACACCCGTCTGAGTGCTCGGAAACCGAAGCCACAGCACTGGTACAACAATCCAATCGGGAAGTCCGGGATACACCTCTCCTTTGTCCTCAACTCCCGCGACAACGAAATTCGAGCCCAGCTCATCATCCAAGACGATGCTGATGCGTACTGGGCGTTGGCCGAAGACCGAGAGGAGATAGGTGCGTTATTGGACCGTGAACTCGTGTGGATGGAGCCCGAAGAAACACGAGCGGACAAGAAGCGGAGTCGTATTTACTTCCGCAAAGACGCGGAGATTACGGATACAGACCGCTGGGACGAGTACCAAGACTGGTTCATCGAGTGTGGCGAGTTGTTCCATGAGCACTTCTACGACCGGATTCAGCGGCTCTAACCTATTATATAATCGGCGTGAGGCCTTACTTCAAATAGCGGCACGGGAGGAGTTCTTCTCGATGGACCTACGATCGCTAGCGGATGTTTGCCAAGAGTATATATGATGATAGAGAGAAGAGCCGTCAAGCGAAATATGTCTGTCCGAACTTCCATCGAAGGTCTCGATTCAATCGAGAATGGGGGAGACGTTATCGACTATCTGCTCGACACGGAAGGTCTCAACTACAGTTCATTCGTCGAGGTACCGAGTGGGATAAAACGGAACCAAGGGAGGAACGAGTGGTACGAAGCACACTTAGTCGATGAGAATGGTGCCGGCATCATTCGATACATCGAACTCGAAGCATCCGGGGATAGTCCCGCATTTAGCGACCTGAAGCGACACCTGAAGCGACACGGTAGTCCGATTAACGAACTTTTCACTGTCATCGCGTACAGGAAATCCGACGAGGGGCCACTGACTAGCCCGCTGAACGATGACCTCACTTTTCTCCACATCGAGGAGCAGTTCTCCTCCGAAGATGTGGAGGTCACATTCGATCTGAACTACTTCACGGTCAAGCGCTTCGGCGTGGAACCAGCCTATCACGACTATCTAAACGATCTCACGGTGGACTCCGGACAGGGGAGAGCGAGCCTTGAAGGCGAGATTGAGGGAGTCTTCTCTATCCGCGAGGTCACACGGAGTTTCTACCGGGATTTCGGCGAAATCTTTCGCGAGGATCTTCAGGACGCGATTCACGGCTTGAAGGAACCGGAAGAGAACCTCAACGCCTACACGCGAACAGTCGTCAATCGCGTCCTGTTCTTGTTGTTCATTGAGGAGAAGGGATGGCTTGACGGGGATGTAGACTACGTCGAAAACAAGTACGAAGAGGTGGCCGAAGAGAACGATCTCCACGTTTACGACGACTTATTCGAGCCGTTGTTCTTCGAAGCGCTCTCAGAGGAGGGGACGACAGAATCAGAGCGTCTCGGTCGGATCCCCTTCCTCAACGGCGGTCTGTTCGAGCGCAAGGACATTGAAGAGGACGTTGAAATTGACGAGGCATTCTTCGACAAGCTTCTCAGTCCGGAGGATGGGAACGATGGCGAACCGGAAGGGTTCCTCCGGCGATACAAGATCTCGCTTCGTGAGTCGAATCCCAGCGAACAGGAACTCGTCGTCGACCCGGAGTTCATCGGGCGTATCTTCGAGATGTTCATGCAGGAGGACGAACGGTCGGAGGTGGGCGCGTTCTACACCCCGAAACCCATCACGACCTACATGACAAAGAATGCGCTCAAGCAGCACCTGCTAGGGCAAGTCGACATCTCCCACGACGAGGCTGTGTCACTGGTTAGTGACCACACTGCTCCCGACTCGCTCACCGAGGGCCAAATCGCGGATATCAATAACTCTCTTCGATCTGCGACCGTACTGGATCCGGCAGTGGGCAGTGGCGCGTTCATCATCGCCATGCTAGAGGAACTTGTCGCTGTCTCGGAAGCACTCGACGATAGTACTGGCGACGACCGAAGTCGGTTCCAGCTCAAAGAGGAGTTCATCGCGGACACGCTCTACGGCGTCGACATCGACGCTGGTGGTATCGAACTGTGTAAGTTCCGTGTCTGGCTCCACTTGATGCAGGACCTCGACGTGGACCACGAGGAGTTCCTTGATTCGAACGAGGAGTTCGCACTGCCCAATCTCGGATTCAAGTTCTTCGTCGGGAACAGTCTCGTCGGCGAGCACGACCCGACGAACGTCGATTCCCAACAAGCCACTCTAACTGGGGGTTTGGATGAGACGCTCGACAAGATTCACGAAATTCGCGCGGACTACCAGACATCTCACGGCGAGGAGAAAGACCGACTTGCCGAGCGCCTCTCCGAACTCACGTCCGACTTAGAGACGCAACTAGCCGTCGAGCAGGGCGACTGGATGACCGACGTAGCTGCGGAGACGAACAAGACATTCGCCTGGACGACGAACATCCCAGAAGTAATACTGAATGGTGGGTTCGATATTGTCATCGGGAATCCCCCCTACCGCGGCGGACGCGATTCGCCGGACTACGTCAATGAGCTAGGTCGTTTCTACGACGAACACTACGATTTCTATAAACGTATTCCGCGGATGCAGTACGACCTCTACCAGAAGTTCATCGTTCGGGCTTGGGAACTGGCGCGAGAGGGAGGCGTTGTTTCGTACATAACGAGCGGGACATTCTTGACTCTCGAATCGAAGGAAACCACTCGTTGGGTCTTACAGGAGAATCAACTCGACCAACTCGTTCTCGCCAACGAGGACACCTTTGACGCAGCGGTAGAACCTGCGATGTTTTCGTTTAGGAAAGGAGAGCGGGAGAACGACGCCCGTTTCTTCTTCATCGATGGGCGGTCTAGGGAGATCAAGTCTTATCGGGAGTTGGTTGAGCGGAGCCCGAACGGTGGTGAGGAACAAGTCGTAGAGGTCGATCCCGACTCTATCTATGAGGTCGAAATTTCACTATACAGCGAATCGTTCCACCGTGTGTTCTTCAAACCGACCGAGTTCAATCTCGGTTTGAGCCGTGCGGTTCTCACCGACGCCAAAGACCTCTCGGAAGAATGGGAGGACACACTTCGGAGTACGACCAGGATACAAAACAAGGAGGAAAAGTTGAACAATCATGCCGAGTCGCTTGACACCGGTGACGTCACGCTGTTCGGACTTAGTTGTCGCGGTGGCCGTGGGCTAAACACGGGTAACAACAACGACTTTTTAGCGTACATTGATGGGACGAAAGAGGCAGAGGAAATCAAGCAGAAATACACTGATTTCGAGTACGGAGTTAAAAACGCCGAGAGCGTTGACCTGAAGCGCGGGGAACTGAGTACTGTCATCAAAGAAGAACACATCGCGGACGTATCGAATTTGAGTGAGTCCGAGAAACGAAATGGCATCTCAGAAGACACAGGGGCAACATGGGTGCCTATCGAGAAGGGATTCAGCGCCGGAGAAGAATACTACAAAGACACAATAACGTATATCGATTGGTCGGATGAGTCCGTATCTGCGATCCAGAGATCCGATAGCGGCCTGATTCGTAATCCGGAGTTGAATTTCTCCCAAGGATTGTTCTTCGTGGTCGGCGGTCACGCAAACCTCCGGACTAGATACACCAACAACCGGGTTATCGTTTCAGGGAATCTCTTCCTACTCCGGGATAGCGGGTCGCTCTCCTCAAAATACTTACTCGGGGTTATTAACTCCGACATCTGCGTGTACATCTACGAGAACTTCATAAATGAGAGCGGTGTGTCGACCACGTACCTCCGATTTATCCCCGTCCCTGTTCCAACCGAATCGGAGCGGAGAGAGATCGAGGACTTAGTAGACGATATTATCGAAGCGAAAGAACACGGAAATTCAGAAGCTGTCTCTGAGATACAAACAGAGATAAACGAAACTGTCGCACCCCTGTACGGCGTCGAGGGTCCGAAATAAACAGAGATGGCCCGAGACGTTTCCACCGACATCGACTGGTCCGACTACTCCGACGTTCTCGACAACCGCGAGTACGACGTTGCCGAGCGAGCGAACGCCCTGGCCCCTGAAGCCGAAACTATCCGAATCGCCGTTGGATACTTCTATCTCGGCGGCTTCGACCTTCTGAAGGAGAATCTCCGACGGGCCGAGCGCGTCGAACTCCTCATCGGGACCGACACCGACCAGCGAACCATCGACGAACTCGAACGGGGGTTCGCTGAGGACTTAGACGAGTACGACCGCGACGAAGCCCAAGAGGGGATCAACCGCCTCTACGAACTGATTCAGGAAGAGAAGGTCGACGTCAGAGTCTACGACGCTGCGCGCTTCCATCCGAAGCTCTATCTCTTCGAGCATCCAGCGGGTTCCCCGGACCTCGGCCGGGCGATTATCGGGTCCTCGAACCTCTCTGCCAGCGGGCTTCGCGGGAACGTCGAACTGAACGTCGAAAAGAAGGACAACAATACGATTCGGTATCTCGGCGAGTGGTTCGAAGAGATCTGGGGAGAGGCCAGCGAATTCGACAAGGGCCTGATGTCCGCCGAAATCGAGAAGTCGCAGTTCGGAGCCGACCTGCCGGACATCTCCACGGGAGAAGAAACATCGGTTGCCGAGGTGGAAACGATTTCACCGTACGAAGCGACGAAGCGGTTTATCGTCGAGCAGTTCTCCCGGGACGTCCGAGAGGGAACCCTACTTCAGGACATCACGGGAGACTACGAAGAACAACTCACGGCGTTCCAGCGGGACGCGTTCAGGGCGGCCCGTCGCCCGCTCGAAAAGTACAACGGCGTCGTCTTAGCGGACAGCGTCGGTCTCGGAAAATCGTACATCGGAGCGCCGCTCGTACAAGAGTATACGAGTTCCCGTGACGACGTTCTCATTATTGCTCCCAACCGGCTGGAGCGGATGTGGATGCGGGACCTTCTCGATGCGGACACCGGCGAATTCCCGACCACCGCCGAGAAGACGTTTATCAGTTTCAACAAACTCTCCCGGCTGTCCGAAAGGGAAATCCAACGACTCCGCGGCGTAGACCTAGTTCTCGTCGACGAGGCACACAACCTCCGTAATACTAACACACAGCGGTACGATAAGCTCCAGTCCATCGGTCGGAAGGGGAAGAAGTTCGTGATGCTCACCGCGACGCCAATCCACAACTCTGTCCGGGACGTGGACAATCTAATCAAGGTATTCGCCGACGACGACGACTTCGATATAGAACTGAAGGGGAAGTCACCGAGCGAGATTTTCAAACAGTACGACCGCCTCTCCAGCGAGGAGGACAAATCCGCAGGCACTCAGAGTCGGCTCTCGGAGCTCGAAGAGCTCATCGAGTCGATTATGCGGGAAGTCATCATTTCGAGGGACCGCAAATACATTCTCGATAACTACGAGAACATCACCATCGGAGACCGTGCCATTAGCGTTCCCGACCGAAAGCCGCGTCTCATCACACCCGATGACCCGCGTCTCGATGAAATTTATACTGACATCGTCGACACAGTCATCGGCTCGGATGACTCCGAGAATTCCGGGTTGAACATCCCCTACGTCAGCGCAGACCGGTATGACGCCGATGGGGACGAAGAGGAGGAACTCATCATCGAATACCAGAACGCGAGTATTCTGATGCTTATCAACCTCCTCAAGCGTCTCGAGAGTAGCCTTGCCGCATTCGAGAGCTCCGTCGAGCGTCTCATAGAACGGGAGCAGATTACACGCCACATCGCTACTGGGGAGTTAGAGGACGCCGAGGACAGGAGAAATGTAGTTAATCAGGTACGGGATACCTTCGAGGACGACTTCGCTAAGGACGTTGACTTTGAGGATGTGGCGGAGGCCATCAATCGCGTGAGCCCGTCGAAACGGGACGAGATTGTAGCCGATATCGACGAAGATCTACAGGAACTGGAGCGGATAAAGCGGCAAGCACAGAACGCACTTCAGACTAAGGAGGATGGGCGGACGAAGGACGCTAAGGCGGAACGCCTGCGTGGATTGATCGACCGAGAGCTAGCGGACGAGAAAGTTCTCATATTCAGCCAGTACGTGCCTACCATCACGCATCTCTTCGAACAATTAACTGGCGAGAATCCAGCGCATACCAACGTTGCGACGCTCGGTCAAGATCCGAGTGCTCCCACTGTTGGATTTGTTCACGGAGGCAGCGGATTCGACGAGAGAATCGTGGAGCGATTTGCTCCGGAAGCGCAGGAAGCCGAGGTCACCCCAGATGAAGAGATTGATATCCTGTTTGCGACCGACGTACTCGGAGTCGGACAGAATCTCCAGGACGCGAGGGTCATCGTGAACTACGATCTCCACTGGAATCCGATGAAGATGGAGCAGCGAATCGGGCGAATTGACCGTATCACTACCCGCCATGACGAACTCTGGATATACAACTTCGCTCCAACTGGTGACCTACGGAAACAGCTGGGACTCGTCGAGCGAATCCAAGAGAAAATCGAGGATATCGCCAACACGTTCGGTCACGCCGCCCCCATCTTGGATACCGCTGAAGAGCAAGTACACAAGACGCTCATCACATATGAACGCCTGGAGGAAGGTGGGGCGGAGTTTGGAGACGAGCGGTTGGAAGGAATTGGGTCGAAGTATGACGACCTCAGAAATATCGTCCGAGCGTTCTGTGAAGAAAATGGTGTAGACATCGAAGAACTTCAAGAGACGTACGATGCTGTTGAGAGCAGGTCGGAACCGCAGTATTTTGTTTCCCCTGACGGGGAGGGGTACATCTCGCTTACACACTTGAAACACAGCAGTGGACGTACTGAGTGGCGGACCACGATTTTCGATTCAGACCGAGTACAGAGTACTACGATCGGAGGTCAGACTGTCTTTACTCAATTCCCCCGGTTGGAGACGGATGAGGTTCGAGTGTTCGAAACGATGTCCTCACCCGACACCACACGCCATACCATACCGGAGGCAGAATTTGAAGAGTTGAAATCCTTCGTGAACGAGCTGAGCACACCGAGTACGTGGCAAAGCGATATTCTGAGTCGACAAAGTGGAGACAGTGACGTCCTCACCGACATCAAACAACTATGTCGACAGATTTCGGACAGCGACGAAGATGTGAGTGAAGAAGCAGAGGAAATCCTCGACCTACTAAGCGACCACGAGATGAGCGACTGGGCGGAGGGACAGTTGCGTACAATTCACCGCAGACGACGACGGTATGGAACTAACGGTACTATCCGTAGAATCCACCACAAACTCACAGAAGAGATTGAGCTGGTTGACCCCGAGACGGTCTCTGAAGCGACAGTAGCACTCGCGGGGCAGAGAGATGGAAACGAAGACAGATCTAACCCATCGAAGTAGCCCCTAGTCTTATCACTATTCCCGAGTTTGTATATCGTGAGTCCCAGACGGAGGCGACCCGCGTACGCAGTCCGCACGGTTCCAACGGATTTGAGGGGTGCTCAAACGCCCCTCTGAAACCCCGAACTCGGAACGACAAGCGCTGAAACGCGAGAAAAACGGACTGTTACGGACCGAGCGTACCGCGTATGGGTCGGGGCGGATTTGAACCGCCGGCCTGCTCCGTGTGAAGGAGCCGTCATAACCTACCTAGACCACCGACCCAGGCATCAATATCTACCCGAAGACGCCCATTAAGACTTGCGTTTATCCGATAGGGGCGCCGCCCCCGGACGGAGTTACGAAACGGACGGACGGCGACGGCCCCGTTCGAGTAACTGGAGGTAGAACGCGCCCAGCAGCACG
>Ga0207719_100496_pt1 | contig 21947 bp, 20 predicted proteins | sample A23P1SouthBayCA_2_FD_187279 | JGI IMG/M metagenome (GOLD analysis project Ga0207719, IMG submission 187279) | Aerobic enrichment media microbial communities from Eden Landing Ponds, California, USA - A23 P3 (3) (SPAdes) | ecosystem: Environmental > Aquatic > Marine > Unclassified | place... | reverse complement strand
CACCCGCCACGGCTCCGAGCGGTCCTCGTCGACCTTCCGCATCGATCCGCGGAGCCATCCGCGGGACAGTTCCTCCTCGTTGCCGTCCTCGTCGACCTCGAACAGTTCGGCGATGAACAGCGCGTCCTCGCCGGTGGTGGAGGCGAAGAAGTTGAGCGTCATCGGCCCCACGACCTCGGTCGCCTCGACGAGTTCCGGGCTCACGAACTCGACCGATTCGTGGCGGTACGGGCCGTCCTCGTAGGTGGAGTACCCCTCGTTGGTCCAGTAGTCGCGCTCGAAGAGTAGTTCGTCGTCGTGGAGGTAGAACCGCTGGTACTCGGTGTCCGGGATCGGCCAGTCCTCGGCCTCCTTCCACCGACCGGTGCCCATCACGAACGCCCGCACCGGCGGCTCGTCCATGATCCCGTTGTCCTCGCCTTTGATCCAGTAGTCGAACCACCGCACGGCCTCGGGCTGGAGCTGGTACACCGGCCGGTCGAGGTAGATGTCCGGGCCGATGATCATCTTCTTGGGACCCTGCCACTCGCGCCAGGAGCGGGTGTCTCCCGGAAGGTGGAGCCCGTAGATCCCCCACCCCGAACCGAGATACGCTGGCACCTCACAGTTCGAGTGGTCGACGCGGCGGTCGGCCCAGTACTCGTTGTCGAGGTTGTTGAGGAGGGCGTCGACCAGCATCGGGTCGGTTTCCTCGTCCGTGTCTTCCAGGGCGTCGACCAGGGCGTCGTGGGCGTAGATCTCGGGGTCCTCGATGGCCGCCTCGATCAGATCGTCGTACTCGTCGGGCCGATGGTCTTTCGTCCAGCCGTAGCTCCGCGGGTTGTCGATGTGGAAGCGCCACTCCTCTGGGAACTCGTTTGCGAAGATGCCGCCGTGGTAGTACCAGTCCCGGTAGAGGTCCGACACGCCCCAGGGGGCGAAGATGGCCTCCAGCCGGTCGGGCTGGAGTTCGGCGACCTTCTTCTGGATCATCGCGAAGTAGGAGACGCCGAACATGCCGAACTCGCCGGTACACCAGTCCTGCCCTGCCAGCCAGTCCATGGCGTCGACGACGTCCTGGGCCTCCCGGGAGTCGAGGTTCCGGAACTTCCCGCCGGATTTGCCCGTCCCGCGCAGTCCGAGGAGGACGTGGGCGTACCCCCGCCGGGCGAAGTAGTTCGGGTCGCCCGACTCGACCCAGGCGAGTTGCGGACCGATGCTCTTGGGTTTGATCTCGGCGGACTGGTACTCCGTGTTGTACGGGTGGGCCCCGATGATGGTGGGTACCTCCTCGTCGGTGTCCGGACGGAACACGTCCGCGACGAGTTCGACGTCCCCCCCGTCGACCGGGATCACCACGTCGCGCTCGACGACGACGTCGTGTTCCCGCGCGGAGATCTCCCAGTCGCTCCCTAGCCTGTCGACGATCGTGTCCCGTGACATGCGATTACACCTCACGTCCTGCGGTATTAATGATTGTGTCAGGTGGGGACCGGCCTGTCCGATTCGACGTGTGTCGTACACCTGCCGGCCGGTCAGGGGACGGTGACGACGACGCCGACCGTCCGGCGGTCGCCCGGGGCGATCACGCGCACGTCGAGGGCGACGGCGACGAGAGTCGCCTCGCCACCCCGGGCCTGGAGGACAAGCCCGTCGATCGACTCACAGGATCCGAACTGACGATTCGCCCCGGAGGGACACCGCTCGTCGGCCCAGACGGCCGCGAGGGTGTCGTTGCGGTCGAGGGAGACGCTACGGCCGTCGGCGAGGGTGCCGTCCTCGATCCGGTCGAGGGCTGGATCGAGCCGATCGGAGACGCGAGTGGCCGCCGTGTCGCGGTTTCCCCACCCCGTCCCGGTCGCCGCGAGCGAGGCGTTGTAGACGGCCGGGCGGACGGCCCCGTGGACGCGCTCGATCGGATCGCCGCGGTCGGCGAGGTCGGGACCGGCAGCTCCGGTCGCACCCGCGACCTGGAGGTACGCCGCCACCATCGCGACGAGCGCGACGGCCACGACCGCGGCCGCGAGGACGACCAGTTGCCCCCGGTCGCTCCCGCGAGCGGACGGACGGATCACGCGTACCACACCCTGACCGTCAGCCGGCCGTGGTGGGTCGTGGCGCTCGCGACGCCGACCGTCGCCCCCGGCGGGCGCGGGTCGCCGAAGCTTCCGTACGGGGTCCGGACGCGGAAGGCCACCGTTTCGGGCAGGACGGACGCCAGCCGCGTCCGTGCCGGGGCCTGCTCGCGTCGCTCGGCGGTCGCCGAGCGGGTGAGCGCCGTCAGCCGCGTCGCGCCGGCACCGACCGGCGCGTCGACCCGGAGGACCTCGATGGCGTCGGCGGCGTGGGCGTCGAGACGCGCCGTTTCGTCGGGGGCCGCGGGCGCCAGTGCGAAGGAGGCGGTGACCGACAGCACGAGCACCACGCCGATCGCGGCCTCGACCATCGACAGCGATAGCTGTCCCCGATCCCCCGCGGATCGACTACGGGGGCCGACGCGTCGCTCAGTCACTGACGGTCACCGCCAGGTCGGCGCCGGAGGCGTTGGTCGGTCGCGCGATCAGCGTCGCCGTCCCCGTCGAGTTTCCGGAGAGGTCGAAGGTCACAGTCGCGTTGGCGTAGCGCGACACCGGAACCTCGTGGCGGCCGGCCAGACCATCGGCGTCGCGGAGGACGATCCGGTCGTTCACCCGGACCGCCTCGACGGTCGTGTTCGGGCCCGGATCGAGATCAGCCGTCAGCCGATCCGTCCGTGCCGCGAGGGTCGTCGCCTTCGAGAGGGCGACCGTCCGCGAGCGTCGGTCCCGGAAGCCGACGAGGACGGTCCGGCGGACGGTGACGCCGCCGGCGGGGTCGCCCCGCTCGACCACCGTCTCCCCGTCGAGGGCGACCCTGATCGACCGATCCCCGGTCAGTGACGCGAGGCGGTCGACGTCGGCGGCGGTCAGGGTTTCGACGGCCGAGCGGTTGAGCACCCCCTCCCGGAGGGCGAGCGACTCGGCGTCGACGAGTCGGTCGGCTGCGGTCGCCGCCACGCGGCGATCGGCCGGGTCGCGGTTCGCGTCGACCATCGCTCCCTCGGCGATCGCGACAGCGAGGACCGTCACCGTCACCAGCACGACGACGCTGGCGGCCACCGCCGCGAGATTGGCCTGCCCGCGACCGTCCCGCGGGACGGAACCCCGGGACCGACGGCAGTCGGCGTTCATTCGCCGACCACCAGCCTGACGTGGACGCCGGTGGCGTTTGCGCGGATAGCCACCGCTGCGGGTGCGCTGCTCTCCCAGGCGCCGTCGACGGTCCGCACCCGGTCCGGGAGCGCGAGTTGGGTCTCGCCGCCAACGGACGGGTGCGGGTGGACGAGGCGCAACGACCGGTTCTCGGCGACGACGCGGTAAGTCGTCCCCCTGATGGTGCCCGGCAGGTCGACCGACGCACGGACCGCGACGGGGGCGACCCCGGCCGGCAGTCCGCCAGTGGCGTTCGGCGGCACCGCCCGTTCGACGTCGCCCGCGGCACGGGCCAGCGTTCGGTCGCCCAGTTCGCCCGCGGCGGCGGACCGGTACTCGGGGACGACCCCGCCGTACAGGGTCGCCGTGAGCATGGCGATCAACAGCACCAGGACGCCGAGTTCGAGGGTCTTGCCGACGACCGGCGAGAGCGCCCGGTCGTCGAACTCGGGGAGTTTCGACGCGTTGCGGTCGTCCGGGCTCACGGCCGCACCTCCAGCCGGATCCGTCTGACGACGAGGTCGAGTCGCCGGTTCGGGGGGAAGGTGGCGACGACGGTCGCCGTCCCGTCACCGTCGTCGCCGGTCCGCGTCACCGTGGCGTTGTGTGCCGACAGGGTGCGCTCCCAGGCCTCGGGGGTCGACGTCTCGACGGCGAGGCTGTACTCGCCCGGCGGGAGCCGCTGGCGCGTGACGGTCGTGTCCCCGACGAGCGAGACGCGCGTGCTCGGAGCGCCGTCGACGGCCCTCGGCTCCCCCGCGACGGTTGCGAGGCCGAGCAACGCGGTCCGGTCGTCGACGGCGACGGTCGGGGCGGACGCCATCCGCTCACCCGCGGCGCCGTCGTCGACGACCGCCCCGCCGAGCGCCACCACGCGGCGATCGGGGGCGTCCCAGACGAGTGCCGAGCCGTTCACCCGGGCCACCGTCCCGGTCTCGTTGCGGACGGTGACGGCCCGGTCGACGGTGCGAAGCCCCCCGTCGCCGAGCGGGACCGTCGCCCGGCGGACGCCAGCGGGACCGGGAGCGACGAGGTCGGCGAACCCCTCGGAGACCGCCTCACCCGTCGCCGCCGCCGCGTTCTCCTCGACGAGGACGCCGACGGTCGCGGTGAGCGCGCCGAGGCTGATCGCTGTGATCGCGAGCAGCAACGCCACGCCGACGACCGCCGACTGGGCGCGGCGACGCGACTGACGGTCCCCCCGTGACTCGCTCGCGCTCACAGCAACCCGACCCCCGTGAAGACGGCGTAACAGACGACCACGAGCAATCCCGAGTGCAACAGCGCCTCGTAGCGACCCCGGCTGGCGGTCCCCGCGAACACCCCCGAGGCGAGCATCGTCGCCTGGGTGACGACGTAGATGCGGTAGCGGTCGCGTTCCAGGTCCACCGCGGCCGGGTCGAGCACGAAACTGGCCGACGAGGAGACCGACGACAGTTGCGCGAAGCCGTCGAAGACGTGTGCGGAGACGGCGGCAGTGATGCCCACGACCAGCAGCGCGGTCGTCCAGCCGACGGCCACGTACACCAGCAGGCCGGCCCGGAGCGTGCGCTTCTCGTGGTACAGTCGGCCGATCTCGGCCTGGAGCGTCTCGAAGACGGTACCGGCGTCGCTGCCGCCTTCCAGGGCGCCAGTGACGAGCCCGATGCTCTGGGCCGCAAGCGGCGTTCCCACATTCTCGACGAACTCGTCGAGCGCCGCGGTCCGGAGGGAGTCGTCGCTGCCGGAGGCCGGCGACGTCAGCGAGAGGTTGAGCGCGAGGTCCGCCACGTCCGACGACAGCGGGCCGAGGTCGACGTCGCGGGCGACCAGCCTGACCGCCTCCGGGAACGGCCGGCCGAGGGTCACATGTCCGGAGACGGCGTGGACGAAGTCGGCGATCTCCCGGTCCTTGGCGTCGTCGAGGCGGGCCCGTCGAACGGCGACCAGTCCGACCGGGACCCCGTAGGCGACATAGCCGGCCAGTGCGGCATCGACGACCCGGGTGCCGTCCGACAGCGCCACTGCGACGACCAGAACGGCCGGGGCGGCCGCGACGACTGCCGCGCTCGCCGGGTTCGACGCCGCCGTAAGCAGGGTGTCGAGACGACCGGAGGGTCGGGTGTAACTGATCGTCTGGTCGGCCGGACGGAGCCCCGCGACGAGTGTGCTCGCCCCGAGACCGACGGCGAGGACGAACCCCGCGCTGGCGTAGACGATCAGCCCGCGGACGGTGGTCGATCCGATCGGCGTCGTCACTGGCGCCGAGAGCCCGGGCGCGATCACTGCCATGACGGTGAGGATGATCACCAGAAGCGCCGGCAACACGAGCAACACGATGAACAGTTCCGCGAGCAGTTCCAGGAACCCCTCGGCGCGCTTTCTGGCGCGGTCCTGTCGCTGGCCGAGCATCCGGCTCTCCATCCGGAGGTAGTTCCGCAGGGCGTCTTCGCCCTGCTCGGCGTGTTCGCGGAACTTCAACAGGAAGGGAGCAAGCACGTTCCGGGAGGGCGTGTCGCGGGCGACACGACGGAGGCCGACGGCCAGGTTGCCGGTGGTCGCCGCGGCGTTGAGGGCCCTTCGGAAGGCGGTGGCCGTCTCGCCGTAGGCCGACGTCGACGCGACCTTCCGGAGCATCGCTCGCCGGCCGTCGCTCCCGGTCGAGAGGACGTGCAGGTACCTGACCGCCCCGGGGAGCGTCCGCTCGATGTTTGCCCGGCGGGCCGCCGCCCGCCACCGCAACCGGAGTCCGCCGAGGACGACGGCCGCCCGCTTGGTCCCGGCGCCGACGACCACGGCGCCGAGGGCCGAAAGCGGCGGAGCGCCGACGGTCGGGAGGGTCTCGACTCGCGGGAGGACGGCGGCGACGCCGTCGAAAACCCCCCGGCGGACCCCCGGATCCACCGAGAGCACCGCCGCGACGGTCAGTCCAGCGGCCAGAAGCGCCACGACCCACGACCAGCCGTACACCCGTGCGATGTACAACTCGAAGTCGACGGGGACGTTCGCCGCCCGGTAGTGTTTTCGCGTGCGGGCGTGCCCGTCGCCGTCGGCGTGGCGCGCGAACAGGGCGTACCACACCCGGTCGAGCAACGACAGCGACGCCGAGGCGACGACGCCACGCCAGCCGCCGGTCGCCCCGTGACCGTCGGGGCCGGTCCCGGCGACGGTCGACCCGTCGCGCTCTGTGGGGGTCCGGGATCGGGCCGTCACGTCGCCGCCGTCGGTTCGTTCCAGTGGCGGTTCCCCCGTGACGGAGTCGGACGGCGCCGGGTCCCCGGGGAATCCCGATCGGTCGTCGTCCCGCGGTGGCCCGCTCATCGGTCCGTCGGCTCCCCGTTCGTGGCTGGGTCCCCGGACGCGGTTTCACCGCTCGCGCCAGTCCCGACTTTGCCACCCGCGCCACGGTTCGTGGCGGTCCCTCCGCTCCGATCCGTGACACCCCGGCCTTCCGGATCCGAGACACCGCCACTGCCCGGATCCGAGACACCTCCACTGCCTGGATCCGTGGTTCCGGCGCCGGCCCCCGTCGCCGGCCCGTCGTCCTCGGAGAGCCGGCGTCGGACCCGTTCGACGGTGGCCGCTTCGTCGGTGCGGAGGTCAGACAGGAATCCGAGCAGCCGGTCGACGTCGTCCATCCCCTCGCGGACGATGAACTGGACGTAGCGGTGTTTGCGGTGGAACTCCTCCTCGACGCTTTCGAGGTCGCGGTCGGTCGCCGCGGCGACGCGGTGAAACACCCGATGGTCGAGCGCCCGTCTGGCGTCGCCGAGCTGTGGATGCTGGTACCGAAATCGGAAGCCGCCGTCGGTCTCGCGCCACAGCACGGCGTTCCAGTGGAGGACCCGACCCGATTTTTCGATCGTCCCCTTGAGCGGGCGGCCGGCGGCGTCGGTGCCGCCCGGGAGCTCCTCGTACTCGTCGGGGGAGACGAACTCGATCGCCCGCGAGACGTACCGCTCGCCGTCGACGTGGTGGGGGAAGACGATCAGGTCGAGTTCGCCTAGCAGGTAGGGTGGCAGCCCCTGCTCGATCACCCGGTTGACCAGCGTCTCGACGTCCTCGGCGTGGGTGGTGCCGACGACGCCGTGGCCCGTGTTGAGCGTCTCGGCGAACGTCTCGAAGCTCTCCGGGGTGTTGATCTCCGCGATGACCTCGACGTCCGGGTTCAGGTAGTTGGCTTCGGTCATGAGGTCGGCCATCGACACCCGCTTGTACTCGCGCTCGTGGTCGCGGGTGGTGAGCGAGACGCCGGTCTCGTGGGGGAGCTGTACCTCGCGGGACCCCTCGTCGATGCTGATGGGCCGGTCGTCGAAGGGGACGAAGGGCATGTGGGCGTTCATCAGCGTCGTCTTGCCGACCCCCGTCGGCCCCGAGAAGAGGACGACCCCATGGTACTCATAGAGGAGCCACAGGAGCGTCACCAGTTCGGTCGGGATCGCGTCGCGTTCGACCAGGTCGGCCGGCGTCATCGCGTCTGCGGCCTGCTTCCGGATGGAGACGTGGGGGCCACCCTCGCTGATGACCGGCAGCGCGACCGCACACCGGATCGTCTCGGCCACCTCCGGGAGGTCGAGGTTCACCTTGGCGCTCGGGACGCTCGCCGAGAGTTCGGTCCCGTCCGAAGCGGCGAGCTGGGTGACCACGTTCACGAACGCCGTCTCGTCCTCGAAGGCGAGGTTCGTCGGCACGCGGCCGCCGTCGAGACCGTCGCCCCCGCGGTCGGGGTCGGTCTCGACGGCGGCGAACACCTCCGCGCGGGGGATCACTTTCACGCGCTCGCCCACGCGGTTTGCCTCGATGTCTTCGAGGTGCGGATCGCGGATCGGCACCGTCAGGATGCCCTCGCCCACGTAGTCCCGGAGGACGTAGTAGACCAGGTCGTCCAGGCGGTCGGGCGCAAAGCGGTCGTCGACGGGGGGAACGGCGAGCCCGTACTCGGCGAGGGCGTCCGTGAGCCGGTAGACCGTCGCGTCGATCCAGGCGCGCGCGTTGCGGGCCGTCAGCCGTCGGGAGAGGAACCGTCTGGCGCGCTCGCGGACGAACGCGCGGTTGTCTTCGATCACGTCGTCGACGGTGGTCTCCCAGATGCGCTCTTTGCACTCCGCGATGAGTTCCTCGTCGCCGGGGAGGAGGTCCGGCTCCAGGACGGCGTACTTCGTCGTGAACCGATCGTCACCGAGGAGTCGGTCCCGGTAGACGACGACCTCGACGTTGAACTCGCCGAAGGGTACCCGATAGCGGGTCAGTCGCTCGCCGGCCACCCGGTCGGCGAACTCGGCGTCGGCGGCGTAGGACGTCACGGCCGGCGCGAACTGCTCGGTGTGGACAACCAGCCGCCCCTCGCCGTCGCCCGTCACGTCGACGACGTCGACCGCGTCGTCAAGCGCGATGGGGGTCAGTTCTCCCAGCAGTCGGAGTTCACACAGCGCGTGGTAGTCGACGCGGCGCCGGGAGGCGTTCGACGTTTCGAGCAGCCGATCGAGGACCCGGCGGTACTTCGGGGAGAACCCCTCGGCGGCCCGTTCGGCCGTTCCCTCACGGGTGAGCGGTCGACGCCCGGTGACCGAGCCGAAGTGCTCGCGGATCGCATCGAGCGCCGCCCGGTCGCGTGGTCCGAGCCCCGGTTCCCTGACGTCGTACTCGAAGCTTCCGCCGCATTCTGTCACCGTCGCGACGACGCCCGGAGTGATTTCGTACTGGGCCCGGACGTCGGGCGCGTACCACGCCGACGAGTCGGCTGGCGGTACCGGCGGCGCGACGGCGGGCACCGACTCGCCCGCCGTCCCGAACGACTCGCTCACGGCGAATCCCCCACCCTGTCGGTCATACCAATCGCTGGTTCGCCATCTGATATAAATCCACGACTGGAGTTATTTAATTTGATATTAATCTACGGATCGCCATCCACGGTCTCGGCGCTTTCGATCTTCCGTGGCCCCTTTGTCGAATGTATCGGGCGTATTTCGAGCTTCGGGAGGACTGGTGGCCGTCCGAGAATAGAGGATTCGGTCTCCGATTTCCAAATCAGATCCGATAATGAGCCCAACGAACCATGTCGGTGTCGGCGATCGATCGATGACCGTTCCGGAGCCCGGGGCATCGACTCCCAGGCTGGCGGCCGAGACGACCACAACCGATACCACCGCCCCCGCCCAACGATCGAGTATGATCACCGTCGACCGCATGGCAGCGGTAGACCGGAACGCCGAGGCCCTGGGCGTCTCGGAACGGCAGCTCATGGAGTCGGCCGGCAACGCCGTCGCGCGGGCCGTCCGCGAGGCGGCGCCTGAGGGCGGGGCCGTGACGATCCTCGGCGGCCGCGGGAACAACGGCGGCGACGCCTTCGTGGCCGCCCGCTTTCTCGACGGCTACGATGTCAGCGTCGTCCTGCTCGGACGCCCGGAGAACATCACGACCCACGCCGCAGAGGAAAACTGGGAGGTCCTGGAGTCGGTGGCCTACGACACGCGAACGGTCGAGGACTCGACCGGGGTCGACCTCGACGAGCCGGACGTGATCGTCGACGGTCTGCTCGGAACCGGCGTGCGGGGCGCGCCCCGCGAACCGACCGCATCAGCGGTCCGGGCGACGAACCGGGCCGACGCGACGGTCGTCTCGGTCGACGTCCCCTCGGGCGTCGACGCCGACACGGGCGAGGCGGCGGGGGTCGCCGTCGACGCCGACCGGGTGGTGACGTTCCACGACCGCAAGCCCGGGCTCGCGACCCTGGACGCGGACGTGACCGTCGCGGACATCGGCATCCCGCCGGCCGCGGCGCGGTTCGTCGGACCCGGGGACCTGCAGGGCCTCGAACGGGCGTCCGACAGCCACAAGGGCGAGAACGGCGAGGTGCTGGTGATCGGTGGCGGCCCCTACACCGGCGCCCCCGCGCTCGCTGCGCAGGCGAGCCTGCGGGCCGGCGCGGACCTGGCGTACGTCGCCGTCCCGGAGGCCGTCGCCCGCGAGGTCCAGGGGTACAGCGAGAACCTGATCGTCACGCCGTTCTCCGGCGACCGGCTCACCCCGGATCACGTCGACGACCTCCTGGCGACAGCAGGGGATCGAGACGTCGTGGTGTTCGGTCCGGGACTGGGCGGCGAGGAAGCGACGCTGGACGCCGTCCGGGAGTTCCTGGGACGCTTTTCGGGCACCGCGGTTGTCGACGCCGACGCCCTGCAGGTGGTCCCCGAGGTAGACACCGGGGCGACGCTGCTCTGTACGCCCCACCAGGGGGAGCTACGCAAGATGGGCGGCGAAACCGCCGACGACTGGCGCGAGCGGGCGGACCTGGTCGAGGCGTTCGCGGCCGACATCGGCCACGTCCTCCTGGTGAAAGGGAAGGAGGACGTCGTCTCCGACGGCGAGCAAACGCGGATCGGCCGGACTGGGACGCCGGCGATGACCGTCGGCGGCACCGGCGACGTGCTCGCCGGCGTCACCGGCGCCCTGGCGGCGGTTCTCGACCCCTTCGACGCCGCCGCGGTCGCTGCCTACGCCAACGGCCGGGCCGGCGAGCGCGCCGCTGGCGGGTGGTCGCTCTTCGGCGAGGAGCGCCAGGGGGGACTGGTCGCGACCGACCTCCTCGACGAACTGCCCGAGGTGCTGTGGGGTGACGACGATGTCTGAGGACGACCGCGAGTTGACCCACGTCGACGAGTCCGGCGACGTCCAGATGGTCGACGTCGGCGACAAGCCCGACACCGCCCGGCGAGCCGTCGCCCGGGGGGAGATCCGCCTCTCGGCCTCGACCGTCGAGGCCATCGAGGCCGACGGCATCGGCAAGGGGGACGTGCTGGCGACCGCCCGGGTCGGGGCGGTCCAGGCGGTCAAACACACCTGGGAGACGATCCCGATGTGTCACCAGATCCCGATCACGAACGTCGAGACGACCTTCGACGTCGGCGGCGACCGCGTCGAACTCACGGTCGCCGTCGAGACGACCGGCAAGACCGGCTGCGAGATGGAGGCCCTCGAAGGGGTGACGACCGGCCTCAACGTCGTCTGGGACATGGTGAAAGCCGCCGAGAAGGACGACGACGGGCAGTACCCGGGGACCGCGATCGAGGGCGTCGAGGTCGTCTCGAAGGAGAAACGCCGGCTGTAGGGCGGCTCAGGTGGCCTGGCCGCCCTCGGCTGCGGCCGTGGTCAGCTCACCCGCCTTCGCCCTGGCCCGCTGTACCACGTCCGGCGGCGCCTCGAACTCCAGCAGGAGCTGGTCGCCCTCGTACTCCTCGCGGTCGACCGACCCGTGGTCGTGGACCCACGAGACGAGGCTCATGGTATCGTCGGTCATCGGAAGGAGGAGCCGTTCGCGCTCCCAGTCGGGAAGTTCGGCCCCGATCCGCTCGCGGAGCGCCTCGACGTTCTCGCCGGTTCGCCCCGAGACGGCCACGGGGTTCGGCGCCAGCGCGGACAGCGCCGACCGTTTCTCGTCGAGTTCGTCGTCGTCGACCTTGTCGACCTTGTTGAGGACGGTGACGATCGGCGCCTCGTTGCGTTCGTAGAGGGTGTCGTGGCAGGTGACGAGCTTCTCGCGCATCTCCTCGACGGGCTCGGAGGCGTCGACGACGAGCAACACGAGGTCCGCCCGGTACACCGAATCGAGCGTCGACTCGAAGGATTCGACGAGCCAGTGGGGCAGATCCGAGACGAACCCGACCGTGTCGGTCACGAGGACGTCCCTGATACCCACGTCGGCGCGGCGGGTCGTCGTCCCGAGCGTGGTAAAGAGCCGATCCTCGGACTCGGCGGTGGCGTCGAGGTCCGGGTGGAGCCCCTCGTTCTCGTCGACGTCGAGGTCGTCGGCCAGCCGGCGGAGCAGCGTCGACTTGCCGGCGTTGGTGTAGCCCGCAAGCGCGACCAGATCGAAGCCCGACTCGCGGCGCCGTTCCCGGCGGGTCTCCTCCTTGTCGGCGATGGCGTCGAGTTCGTCCTTGATCCGGGAGATCTGGGCCTTGATGTCCCGCTCGCGGGACTCGTCGTACTCGCCGAGCCCCATGAACCCCGGGCGCTCGTCGCGCTTTGCCAGCGAGGCCTTGGCTTCGGCCCGCGGGAGTTCGTACCGGAGTTCGGCGAGTTCGACCTGGAGCTGTGCCTTCCTGGTCTGGGCGCGCTGGCCGAAAATCTCCAGGATGAGCGTAAAGCGGTCGACCACCTCGACGCCCTCGGGGAGCGTCCGGCCGACGTTGTACGTCTGGTACGGCCCGAGGCGGTTGTCGACGACCACGACCTCGGCCTCCCTGTCCGTGACTAGGCGGGCGAGTTCGTCGACTTTCCCCTCGCCGAAGTGGTAAGCGGCGTCCTCCGTCCGCGTCTGGGTCAGTTCGCCGACGACCTCGTAGCCCGCCGCCCGGGCCAGTTCGCGGATCTCCGCGAGGTCTGCGCTCCCGGAGTCGACCCGCTTTGCGACGACCGCGCGGGTCACGGCTCGCCCCCAGCCCGGCCGTTCCCGGCCCGCGGGCGGCCCGTAGTCTCCGGCAGGCCCGCGGCCCGGTGCCGACGCCCGGCAAGGGCGGGCGATCCTGTTTCAGTGATGGCGGTCCGCCACCTCGGTTGGCTCGAACATGCATCCGGATAGCACCTCGTCGGTCTTGAACGTTCGTCCCGCGCGCGGCGCCGGGAGGCAAACATCCGTGCGGTAGGGGGCATCTACCGACAGTAAGGGGTGTCGACCACCGGCCACAAAGGCCTTAACCTAGAACGAAAGAGTGGGCGCCATGGTCGACATCCAGTTGCAACAGCTCGGGTTCGAATTCGGAAGCGGGGCCGTGATCGGCGGTATCATCGGCTTCGCGGCCAAGAAGATCGCGAAGCTGATCGCGGTCATCATCGGCCTGGAGCTGGCGCTGTTCAAGTTCCTCGAATCGCGGGGGATCCTCTCGGTCGACTGGGAGCGGCTCTCGGCCGGGATCCTGAAGCCCGCACAGAACGCGGCGACGGGCGCCCCCCCGGACTGGATCACGACGATCCTCTCGACGCTGTCGATTTCGGCCGGTTTCAGCGGCGGCTTCCTGGTCGGTTTCAAGAAGGGATAACCGTCGGACTGCGCGGGGCGTTCCCGATCCTCACCGGGTCCGCAGGTCGTCCTCGTCTTTGACGATCTGGGTTTCGGCCTCGCCGCTGGTGATGTCGTTCACCATGTCGTAGAAGTCGTTTTGCATCCCTGCGGGGAACGTGAGCACGCCGATCCAGGAGCCGTCGCTCTGCCACTCCTCGCTCTCCAGGTCGCCGTACTGGCGGATCTGGGCCTGCGCGCTGCCGGCGTAGTCGGCGGGCACCTGGACGGCGATGGTGACCTCCGCAAACCGGATGGGGATGATCGGCCGCAGGGCCTCCAGGGCGTCGTCGACCTGTGCCTCGACCGGTTCCATCGGATCGATTGTGAAACCCGCTTCCTCCAGGGCGCGCTCGATGCGCTCGGGCGGGTGGGGGGCGTCGTCCATCTGGGGGTTGACCGCGTTCCTGGCGATCCGATCGATGAGCCCTCGCCGCTTTTTCTCCTGCATCTCGCGGCGCTGTTCGGCGGTGATCTGGATCTCCCCGCGCCGGACCACCTCCGGGATGATCTCCAGGGGATCGGTCGTCTCGAACACCGTCTCCAGGTCCTCCTCGGCGGGGCGGTCGCCCCGGGACGCGTTCTCGAAGACGTCTTCCGCGGCGATGACGTCCTCCAGGTCGCCGTCGAACTCGTCGCGTTTGATCGCCAACGCCGCATCCGGGTCGATGAGGACCTCGAAGCGCGCCCCGTGGGATTCGAGGCGGGCCGTCACCGCGTCGTCGAGCGAAATCATACGACCCCCTATCACCCGGGGCGTTAAAAGCCCTCCCCGGGACCGGCCGACGGGCACTCCCGGGCCGCCAGGGCAGACGGGCGTGGCGTCGAGGCGCCCGGGCGACCGAACGCGAGGTCAACCGCATTTCACGAACTGGTGACCCCCCCGATTTGCCGTGTAAGCAATCATTAACTAAGGTGGGGGGAGGGCAAGGACGAACCAGAATGACTGTCACGGGGACGACACAGTTTCACGTTGTGTGCCGGAACTGCGAGTTCGAGAAGGTCGTGGGGACTGGGGGCGACGCCGAAGCGCTCGCCGAGGAACACGTAACTGACAGGGGACACGAGACGACGTTCCGACGGATCAGCTGAGCGGGGATCGTCGGATCAGCCGAGCGACGGGCCGGGACCAGGCCGGGGGCGGACAGATCTTTCACTCGCCGGGGCGACCCGGACACATGGACGACGTCGACGCGCGGACGACGGCGCTCGACCGGGCGGTAGAGGCGGGTGCCGAGCGCGCACTGGACTCGTTTCGGGAGCACCTCGCGGTCGAAACCAAGGAGGGGCCGCTCGACGCGGTCACCACCGTCGACCGCGAGGTACAGGCGATCGTCACAGAGCGGCTGGGCTCGGAGTACGACGACCCCCTCGTCGGCGAGGAGGGCGACGCGCGCAAGACAGTTCCCGAGACGGGGCCGGCGTGGGTCGTCGATCCGATCGACGGCACCCTCAACTACGTCGCCGGCAATCGGACCTGGGCGACCAGCCTCGCGCTGGTGATGGACGGGGAACCCCTGGCCGCGATCAACGCCTTCCCCGCGCTCGGAGACCGCGTCCGGGCGGGGAAACGGGGTGCAGTCACCCGGAACGGCGAGCCCGTGACGACCTCCGACCGCGACTCGATCGAGGAGTTCGTCGTGGGAACCATCTTCGGCTACGACCGCCGGGGGCGCGAGGCGCTCGGCGACGCAGCGTCCGCGATCATCGACGCCTGCGGCGACCTCAGACGCTTGGGCAGCGCGCAGGTCACCCTGTCGATGGTCGCGACGGGCGAACTCGACACCGCCGTCGCGACCGTGCCGCTCGCGCCCTGGGACACCGTCGCCGGGGTCCACCTGGTCCGCCGTGCCGGCGGTCGCGTCACTGACCTGGACGGCGAGCGGTGGCGCCACGACGCCGACGCGTTGGTCGCGAGCAACGGCGACGACGCGAGCCACCGGCGCCTGGTCGAGATGCTCGGTGCCGAGCGGTGACTCGAAAGGAAAGAGCCGTCGCTGGGAGAGGCGGCCGCTGGGAGCGGCCGGCGGTCGGCGAAGCGAGGGAAAACGGGGGCGTTCCTCAGGAGAACTGTTCGACGATCGAGAGAAGGTCGTCCTTGTCCTGGACGCCGATGACCTGCTCGACCTGCTCGCCGTCGGCGTAGAACTGCAGGGTCGGCACCGAGCGGATCCCCTTGTCCTTGGCGAGGTCCTGGAGTTCGTCGATGTCGACCTTGGCGACGACGGCGTCGGTCTCGGCGGCGATCTCCTCGACCGTGGGTTCGAGCATCTGGCACGGGCCACACCAGTCGGCGTAGTAGTCGACGAGGACGACGTCGTGGTCCTCGACGAGCTCCGCGAGGTGGTCGGCGCTCTCGACGTGGATCGGCTCCCCGGTCTGGGCTTCTGGCGTGCTCATAGTGTGGAGTTGCGCCCGGATGCCCTTAACGATTCACCAAGACGGTCGGCCGCGCGCACGACCGCGAAACCCTCGGATAGCGGTCGCTCAGTGCGTCCGTCGACGGTTTCGGCTCACTCGACGACGTACCCCAGCAGGACGCCGTCGTCCAGTCGCTCGACGTCGGTCAGCGAGAGGACCGGAAACTCCTCGACGAACCCCTCGCCGTCGACGAGCGTCGGCGCGTCGCGGCCGCCGACGATCGTCGATCCGACGTACACCGAGAGTTCGTCGACCAGTCCCGCGTCGAACAGCGAGAACAGCAGTTCGCCGCCGCCCTCGACCATGAGGCGGTCGATCCCCTCGGCGTCGAGCGCGTCGAGTGCGGCCGGCAGGTCGACCCGCTCCTCACCCGCCTCGACGATGTCGGCGCCGGCTTCGCGGAGCGCCTCCCGCCGCCCCTCCGGCGCCGCCGCCGACACCAGCAGGTAGGTCGTCGCGAGGTCGTCGAGGACGCGGGCGTCCGTCGGGGTCCGCCCCCGCGAGTCGGCGACGACCCGGGCCGGGTGGCCGGGGCGCCCGGCACGCAGACGCTGAACCCGCCTGTCCTCGACGTCGAGGGTGAGGTGGGGGTCGTCCGCGAGCACTGTGCCGACGCCGACCATCACGGCGTCGGCCGAGGCGCGGAGTCGATCCACCCGGTCGAAGTCAGCCGGCCCGCTGATGGCGATCTGCTCGCGCCGCCGCGAGGACAGTTTGCCGTCCGCGCTGATCGCGGCGTTGACGACCACGTCCATACCCGGTTCCTCCCACGCGCGGGGAAAACCGCTTTCGGTCAACAGTTCGGTCGGCGTGCTTCGGTCAGCGGTTCGGTCGGGCGTGCGGTCGTGGTCGCCCGAGCGACGGGACTCGATCGGTCCGTCGATCGGACGGAATTTTAATACCTCACGGGAGAAGTGGAACACGGATGGCGCCGAAAGTGCTCTGGCTGGGATGGGGGTACCCGCCGAACGTGACCGGCGGTCTCGACACCTTCGTGGGTGAGATGTTCGACCGCTTCGACCGGCGGGGCGTCGACGTAGAGCTCGTGCTCCCCGACGAATACGCCCCGGAGGGACGCGAGAACGTGATCGGCGTCCCCACGGGGGACGGCGACATCATCACGCGGATCGGCCGGCTGTCGAGCGAGTTCGCCGACCGCGCGGCCGACAAGGACATCATCCACACCCACGACTGGTTCGGGTACGGCCCGGGCTCCCGTGCCACCGCCAACAGCGACGCGACGTGGGTGACCACCTTCCACTCGCTGTCCTCGGACCGGAACCTCGACCCCCCCCAGCGCGAGGTCGAGACCGAGCGCCGGATCGTCGAGCGGACTGACCACCTGATCGCCGTGAGCCACTACACCGCCGGGAAGATCGAACGCGAGTACGGCGGCTCCGCGGACGTGATCCACAACGGCTTCTCGACCGTCGAGACCACCGGCCGTGACCTCAAGGCCGAACTCGGCATCGACGGAGAGATGGTGTTCTACGTCGGCCGCCACACCGACCAGAAGGGCATCTCCCATCTGCTGTATGCGATCGAGAAGCTCCGCCGCGACGACGTCACGCTCGTCGTGGGCGGCAGCGGCCACCTCACCGCCCAGCTCAGGCGGTTCGCGGAGCTGCTTGGCATCGACGATCGGGTGATGTGGGTCGGCTACGTCGCCGAGGACGACCTGGGCGACTACTACGCCTCTGCGGATCTGTTCGTCTCGCCGTCGCTGTCCGAGCCCTTCGGCATCACGATCACCGAGGCGCTGTCGGCGGGGACGCGGGTGGTCGCCACCGAGTGTGGCGCCGCCGAGATCCTGCCCGAGACCTGCGTGATCCCCGCCGAGCCGAACTCGTCGTCGCTGGCGGCCTCGATCGAGCGCGCGCTCGCCATGGACGACCCCCTCGATTTCGAACCCAGGAGCTGGGACGCGGTGGTCGACGAGTACCTCGACTTCTACGATCGGATCCGCTGACGCCACGGTCCTGTCCGGGGGATTCGCCGCCCCCGCGACGCCGGCCGCTCACCTGAGCAGCCTGACGTCGGTCGCCGGCTCCGGATGCCGGATGACGAACCCGTCGCGCGTCGGCCGGAGCCCTTCCTCGGGAGCCTGGACCTGCGCCGACTGGTAGGGGCTGTCGCTGTGCTCGGCCGACCGGTAGGGGCTGTCGCTCTGTTCGGCCGGTCGGTACGGGCTCGTTTCGTCCGCCGACTGGTAGGGGCTGTCGTCGCGTGCGCTCTGATAGGGGCTGTCGTTCTTGGACCCCGAGGGGCGCTCGAAGTCCTCGGGCGGGAGGTAGATGCGCTCGCCGCCCGCGGACTCAACGACGACCGCTGCGTCCCGGTCGCCGGCGATCTCGATCACCGTCTCCCCGTCGGCGATCGTCACCTCGAAGCTCACGTCCTCTGCCATGGGAGTACCTCGCCGCCTCGCTACTTATGGTTCCCGGCGAGTCCACTCGTCTCACGTCGTTCGACTCGGTCCCTCGCCGACTTCCCGCTCGCTTCGCTCGCGGGTATCCCGGCGAGTTCACTCGGTCGACGATGTGTGTCTACGCGACCTGGACGTCGCTTTCGCCACGTAGTACCCCACGACGAGGCTCCCGAGCGGCGCTAAGAGGAACTGGTACAGATTCAGCGCCGTCGGATACTGGCCGACGAGGGTCTTGAACAGCATCGTCCCGAACAGGAGGTGGGCGGCGTTGGCGACGCCAGCGACCCCGAACGCGACGAACAGGTACATGTCTGCGCTGTAGCCGAGCGCGTCGTCGCGGACGACGGCGACGCCGGCGACGAGGAGAAACCAACAGACGAACGCACCGTACGCGAGCGGAGGCGACGTCCGCCCGAGTCCCATCAACAGCGGATTCCCGTCGGCCATGGGCGGAACGAGAAGGTGTTCGGCCGTCGTGACGACGTCGAGAAATCCGACGGTGACGCCGAGATACGTCGTCGGCCGACCGGCGGCGAGGGTCGGCCGGACCCCCTCGATACCGGCGTCGAAAGCCGTGTAAAGGTCCCGCATGCCTCGTCGAAACATGGCAGTAGTAGCTCCTTACCGTAGTTAATTTTATTGGATCTGTAGTAAGGATAGGGAAGGATTCAGTCCGTCAATGGTGTCCGATGAGGGTGAACGAGGTAGGCTCGCAGTACCCGTATTCCGTGACCTCGGGCGTTCGGACCACTGGGGTGTAGATCGGTCGGGGGGTCTCGCGCTGGGCGCCCGAGTTCCGCCCCGACGGGGTGGGTTTTTGGTCGGTCGGGATCAAGAGCCGACGATGGACGTAGACGACCATGCCGAGGAACTCGCCTCCACCCTCGGCGTTGATACCCAGGAGGTCAAGGAAGACCTGGAGAACCTCCTCCAGTACAGCGTCCCGATCGACGAGGCGAAACAGAGCGTCCGCCGGAAGTACGGCGGGGACGGCGGCGGCGACGGCGGGCCGGAGCCAGAATCGGTCGACGTGACCGACGTCACCACCGAGCACTCGAACGTCACCGTCAGCGTCCGCGTGCTGACGGTCGGCACGCGGTCGATCCGCTACCAGGGCGAGGAGCAGGTGATCCGCGAGGGGCAGTTCGCCGACGAGACCGGCGTCATCTCCTACACCGCCTGGCAGGACTTCGGCTTCGAGCCTGGCGACTCGATCACCGTCGGCAACGCCGGCGTCCGCGAATGGGAGGGCCAGCCGGAACTCAACGTCGGCGGGAGTTCGACGGTTGCGCTCGAATCCGAACCGATCGAGACGCCCTACGACGACCGGATCGGCGGCGAGTCCGACCTGTTCGACCTCGAACCCGGTGACCGCGGCCGGACGATCGAGGTCCGGATCCAGGAGGTCGAGTCCCGGACCATCGACGGCCGCGACGGCGAGACCGAGATCCTCTCGGGCGTGCTCGCCGACGGGACCGCCCGCCTGCCGTTTACCGACTGGGACCCTCACCCCGGGATCGACGCGGGCGCGGACCTCCGGATCGAGGACGTGTACGTCCGGGAGTTCCGCGGCGCGCCGTCGGTGAACGTCTCGGAGTTCAGCACCGTCACGCCCCTGGAGGAACCGATCGAGGTCCGCGAGTCCGCGCCCTCGCTCCCGGTCGGCGAGGCCGTCGACGCGGGCGGGATGTTCGACGTGGAACTGGTCGGCAACGTGCTCGCGGTCCGGGACGGCTCCGGGCTGATCGAGCGCTGCCCGGAGTGTGGCCGCGTGATCCAGAACGGGCAGTGTCGCTCCCACGGCGAGGTCGAGGGCGAGGACGACCTCCGGGTCAAGGCGATCCTCGACGACGGCACCGGCACCGTGACCGTTGTGCTCGGTGACGCCCTGACCAGCGAGGTGTACGGTGGGAGCCTGGAGGACGCGCTGGTCGCGGCCCGCGACGCCATGGACAAGGAGGTCGTCGCCGACGAGATCCGCGAGAAGATCGTCGGCCACGAGTACCGCGTCCGCGGGAGCCTGTCGGTCGACGACTACGGCGCCAACCTCGACGCCGAGACGTTCGAGGCCAGCGACGACGACCCGGCGGCCCGGGCGCGTGCGGCGCTCTCGGATCTGGACGGCGCTGCCGTGACCGACGGAGGTGACGTGCGATGAGCGGCGAACCCGGAACCCGGGAGGTCGCTCACCGGCTGTTCGCCGCCGAGTTCGAGGCCGCCGCCCTCTCGTACTCCGAGAGCGACGAGGAGCGCGCGCCGAACTACGTGGTGACCCCGACGGGGCTGCGCGCCAACCGGCTGTTCGTCGTCGGCGTGCTCACGGAGGTCGAGCGCGTCAACGACGACGTGCTCCGGGGGCGCGTGGCCGACCCCACGGGCGCCTTCGTCACCTACGCCGGCCAGTACCAGCCCGAAGCGCTGTCCTACCTCGACCGCACCGATCCCCCGGCGTTCGTCGCGCTCACGGGCAAGGCGCGGACGTTCGAACCCGACGACGGCGACCGGGTGTTCACCTCGGTCCGCCCGGAAGCGATCAACGCCGTCGACGCCGACACCCGCGACCGCTGGGTAGTCTCGGCGGCCCAGGCGACGCTCGACCGCCTCGGCTACGTCGCCGACGCCCTGGAGATGGACGAACGCGGCGAGGACCTGAAGGCGGCGCTCTCGGCCGCCGGGGTGCCGGAGTCGCTCGCGGCGGGCATCCCGCGGGCCATCGACTTCTACGACACCACGCCGGCCTACCTCGCGGAAGTACGCCGGATGGCGATCGACGCGCTCGAACTGACCGCCGGCGAGCGCGACGAGGTCAGACCCCCCGAGAGCGCGCCGGACGAGGGTGGCGCCGCCGACGTGGGACCGCTCCCGACCGGCGTCGACCGCGAGGCGGCCGCGGCTGGCGTCGCCGAGCGCAGCGGCGATGCCGGCGCGGAACCGGCGAAGGAGGTCGAGTCCGATTCAACGACGGCAGTCGAGTCTGCCACGACGGCGGAGGCCGACGCCGAAGCGGCGTCGGAATCCGAATCGACGACAGAAACTGAGCCAACGACCGAACCCGAGCCCACGACGACCGAGACCGAACCGGACACTGTGGGCGCGTCCCCATCCGATCCGACCCCGGACGAGGACCTCGACACGTCCGCGGACGCGGAGTCGGCCGACCTCGAAGCCGGCACCGGAACCACCACGGGAGACCTGAGCAGCGGGAGCGACGCCGCGGACGTCAGCGACGAGGCCGGCGCCGGCGACATGGGCGGCGACGCCACCACCGTCACCGACGTCGACGGGACAGACGACCTCGGCGGAACGGACGACCTCAGCGGGACCGACGACCTCGGCGACTTCGACTCCGGCACCGACTCCGAGGCCGGGGCCGAATCGGCGGCTGGCGGGGACGCCGCGGCACCGGACACCGACGAGATGTACGAACTCGACGAGGAGGAGCGCCGGGAGGTCGAGGAGGAGTTCGGAACGGAGTTCGCGAGCGGCAACGAGGTCGACGACCCCGGAGAGGCCGACATCGACGTCCCGGACGCGGACGCAACCGGGGCCGGCGAGGCCGGGGACGAGCCCGCGGAGGTGACCCCGGAGCCGTCGACGGAGGAGGCAGAACCGACCGCCGATGCCGGGTCCCGGGCGGCGACCGCGTCGGAGTCAGAAGCCGAGACAGCGACCGAGCCCGAAACCGGAAGCGAATCCGAATCAGCAGCCGCGTCGGCGGGGGAATCCGGCGGGGACGCGGCCGACGCAGCCGATACCGCCGACACAATCGACGCAGCCGACGTCGACCTCGAATCGGCCGCGGTCGACGCGATGGACGACCTCGACGACGGCGACGGCGCGGACCGCCAGGCCG
>Ga0207719_100495_pt1 | contig 22007 bp, 19 predicted proteins | sample A23P1SouthBayCA_2_FD_187279 | JGI IMG/M metagenome (GOLD analysis project Ga0207719, IMG submission 187279) | Aerobic enrichment media microbial communities from Eden Landing Ponds, California, USA - A23 P3 (3) (SPAdes) | ecosystem: Environmental > Aquatic > Marine > Unclassified | place... | reverse complement strand
TCCAGCGGTCAGTAACTGCGCTGCCAGGATATCGTCACCGACGAGCGCCGCGAGGACGCCAGCCGTGAAGACGCCCGCCGCGGCGGCCGCGAACCCGCTCCCGCGCCGGGGGAGCAGCCGGAACGCGCGCCCGAACCAGAGCGCGACGAACACGCCGCCCCACGCCGCGAGGACGAGGACGACGCCCGCGGTCGCGACCATCAGCCCTATCTCGGCGGTGCCGACGGGCTGGCCGGTCCGGAGCGAACTGACGACGGGCGGCGCGACCAGTTCGACGGCGTTCGCGACGACGTCGTACCGTTCGAGCGCCGACCGAAGGCGGGCACCGACCGGGACGACCGCGACGAACACCGCAATGGGAACCCCGCCCGCCATCGCCGTGACCGGCCGCATCAAGCGGAGCCGTTCGGCGTGGACGTGCCGGAGCAGTTTCGTCGCGGTGGCGATGCCGACGCCGGCGACGCCGACGCCGAGGAGCGCGTACCGGAGCGCGACGCTCGTTCCGAGCGAGACGGCGGCGGCGTACGCGCCCGGCGCGGCGGTCCGGACCGGTTCGTACGCACCGGACAGCGACATGAACCCAGCGAGGAGCGCACCGAGCAGGGCGAACGACGTCGTCGTCCGAAGTCGCGGACCCAGAACCCGGCGCGCGTCGTCGACGCGCTCGTGCCACGCGTCAGCGAGGAAGGCGGGGAGCGGCGCGGCTTCGAGCGCGGCGCTGGCGCCGAACGCCGCGACGGCGAGCGACCCGAACAGCGGCCACAGGCCCGGCGTGTGCGGCGCGGAGAGGAAGGATGCGACGGCCCCGACGGCGTCGCCGGTCAACGCCAGCGCGTCGCCGGTCAGCGAGTTGACCCCGAACAGGAGCCCCGTCGGCACGGCCGCCGCGACGAGGAACGTCAGCCCGCGGCGCGGCGCGGTCGCGAAGACGCCGCGCTGTGCGAGCGACGCGGTGAACACCGACAGCGCGAGAACGAGGACGAGGAGCGCATCGACTGTCACGTACAGCGGCGTCGGGAACAGCGGCGTCTCGATGGGCTGGACCGTGTCCGTCCGGAGCGCGAGCGCGATGGCACCGACCACGAGCAGCGCACCCCCGCTCAGACAGAGGCTTCCGGCGGCGACGTAGCGGTTCTCGGCGCGCTCCCCGAGTTCGACGCCCGCGGCGCTCGTGCCGGCCGCCAGCACGCCGAGCGCGACGGCGGTCGCGCGGCCGTGAAGCACGCCGATGCCGCCGATGGTAGCGACCACGAGGGCGACGGCGAGCCACCCGCTGAGCCCGGCCGGTCGCGAGCGGTTCGCGTCGCTCACGGCGACGCCCACCCCGTGATTGTCTCCGCGATGGCGACGCGGAGCGGTTCGTCGGTGTCCCAGTCCACGACGCCGGCGCCCAGTTCGCGGGCGGCGACGAGACGGAGGGCGCGCTCCCCCGCGGCGACGCGGTGGCCGAGGGTGTCGCCCTCGGTCACGTCGGGGCTCAGCACCGTCACCTCGTGGCCGTGCGCCCGGAACGCCTCGACGGCGCCGAGCACCCGGTCCCCGAGCGCCGGCGTCACGTAGGCCACCTGCGCGTCGTTCGGCAGTTTCCGACAGAGCCGCTTCGCCTCCCGGCCGCCGTCGGTGAACAGGCCGTCCGAACCGGCGTCGGCCGCGAGCGATTCGCGCATCCCGTCGTACTCGGCCTCGACGGTCGGACTGCGTGTGGGTTCGACGAACGACGCGCCGGCGCCGACCGCCGTCACCCCGACCGGGTTGCCCCGCTCGCGGAGCGCACGGAGTCCGTGGTCGACCGCGTACAGGCCGAGTTCGAGCGCCGTCGGCTCTCCCGTGGCAGCGGCCACGGTGGCGTCGTCGTGGGCGTCGACGACGAAGACGACGCTCGCCGCGCGGCGGCGGCGGAACTGGACCGTCGAGAGATCGCCCGTCGACGCGAAGTGTCGCCAGTCGACACGGCTCACCGGGTCGCCCGGCTGGTACTCCCGGGTGGCGTAGAACTCGGTTCCCGACCCAGGGGTGTTCGTCGGCGCCTGTCCCACGAACTGGATGTGTTGCTCCCTGAGCGGCAGGTCGTCGAGCGCGAGTTCACACCGGAGCGGCTCGTCGTCCGTGACCGGTTCGCTCGTCGTGTACACGGCGCTCCCGGCGAGCCCGCGGGCGCGGAGGTCCGGGTCCCCGAACTCGTGGGTGCCCCGGCGCGCGATGACGTCGTACGTCAGCGTCGCGTGCTCCCCGCTCCGGAGGCCGAAACAGCCCCGCGGCGAGCCCTCGACCACGCCGAGTCTGTCGGGGACGGCATCGACGACCCGGAGGTCCGCCAGCGGGGCGTCGCCCTCGTTCGTCACGGTCAGCGTGATGGTGACGCGCTCGCCGGGCACCGGGTGCGCCGGGTCGAACGACCGGGCGAGCGACACGTCCGGTTCGTCCGTCGCGGAGAGCGCCGCGGCGGCGAGATACGCCAGCGGGACGGCGGCGGCGAAGAGATACGCCTGGCGGACGAGCAACACGCCGGCCGCGACGAGGACGGCGGCGGCCACGGTCGCGATTCGCCAACGGGGCGTCCGGACGCCAGTTCCGCTCATACGCGCTCCCCCCGAACGGACGCGACCTCCGACAGCGCGTGGCGCGCGTAGCGCCGGCGCCGGGGCTCCGTCGCGAGCCAGTCCCACACCCGGACCGGGAGCGACGCCCGCACATCGTCGTCCCCGAGATACGCCGCCGCGCGCCCGTCGTCGGTCCACGTGCCGTTCTCGACGGCGGCGACGGCGTCCGAACGCGTGCCCGACCGACGGTTTTCTACAGTATCCACAGCGAGTCGTCGAATCCGTTCCTCAATGTCGTCGTCGTCCCACGGCGGCGACGCGTCCTCCCGAGCCGCGAAGCGTCGCTCGAACTCGGCGCCGACGACGGCCGTCTCGGCGTCGTCCGCCGACTCGGGATTCGACGCCGCGGCGGACCACGTCGGCGCCTCCTCGCCGCCGGTCCGGACGGCCAAAAAGAGGAGCATCGCCGCGCCGCCGAGCAGGAGTCCGACGACGACCGCCGGCGGGACCGGGGCGCCCTCCAACGTCTCGAAGGCGGTCCCCGCGGCGTCCAGCGCGGGCCGAACCGGCTCCGGAACGCCAACGAACACGAGCCAGACGGCCGCGGCGACGGACGCGACGGCGAGGAGAGCGGGCGTCGCCCGGACGAGGCGTCGAATCGGGTTCATCGGCGCTCACCCGTGTCACGGTTCTCGCGGCCGCCGTCGGGGGCGGTGTCGGCGTCCGCCGACTCGTCGTCCGCGAGCGCGGAGCGCACGGCCGCGAGCGCCTCCCGAATTCGTTCGAGGCGCGGGGCGCGCGAGCGGTTCCGGGCGTACTCCACCTCCCGGAACGCGTCGGTGAGGTCCCGAACGGCGTCCCGTGGATACCCGTTATTAATTGCCTTCCGGGCCACCTCGCCCGGCGTCGTTCGCCGCCGGCGGCGAACGCCCACGAGCGTGACGAACTCGAACCACACCTCGCGGACCGTCCGTTCTGTCGCCTCGGTATCGCCGTCGGACGCCGCAGCGACCGCTTGCTCCGTCGCGCTCTCGAACGCCGCCTCAGTGCCGCCGCGCCTGAACCCCCGACGGCGGAGGCGTCGAAGCCACAGGCGGAGCCGGTGCCAGCGCGCGACGAGCACCGTCCGGAGGTCCGCGAGTTCGGCCGTGCCCTCGCGGAGCGCCCGGAGCCACGCCACCGTCGCACGGAGGCGCTCACGAGCGAGCGTGAGGGCGCGACGGAGCGCGGCGAACAGGCGTTCGACGGCCACGTCCGCCCGCGTCGCGAGCGCCACGAGCACGCCGGGGACCTGACGAATCGCGGTCCGGACTGTCGTGACGAGCGTCGCCGCGACGCCGGTCGCCTCGCTCCCCCACCGGCGAATCGCCGCCGCCCCGCCCGCGAGCGCCACGAGTGCGCCGAGGACGACGACGTAGGGCACGAACAGCCCATCGAGGCTCGTCGTCGTCGTCATGCCACCGCGCGACACGCGGAGTTCGGCCGTCGCGGCGACGGGAAGGCCGAGTTTTGCCTCGCCATTGTCCCCGGTGAGCGCGCTCCCCGAGGCGTTCACCAGCGAGACGTTCGCGCCCGCGACAGGGGTCCCGTTCACGGACGCGGAGACGACGGCGGGTCGCCCCGCGGCGAGCGCCACGAGCGCGGGGGAGGCGGAGGCGTTCAACTCCTCAATATCGAGCGCCGTCCGCCCGTCGAGCGCCCCCCGCGAGACGCTCACGTTCATCGTCGGCGTGTAGGGGACCGTCACCGACGTCGCGCCGCCGGCGTCGGTGGTGTCGACGTGTTCCCCGTCGACGCGGACCGTCGCGTTCGCCATCGGCACGTCGCTGACGGCCGCCTGAATCCGCATCTCGCGCTCCGGCACGGGGGGGCCCAACACGCTCAGGGAAACGTCCGTAGGCAGGGAGAACCGCTCCGAGCCGTTCAGCGCGCCGCGTTCGGCCGCGACGGTAATGTTCGCTCGATAGGGCACGTCGAACGCGAACGCGCCGTCGGCGTCGGTCGTGTCGACGCGTTCCCCGTCGACGCGCACTGTCGCGTTCGATAGCGGGGCGTCCGCGACGGTGACGGTGCCGCCGGATTCGGCGCCGGGAACCGTGTGCTGTGCCCCCACACTGACCGAGAAGTTCCGGTCGGTGACGCCGGACGCGTCCCCGCGCTCGACGCGGACGGAGAGGTTGTTTCGGTAGGGAATCCGAATCCGGGCCTTCCCCGTCTCGTTCGTCCTGGCGACGCGCTCGTCGTTCACGAACACGTCGCCGTCCCGCACGGGGACGCCCTGTATCGTCGCGTTGAGCACCGCCGAGCGCCCCGGAACAGGGGCGTCACGGAACTGAACGTCGATACTGGTCGGGACGGTGTAGTTCGCGTCCCGCATCGCAAGCGCCGGGACGCTCGCTTGGGGCGCGGTTCGCGCGTGGGCCGGTCTCCCGACCACGTCACCGACTGCGGGCGACTCGCGACTCGCTGCCGTCCGGGTCTGGTCGCCCACGGATATCGTGAGATTTCGCGTGTAGGGGACGACGCCCGAGACGTTGCCGCCGTCGTCCGTCTGCCCTATCGGGTCGCCGTTGAACGCGACGGTGCGCCCCGACACCGGGTCGTCGCCTCTGGACACCGACACGACGACTGTCGCCCCCGGAACGGGGTCCTCGGAGAGCGACACGTCGAGTTCGCGCTCCGCGTCGTCGGTGTCGTTCTCGGCGTCGTCCGGCTCGTCCGGTTCCTCGGTATTGTCCGGCTCGTCCGGTTCCTCGGTATTGTCCGGCTCGTCCGGCTTCTCGGTGTCGTCCGTCTCGTCCGGCTTCTCGGTGTCGTCCGTCTCGTTCGTGTCATCCGGGTCCTCCGTCTCGTTCCCCGAGTCCTTCGAACCGTTCTCCCCCGGCTGTTCGATGGCGCGCTGTTCCGCCTGAACCCGCGCGCTCCCCGGCGTCGGGTCGAACTCCACCCATCCCACGTCGGGGAAGTACACTTCGACCCACGAGTGGGCGTTCGCGCCGCGAACGGTGTATCGGTCCTCGCCCGTCCGTTCCCCCGTCGAGTAGCCGGTGACGTAGCGCGCCGGGACGTCCTGCGTGCGGAGCATCGCCGCCATCGCCGTCGCAAAGAAGGCGCAGTAGCCGCGCTCGGCCTCGAAGACGAAATGCTCCGCGAGCGCGTCCCCGTCGTAACTCGCGTTGAGCGCGTACTCCCGGTTCGTTTCGAGCCACCGCTCGACGGTTACCGCCGCGTCGTACGTCGTCTCGGCGTCGGATTCAGCGAGTATCGCCGCCGTGCGCGCGCCGACGCGCTCGCTGACGTTGTGTTCACCGAGGTACGTCTCTCGCACCGACGCCGGGTAGTCGGTCCCCGCGTCGCGGAGGATTCTGGGGTCGTTCACCTGGGGGCGACTGACGACGGCGTACTGCGTTCCCGCCGCCGCGGAGCCCGTGAGCGAGAGGCCGCGTTCCGCTGTGACTTCGAGCGATTCGGTGACGCTCCCGCGCACGCTCAGCGGCCGCCACGCCGCCGGCAGCGTCGTTGCGGTTCTGTTGAGCGTCACTATCTGTCGAATCTCCCCGTGGCCGCTGTTCGTGGCGTCGAGGGGGCCCGTGTACGGAGTTGACGCGCCCTGGGTCGTCCATCCGCTCCCGGTGTAATCGGTGTACGCCGCCGTGCGCCAGTACGACGGCCGCGGGCTCTCGACGACGAAGTGTGTCTCCTTCGAGAGCGACTGTATCGGCGCGCCGATCTCCGTGGTCTCGGCGGGGGAGAGCGCGCCGGTGCCGGCCGCGCCGCCGGTGTTGTTGGCCACGCTACTCGCGCTGGCGTTCGAGTCGGAGCCGCCGGCGTCCGAGCCGTTCTCGCTTGTCTCACCCGCTGAACTGTCGTTCCCGGACTCGTTCCCGCCCGCCGCGGACCCGTTCCCCGGTCCGCCGGCATCCTGTGGTTCATCGCCGCTGACGTTCCCGGAGCCGAGTTGGCCGCTCGCGTCGCCTATGCCGCCGTTGAGCGCGAGGCCGTCGCCGGCGAGCGCCGGCAACAGCGTGCTCGCGAGGACGATGGAGACGAGACAGCACAGAACGAGCGCGACGGTGAGGTAGTTCCGAGAGTCGGCCGCCTCACTCACTCGGGGTCACCCCGGGTGGGTCAGACGGCACGTATCGGGTCGTCGGGGACATCGTTCGGTTGTCCGACGGGTTGCGCCGCTGACCTAAATAGGTTGGCGAGCGCCGCCGCCCAACCAAAACCGAAATCCCGGAGGGGGATAGAAAAGAGGTATGACCGAAGTGACGAGCCTGAAGGGGTTCTACGACCGGTACCCGCCGGAGTTCGCCGCGTGGCGCGCCGTCGTCGACGTCGTCGAGGAGACGGCCCGCGAGTTCGGCTTCCGGGAGATAAACACGCCCGCCGTCGAACGCACCGACCTGTACGAGGTGAAGTCGGGCGACGAACTGATGGACCAAACCTACAGCTTCGAGGACAAGGGCGGCCGCCGCGTGACGCTCACGCCCGAGCAGACACCCACGAGAGCGCGGATGGTTCAGGAGCGAAAGGACCTCGGGGAGCCGATAAAGTGGCTGGACACCTCGAAGCGCTGGCGCTACGAGAACGTCCAGAAGGGCCGGGACCGGGAGTTCTTCCAGACGGACATCGACGTGTTCGGCATCGAGAGCGTCGCCGCCGACGCCGAGGTCATCGCCGTCGGAGCGACGGTGTACAGAAAGCTCGGCGTCGACGACAGGGTGGAGTTCCTCGTCAACGACCGGGCGCTCCTGGAGACGCTCCTCGAAGCCGAGGGCGTCGAGAACACGGAGGACGTGATGGGAATCATCGACGACAAGGAGAAACTCGACACCGAGGAGTTCCGCACCGAACTCCGCGGCGCGGGCCTGGACGCCGAAACCACAGCACGGGTGGACGAGCTCACGGACATCCGCGGCCCCATTGCCGACACCGTCTCGGAACTGGCGGAGCGCGCCCCCGACGACGAGCGCGTCGAGGAGTCCGTCGAACGGATGGTCGAACTCGCTGACGCGCTGGAGTCCTACGGCGTCGCGGACATGTGTACGCTCGACCTCTCCATCGTCCGCGGCCTCGCGTACTACACCGGCCTCGTCTTCGAGGCGTTCGACACGGAGGGCGACCTGCGCGCGCTGTTCGGCGGCGGCCGCTACGACGAGCTAGTGGGCCTGTTCGGCGGACAGGACGTCCCCGCCGTCGGCTTCGCCTTCGGCTACTCGACGACGAAGGAACTGCTTGAGGACGCCGGCGAGTGGCCCGAGGAGGCCATCAGCACGGACGTGTACGTCGCTGACGTGTCCGAGTCGGTCCGGGACCGCGCCCGCGCCTTCGCGATGGACCTCCGCGAGGCGGGGCTCATCGTGGAGACGGACCTCTCGGAGCGCGGCCTCGGGAGCCAACTCGGCTACGCCGACCGCATCAACGCGACGCACACGGTAATCGTCGGTGAACGGGACCTGAACGAGGGCGTCGTCACCGTCCGGGAGATGGAGAGCGGCGACGAGCACACCGTGCCGACGGAGGACCTGACCGACGAACTCGCCGGGAAGTAAGAGACGAACTCGTTGAGGAAACCTAATCAGACCGCGAGCGCGGAGTCCTCGACAGCCGAAAGCAGTTCCTCGCAGACGTGTTCGGTGGCCTCGTCGGCCTCCTCGGTGTTTTCCAGGAGGACTGTCTCGCTGGGGAACAGGTGTTCCCCGACCCGAAGCCCGTACTCGCGGGCCGTCGAGCCGGTAACGGTAAGATAAATCCCCATCCCGGCGTCCGCGATGGCGGCCTCCTCCTCGCGCTCGCCGGGGTAGGTGAACTCCAGCCCCTCGCAGGCGTCCGTCCCGAGGACGGCCTCCACGAGGCGCTCGTAGCGCGGCGAGATACAGCAGGCCCCCTCGTACGCCGCGACGAAATCCCGGTCCAACTCGCCCTCTGGGGCCACCTCGGGCGTGGCGAGCAGGGTGTGGTGGACGGTGTCCACAAGCCCCGTCACGACGCGCACGTCGGTGTCGTGGGGGTTGATGCGGGCGTTCAGCTCCGCGATGGAGCCTATCGGTTCGGGTTCGAGCGAGACGACCTCCTCCAGCACGAGGTCCGCGCTGTCGAACCCGAGCGCGAACTCGTGGGTCCGGAGCGCGCGGAACGGCTCCTCGCGGCCGACCAGTTGGAGGTCAACGCCGTTGAGCGGAATCGTCACCGCGTCGAAGACGACGCGACGGGGGAATCCGGGACGCGAGTCGCGGTACACGGTGTAGTCGGGCGCGTTCTCGTCGCCAGCGTCGGAGTACGCGGCGAGGCGCTCGTACACGCCGCGCTCGTCGGTCTGCTCGCCCTTCGTGAGCGCCTTCTCGTAGCGGAGCGTCGACGCGACGTCGTCCGCGACGCCGACCGCATGGTCCCCCGCGCGTTCTGCGACGCGGTTCAGGACCGCTTCCAGCGGCCGCCCTTTGCGGGGTACTGCGACGCTCACCGTCGGTGCCATTACCGAACGAACGCGGTCACGGATAAAGGGGGTTCCGGTTCGTGGGATTCCTTCTCAGAGGTCGATGCGGTCCCCGACCGTCGCGAGTTCGAGATGCCGGGGGTACTCGAAGCCGTCGGCGTGCGCGTGGAGGGCCGTCGGGTCGGCGGTGAGGTGTTTCCACATATCCCAGTGCGTCGGGAGCACTCGATTTAATTGGAGGTCGCTCGCCGTGTGGACGAGTTCGTTCTCGTCCATGTACCAGCGGGTGCGCTTCGGTTCGCCCGTCTCCTTGTCCGCGATTGGGCCAACGGAGCCAAAGGCGAGCGCCCCGAGGTCGATGTCGTAGCGCTCACCGATGTCGGTGAACAGGTCGTGGTGCTTCGTGTCGCCGCCGTGGAAGAAGGTGCCCGCCTCGTGTTCGAAGACCAGGGAGACTTCGCCGGCGGCGTCCGGGTCGTGGGCCGCCTCGACGTGGACCGTGAACTCACCGATTTCGAGCGTCTCGCCCGGGTTAGTTTCGCAGAACTGGTCGGCCGAGAGGTCGTACTCCTGAATCCAGGCCGCCTCCTGGGTTGTCGCGACGCTCGGGTCGGTGCCGTAGAACGTCGCGCCGGTCTGGAGTATCGGGCCCTGCGAGGGGCCGTGGACGTGGTCCGTGTGCTCGTGGGTCGCGAACACGGCATCGGCCTCCGACACGTCGGCGGGGTCGAAGGGGACCGGAATCATCCGGAGCGTGCGGGGCGGGTCGCCGGTGCCCAGATACGGGTCGATGTACACGATGGTTCCCTCACTCCCCTTGAGCACGAAGCCGTTACAGCCCAGATACCAGAGCGCGACGCCCGCCGGCTCCGCGGATTCGACCGCCCGCGGGAGCCAGTCGTTCCAGTCGCTGTGAATCGCCATACGCGGCTATGGACGCGGCGGCGAGTTAAACGGTCGGTTCACGCCCACCGGTCGAGCCCGGTCTGGACGACGCTCTCCTCGATGCGCTCGAACCCCCGTTCGACCTCGGCCTCGGGGACGCCCCACCTCCCGCAGACGTACTCGCGGGCGGCGTCGAGGTCCGGGTCGACGTCCGAATCGAAGTTCACATCAACGACGTCCGGGTTCAGGAACATCGCGCGCACCCGGTCGGCGTGTTCGACGTGTTCGCCCTCGCTCTCTAGAACGCCCCAGAGGTCGCCGTGTTCCTTCACCGCTGAAACCGCGGTTTTCGGCCCGAACCCGGAGACGCCGGGGTTGAAGTCCGTCCCCATCAGTATCGCGGCGTCGACGAGTTGCTCCCAGGTGATGTCGTGGGCGTCGAGGGTTCGCTGGAGGTCCATCAGTTCGGGGTTCCCCTTGCTGGTGAGCTGGCGCAACGTCCGCGGCGCGCCGAACAGCAGCGTGTCGTAGTCCTCGCTGCCGGCGTAGTCAACCTGCCCCTGCCGGGCCATGTGCGCGCACTGGGCCTCGCCCTCCGCGGGCGCCTCGATGACCGGCACGTCGAGTCGGGAGAACAGTTCCCGCGTCGTCTCGTGAATCGTCTCGGTGAGCCGCTGTGTGCGGGACTCCAGGCGGGAGACGGCCACGGAGTCGCCTTCCTCTCTCGCCGTTTCGAGTTTTTCCTCGTCGCGCTCGCGCTGCTCGCGGCGCTCGGCTATCTCCGACTCTTTGAGTTCGGTGACGCCGCCGTCGAAGACGAACACGGGCGTGATGTCGTGCTCGAAGAACTTCGGGAGCCCCTGAACGACGCCGACGAGGTTCGCCACCTCCTCGCCCGCCTCGGTGGTGTACACCGACTCGTTCGTGAACTTCACTGTCGTCGTCAGATACCGGTAGAGCCAGTTGTGCGCGTCGACGGCGACGGTGCTCCCGGCGAGGTCCTCGAACGGTATCTCCTCGATGGCAGCCAGTTGCCGGATGTCCGCGTTGCCCATTACTGATACGCAGGCGCCCGACGGACTTCAAGGCTCAGTCTCGTGGGTCGGCGCGGGCGGCCCCGTGTCAATTCGCGTGTCGAGAAACGTTTCCTCGGCCGCCGAGAGGTCGCGCTTTCGATACTCCTCAAGCCCCGACTGGTAGCGCTCCTGAGTTCGTGGCGCGTCGGTCCGCAACACGAGTTCCGCGACGCCCGTCGTCTCGCCGGTGAAGGCGAACCCCGCCTTGTACAGCGCCTCGTAGGCGAAGGGGTTGTTCACGGCGATGGACACAGTACTGAAACGCTCCCGGAGGCGCTCGACGGCGAACGCGCAGAGCCGCGGCCCGATGCCCTCGCCGCGGCGGTCCTCGCGGACCGTGACGTAGCGGATCCACGCCGTCTCCGGGTCGGTCCGGTCGGCGTTGAACGCCACGGCGCCCAGAATCTCGCCGTCCTCGCGGGCGACGGCCTTGCCCGTGTTCGACATGACGAACTTGCCGGCGTAGGCGAACTCCCGGTAGTCGAGGCGGAGCGTCGGTCCGTCCCCGGGCCACCCCAGCAGGGCGAACTCCATACTGGTATGCGCAGTCGGAGACCCTTGGCTCGTCCGGAACCGGGAACGAAATACGCCGGGAGCCAAAAGAAAACGTATGGCATTTCGGGACCGACTCGGCGCGGTGGACGCCGACACGCTCCGCACGCTCGTGCTCGGGGACCTGCTCGTGCTGGCGGCGTTCATCGTCGCCGGCGAGCACCACCACGGGTTCCCGCTCACCGAGGTTCCCGGGCGCGTCGCGCTCGTTGCCCTGCCATTCCTTTTGGGGTGGCTCGCCTTCGGGTCGCTGTTCGGCGCGTACTCGCGGGGAATACTCGACGCGCCGGGCGCGCTCCTCGCCACGACGCTGCTGGGCTGGACCGCCGCCGACGCGTTCGGGCAACTGCTCCGGGGGACAGAAGCGCTCCCGGGGAACGCCGACCCGGTGTTCTTCGCCGTAATGTTCGGCGTCGGCACGCTCGCGCTCCTGGGTTGGCGCGGTGCGCGGCTTCTCGTCCGACGCCGCACCTGATTTCTCCGGTGGTTATCGACACCCGTGCCCCGTTCCGTCCGACCCATAACTTATGAATGACATACACGAAGCTATGCCATCATACACACAGAAAATTTATGTAGCCACAAGCGAAAGGAGGGGACAGAGATGCCCGGGTACCACGACTACGTCCTTGGCCTGATTCCGCTGGCGCTAGTGGGTGTCTCGGGCGCGCTCGCCGTCGGCGGACTGACGGTGACGACGGCGCTCTCAGCAGGCGGCGTCGCAGCGTCGCTCCTGGTCGCGCACGCGCTGTTCGTCCGCGGCCCCGGGGAAGGCGGCGAGAGCGAACAGGACGCGGCGTCGAACCGGCGGCCGCCGACGGCCGACTGAGCCAACTGTTTTCTCCGCGGAGGGAGTAGTACGGGTATGTCCGAGGCGCTGTTTCTGACCAGCGAGGAGACGGCCGGCCTGGCGACGCCCGCGGCGTACGTCGAGGCCGTCCGGGACGGCTACCGCCAGCGCGGCGAGGGGGCGCCCGCCGAACCGCGCCAGAAACTCGTGGGGGGCGACCCGCCGGGGATGCTCACTGGCTACATGGCGATGCTGCCCGAGACGGGCGCGATGGGCGGCTACCAGTACGCCGCCGGGTTCGCGGGCGGCGACGCCCACTTCGCGTTGCCCCTGTTCGACGCCGACACCGGCGACCCCCTAGCACTGCTCGACGGCGCGGCGATGAACCCGCTCAAGACGGGCGCGACGGGCGCCGTCGGCGTCGACGCGCTGGCCCGCGCGGACGCGTCGAGCGTCGCCGTGTTCGGCTCCGGCCCGCAGGCACGCGGGCAACTCAGCGCCACCGCCACCGTCCGAGACGTCGAGACGGTGTGGGTGTTCTCACCGACGAAGGCCCACCGCGAGCGCTTCGCCGCGCGGATGAACAACGAACTCGACGCGACGGTCGCGGCCGTCGCCTCGCCCGCGGCGGCCATCGAGGGCGCCGACATCGTCGTCACCGCGACGAGTTCGTCCGAACCCGTGTTCGACGGCGAGCAGTTAGAGCCCGGGACGCACGTTACCGCAATGGGTCAGTACCACCCCGAGAAGCGCGAGGTAGATGCCGAAACCGTGTCGCGGGCGCGCTACGTGCTCGACCTCCGGGCGCGGGCCGAACGGGACGCCGGCGCGCTCATCCACGCCAAAGAGGCGGGCGCCGTCGGCGCGGACCACGTTCACGCCGAACTGGGCGACGTCGTCGCCGGGACGGCGAGCGGACGGGAGAACGAGGACGAAATCACCCTCTTTGACTCCGGCGGGACGGGCATCGAAACCGTCGCGGCGGCGCACATGCTGTACGAGCGAGCCAGAGAGGAGGATGTCGGTGAGGCGCTATCCTTCGCGCCCGCGAGCGAGGCGATGGATTAGAGGCCGAACGCCACACCCAACGGCACGCCGGCGCCCACACAGCCGACGGCGTAGCCGAGCAACACGCCGCCGTTGAGCATCGGAAGTCCGGCGTGCGCGCGCTCGAAGCGCGCCAGCAGGACGTGGAGGCCCGTCATCCCGACCAGTCCGCCCGCGAGCGCGCCGACGGCGGGGAGGTTCGCCCCGAGAGCGACTGCCGGGGCGTCGAGATACGTCATCGCGCTCACGGCGAGCAGTCCGGGGAAGAAGGCGTCACCCAGTCCGAGCACCGCGGGCGAGGGCGTGTCATCGTCGGCGTCCCCGCCGGTGAGACCGGATTCGAGGACAGAGTAATCGAGCGACGGCGGCACGACGAACACCATCGGCACCTTCACCGCATCGAGGCCCTCGACGAGGTCGACCATGTGCCCGGAGATGTACACCGAGTAGGCGTCGTACGCCGCCATCACGACGAACAGGAGAACGATGGGGAACGGCGTCAGACTGATGCCGAACTGGGCGGTCATCCCCGCGCCGCCGACGACGGCGAACGCGTTTAGCACCCACCACTCGGGGTAGACGTAGAGGACGAGCACCGTCGCGAGGGCGACGGCGGCGAGCGCCGCGAGCGGGGGCGAGAACAGCGCGCTTGCGACGAGCGCGACGATGTATCCGAACACGCCCAACAGGAGGAGGCGCAACAGGGCGGGGCCGTAGTCGGAGCGGAAGACGAGCAAGAACAGTCCTGTGGCGACGAGGATTTCGACGACGATGACGCCGGCGTTCACCGAGGAGGAGGGGTCAGCGAACGCCTGCATCCCGGCGTCGGCGTACGGGCGTGCGAGCAACACCGCGCCGATGGTCGTCAGGAAGAACAGCGCGTAGATACCGGCGGTCTGCGCGAGGCGGCGGCCGCCATCCTCGGAGTCGTCCGACATACCCGACCCTCTGTGGGGCATACGCAAAGTGGCTTCCCTTATCGCACGTAGAGGCTCTGGCCAAGCAGCGTCGCCAGCCGGCGCTCGTCGTCGGGCGAGACGGCGAGATACGGTCTCTCAACGGGACCGAACACGTCCACGACGCGCCCCACGTCGTCGAGGTGTTCGTCCACCGTCGCCGCGCCCATCCGTGGGTGGTCCCGGTCGGCACAGCGCACGATGGCGAGGCCCTGTGCGGTCCGGACCACCTCGCCAACCTTGGAGAGCGCCATCAGGCCCGGAGCGCGGTGACGTACGCCGCGGCCGCCTGAATCAGGTCGCTCTTGCCGGCGTCGTCCGCGCCCTTCACCAACACGCGCCCCCGACTTCGCCACGGTTCGCGGGAGTAGGATACGTCGCGCTCGATGACGGCGTCGTAGCCGACCTGTCCGACGGCGTTCGCCACCTCGTCGACGTCGGGGTCGTCGACGGCGAGGTCCTCGGGCACGCGGCGGCCGCGGCGCCGGGAGAGATTGCCGTCGAAGTACGCGGGGTAGAGTTCCTTCTCGACCATGCGCTCTCTACTTGCCGGGGGGACAAAAGCCCGGCGTCAGGACTCGAAAAGAGGCTGCGAACTCAGAACCGGCGGATGGCGAGCAGCGCGGCGAGCGCGGCGACTGCGGCGGGTACGCCGAAACCGGGCGTGCCGCCCGACTCGGTCGCCTGCGTCGTCGGCGCGTCCGTCGTTGTCGCTGTTTCGGTCGTTGCGGTCGATTCAGTCGCGTCTTCGGTCGTTGCGGCCGATTCGGTCGTCTGTGGTTCCGTCGTCTGTGATTCCGACGTCTGCGATTCCGTCGTCGTAACGGTCGTCTCGTTGGGACCCTCCCACGCGGCGAAGCGGTCAGCGAGCACTTCGAGCGGCTGGACCACGCGGGGTGCCGGCTGGCTGAAGTTGTCGCTGACGACGCCGATTACTTGGTCCTCCTCGACGGCGGCCACCGAGTCGTACTGCTCGGGGAGCTGTGCGGCCGCATCTACCGAGTCGTTCGCGACGGGCACGACGATGAACTCGGGGTTCGCCTCGACGACCGACTCGTAGCTCACGCGGCCGTACGCGGAGGCGTTCAGCTCAGTCACGATGTTCGTCGCGCCGGCGGTGGTGACGATATTGTCCACGAAGGAGCCGTTCGTCGCGGTGTACCGGCCGCCGAAGTGGATGAACGCGCTCGGGGACTCCTCGCCCTCGACCTGCGCCTTGACGGCTTCCACGCGCTCGCGCATCGACGCTCCGGCGTCCGCAGCGCCCGGGCAGTTGTCCGTGAGCGTTCCGGTCATCGCCGTCTTCCGGTAGATGTCCTCGATGGAGGTGGCGGCCGCGAACACGTACACCGTCACGCCCGCGGAGCGTAGCTGTTGAATCTTGTCGCTGGCCGTGATGTTCGCCGCGAGCACGACGTCGGGCTCCGCGGAGAGCGTCTGCTCGACGTTGAGCGTGCCGTCGGCGTTCGACACGTCCGTCTTGCCCTCCCTGCCGTCGAGACGGGTCGTGTACGGGCCAATGGGGAGGCCGACGACGTCGTCCTTGGCGCCGATTTCCCACATCGTCTGGGCGCCACTCGCGCCCGTGGCGACGACGCGCTCGGGTGAACTCTCGACGGTGACCTCGGTGTTCGTCGCGTCGGTGACGGTCAGCGGGTACTCACAGGTCGGGGTCTGATTCGACTGTCCGGCGGTCGCGGCGGCGCCCGCAGGGACGACCCCGGCAAGGGCGACCAGCGCGATGAGAACGGCGACTCCGTAGCGGTTCATACCCCGTCTCTCCCCGTCTCCGAAACTTAAGTTTGGCTACTTCAACCTGAGTTTAGAATCGTATCCGTTTTCCCTACTGAAAGCGTGCTTGTGCCCGATGGCTACCGACGAGGCCCGCGCCACGCCGCGCGCTCGCCGCCTCCGGGCGCGGGCGTGGTGTGTCGGCCTGTTCGTTCTCCTCCTCGCGACGGTAGTCGGCGCCGCGACGGTCGGTCCCGTCCGCATCGAACCCGCCACCGTGGCGGCCGTCGCCCTGAACGCGCTCCCGTGGGTCGACTTCCAGACGCCGGACGTGGCGCGCACCATCCTCCGGGTCGTCCGGTTCCCCCGCGTCGTGCTCGCCGCCGTCGTCGGCGTCGCGCTCGCCGGCGCGGGGACGGTGATGCAGGGCCTGTTCAGAAATCCGATGGCCGACCCCTCCATCATCGGCGTCTCCTCGGGCGCGGCGCTGGGCGCGGTGGGCGTCATCGTCGCGCCGTTCGCCGTGCCGTTCGGGATGGGCCTCCATCTCGCGGCGTTCGCCGGCGCGCTCGCGGCTGGCTTCGGCGTTTATCTCATCGCGACGGAGAACGGCCACACGCCCGTCGCAACCCTCCTGCTCGCCGGCGTCGCCGTCCAGACGCTGCTCGGCGCGGCGGTCTCCTTTCTGTTGGTGCGTGCGGACGACCACAGCCTTCGCGAGGCGACGTACTGGCTGATGGGCGACCTGGCGGGCGCGACGTGGGGCGAGATTTCGGCCGCGCTCCCCGCCGTCGTCGTCTGCGTCCTCGTCCTCGTCTACTTCGCGCGGGACCTCAACGTCCTCCTGTTGGGCGAGGCCGACGCGGGCGCGCTCGGCGTGCCCGTCGAGCGGACGAAGCGCGTCCTGCTCGCCGTCTCCGCCGTGCTGACGGGGGCGGCCGTCGCCGTCGCGGGCGTCGTCGGCTTCGTCGGTCTCGTCGTCCCCCACGCGATGCGCCTGCTCGTCGGCCCGGACCACCGGGTGTTGCTCCCGGCCAGCGCGCTCGCGGGGGGGAGTTTCCTCGTCGCCGCCGACACCCTCGCGCGCACGCTCGCGGAGGGGCTTCCCGTGGGTATCGTCACCGCCTTCGTCGGCGTGCCCTTCTTCCTCTACCTGCTCGTCAACCGGGAGGTGCGGAGCCTGTGATGGAAATCAGAAACGTGTCCGTTCGGCGGGGCTCCGAGACGGTGTTCTCGAACGTTTCTCTCTCCGCGGAGCGGGGCGAGTTACTGGGTATCGTCGGCCCGAACGGCGCGGGGAAAACCACACTGCTCCGCGCCATCAACGGGACGCTCGACTACGAGGGTCGGATTACCGTCGGTGGCGACGAAATTGCCGGGATGAGCGCCCGCGAGCGGAGCAGGCGCGTCGCGACGGTGCCCCAGGAGACGGCGCTCTCCTTCGATTTTACAGTTAGGGAAGTGGTCGCGATGGGACGGCACCCCCACACCGCGCGCTTCGAGCGCCACGACGCGGACCCCGTCGCGGCGGCGCTCGAACGCACCGACACGGCCCGCTTCGCGGACCGGCCGGCGTCCGCGGTCAGCGGCGGCGAGCGCAAACGGGTCCTCGTCGCCCGAGCGCTGGCGCAGGACGCGCCGCTCACCCTGTTCGACGAGCCGACCGGCGGCCTCGACGTGAACCACGCCGTCCGGGCGCTGGAACTCGCCGCCGAACTCGCCGCCGAGGGGCGCGCCGTCGTGGCGGCGATTCACGACCTCTCGCTGGCGGCGCGCTACTGCGACCGCCTCGTCGTGCTCGCGGACGGCGGCGTCTGTGCGTCAGGGACACCACCAGAAGTTCTCACCCCGGAGACGGTCCGGCGGGCGTTCGACGCCAACGCCGCCGTCTCGCGGGACCCGGTAACCGACAGCCCCCTCGTCACCGCGCTCCCGGAGGCGTCCGGCGAGCGCGCCGGGCGGGTCCACGTGTTCGGCGGTGGCGGCGCCGCCGTTCGCTTCCTGTATCCGCTCGTTTCCGCCGGGTTCGACGTGTCCGTCGGGCCGGTCCCCGAGGGCGACCGGGACGCCGAGGCGGCGGACGCACTCGGCTGCGAGACGCTGACCGTCCCGCCGTTCGCGTCGCCCGGCCCCGACGATACGACGGGGACAGTCGACGCCGCCGACGCCGTGTTGCTCGCGCCGGTCGAACCCGCGGTGGCGGACACGCTCGCAGGGGTCGTTCCGCGGGGAAAACCGACGGTAGCCCTCGGTGAGGCGTGGCCGATGACGGCCGACCTCCCGAGAAACGCGGCCCCCGAGTCGGTGATTCGGGCCGTCGCGACGGCCGTCAACGGCACCGACGCCGACGGCGGGAATCGGGGCGTTCCCCGGCCGCAGGACTGATGGCCGACCCGTCCGTCACCCCCGTATGAACTACCGCGCGGGATGGGTTGGGGGGCTCGCGCTCGTGCTCGTTGTCACGGCGATGACGGCCGGTGCCGGGGTCGCGGTCGGAGCGAACGACGTGTCCCCGGCGAACGGGGGAGACGCGAACGAGATGGGGGCGAGCGGGATAGTTGCGAACGGAACAGTCGCGAACACGGTGTCCGAACCGAGCGCGGCGGCGTCTACCACAAGCACCCAGTCGGGGGCCGAGATGGTCCGCACCACGTCGCTGTCGCTGACGCCCGAACAGCCCGGCGATGTGGGTGTTGTCGCCAGATACGACGTGCCCGAGGAGATACAGGAGCTCCGGGTTCGGATACCGGAGACTGCGGAGTCCGTCACGACTGACGGGTTCGAGGAGACGACGGAGGGCTACGAGTGGACGGGGGCGAGCGACCCGGCGATTCGATTCGACTTCCCGGCGAACCGGACGCTCTCCGGCGAGGTGGAGCCGACGACAGCGGACGGACTCGCGTTCGTCGACGTCGGCCCGTGGGCGATTACGCGGCTCCCGGCGTTCTCCTCGGAGTGGACCCGCACCTCGCCGGTGTCCTTCAGCAGCGACACCGTCGTCGACGGGCAGGGCGTCGTCGGTGACGCGATGGCGTACCTCGGTCCCTACGAGCGCCACAGCCAGCAGGCCAACGGCCAGAACTTCTCGCTCGCCGTCCCGGAGGCGGCGTCGCTCACCGAGTCCCCCAACGCGATACTCGACTCGCTCGCGGCGGGGTCCGGGAACCTCCGGGTCGGTGACCGGGACGAGCGCGTCCTGATGATAGCCGCGCCGACGGATGCGCCATGGGGGCCGTTCGGCGTTCAAGTGGGGGCCAACGCCGCGTGGGTCCGCGCCGACGAGCGCCTCGACACGGCCGGGAACACGTGGCTCCACGAGTACGTTCACACCCGGCAGTCGTTCCGGACGACAGTCGAAACCAGTTGGCTGACGGAAGCGAGCGCGCAGTACTACGCCGCCCTGCTCGCGCTGGAGGACGACCTCGTCGGGTTCCGGGATTTCCAGCGCCAACTCGACAGGGGCGACGACGAGCGCTACGATTCAGTCAAACTCACCGAACCCGGAACGTGGACGCGCAACGCGCAGTATCTGAAGGGGAGTCTCGTGACAGGCGAACTCGACCGGCGCATCCGCCTCGCCACCGACGGAGCGGGGACGTTCGCGGAGGTGTTCAGGCGGGTCAACGCCCGGACGGCGTCCGACGACCGGCTCACCCGGACGGAGTTCCTCTCGGCCGTCGAGGACACGGAGGCCTCAGTTGTCGACCCGACGCGCCGGTACACGGAGACGACCGACCGGCCGTCGATGTGGAACCGGACGCAACACCATCGAGCGTTCGGCGGGGCCACGGCCCGATTCGAGTACAGGCTCGCCGGGGCGGAGCCGTTCACCATCGACGGGCCGTATCGGGAAGGGCGTTTGTCCGCAGTCCCGGAACTCGTCTTGGGGGAGCGACTCGCCGTGTCGGTACGCGTCGAGAACACCGGCACCGCCACGGGGACGTACAACGCGACGCTCGGCATCGGGAACCGAACGGTGGACGCCGCAACGGGCGAACTGGCGCCCGGCGAGCACACGAACGTGACGCTGGCCGCCAGGTTCGACAGACCGGGCGGCCCGATTCGGATGGGGGGGATGTCGCTGGACGCGAGCGTCTCCGAGCCGCTCGAACCCACGGTCACGGACGTGAGCGCCGATGACGTGTCCGACGGCACCGTCTCGGTGACCTGGCGCGCGACGAACGACGGCTACCGCCCGGCGAACGGGACGATAGCGGTCACCGTCGACGACGAACTCGCGGAGGAATACGAGGTCTCGCTCGCGCCGGGCGGGGCGGAGCGGTTCCGTTCCACGTTCGAGTTGGGGCCGGGGACCCATCGTATCGGCGTCGGCAACAGGTCGATAACGGTGACAGTGCCCGAACCGACGACGGAGCGCGAGCCCACGACAACCACGGCCGAGTCGGACAACTCCACGCCGAGAGCGACGACTGAGAGCCCCGGTGCGGGCGTCGGGCCGGTCGTGTCCGTCCTCGCGCTCCTCGCGCTGGCGGCGTTCCGCCGGCACGGACGATGAGCCGAATCGCCCTCCCGGTGGCGCTCTGCGCGCTCCTCGTGCTCGCCGGATGTGCGGGCCTCCCCGGCGCGAGCGCACCGTCGGGAACGAGCGGCCCCGCCGACGGCCAGTCCGTCACTATCGTCCGCGTCGTCGACGGCGACACGATGGAAGTCGCATTCGGGGACGGGAACAGGGAGACGGTGCGCCTGCTCGGCGTCGACACGCCGGAGGTCCACGCGTCGAACGCACCGGCGGAGTTCGAGGGCGTCCCCGAAACCGACGGCGGGGAGGCGTGTCTCCGCCGATGGGGCGAGCGCGCGACGGCGTTCGCGGAGCGCCGCCTCGCCGGCGAGACCGTCACGTTCCACACGGATTCACTATCCGACCGGCGCGGCGGGTACGGCCGGCTGCTGGGGTATCTCGAAACCGGGAACGGCACGTTCAACCGCGCGCTCCTCGCCGCGGGATTAGCGCGGCTGTACGACTCGTCGTTCACGGAGCGCGACGCCTACGCCCGCGTCGAGTCCGACGCGCAGGCGAACGGCACCGGCCTGTGGGGCGAGTGCCGGGCGCCGAACACCGAGAGTGGACTCAGCGCGACGTTCCACGCCGACGCGCCCGGCAACGACAACGAGAACCTCCGCGAGGAGTACGTAACGCTGCGAAACGAGCGGCGTGAATCGGTGGCACTCACCGACTGGACGCTCTCGGACGCGGCGGGGCACGCGTACACGTTCCCGGAAACGGCGCTCGCGGCGAACGACACCGTCCGCGTCGTCACCGGGGCAGGAGAGAACGAACCCGGCGTGCGCTACTGGGGCCGTGACCGGGCGGTGTGGAACAACGACGGCGACACGCTCACGCTGCGGCGGCCGAACGGCACCGTCGCGCTCCGGGCGTCGTACTGACCTCAGAGCGCGTCCGCCAGCGTCTCGATGGGGTGTTCGGGCTCCACCTCGTCTTCGAGTTGGGTCCGACAGGACGTGCCCGGCGCGACGACGCGCTCGCCGTCGCTGTCCGCTATCTGGTCGTAGAGGATGGCGGCGATGGACTTGCTCATCGAGTAGTGTTCGGCCTCGTAGCCGAAGCTCCCGGCCATCCCACAGCAGGTTGAGTCGAGTTCGTCCACCTCGAAGCCCGAGGATTCGAGCACCGCCGCCGCGTGCGCGTCCTTCGAGTGCGCCTTCTGATGACAGTGGCCGTGGTAGGTCAGCGACCCCGAACCGGAGGCGCCCGGGTCGAGGTCGAACGCGTCGAGGTACTCCAGCGCGCCGTACGTGTTCGCGGCGACGGCGTCGACGGCGTCGCCGGTGAGCAAATCGAGATAGTCCGACTGGACCATCACGGCGTCGCTCGGTTCGACGACGACCACGTCCCAGCCGTCATCGACTTCGGGTCCGAGCGCCGCGACGTTCGTCTCGGCCCGCGAGCGGGCAATCTCAATAAATCCCTTCGAGAGCGGCGGGCGGCCGCTCCCCGTGGTGTCCGCGGCG
>Ga0207719_100491_pt1 | contig 22158 bp, 20 predicted proteins | sample A23P1SouthBayCA_2_FD_187279 | JGI IMG/M metagenome (GOLD analysis project Ga0207719, IMG submission 187279) | Aerobic enrichment media microbial communities from Eden Landing Ponds, California, USA - A23 P3 (3) (SPAdes) | ecosystem: Environmental > Aquatic > Marine > Unclassified | place... | reverse complement strand
GTTCAAGGAGCTCAAACGCCGAACTGAGGCGTTCGCAACCCACTTTCGACACGCTCAGCCAGATACCGCTGAGGCGTGGTTGCAAGCCTTTGCCGTCTGCTGGAACCAGCTAATCTGAACAATGCCGGCGGGGACGACGGATACATTTATCAGATCCGCGGTTCATCCACCCGAAGGAGAACACGCCGGCCGTCCAGCGGATGCTGGGGTCGCGTTATCACCACGACCATGCCAGAGTACGACTTCACCGGCCAGGTCGCGTTCGTCACCGGGGCGGGCCGCGGCCAGGGCCGCTCACACGCTGTAGGGTACGCAGAACACGGCGCGGACGTCGTCGTCACCGACATCTGTCGAGACATGGACACGTCCGACTACGACCTCGCGACGCCGGAGGACCTCGAACGGACGGCCGAGCTGGTCGAACAGCAGGGGAGCGACACCCTGTCGATCCGGATGGACGTCCGCGACGAGGCCGAAGTGGAGGCCGCAGTCGAGACGGCGGTCGACGAGTTCGGTCGGATCGACGTGCTCGCGAACAACGCCGGGATCTGGAACCTCGGGCACCTCCACGAGATGAGCGAGCGCCAGTGGGACGAGATGCTCGACACCGACCTGAAAGGGGTCTGGCTCTGTAGCAAACACGTCGCCCAGCACATGATCGAGCGCGGGGAGGGGGGCAGGATCGTGAGCACCGCGTCGACCGCCGGCCACGGCGCGAGCTACCGCGGCGGCCACTACACCGCCGCCAAGCACGGCGTCGTCGGCCTCACCCGATCGTTCGCCATCGAACTCGGGGAGTACGGAATCACCGTCAACTGCGTCTCCCCGACCGGCATCGACTCGCCGATGACACGGGGCCTGACCGAGAAGTACGGCCAGGAGGCCATCGACGAACTCGGCGAGTACACCGGTAGCTGGAACGTCATCGACGAGGGGCCCGTCGAACCCCAGGACGTCACCGAGGCGTACCTCTGGCTCTCCAGCGACGCGGCGCGGTACGTCACCGGCGCGGCGCTGCCCGTCGACGCCGGGCTCATGGCGAAGTGAGCGGTCGACCGCCGGGCCTGTAGCAGTGGGGGCTTCCGTTTTTGCAAATACGTGTAAATATTATTATGCTGTCGATAGAATTAAATAGTATTGTGGGGATAGGTCCCAAATGGCATGTCAGGAGACGACAGGCTATTCGTCCGGGAAGCAACGGGTCTCGTACGGGACTGGTCCTCGTACGACGCATGGGTGTACGCGTTCCTGTCGGTGAACGTCGTCACGCTGGGGTTCTACATCTGGACGTTCAACGCGTTCATCCCGCAGGCGAGTCCGATCCTGGCGACGATCATGGCGGTCGTGATCCTGACGCTCCAGAACGTCGTCTACGCCACGCTCGTCTCGTCGATGCCGCGGGTCGGCGGGGACTACGTGTGGCAGAGCCGCCTGCTCGGCGGCTTCTGGGGGATGTTGCTCTCCTGGCCGGGGTGGGTGTTCATCCTCTGGCTGTGGGTACCGATCTACGGGACGATCCTGTCCTGGCTCGTCTTCTCGCCGCTGTCGGCGCTGGCGGGCAACGTCGCGCTCGCCCAGTGGTGGAGTTCGAGCATGGGGCTGTTGACCTCCTCGATCATCGTCGCCGGGTTCGCGTTCGTCTACGTGAGCCTGGGGATGAAGTGGTACGCGCGGATCCAGCAGGCGCTGTTTTACGTCGGGGTGGTCGGGTTGCTGGTATTCCTCGGCGGCCTGCTGACGACGAACCCCACGAGCTTCCAGTCGACGTTCGACGCGTTCGCGACGTCGTCGCTGAGCGCCGACGTCACCTACGGCGGCATCCTAGAGGGAACCGAGGTCAGCTTCGCCCCCATGTGGAACCTGAACTGGTGGGCGTCGTTCAAGCTGGTCCCCATGTTGCTGTTCTGGATCATGTGGACGGTCTGGGGGTCGACGCTGTTCGGCGAGGTCCGCGAAGCCGGGGAGTGGCGCAAGATGTTCGGCGTCTTCGAGGCCGCGCTGATCGCGGCGGGCGTCTTCGCCATCGTCATGTGGCCCATCTTCGACTCGGCGATCGGCTACGAGTTCTACCAGGCGCTCAACTACAACTACTTCGTCGGCTCCGGCGAGCAGATGTGGCTCTCCTCGCCGACGTTCCTCGCGGCGCTGTCGCTGGGCGGCGGCGCGCTGGGCATGATCGAGGTCGTCCTGATGGCCGGGTGGTTCTTCGCCTGGTCCGGGACGGTGTTCATGTCCTCGACCCGCGTGATCTTCGCGACGGCGTTCGACCGGTCGATCCCCGAGACGTTCGCCGAGGTCAGGGGCCGGTACAACACGCCGCTCTACGCCATCCTGCTGATGGCCGTGCCCTCGATCGTGTTGACGCTGATCTACTTCTTCCTCCCGGGCTTCCAGACGCTGACGCTCAACGCGACGTTCGCCATCGCGATCACGTTCTTCGGGTCGACGATCGCCGGCATGCTGTTCCCCTACCGCCGGCCCGAACTGTTCTCGAACAACCCGGTCGCCGACTGGGAAGTCGCGGGCGTCCCGGTCGTCTCCATCGTGGGAGCGCTGTACGCGTTGATTCTCCTGGTCGTCTTCTGGCTCTGGGCCACCGAATCCGTGTACGGCATCAACAACCCCCGGTCCGCCGGATTCCTGGTGTTGCTGTACGCCCTCGCCGGTGTCATCTACTTCGGCATGAAGCGCTACCGGGCCCGGCAGGGTGTGGACCTCGACAAGGTGCACTCGGAGATCCCGAAGGACTGACAGCGACATCGGTCCGCCCCCACGTGGGACGCCTCGGCGGGTGGTGAGCCCGACGCTGGCGTCCCGTTTTCGATCGCAGTCGAATTCCTTCGGGAGAAATCGAGCCCGACGCGTCGATCGGTCAGGTCCCGGCGCCGTCGCTCAGGTCAGTTCCGGCTGGTCGTACCACTGCTTGCGCTCGCCGACCAGCGACCGGAGCTTCCAGCGAAGGGTCTTCGGTTCGCTCTCGATGGCCTCCCGGAGGGCCCCCGTCCGACCCGTGATCCGCGATGCCTCGATCGGGAGATCCGCGTCGTCGACGTACTCCTCGATCCGATCGAGGTTCAGCGTGAGCGTCCGGTACAGCCCCCAGTCGCCCTTGCAAAGCGACGCGACGTAGGTGGGATCGATCGCCTCGGTGTCCGAGTCGGCCTCCACGGGGTGGTCGTTCAGCATCGCCAGGATGTCCCTGATGTCCCGGTCGCTTGGTTCGACAATCTGCAGCTTCGACAGCAGCAGGTCCTCGATCGGAATCGTCGGATGGTCCAGGTCGAGCCGATCCGTGAGGCTCCAGCGGTGGCAGAACTCGAACCGGTCGAGGATGAAGTCGGCCTTCCGCTCGTGCTCGGCGTCCAGGAACTCCAGTCGGAACCGACGCATCGTGTTGAAGCGGCGGTTGGCCTCGTAACCCAGATCCTCGACCATCAGATCGACGATGGCGTCCTCCTCGGCTGTCGTCCCGACGAAGTCGACGTCGCGGTAGTCGCGCTCGAACGGCCCCGACCTGACGGTCTCCGCGTGCTCCCAGATCGCGGTGCCGCCGATCTGTCGGACCGTGAGGTCGGCCTCGTCGGCGGCGGTCACAACGCGGTCGGCTTCCTCGACCGGATCCGCCAGCGGACCGTCGCTCACGGTCCCACACCCCCAGAGCGGACGGCAGCGAGACGCCGGGGACTCATCCGCGGACCAACCCCACGACGTTGACCTCGGGTTCGAGGTCGATGATGGCACCCTGAAGCGATCCCTCCGAGTAGACGCTGCCCGGGTTGATTGCGGTGGTGTCGCCGATACGGGTCTCGCCCCGCGACTCGTGAATGTGGCCGTGCAACGACAGCGGCGGCTGATAGGTCTCGATCATCCGCCTGACGGCTTTGCTCCCGACGGGCTCGGTCGACTGGGCGCCGAACTTCGGGCGCAGGTCCTCGTCGAGTTCCGGTGCCTCGTCGAGCCCCGAGTCGTACGGCGGTTCGTGGAAGTTGAAGATGCACCGGTCGACGTTCTCGATCTGATCGATCACCTCCTCCAGCCGGCGTTCGAGTTGCTCGTCGTCGTCGAACTCGCGGTCGGTGTCCCAGGGGGTCGGCTGGGTCCAGCCACAGCTCACCATGCTGTACTCGTCGTCGATCCGGACCGCCTTCCCCTCGGCCAACTCCACGAGGTCCGAGGACTCCCAGGCGGCGTCCACGAACGGCGGGTCGTCGTTTCCGGGACAGACGTACACGGGCACACCGGGATCGAGACGGTCCTCCGCGAGTTCGATCCACTCCTCGATGCGGGCGACCATCTCGGTCTCGAAGATCTCGTCCTGGCGTTCCTGGGCGTCGTCGCTCTCGCGCAGGCGGTCGTACTCCTCCTGATCCAGCACGTAGGGGTAGTAGCCCCTGTTCTCGAAGTTCTCGATCGTGTCCGCCAGTTCCTCCTCGCTCTCGACCGTGCGCTCCCTGTCGCCTCTCGTGTACCGGTACTGGCCGCCCTCCCGGACGATCGGGAAGATGGCCTTGCCGGTCGTGTCGCCGCCCAGGACCAGCACGTCGGCGTCGTAAAACTCCCGCGAGTTGACGAACTTCCGCCAGCAAACCGTCGACCCGTGGAGGTCCGTCGCGTAAAAGATCCGCGTTACGCCTGGCGCCTTCTCCATTCCCTCTCCGTCGCTGGAGACGGTCTCCTGGTTGAGTCGTTCCTTGAGATTGTCAATGATACCCATGACCGGGATATGTTGACATTCTGCGTTCTTTTAAATAAATATTTTCCCTAAAAGTTGATACGACTTCCGGGTCACTTCCCGCGGCTACGACCGCATGTCTCCCCCCTTAGGACGACGGCGACCCGGAGAGACGGCCAGCGTAACTATTCTAAGCTTTACGAATGATATTCGGTAAAGTAAGCTCAGTTATATTATCTGTGAGTCCGAAAAATACGGTGTCGTTCGACTGGCGGCGAAGAGAGACCGAGAGCAAAGAATCGCTAACAGTCGTTTGGACCCAGTCAAGGGCACTGACCCGGCCACCTCAACCGCACGAGTTCGGAGCGAGACACCGCGTCGGCTCGCAGTGGGCGACAGAAGTTCCAGTCGTATATGATATATTGCTATATGATAATTCTGTACGGTCCTGGTGGGGTGCCTCGGTGGTCCTCCTGCGAGTCAGCCACTTCGTGAGTTCGATCGACGAGATCGCGAGTGTTCCTACTAATCGACGGGCGAGAGTGCACCACGAGAAAGCGACCGCGGGTAGGTCGACGACGTCGTGCGGGAGACCGGCGAGCCCCCTAAACGCGGTGGGTGGGAACACCGAGAATGGCCCCTTCGAGCGACGCCCCACAGTGCGCAGGCCGTGGCTACGGCCTGTCGCTGCCGGGAATCGGCGCGCGAGAGAGGCTCGGGACCAGTCCTCGCGCTGACAGCCAGTAGAGACACAGGTAAAGCCCAAAAACCAGGCCGAGGCAGAAAAGCGGGAGGCTCAGGGCCCCGTACCCGGTTGCCAGGAGCACGGCCCCGCCCGCGAACGAGGCGGCCGAGAGCATCGTCGCCCGGCCCTCGTCCAGGGTGACCGCCCGGGTGTAGGCGACGGCGGCGGTCACGAGGTGATAGAGGTAGCCGTGGATCCCCTTCCCACTGGCGTCGATGGAGACCGTAACCTTCCCCTGGGGGAGTGCGTGGGTCGTCCTCGACCGCCGTGCATCCACCCGGGCGTCCGGGACGCAAGACCCGAACCCCGAGAGCGTGGCGCTCTCATGGACGACGACGAGCCTGACCCGGCGCATCCGTTTTGCCAGGTCGGCGCCGAAGATTCGCAGCACCGCCGGGCTGTCGGCCTCGGCGGTGAGTTCGACTTTCGATCCGTCGGGGAAGTGGTAGGACTTCCGGTCGGTCTGTTGGGTCATGTCTCGCGGGTGGTGTCGGTGGGACAGCTTCTGGGAGGGTCTCGACGGGCCTAAACGCTGCGTTACGCACTCGCGGCCGGAAAACCCGGAACCGACGGTGTGGTCGGCGGGGCGATCAGGACTGCCGCTGGCCGGCGTCCGGGAGTCGATCGATCGCGCTCTCGGCGTCCCGCTCGGCCGCGGCCGCTCGCCGGCGGATCTCGCCGACGAACGCCTCGTCGTCGACGCCGTCGAGGTTGCTACGGACGGTCTCGGTGGAGGCGCGCAGCGCGGCGTCGGCGAGCAGGGCGCCCGTCACTGCGTCGGGGGCCGCGTTGGGGTTCCCCCGTTCGGCGACGACTATCGCGACCTCGACGACCTCCAGGCAGCCCTCCGCGACGGCGAGGGGGACACCCGTGGCCCGCTTTGCCTCTCGCAGACCGGGGTCATCCTCCTCGAGGCCGAGAAGCGCTTCCATGGCCGCGGCGTCGCCGTCAGCGAGGGCGAGGAGGCCGTCCCGCCGTTGCCGGAGGCCGTCCCCGATCTCGGCCAGTTCCCTCGCGGACTCCGCTCCCTTCCGGTTGACAGTGTGGATGCAGACCATCTCGCAGAGCGCGGCGCCGGCCGCACCGACGATCGCGGAGACGCTTCCCCCGGCCGGCGCCACGCGCTCGGAAGCGACCGCCGACAGAAACCCCTCGATCGATTGGGTTCGGTAGGTCATGTGGAGTCGCGTGTGGGTATGCCCCGGACGCCAATGAACCACTCGCACGGCGGCGACAGGCCGCGCTACTCCAGGGAGTAGCGGTGATAGCGCCGGACCGCATACCGGTAGGCGCCGTAGGAGACGCCGGCGGTGAGGGCGACGTAGACGGCGAGGGCGACCGCGACGTCGGCGCCGACGGCGAGGTGGCGCGTAACGACGTACCAGACCGCGAGCAGCCCCAGCGAGGAGCCACCGACGGAGAAAAACACGTACACCAGCGTCACGAGCGTGGACGGGACGACCGCCTCGCCCCCCCAGAACTCGCGGGGCTCGTAGATCGGGTACGCGGCTCCGAGCCCCGGCGCCAGAAAGCCGGCGGCCACGCAGAGTCCGACGCCAGCCACTGAGAGTGCGACTGCCGCAAGCGGGGTCGTCCCGAGCGGGATCGTCGCGAGGGGCGCCAGGGCCGCGATCGGCCCGCCGACGGCCAGCCCGGCAAACAGGCGGCCACGAACCAGCGTCCGCTCGGAGGTCGCGGTGAGCAAGAGGAGCGGAAGCTGTCGCCGGTCGTCCCCGAGCGGGTTGAGTCCGAACGTCGCCCCCGACAGGTAGACCCCGAAGCCCGCGGCTGCGCCGGCCAGGAGCGGGCCAAGCGCGTCCCTGGAGGAGCTGAGGACGGTCGTCCCGAGCGGCGCGACGAAAAAGAGGTAGACAATGAGGTGGCCAAAGGAGGTCGGATCGCGCACCCCGCGGACGAGCAACCCCCACGCGATCCGCCCGGATTTCCGCCACGCGAAGGGCCGTGGGGCGACGAACCCCCCCGACGAGGTTGCCCCCGAGTCGTCACTTCCGGCCGCGTCGTCGGCGAACCAGAGCGCCTCGGCTCCCCGGGTCGCGGCCGCCAGCCCGACCGGCGTCAGCGCGAGGGCGGCGACCGGGACGGCGACGGCGCCGATCGACGCCGGACGTTCGAGCGGCGTGCCCAGGAAGGCGAGTGCGGCGTAGTCGACCAGCGGGCCGACGGTGAGCGCGGAGAGCAACGACCGAACCGGCAGGTCGGCCTCGACGACATACCGGGCGGCAAACTGCGAACCGACGACGAGGACGACCAGCGCCAGAACGCCACCCGCCCTGGCGAGGCGCCGGACGGACGGGAGCCGCCGAAGGAGCCACAGGACCGCGAGCCCCAGGGCGTACCCCCAGACGGCCGCCCAGCAGGCGACCGGGGCGATCACGAGTGCCGCGGCCAGGGGGACCGTCAGCGCCCCCAGCCCAAGGGCGAAGGCGATCGAGAGCGCGACGAGCGGGAGACCGAACCAGGTCGCCAGCCGGGCGATCTCGGCCCCGATGAGGCCGATGACGACCGCACGTGGGTGGACGGCAGTCAGGAGGAGGTCGGGCTCGTCCGGAGCGCCGAGCCGCTCGACGGTCCGGAACGCTGCCACCGCGAGCAGCCCGACCGGTACCGCCGTCGCGGCCGGACCGACGTACGGGATCGATGCGAGCGAGCGGGCGGCCCGCCCGAGAAAAAACACCGACGGCAGCGACACCAGCGTGTACCCCCCGAAAAACAGCACGGCAATCGCCAGCCCGAGCAGCCGACGAACGTCCCGCGTGTACCGGCGGAGGCTCCGGCGGTACTCGGCCCGACCGATCCGGGCCGCGTGACGCAGGTCCGAACGGAGGTTCGTGCTCATCGATCGACGTCCCCCTGGGGGTCGCTCGTCACGGCGAGGAACGCATCCTCGAGGGTGGTCCCCTCACCGGTCTCGGCGCGGGTCCGGAGCGCGCCGGGGGATCCCTCGGCGACGAGGCGACCCTCGAACAGCACGCCGACCTCGTCGGCGACGGCCTCGACCACCGGCAGGACGTGCGTCGAGAGGAAGACGGTCGTACCGCCCTCGGCGAATTCGGTGATCGACTCCCGGATCGTCCGGGCGGCCCGCGGATCCAGTCCCGAGGTGGGTTCGTCGAGAAAGAGCACGTCGGGTTCGTGGAGCACGCTCCCGACGAAGGCCGTCTTCTGTTTCATCCCCTTCGAGTAGCCGGCGATCCGCCGGTCGGCGTCGCCGGCCAGGTCGAACCGATCGAGGAAGCGCTCGATCCGCTCGCGGGCCAGTTCGCGGGGGACGTCCCGGAGGTCGGCGACGTACTCCAGTTGTTCCCGTGCGCTGAACTCCTCGTACAGCGGCGGCGTCTCGGGCAGGTAGCCAACGAGGGCCGCGACGGCTCGACGGTCGCCGGCGTCGACGCCCGCGACCCGGACGCTCCCGGCCGTGGGGCTGGCCAGCCCGGTCAACAGTCGCATCGTGGTCGTCTTGCCCGCGCCGTTCGGGCCGAGGAAGCCGTACACCGTGCCACGGGGGATCGAGAGCGACAGGCCGTCGAGGGCCACCGTCGACCCGTACGTCTTCCGGAGGTCGGTCGCCTCGATGGCGGGGGCAGCGTTCGTGGGGTGATCCGCGTTCGTGGAGGGCATCTGACGCGTCGACGTTCTCCCGGGGGTCGCCTAACGGTTGCGGCCGCGACACCGCCTCGCGGACCAGCGGGTAACCCACAGCCGAGTCGAGTGGGGCGGCGCCCAACCCCAGGTTTTTCGATCGGTCGACGAGACGCCCACCCATGGTCCCCCCAGACAGTCGCCCCCCGGACGACTCATCGGCCAACGCACAACGAGCGAGCGACGACCCCGGCTTCGACGAGGCGGCGCTGTTCACCGTCATCCGCGCCGCCGTCAAGGACGCGCTGCTCGACGTGATCGGAACCCTGCTCCTGGTCGGCATCGCCTTCGTACTCCTGGTCGCCGGCGCCGGAGCGGCGACCGAAGCGAACTCGCTCGTCGAACTCGCCGCCAGCCTGGCGGTCGCGGGCTTCGGCCTGTACCTGGCGGCGACGGCGCTGGAAATACTCCCCCCGGCCCGCGAGTGGCTCCCCTGAACCGGCGGTTCACGCGAGTTCGTCCAGCAGGTCCCCGAGCGAGTCGAGCACGAACCTCGGCCGGTAGGGCGCCGGCTCGGCCCCGTCAGTCCGGATCCAGGCGGCGTCGAGACCGGCGACTCCCGCTCCGGCGACGTCGTGAGCCAGCGAGTCGCCGACGTACAGCGCCCGCCCCGGTTCGACGGTCAGGCGGTCACAGATCGTCTCGAACGGGAGCGGAAGCGGCTTGCGCCGGGGGAGGTCGCCGGCGTAGACGACGGCGTCGACCCTGTCGGCCAGCCCCAGCGCCTCGACTTTCGCCGCCTGGTGTCGCCGCGGCCCGTTCGTGAGGACGCCCAGGCGGTAGCGCCCCCGGAGCCGGGCGAGGACGCGTTCGGCGTCCGGGAGGAAGGCGACCTGGGTGGCGTCGAACTCGGCGAGCAGTGCCGCGGCGAGATCCAGGGGATCGCCGTCGACGCCGTGCTGGGTGAGTAGCCGCGCGAATCCGGTCGCCAGGTAGCCGACGCGGTCGTCCGGATCGGGCGGGCCCTCCAGGGCCCCCCACAGCTCCGTGGGTTCCCCGAGTGGATCGAGGCCGACCGCGTCGAACGCGCGCCGGTACGCCGCGTCGAGGTCCTGGACGTTCCGGCAGAGGGTGCCGTCGAGGTCGAAGATCACCGCGTCGTACCGGGACACCACTCGGGGTACGGCACCCAAAGCAAAAACGATCGGGGACCCGGAACGCGTAATGTCGACTGGACAGCGGCTGGAAGTCGCCAGTCAACCGACCCGTGCGTCCGACCTGACGACCGAGTAACCCCTCACCCAGCTGGCTCTCCGCTGACGCCCGCCGGTGTTCGTCGTCTTCGATCCCCCGACTCGGTTCGGTTGCTTCGACGAGGGTCTGCGGAACTGTGAGCACACCGCTCAGATGCCGCCGGCGATAGGGCAGCGAAGCGGTCGGGAGAGATGGCCGAGTAGCCCTGCCGTTATTTCCTGGCGCTCGTGATCGAACGGTCCCGGATTCGACGTGGTTTCCAGCGAGGTGACCACGTTGTCCATGTCGTTCCGGCGCAGCATCCATTTTCGCAAGAACGAATGCGGCGAACGTCGCTGCCTGTCTGCGGTGTCGTCACTGGCGGATGGGTACCACGTCACTGGACTATCTCGCCGAACACGCGTTCTTCGACCTTCCGAAGGTGTTCGCCGACCGTTCCGGGCGTGATTCCGACCACCTCGCTGATGTCTTCGAGTGATGCCTGTCGCGGTTCGCGATAATATCCCAGATCGACTGCCGTCTCGAGTACTTCCTCCTGTCGCGGCGTCATCATCATCCTGAACGAAGAGCCGTCGCTCTCGTACTCACCCGTTTCGAGCACCTCGACGGTCATGTATTCGACCCCCGCAACGTAGTCGTACAGTTTGCTGAACACCTCGTCGGTCCCCAGATACGTTACCTTCAGGTGGTCCTCGGACGTAAAGCGGATCGGCGTATCGAGTACCAGACGCGACTCCCGCTGGAGTTCCAGCGCCCGGCGAACCGTATCAGTCGGGTCGAACTGGCTCACGGCCATCCAGCGGTCCCCCCCGGCAGTGAGATAACTGATCACGTGGGGCGACTCCGCCATGATTTGCCTGTACCGGTCCTGACTGCCGCTTGCCTCGGCGAACAGCAACACGGTATCGTCAGCAAGCAACTCGACGTGATGAATGGCCCGCCGCTCGATAGACGGGGCGGCGGTCAACTCCTCGCCAAGGGGATGAAACGCCCCGCTTTCGTTCGGTTTGACCAACACCGTGAGATACCGCATACGACGGCTTGGAGTACGGGAGGATAAATCACCACCGACGGGGGGACTTATACTCCACCACTGGTGAGGCAGCGTGCCTACCGTCCCCCGTGCAAATTGATCCCCTGTGGACGATGCACCAGCAACACCGCTCGACCGCCGACCGGTTCCTGGACGAGGCGGTCACAGCCCTCCCCGACGACGCCATCGTCGGCCGTGAATCACACGAGAACGCCCCCGCGATCGTCGTCCGGGCCGACCAGGTCCGCGAGGTACTCTCGACGCTTCGATCGGACGTGGGACTCGACCACTGTTCGTGCGTGACAGCCCAGGCGTACGAGGATCGCTTCGAGACGATCTATCACCTCACTAGCTACGACGACCGGACGCGCGAACTGTCGGTCGTCGTCCCGACGACGAAACCGGATCCGGTCAGCGAGTCGGCCGCGCCAGTCTATCGAACCGCTGAATGGCACGAACGGGAGGCGTACGACCTCGTCGGCATCGAGTACGAGGACCACCCGGATCTACGACGGATCCTGTTACCGGAGACCTGGCAGGGCCATCCGCTGTCGATGGACTACGACCAGCACCAGCCACAGATCGTGCCGTTGCGTGAACACGCAAATCCGTTGCAGGAAGATCACCGCGATGGGGGAACGGAGACGGACACCATGTTCATCAACATCGGCCCGCACCATCCGTCCACTCACGGCGTCCTCCACCTGGAGACGACGCTGGACGGCGAGCAGGTGGCCGACGTCGAACCGGACATCGGCTACATCCACCGGTGTGAGGAACAGATGTGCCAGCAGGGGACCTACCGCCACCAGATCATGCCCTACCCCGACCGGTGGGACTGGGGCGGCGCGGGGCTACTCAACGAGTGGGCTTACGCTCGCGTCATCGAGGACCTGGCCGACATCGACGTCCCCGAGTACGCCCAGGTCTTGCGGACGATGGGTGCCGAACTGTCGCGGATCCTCTCGCACTTGCTCGCGACTGCGATGTACGCGCTGGACGTCAGCGGCGAGTTCAACGCTACCTTCATGTACGGCTTCCGGGACCGGGATGTGGTCCAGGACATCCTAGAAGACCTGACCGGCCAGCGCATGATGTTCAACTACTTCCGGGTCGGCGGCGTCGTCTGGGACGTCCCCGAGCCCCGCGAGGAGTTCTTCGAAAACGTGCGTGCCGTCACCAACGACCTGCCGCGGAAACTGGAGGAGTATCACACGCTGCTGACGAGCAACGAAGCCTTCCAGGTCCGCTGTGTCGGGACCGGCGAGCTCCCCCCGGAGGTCGCAAAGCAGTACGGAGCCACGGGGCCGGTCGCTCGCGGTTCGGGCATCGACTACGACCTCCGTCGGGACGATTCCTACGGCTACTACGAGCACCTCGACTGGGACGTCGTCACCGAGGACGGCTGTGACAACTTCGCCCGGGTGCTCGTTCGACTCAGGGAGATCGAGGAGTCGGCGGCCATCGTGAACCAGTGTGTCGATCTCCTTGCAGACTGGCCACGGGAGGAGCGGACCTGCCAGGCCAACGTGCCGCGGACGCTGAAGCCGTCCGGCGAGTGCTACCGGGCCGTCGAGGGCGCCAAGGGCGAACTCGGCATCTACATCCGCGCTGACGGCACCGAGACCCCCGCACGGTTCAAGATCCGCGGGCCGTCGTTCTCGAACCTGTCGGCGCTGCCGGCGATGGCGGAGGGCGAGTACGTGCCCGACCTCGTCGCCACGCTCGGGAGCCTCGACACCATCATGGGGGAGGTCGACCGATGACCGCCTCGTCGCTCTGGGGGCGCAGCACGGACCAGGAGGTGACGTGTATCGCCTGCGGCGAGACGCTCGACCGCGAGGACGCCCGCGAGTACGACAAACACGGCGACCGCTGGAGCCGCGAGGGAAAGGAGTTCGAATATCTCTGCAAGCCCTGCCATCGTGATTGTTGTCACCAGAACCGTGACGACCTCGAGGAGACGCTCATAACAGCCGACGCGGGTCGAGTCGATCGCAAGACGTTTCTCAGACGGTACTGTGAGCTGACAGCCGACGACGTGGCCTCAAACTCCGGGGACCCCTAAGCCAGGACGGCAAAGTACATCCAGTATACGCCATTCAGCAGACCGGTGTCGACACCCAGCTTGTGGAACTCTGCCGATCCGCAATCGGGGAGATTCGATACCCTTTATCTGAGTTCGGGACCTTCCGTACGTACTTACTACCAATGGAAGACGATACGACTCCCCCAGGACATCGTGTACCCGAGTCTGACTGGTATCGAACGCTCGTTGAGGAGGTAAACGATATCGCAACAGTCGTCGATACCGACGGGACGATAACCTACGTCAGTCCGGCCGTCACACGGATTCTCGGCTACGACCCCGACGAATTGATTGGCCACGAGGGATACGAGTTCGTCCATCCCGAGGACCGGGAACGAAACGCCGCAGCGCTGGAGGCCGTTCTATCGGACCCTTCCAAATCCAAGACCGTCGAAGTCCGGTTCCGCCACGCCGACGGCTCGTGGCGCTGGATCGATGCCACGATACGGAATCGACTCGACGACGACATCATCGACGGGATTCTCCTCAGCAGTCGGGATATCACCGAGCGAAAGAAGTACGAGGCCGAAGTCCAGGAACTCGCCGAAGAGTACGAGGCCCTTTTGAACAACGTGGAGGACGCTATCTTTCTTGTCAATGCCAACGGAACGGCCGACGATATCAGGTTCGAATTTGAACGCCTCAGTCCCTCCTACGAGCGACAAACCGGCATTACAACCGAAGAAGTGCGTGGCCGGACACCACGAGACGTTTTTGGTGACGAGCAGGGAGCAGAGCTCGAAGCGAACTACCACCGCTGTGTCAACGCTGGGGAGCCAATCTCGTACCAGGAGGAACTGCATGTCGACGAGGGGGCACGCTTCTGGCAAACGAAGCTTGCGCCGGTCGTCACCGACGATGAGATAACGCGCCTCGTTGGAATCACTCGGAACGTGACCGATCGCGTCGAGCAGGAGCGACAATTACGTCAGCAGAACGAGCGCCTCGACGAGTTCGCGAGTGTTATCTCACACGACTTGCGCAACCCGCTCAACGTCGCACAGGGTCGTGCGACGCTCCTCGCCGAGCAAACGGAAAGTGAGCATCTCGATCCACTCCTCCAGGCGCTCGACCGGATGGAAGCGATCGTCGAGGACACGTTGACGCTTGCGCGCCAAGGGGACACGATAAGCGAAACGGAGCCGATCAGTTTGACTGACCTCGTCGGGAAATGTTGGGCAACAGTAGATACGGACGACGCAACCATCGAAATCGTCGACGAGATGACCTTCCAGGGCGACCCCGATCGGTTACGGCACGTGTTCGAGAATCTGTTCCGGAACGCTGTGAAACACGGTGGATCCGACGTGACTGTCCGTGTCGGCTGTCACAATGAACGGGGGATCTACGTCGAAGACGATGGACCAGGAATTCCAGCCGACAAACGGAACGAAGTGTTCGAACCGGGGCACTCGTCGGCTCGTGGTGGCACTGGTTTCGGGCTGACTATCGTCAACCGAATCGTCGAAGCCCACGGCTGGAGGGTGTCCGTGACCGACGGAACGGACGGGGGAGCACGATTTGAGTTCGAAATCACGAATAGAGGGAACTAGGGAGGGTGACAAGACAACATCTGTCACTAATGGATTAGGAACTTCGATCCCACTGAAACAAACAAAATAAATTAAAATACTCACCACGAACCACCGACTGAAGCAGGGGTGGTGCATCGACGTGGCTACCGGTACCCCCCGAGAGTTCCCCCCTGACACCTTCGAAATCGAATGTTGTCGGCCGAGTTGTCGGGGGGTTCGAAAGGCCGGACGTCGTTACTGGAAACCGCGACGCACTGCCACAGAGGCTGAACGGAAATGACGAGGAGGTTTCGACACGTCGAACAGAGCGACCGGACATTGACGCCACCGGAGTCTGTCTCGATCAGCCAGCCAGACAGTCAGCGTTGACCCCCGTGCCGGGTGGTTTCCGAAGGGCACACGGACGTTAGGAGCGTTCCCGGGCCAAGGTGAGTGGACGTGTCCGCCCGGCGGGACCACCAGGGACAGCGATCGGTGTTTCGCTCGATTCGAAGTGTACGTGACCGCCGCGATCGACAACGCCCGTGATCCGCTCTCGCAATGAGGTGTACAATTACTTCTAACGGCCACTCTAGCAGGACACGGTCCCGCTTGGTCCGCCTGAATGGTCCACGCTCGCAAGTCCGCGCTGGGGTTCTGCAACTGACTCGGACGCGGCCACGTCGTTGTGGTCGGGGCAACCCATATAGATCGGTGAGTGAGTCCACCGACGTTCGAGACCCGCACGCGGACGGGCTGACCAGCGACGCTGCTGAACTCACGAGTGATTACACCCCCCTATCGAAGCTTGGCAACGAAACGTATCTCCCACCGAATCGTACCCGTTGTTGATCGGGGAGCAGGGGTGGCGATGCGTTTCCGGGGGATTGTGTAACCGCTGACTGAACCAGTAGTGACCCTTCCACCACGCCAGACGTATCATCGACGGTTTCGTGTTGTGCGAAGAGACACGTATATGTGCCTGCACAAAAAGACGTTATTCGAGATGGATCTCACGTCCCTTCAAAGGGAGATTCTCGGTGTACTGGTTGACAGTTCGGAGACAGCATCGACCATGACTGCTCAAGACATCGCCGAAGCCGTCGACCACAGCCCCGGGGGGATACGAAATACGTTACAGACACTCACGGCTCTGAATTTGATAGAGGGTATCGCAGGCCCCAAAGGTGGATACAAACCGAAAGTGGATGCATATACGGCCCTCGATAAGCAGATGATCGACGTGGACGAGGGAGAACAACTCGTTTTCGCACATGATCACCACCGGATCGATGTGACCGTTGAGACAATCGACCTCGTCAACGTCCACGACCCAAATAACTGTCAGGCACAGGTGACCTTTGGAAAGTCGGTCCAGGATGTGACGGTCGGTGATGCAGTGATCGTTGGCCCGACACCACACTCACGCCTGGTTATCGCTGGGGAGGTAGAACAGGTCGACGGGACGTCCACCCAACTTCAGTTGGCGGTAACTCGGCTTACGGCGCCGTTCGATGAGAAGCCACGGACGGCGGAACTCTCGGCCCAGTAACCCGAAACTCCCGCCGCCTCCCCCTTGGTCGGACAATCGGAGTTGGGTGGGAGTGGTCGCCAGTCGGTCATTCGAGGGGAATTCAGGGACTGCGATCTCTCGTTCACTGACTTTCGATGTGAAGGTGTTCGCTCCCCCGGTTCAGACTGAGGTTCCCAGCGATCTCTGCATTCCGCATTGCATACTCTGCTATCCGTTGAAGACTGACCAGGACCTCTCTGATTGCTAACACCTCATCGTTCGACAGTTCAGGCACGTTCACAAGAATCTCGCGTTCCCGATCAGTGATTGCGGCGAACTTGTTGCGAACGTGCATGGATTTGCTGAAGTCCGGGTTGAGAGTGGCCTCCAGAGCTAGTTTCGTGAGGTCGTCGACGGTTTCGTTCAGCCCTCGAATTTGGTTTGTAATCCCGTCACTCGCTTCCGTGCCGCCAGTGTCCACGACAGTTCTAGCGACGTCCTCTGCAGTCGTAGCACTCAGCTCCAGGTTTTTCGCCACCGAACGGTATCCGACAAGGGGCAGTCCAGCGTCAAGACCGATAGTTTCCGTAAGGCGAAGGTCGGAATGGGCCATGAAGATGATCCGAAGTATGAGCACGAATATTCTGTTGGCTCGTCGCTCACGGTTGAGGACCTGTGCTGCTCGGTCGGAATCCTGGTTAGAGAACGCGAGAACGGCCTCAGTACGCATCATCGTAGCGGTGGTATTGAGACGCCCCAGCAGGGAGGGAAGCGAAAAGTCCCCGGGGTCAGCAGAACACCGAAGAGCGACGTACTCCAACGTCTCATCAATGACACCGAGGCCAACCAATCGCTTCTCGGCTTCCTGTACGGCGGATACGTGTTCGTCCCGCAGCGTATCCCCGGCCGTTTCGATCTGAATTACCCGTCGCCCGAGCGCGTACTGTGCAACGATGGCCCGTTCGAGGGCTTCTCCGTCGAGTGGGTCCGCAGCAATCGTGATTTCTCTGTCCTCTGCAGTCGCGTATTTCGAAAACACAGTGATGGTACCTCTGTCCGACAACCGAAGTGAGAGGTCGTCTCCCTTGGCTACATCGTTTTGTGCCGTCCAGTCTGCGGGCAGAGTCGTCGCTAGGGTAGACGGACCCAGTCGCTGTACTTTCCGTGATTCCACGAACTAGTATAAAAGCCGAAATTATATAATTTTTCCTCCCGATTTGAACTATAGACCGCCGTCTATGGCCCCGATATCCGAAACAATGTTGGAATTCCCGGAGTCATCTGCTCAGTTGACTATCATCCATCCTCCGGCACCTCCAGGTTCGATAGCACCCGAATACCGGTGAGCGCTCGTGCCGACCGTCCGACGGACCGAGGTGGAGTCGGGCTGACCGAAGGCCGCAGTCGTGTAAAACTTCCCGGGTGACAGTGTTGACTCGGCCCGCCGTGGTGATCGCAATCACCACATGACTGTTGCTGGACCTTCAGCTTGTGTTCGTGTCGGGTAAATCGACCCAGTCATTCGAATCCCGTCCGCTCGACGAGGTCCGCCGCTGTCCGAGTCGCCCGTGAGAGAACACTTTCAACCGACACCTCAAACGACGTGATCTCGCGGTCTTCCATGACGACGTTGCCATCACAGATGACGGTGTCGACCTCGAAGCCCTGTGCAGCGTGAACGAGCGCGAAGACGGGATCGGAGCACGGCGTGAGGTGTGGGTAGTCCAGGTCGACGATCGCGATGTCTGCCAGTTTCCCCGTCTCCAGCGAGCCGAGATGCTCTTGGCGTCCGATGGCTGCTGCCGCATCGACGGTCACCATGTCGAAAGCCGTCTGGGCAGGGACGACACTTGCATCGAGGTGATACCCCTTGTGGCCGGAGGCCATGGCTCGGACATCGCCGAGTGGGTTGACGGTATCACTCAGAATCGAATTGTCGGTCCCCAGGCCGACAGTGACACCAGTGTCGAGCATCGAACTCACCGGAGCGAACCCGGTCGCGAGACGCATGTTCGCCATGTAATTGTGCGCGACGGAGGTCCCGGTCTCGGCGAGGAGACGTACGTCACGTTGGTCGATCTGGACGCAATGACCGAGCAGTGCCCGCTCACCGAGGTAGCCGACGTTCCGCAGGTACTCGATGCTCGAAATGGACCGCTGTTCCTGGGCCTCGGCTTCAGCGACGTGTGCGGTCGTCATCACGTCGTGTTTTTCGGCGAGTTCGTAGGCAGCCTGGAATCCCCGATTCGTCGTGGTCTCGACGACGACTGGGGCCGGCCAGATGGACTGGCGCCCGCCGGCAGTACCGTGGTAGGATTCGATCAGGGCATCGACCTCGGCGACGACGTCGTCGGTGTCCTCGACGAACGCATCGAGCGGTGGATGGTCGACGCTTTCCTCACGAGCCTGGATGTCGGTGACGAGTTTCTGGAACGTGGTGTCCGCGGCACGGTCGACCATACCCGCCCCGTACACGTTGCGAATGCCGGACCGGTCGTAGACATCGAGTTTTGCCTCGATTGGCGACCAGTCGTCCCAGAGCACCTCCGTGTCGTTCTCCACGAACGTCGTCACGCCCGACTGGATCGCCTCCATGCAGTAGAGCGTCGCCGCAAGAGCGTGTTCGTCGACGTCCATCGCGAGCGCCCCGGGCCGCTTGACGTTGTAGAGCCAGTCCAGCAGGCCGCGATCCTCGGCGAACGACCCCCGGAGGAGGATGTCGGACACGTGCGTGTGTGGGTTCACCAGTCCGGGAATGACGGCGCCACCGTCCGCATCGACGGTCCGCCCGGGATCGCGTGCCGGGGCAAGTTCCTCGGTTGGGCCGACTGCGACGATGCGGTCGTCCTCGACGGCGATTGCGCCGTCTTCGATCACTCGACGGTCAGCGTCCTGCGTGACGACACGCCCGTTCGTGATCAGCAGATCGGTCATGCCTCCACACTCCCGTCGCGGGAGCGACTGTACCCCGGTTCAACGGATTCGAAGCGACGATCTGAAGGAGCAATCGAGTCCCCACGTCGATTGTGTGGCCAATCCGATCGGGACCAGGTGACGGGTCGCGCCCCGGCCTTCTCGATACACCGACTGGAATCAGCGGCTGTCGACGGACGAATCGCCATACGAGCGGTGACTCGTGAACCAAAATAAACGTTTCCACGAGTAATCGGAGTTCGAGGCAAAAGAAGTTGCCAGGTATCGACGTCAGGCGCGTGTGTTGGAACGGATACGGGGATATTATGTGATGGTCGTCCAACTACGGATCGTAAGTCGATGTTACAACGTACCGAAGGCGCCGGCCCCTCGCGGGAGCACTACGACGCGATCGTCGTGGGGGTCGGCGGAATGGGAAGCGCCGCGGCGTACGAACTGGCCCGACGTGGACGCGACGTCCTCGCACTCGAACGGTTCGACATCCCGCACGCAAAGGGATCCTCCCACGGGTACTCTCGCATCGTGAGCCGGTCATTCTACGAGAGTCAGGCGGTGCTAGCCCTCTACGATCGCGCCTGTGCCGGGTGGGAGTCGATCGAGGAAGCCTGGGGATCGCGGATCTTCCATCGGCAAGGATCGCTCACCACCGGCCCGCCGGGGACAGAGGTAATCTCGACGGCAACCAGTACCGCCGACCGCTTCGACGTGCCACACGAACTGCTCGACCCGTCGGAGGCCAACGACCGCTTTCCGGGCTATCGCATTCCGGCGGACCACGAGGTACTGTACCAGCCCACCGACGGGTTCGTCGTACCGCGGGACGGCGTGCGGGCTTGCGTCGACCTGGCCCACCGTCACGGAGCCGAAATCCACGCACGGATGCCCGTCGAGGGGTGGACGCCGACCCCGGACGGCGTCACCGTGCGGACCGAAGCGGGCGACGTGTCGGGCGACGCGCTGGTGGTCACAGCGGGCGCGTGGACACCGTCGATCCTGCCGGTGACTCAAAGCATCCTCGAAGCCGAACGCCAGGTCCTTGGTCGCTTCCGGCCACAGGACCCGGATCGCTTCGGACCGGGGGCGTTCCCGGTCTCGGCGATCACGACCGACGAGGGGCAGTACTCCGCCTTTCCGAACCACGGAACTCCGGGCGTCAAGATCGCACGGGTCCATCACCGGCGGGAAACAGTCGACCCGGACGAACTGGGCACGGCTATCACCGACGCCGACGAGTCGATCCTGCGGTGGTTCGGGGACCGGTTCCTGTCCGGCGGGACTGGTCCGACGATGCGCCTCGACACCTGCCTGTACACGAACACGCCGGACGGACGGTTCGTCCTCGACTCGCACCCCGACCATCCGCAGGTGTGCTTCGCAACCGGCTTCTCGGGACACGGCTACAAGTTCTGTCCCGTCGTGGGCAAGATCCTCGCCGACCTCGTCGGAGACGGTGACACCGAACATCGGATCGAGCCGTTCCGGATAAGTCGGTTCTGACGCCGCCAGCCCGGATTCGTTGTCCCATCGACCTGTCCCCTCCCGAATCATCGCCGATCGAGTCGGTGAGGGGGCCCTGCTGAGCGACTGTGAGAATCTCACGTACCCACACTATCCTGGCAGAATTCGAAATTGTGATCGCTAGTATGGGATACAGGAGCCAGGATCACCAGCGAGTTTGCAAGGCGGTGTGTGAATACAATATTAATAATATGTAGGCCATTACATTCCTACGACTGTAAACCAGGGTTTCGGTTGACACGGGAAGGCCAAGCAAACGAAGGACTCGCGGGGAGAGGGCCGACCGGTGGGTCGGCCATGGAAAGTCACGCTGGGGAAGAGGGGTTTGAGAATGCCCACCTATCTCGACAAATCTGGACGAACAACCGGAAAATTGGGGCAACCGATAGACGTTACACGGTGGAATAGCGATATAGGCTCGTGATACACAACTATGGATGAGAGCCCATTCCTCCGGATGGAGGGAATTTACAAGGAGTTCCCGGGGGCGGTGGCGAACGACCACGTCGACCTGACCGTCCGCCGGGGCGAGGTCCACGGACTGCTGGGCGAGAACGGGGCCGGCAAGAGTACCCTGATGAAGATCCTCTATGGCCTCTATTCGGCCGACGAGGGCGAGATCTATCTCGACGGTGAGCGTCTGAACCTCGAGTCCCCACAGGACGCAATCGAGGTCGGCATCGGGATGGTCCACCAGCACTTCATGCTCATCCCGCGACTATCAGTCGCAAAGAACGTCGTGCTCGGGATGCGCGAACCCGCGGACGTGTTCCGTGACGCCCCCGAACAGACCGCCGGTGACGGGGCCGCAGGGGGGGGAGACGGGCTGCTGGCGTCTCTCGGGACGAACCGACTGCTCCGCACCCTCGCGTCACGGTTCACGCTCGGCCTGGACGGTCCAGAGACGGAGATCCGTCGCCTGGCCGACGAGTACGGGTTCGACGTCGACGTCTCGGCGACGGTCCGGGAACTGGACGTCGGCGAGCGACAGCGCGTCGAGATTCTGAAGGCACTCTACCGCGACGTCGACCTGTTGGTGCTCGACGAACCGACGGCAGTGTTGACCCCGACCGAGGCCGACCGGCTCTTCGAGACGCTTCGTCGACTCACCGAGCAGGGGCTGTCGATCATCTTCATCACGCACAAGCTGAACGAAGTCGAGGCGATTACCGACCGCGTGACGGTGCTGCGCGACGGACACCGCGTGGGAACCGTGGAGACGGCCGACGTGACCCGCGACGACCTCGCGCGAATGATGGTCGGTCGGGACGTCCTCTTCGAGATCG
>Ga0207719_100489_pt1 | contig 22214 bp, 22 predicted proteins | sample A23P1SouthBayCA_2_FD_187279 | JGI IMG/M metagenome (GOLD analysis project Ga0207719, IMG submission 187279) | Aerobic enrichment media microbial communities from Eden Landing Ponds, California, USA - A23 P3 (3) (SPAdes) | ecosystem: Environmental > Aquatic > Marine > Unclassified | place... | reverse complement strand
ATCGAAAACGCGCCGGGGACGGTACCCGGCGGGACGGGACTTTTGCTCCTCCATCCCAGCATCGGCGAGACGGACCGGATCGACACGGACTTCCTGCAAACCGACACCGACCACTTCCTCGTCGTCTCGACGCGGACGACCGCCCGCGAGGTCGAGCAGAAACTCGAACACTACGACGTCGACGAGTCCAAGGCGGTCATCCTCGACACGCTGTCGGTCGAACGGGGGTACTCCCGGCGCGGAAGCGACAACGTCCACTACGTCGGGGCCCCCGACGATCTCGACGGCATCGTCGCCCAGACCGAACGCTTCCTCGAAAGCCACGAGGGGAAACTTCGGGTCAGCGTCGACTCGCTCACCGAGATGACCTACTACGCCGACGCCGAACGGACCCTCGACGCGACCGAACGGCTGCTCGATCTCCTCGAAGCCCACGACGCCGTCGGCCTCTTTCACCTCTCGAAGGACAACAAACTGCTCGACGAGGACACCCTCGCACGGTTCCGCGACCTGTTTGACGGCGTGCTCGACCTCGACGAATCAGGTGCGGTCACCTGGGAGTCCTGACGGTCCCCGAGGTCAGTCACTGGGAATCCTAACGGTCGGCGGGACCGGTTCGTCCGCTAGCTCCCGTCCTCGCCCTCGCGCAGTTGCTCGAACGTCTTCTCGGCCCACGTGACCGCGTAGTCGGCGCCGTACTCCGCGTACGCGCTCGTGTTCAGCGCGGCGAACGGCGCCGGGAGGTCGATGTCGTGTTTCAGGGCGGCACAGGCGAGTTCGGTCGCGGCCGGGAACGTCGTCTCGCCGCGGGCGACCTCGCGGGGGAGGCCGTCGAGGCGACCGACCAGGCGCTCGCCCGCGTCGACCCACGCCGCGTGGAGGTCGGGGTGGTCCTCGCTCCACGACCGGAACGTTTCGCGGGTCCGGAGCCCGAGCCAGCCGTCGTACAGCGCCGCGGCGATCTGGTAGGTTGCCGCCGGATCGAGGTCGACCGCCGCGTCCAGGTCGCGGTAGCGCTCCTCGAAGAAGCCGACGAACCGCTCGGGGACCCCGAGCCCGATCCTGACGAACGCCTCGGCCAGCAGGAAGTCGAGGAACTCCTCGGGCGTCCCCTCGGCGCGGGCCTTCACGAGGACGGTCGGCGGGACGGTCTGGCGGGTCCAGGCGACCGTCCCGTCGTCCGGCATCCCGACGAGGAAGTCGCTGCCGGCGTACCGTTCGACGATCGCGGGCGCGTCGTCGGGAAGCCACTCGCCCGGCGCCGTCGCCGGATCGAGCGAGTCGACGAACAGCCCCAGGTCCTCGGCCACCGCAGGGGGAAGCGTGTCGAGGTCGGCGTCGACGTCGAGGACGACGCAGTCGGGGGCGTGGGCGGCCCGCACCGCTTCGAGGCGCTCGGGAAGGTCACGCCGCTGAAACATCGGCCGTCAGGCACCGAGGGCGATGCCGAGGACGAGTGCGATGGACAACAGGGCGGACGCGCCGACCGTACCCAGGACGAGTTTCGTTGCCGTGCTCATGCGGTGACGTGACCCGCGACGACGCTTAAACTTTCAGTGTTCGACCGGAGCGCCGGACAACCGCCCACCCGGGAGGTTTGGAACCTCGACAGGATTGCTTCGGGTGGAGCCGGATCCACTCTATCTTCGAGAAATCGACCGTCTGGGGGCCCGCGGACCGGAAACGAAGGGGTTCAGTGGGGAGGTCGGGTCGGTCGTCTCAGAACGAACGGGTCGGTCGGGACGGCGGCGCCGGCTACTCGTCCTCGTCCCGCCAGGCGTCCGGGACTTCGATGACGTACCGACCGTCCTCCTGCAGCGAGATGATGTACTCGTCGCGGTCGTACAGTTCCATCAGGTTCAGTTCGTACTGCCCCGGGTTGACGATGCGGATGCTCTCGAACTGGTCGTTCAGTTCCTCGCGGAGGTCATCAAGCGACGGCTGGTCGTCGTCGGACGGTTCGATCACCGTCCCGTCCGCGTCGGTCGGCGGAGCGCCGGCGGCGTCCGCCGCCACGCGATCGAGTTCCTCCTCGGTGACGACGTCGGACCTGGCGCTCTGCTGGGCGCGGTCCTCCGCCGGATCGGCGGGGTCGTCGGCCGGATCCGTGGACTCCGTCGGCGGCGGGGACGCGTCGTCGACCCCGGGAGTGGCCGGTTCGGGCGAGTCGACCTGGGGGGGGTCCGAGGAGTCCGATCCCGAACTGCGAACCCAGTCGCGAACCGTGGAGCCGGTGTCCGCGACGCGGTCGGTCAGCCCGCCGGACTCGGACGGAGCGTCGTCCTGCCCGTCCGACGCGTCGGCCCCACCTGCGGGACGGTCGGGGTCAGGGCCGGGGCTCTCGGCGTCGGCGCTGCCGGACGGTTTGAACTGGAACTTGTTTCCCCCACAGTCGGGGCAGCCCGAGAGCATCTCCTTGGACCCGTCGTCGAAGCGTCGCCCACAGTTCGTACACTGGTGGGGCATCGATCAGGTCACCTGCGCGAGACGAGTGCGCTGATGAGGGTCTCGTCCTTGTGGAGCGTCTCGATCTGGTTTGCGGGGCCGATGACGGTGAGTTTCTGTGCGGACTCCCGGCCCATCAGCCGGTCGAGGAACGACTGATCCGACGCACCCGACTTCGGGTACGTCTCGATCTCGATCCCGTTGAACTCGTCCGGGCTGATCTCGGTCATCGTCACCTCGATGAGCTTGGACTCCTCGTCGGGCGACAATCCCTCCTCTAAGATGACGATGTTGCCGTCGCGGACGCCGTCGAGGATCAGCCGGATCTTCTCCATGCTGGTCAACCCCTCCATCCGCGCGCCGCTGATGAGGTCGATCTGGACGCCGTCGGAGTCGGGTTGTGTTGCTTCAGGCATGGTTCTATCCGAAGTACTCCGCGATCTTCTCGTACACCTCGTCCATGTTGTCGCCCTCCAGTGCCGACAGCGGCACGGTCTCGTGCTGGGGGAAGGCGTTCGAGATGCGCTGGATGTTCGCGTCGTCGAGGTCGATCTTGTTGGCGAAGATGAGCACGGGGAGGTCTCTGGACTCGATGATGCCGATGAGCATGGTGTTCACCTGGGTGAACGGGTCCTCCGTCGAGTCCAGGACGTAGATCACGCCGTCGACGTCCTCGCGGAGCCAGTGCATCGCCTCGGCGACCCCCTCGGTCGCCTCCCGGGAGCGACGCACGGCGTCCTCCTTCTCCATGTCGTGATCGAGGAACTCCTTGTAATCGACTTTGGTGGTGACCCCCGGGGTGTCGACGACGTCGATCGTGACCGTCCGGCCGTTTCGTTCGATCGTAACGTCTTCCTTGCGCCGCGCACGCCGCGTCTCGTGGGGGATGTGACTCTCCGGCCCGACCGCGTCGCCGGTCCAGTCACGTGTGATTCTGTTTGCGAGGGTCGTCTTCCCGGCGTTCGGTGGTCCGTAGATGCCGATTCGCTTCGGCTCCTCCGCAGAGAACATCCGGTCGACGGCCCGTGAGATGCTGTCTCGTAGGTCTGTGAGCAGTCCCATCCTGGCCTCCCGCACCTCCTCGTCGCCGCCTGGAGGGGCGTATGACCGATACACCGCCCTGCCCTCACTTAAACACTACGTCAGACACCTGTCACGGGGTGGAAAGCTGTGCCTACTCGGCGTCCGCGCGCATCCGAGCGACCGTTCTCCCCAAGTCAGATCCTACCGAGCCTCGACCCTGCTTTCGGCGTTCGTTTTTCGATTTCTCGACACCGCAGTCGACGGCGCCTTCCCTCCACTCCACTCTCCATCTCCACCCCCCTTCCATCCCCACCCTACCTTCCATCTCTGTCCACCCCCACCCCTTCGTTTCGGGTGGAACTCCCACACCCCCGGACGGACCAGCCGAGTCAACTCCATTCGATGCTCCCGAACTAGTCTAGTTGTTGACCTCCCGACCACCTCAAAAAAGGATTGTACTGCAGTGCGGATATTTTTCGATTGGTGGTGACTTAAGCGTTTTTGTTCTAGGAATCCCCTACCACCCCCCTCCTGGTTGGTCGTTCCACCCGAAACGAAGGGGTGGGGGGCGCCACCTCAATTGGCCCCTCCGAACTGGAGTCTCGGACGGGATCACAGTCCGGAGGGTCAGTTCGCCGAGACGAGATCGGATCCAGTTGGGATTAATCGGTCGTCCGGACGTACTGAGACCGACACCACTGACAGCCGTTGCCTGGACGGGGTGCCGTCGCCGGTGTCCAGTCGAAACTTTCCTCATCGAGCCGGCTCTGCCTGAAAGCTCTTGTACCGCAGTCTTTGGGCTCTGATAGTGATGTGTGTGTCAATCTACCCCAAAACCACACCCCTCCGTTTCGTCTCCAGAACGACTCCGGATCGAATATCCGATGATCGAATACCTGATGATCGAATACCCTATGATCGAATATCCGATTGGACAGCTGCCGTCGTTTCCCCGGAGTCGTCCCCAGGCGACCGGTGGTTGACGGGGAGTCCGGCTGGGCGCCACCGGAAAGGGGGCTGTTTCGTGTCTGCCCGTTCGACCGGCCTGTCTCGCTCTCACCTTCCGCTGTGGAGCATCGGTCGCTCGGAGCCGAGTACGCCGTCCCTACCGGGTGTTGAGTCTCGTTTTCCGGTCGACCGTCCGGCCGGTCCCCATCGAGAAGCAACTTTTTTGTACCGTCTGTTCGTGTCTTTCGACTGCATCAACTGGACGGAGTTCGGTGGACCGGATCGGACATACCGGTTCCTCGGCCGCTATGGCGTCGAATTCCGCACCGCGGCGGCGACCTCCAATTGAAACGTAGGGGTACGGGGATGGAAGGGGAAGACACAGAACACGGAGACGGCATCGACGAGTCCGACGATAGCACGAGCGCCGGGACGACCGAGTCCTCGCGCGCGAACTCGGGATCCGAACGCGAGAACTCCGAGCACGACGAGGATCTCGCGACGCAGATGAGCCTCGGGTCGACCGATGGGTCCACGGACGGGGTCGCCGGACCCGGGGCGGACGTGACCGCTGGCCACCCCGAGGAGACTTCGGATGATCCGCGCTCGGCCGCGGGACGCCGCCCCGGCGACGCTTCGACCGTTGACCTCGACTCGGTCGTCCTCGACGACGAGGAGGGGAGTCACGGCCTGTTCGACGACCTCCTCTCGGGCGAACCCATCTTCGAGAACAAGGAGGTCCTTCGGCCGTCCTACACGCCGCACGAACTCCCCCACCGCAACGACCAGATCAACCAGATGGCGACGATTCTGGTCTCGGCGCTCCGGGGCGAGACCCCGTCGAACATCCTGATCTACGGCAAGACGGGAACCGGAAAGACCGCCAGCGCCAAGTTCGTCTCCCAGGAACTCGAATCCACGAGTCAGAAGTACGACGTTCCCTGCGAGGTCGAGTACATCAACTGCGAGGTCACCGACACGCAGTATCGGGTCCTGGCACAGCTGGCCAACAAGTTCATTGAGAAAAACGAGGCGGTCATCGACGAACGCCTCGACCGTCTGCGGAGACTGCTCGACGACGTCGAGGAGATGTCGGGCCCCTCGGCGCTCGCGGACACCGAATTCGACTCCGCCGCCGACGTCGAGGAGGAAATCGCCTCCCTCGAAGCCGACCGCGAGGAGATGGAAGCCGTCCCGATGACGGGGTGGCCGACCGACCGGGTGTACACCACCTTCTTCGACGCCGTCGACTACCACGAGCGCGTGGTCGTCATCATGCTCGACGAGATCGACAAACTCGTCGAGAAGTCCGGCGACGACACCCTGTACAACCTCTCGCGGATGAACTCCGAACTCGACAACTCCCGGATCTCGATCATGGGGATCTCGAACGACCTGAAGTTCACCGACTTTCTCGACCCCCGCGTCAAATCCAGCCTCGGCGAGGAGGAGATCGTGTTCCCGCCGTACGACGCGAATCAGCTCCGGGACATCCTCCAGCACCGTGCGGACGTCGCGTTCAAAGGGCACGCGCTGACCGAGGACGTGATCCCGCTGTGTGCGGCCTTCGCCGCCCAGGAACACGGCGACGCCAGGCGAGCGCTGGATCTCCTGCGGACGGCCGGCGAACTGGCCGAGCGGGGCCAGGCCGACACCGTCGAGGAGTCACACGTCCGGCAGGCCCAGGACAAGATCGAACTCGACCGGGTCGTCGAGGTGGTCCGGACCCTCCCGACCCAGTCGAAGATCGTCCTGTTTGCGATCATCCTGCTCGAAAAGAACGGCGTGCGCAACATCAACACCGGCGAGGTGTTCAACATCTACAAGCGCCTCTGTGAGGAGATCGAGGCTGACGTGCTCACCCAGCGCCGGGTGACCGACCTCATCTCCGAACTCGACATGCTCGGGATCGTCAACGCCGTCGTCGTCTCGAAGGGCCGCTACGGCCGGACCAAGGAGATCAGCCTCTCGGTCCCCATCGAGGAGACCGAGGCCGTCCTGCTGTCGGACTCCAGGCTGGGGGACATCGAGAACGCCCAGCCGTTCGTCCAGGCCCGCTTCGACAACTGAGTTTTCCCGTCGGGATTCAGTCTTCCAGTCTTCGACACCGTCTCCGGTAGCCGATGGGTACCCACCACAGGTCTATCCGCGTCGGGCCCCTATGGTATGTGATGGCAGACGACAAAGACGGACGGGAGTCCCAGGCGCGGAACGCGGATCGCCGACAGCGCCAGCGCGACGTCGAGGCGGAACTCGAACGCGGCGACGAGCCGGAACCCCCGGTGGATCCGGCCGACCTCGCCGAGTTCGAAACCGAACTGGAGTCCCTGGCGTTTCCGGCGACGGGGGCGGACGTCGTCGCCGCCGTCGGCGACCGCGAGGTCGAATCGATCGAGGGGAACTACGCCGTTGCGGACCTCGTTCCGGCGGTCGACGAGGAGACCTTCGAGTCCCCGTCGGACGTTCGTGCGCGGATCCAGCGACCGACGGTCGCATCGGCGATGAAGCGCGTCGTCGAGGCCACCGCGTCGCTGCGGAATTCGGAACTCAGCGAGTCACAGCGCGACGCCTACGAGAAGACCTTCCGGGAACTGAAAGCCATCGACGCCGCCGACGACGACGAGGGTATCGCGACCATCGCCGACTGGATCGTCGAGCGCGTGCGCGAGACGGAGACACTGCCGGGATCCCGGGACGTCCGCCGGCAGGCAGCGAAGTTCTGCCGGGCGAACGGCTATCAGGTCAGAAACGACGAGTGGCTCGGCATCTAGCCGGCGCTCGATGACGCGGTCGCCGTCGCTTCCAGCGGACAGGCGGCGCCCGTAGCGCCCGGTTCCGGTCCGGGAGTCGCCGCCGTCGCCAGCCCGGCATTCTCGGTCGCCAGTCCAGGGTCCACCGTCGTCGGTCCAGGGTTCACCGTCGCCAGTCCAGGGTTCACCGTCGCCAGTCCAGGAGTCCCCGTCGTCGGTCCAGGGTTCACCGTCGTCGGTCCAGGGTTCACCGTCGCCAGTCCAGGGTTCACCGTCGCCAGTCCGGGGTCGGCCAGCGACCCGAGACTCAGTCGAATCAGGCCGAGGTACGGGATCCGGACCCGGGCGATCCCCGACACCCAGGCGGGCTTGACCGGTTCGCTGATCCCGTTGGCCTGGTCGTACCTGTCGTTGTGGTCCCCCTTGGTGACGAAGCCGGCGTGTGGCGCCGGGCAGTTCCGGAGCGCGTCGCAACTGTCGGCTCTGACGTGTTCGGGGTTAGCGCGGTCGTACCAGTTTTCCCCCTCGCCGACCCAGAACCGGGCGCGGTGGATGATCGGCGACCCGCCGATCCCGGGATTGTCGTAGACGATCACTGCCCCGAGGTCGCCGAAGGACCGGTATCCCGTCTCCTCGGCGACGTCGGTCGTCACGACGCCGGTGTCGCCCACCGCCGTCTCCGGGGAGAACCGGTGTGGCTCCGTGATGAACACCAGGTCGCCGCGGTGCATGTGCGGTTCCATGCTCCCGCTCTCGACGGCGACCATCGGGGGCCAGACGCCGCTGATCGCAAACAGCAACAGGCCGACCACCACCACCGCGAGCACGCTGGTGAGCACCTCGCGAGCGTACAACAACAGCTCGCCGTTCCCCGACAGTACCCGCGAGAGCCCCGATTCCTGTGAATCACTCCCGTGGGGGCCATGCCGTCGCCCCTCGGGGCCGACTCCGCGGTCGTCGCGGTCGATTCCGGTGTCGCCGTCGTCTCCGCGGTCCGACTCCGGGGGGTGACCGGGGACGGTCCCGTCGATAGCTTCGAACCGGTTGGTATCGTCGAACGCGTCTTCGTGCCGGCGTTCCCCACCCTCCTCCGACGGGGATGCCGGGTCGGGAGCGTCGCCGAACGAGCGATCGGTCGGCTCGTCGGCGGGCGGGGAACCGTCGTCGCTCATCGTCAGCCGTTTACCGCCGTCGGGTTTCAACCTTCTGGGTCGCCCATTCGGCACGCTTTTGGCCCGCCTGCGCCTTCGATTGACCGTGCCGCTGGAGACCCCGGCCCGGCTCGTCCGCGAACTCGCCAGGCGCGGCTACAACGCCGAACGCGAGGCCGTGACCCTGCTTGCGGGCGCCCCGGACCCGGCCGCCGCCGTCGAGGGCGTCGTCGAGTACACCGACGACGACTCCCTCCGCGTGACGGCCGACGACGTCCGTGCGGTTCTCGACGCTCCGGCGTCTGCGGTCGACGGCGACGCCTCTCACGTCGACGACTCCGGGATTCGGGCGTCCCAGTCAGATGCCGGGAAGGGTGCTACAGCCGACGCCACCGACGCCGATGGTCTCGACACCACCGACGCCGATGGCCTCGACGTCGCCGAAGCCGACCACGGCTCCGACGCTGCCCCCGCGGACACCCCCTCCGTTTCGACTGGAACCACCCCCCCGACGGACGGCGGTCACGCCGGGTCGGCTCCAGTTGAAACGAAGGGGTCGACCCCCGGTGCTGCGGCGGAGTCAGACTCCGTGGGGGCCGCCGAACCAGGTGGCAGCGACGCGGCCGAGACGTCCGGGCAGGCCACCCGGTCGGAGCGGGATCACTCGATGCGATCCGTCGAAATCGACGGCGACGTCACCGGTCAGAGCACCGGGACCGGCGAGTACGAGGACTTCGTCCGGGTGTTCCGCGACCGGTACGAGCGGCTCTCGAAACTGCTTCGTGGCCGCGTGAACCACCGGCCGGCCTCGGCCATCGAGGACATGGCCGGCGGGAGCGACGCGGCGATGATCGGCCTCGTCAACGACGTTCGCTCGACCCGAAACGGCCACTGGCTGATCGAACTTGAGGACACGACCGGGACGTTCCCCTGTCTGGTGACCAAGGATCGGGAGCTCTCGGCGCTCGTCGACGAACTCCTCATGGACGAGTGCATCGCCGTCGAGGGGCGGCTTGCGGACGACTCGGGCATCCTCTTTGCCGACGCCGTGCACTTCCCGGACGTTCCCCGCACGTACCGCCCCTCGACCGCCGACCGCCACGTCCAGGCGGCGCTGATCTCGGACGTCCACGTCGGCAGCCAGGAGTTCATGGCCGAGGCCTGGAGCCGCTTTGCCGACTGGCTCCACACCCCCGAGGCCGACGCCGTCGAGTACCTCCTGATCGCGGGCGACATGGTCGAGGGCGTGGGCGTCTACCCCGACCAGGACGAGGAACTCGACATCGTCGACATCTACGACCAGTACGAGCGGTTCAGCGAGCACCTCAAGGAGGTGCCCGGCGACCTGGAGATCGTGATGATTCCGGGCAACCACGACGCCGTCCGGCTCGCGGAACCCCAGCCCGGGTTCGACGAGCGCCTCCGGGAGATCATGACCGCCCACGACGCCCGGATCACCGGCAACCCCTCGACGGTCACGCTCGAAGGCGTCTCGGTGCTGATGTACCACGGCGTCTCGCTCGACGAGGTGATCGCCGAACTCCCCGAAGACAAGGCCAGCTACGACGACCCCCACCACGCGATGTACCAGCTCCTCAAGAAGCGCCACGTCGCCCCGCAGTACGGCGGCCACATGCGGCTGGCGCCCGAGGAACAGGACTGGCTCGTGATCGACGAGGTGCCGGACGTGTTCCACACCGGCCACGTCCACAAGCTCGGGTGGGGGAAGCACCGCAACGTGCTCGCGGTCAACTCCGGCTGCTGGCAGGCCCAGACGGCCTTCCAGCAGTCCGTCAACATCGACCCCGACGTCGCCCACGCCCCCATTCTGGACCTCGACACGCTCGACATGACGGTCCGGAAGTTCGCGTGACGACGCCAGCGTTCCCAACGACGGCGATTGTCGCCGCCGCTTCTCAGTCGTCCCCGGGCCTGAACCGGTAGCGGACGGTGGCGACGCCCTCGAATCGCGGGCCGGCGCCGTCGGCCGAGAAGCCGGCGTCCTCCGCGGCGGCTCTGACCGCGTCGTCGTCGTCCTCGACCAGCAGTTCCACGGTCATTCCCTCGCTGGCGGCGAAGCTCACCGGCTCCGAGAGCAACCGCCGACACGCGTCGTCGGTTCCGCGGAGCTGGGTGACGTGGACCGTCCGCTCGCGGGCGTCGAAGCTGACGAACCCGAGGAGTTCCGCTCCCTCGTCGTCGACGTCGGCGTTCGGCCCCACACTCTGGCTCTCGCGTTCGGCGACTCGAACCGTCCGGTCGTGGACGAGGTTCCGCATCACGTCCGTCGGGGCGTCCGCGAGGCTCGACAGGGCCGACGCGTCGGCCTCGACCGCGTCGCGAACGTTCATACAGCCCTTTCCGGACTCGCGGCCTTAAGTCCACCTCCGCCGACGGGTCACCCGGAGGTCGGGTGGCCGACTGCCAACTGATTCCGCGAACCGATCCGGAACTGGACGCGCGGTCAGATGTCGCCGCAGCAACCCTTCGAGAAGTGGACACAGTTATACGCCCCCCGGCGTTATCGGCCCCCATGTCTGACACGCGTTCGAAACGACGTCCGGCGGGTGAGCGGCCGTGCGAGTAGTCGCAAAGTTCGGCGGCACCTCGCTGGGCAGCGGCGACCGCATCAACCGGGCCGCCGACTCCGTCGCCGCGGCGGTCGAGCAGGGCCACGAAATCGCGGTCGTCGCCTCCGCGATGGGGTCGACCACGGACGACCTGCTCGAAGAGATCGAGTTCGACGCCGCCGACCGCGACCGCGCCGAGATCGTCTCGATGGGCGAGCGCACCTCCGTCCGGATGCTCAAGGCCGCCCTCGCCGCCCGCGGCGTCGACGCCGTCTTCGTCGAACCCGGTAGCGACGAGTGGCCGGTCATCACCAACGACCTCGGCGAGGTCGACGCCGAGGAGACGAAAAAGCGCGCCCACGCCCTCGCCGAGCGGATGGACGGCGTCGTCCCGGTCATCACTGGCTTTCTGGCACAGAATCACGACGGCGAGATCACCACGCTCGGTCGCGGCGGGTCCGACACCACCGCCGTGATGATGGGCAACTACATGAGCGCCGACGAGGTCGTCATCATCACCGACGTCGAGGGCGTCATGACCGGCGACCCCCACGTCGTCGAGGGGGCGCGAAACGTCGGTCGGATCACCGTTGACGAACTGCGGAGCCTCTCCTTTCGCGGCGCGGAGGTCGTCGCACCCTCGGCGCTCAGCTACAAGCACGACGACCTCGACGTTCGGGTCGTTCACTACCAGCACGGCAACCTGCTGACCGGCGGGACGCTCATCGAGGGCGAGTTCGAGAACCTCATCGACATGGAGGACACGCCGCTGGCCTGCATCACGGTCGCCGGCCGCGCGATCCGCAACCGTCCCGGCATCCTCGCGGACCTCTCGGGGTCGCTGCGGAACGCCGACCTCAACATCGACTCGGTGGCAAGTGGCATGGACTCGATCACGTTCTACGTGAGCGAGGACCAGGCCAAGGAGGCCGAGGCCGTCCTCCACGAGAAGATCGTCGTCGACGAGACCCTCTCGTCGGTGACCGTCGAGGAGGACATCGCCGTCATCCGGGTCACCGGCGGCGAACTCCCCAACCGTCCCGGCGTCATCCTCGACATCGTCGAGCCGATCTCCCAGGCCGGCATCAACATCCACGACGTCATCACCTCCGCGACCTCCGTGGCCATCTTCGTCGCCTGGGACGACCGCGAGGAGACCCTGGAAATCGTCCAGGACGAGTTCTGAGCCGACCGCTCGACTGTTTTTCCTGCGCCCCGTCGGCCACCCCGAGGTCCCGCCACCCGGTCGTCGACTCCGTCGCTCGCTTGCCAGCCGACCCCAAACGGTAAATCCGGATCATCCGAACCGGTCGCAACGATGGCAGCCGAGAACCAGATGACCGTCCTGGAGAAGCGCGAGGCTGGCGAGGGAATGACGCTCGGGGAGCGACCGGTACCGACGCCCGGCGAGGGGGAGGTCCGGATCGCGGTGAAGTCCGTCGGCATCGACGGCGGCGTCGAGGGTCCCTTCTACCGCTGGGAGGAGTCGTACCACCGCTACGAGCCACACCTCCCGCAGGTGTTCGGCCACGAGTTCGCGGGCGTCGTCGACGCCGTCGGCCCGGGCGTCGACGGCTGGTCGGGGGGCGAGCGCGTCGCCGTCGAGCCACGGATCTCCTGTGGCCGCTGTCGGAACTGCCGGGACGGCCGGTCGAACCTCTGCACTGAGGAAACCGGCTTCTCGCCCCACGGCCGGAAGGCCATCGGCATCGACACCGAGGTTCCGGGGGCGCTCGCCGACTACGTGAACGTACCCGCGCGGAACCTCTACGAACTGCCCGAGGGCGTCACGTTCGACGAGGGCGTGTTCCTGGAGTTGCTTGCGATCGGCGTCCACGGGATCGACGTCTCGTCGTTCGGGGTCGGCGATCGCGTCGCGATCACGGGGCCCGGGTCGGCGGGGTTGAGCGCGCTGATCGCGGCCCGGGAGGCAGGCGCCAGCGAGATCGTGATGATTGGTGCCGACGTCGACGAGGGGACTCGCCTCCCGATCGCCCGCGAGATGGGCGCCACCTCGACGCGGAACGTCGCCGACGGTCCCCTTGACGACCCCGTAGACGTCTTTCTCGAAGCGTCCGGCCACGAGTCCGCGCTCCACCTCGCCGAGTCGAGCATCCGGCCGGGCGGCGACCACGTCCAGATCGGCGTGTACCACGGCGCCGACGGCGTGTCGGTCGACTTCAACGGCCTCGTGAACGAGGAGATCACAGTCCACCCTGTCAATGCCAGGCGCGAGGTGGACTGGCGACGCACGCTGGCGATGGCGCCCTCGGTCGACCTCTCGCCGGTCGTCGGCCCGGCCTTCGACATGACCGACTACGAGGACGGTTTCGCCGCCGAGGCCGCACGCGAGGGCGTGAAGGTCGTGTTGCACCCCTGACCGCCGGGGGACCCTGATCGCTCTGGGGTCCCGACCCGCTACTCGTCCCCGTCGACGAGTTCGGTCGGCGCCCCGTCGGTCGGCCGGCGCAGTTCGACCGCGTGACCCGTGTGACGGGCGTGGGTCTCCGCCCAGCGGCGGGCGGGACGCTCGGCCAGGTAGTCGTCGCCGGCCGGACACTGCCGGCAGTCGACGAGCCAGGGCGTCACGTCGTCGGGGAAATGTCCGGTGTGGCGTTTGTGATCGAGCGCGAACTGTTCGACGGCGCGGTTCCCGGCGTGGAGTTCGTCCAGTTCGAAGTCGAGGTCCCACTCGCTCTCGCAGCGCGAGCACGTCACCGTCGGGACCCCGTCCCTGAGGTCCTCCTCCTCGGGCCCGCCCGGGGCTGGTCCATCGCCCATACTCCAGGGTCTGTCGCCACGCCCATCGACCTTTTGCTGCGGTCGCTCCCACCGACCTTTTGCTGCGCTCGCTCGCTTCGCTCGCTCCCTGGCAAAAGCTCGACCAAAAGCCGGCGTCACCCCCTCAGTCGCGGCTTCGCCGCTCCTTCGGGGGTTCCTCGGCCCGCTCGCTCCCTGCGGTCGCTCGCGGTCTCGACGGTTACGACCGTACGGTAGCTCCCCTGTCTGTAGCACCAGCATCCGTGCGACCGAACCGAGCGAGGTTCACCGGCGGCGAGCGGGCGAAGCCCGCGAGTCGCCGGCCCTTTTTGATCGAGCTTTTTCAAGGAGCGGTTCCCACAGCGCGCCGGAGGCGCGCGAGGAAACCCGACGCAGAAAAAGGTCGGTTAGCGGCCGTCGTACAGCCGGGAGCCGATGCGGTCCGGCAGGCCGGCGTCGCCGACGGCGTCGGCGACCGCGTCGACGTCGTACTCGACCCGGTGTATCTCGACCGCGAGGTCGTCGAGGTCGAGCACCGCGTAGGCCGCCCGCGGGTCGCCGTCGCGGGGCTGGCCGACGCTCCCCGGGTTCAGCACGACCCCCTCGTCGAAGCGCTCGTACCCCTGGACGTGGGTGTGTCCGAGTACGAGGACGTCCTCGTCGCCGAGCAGGCGCGGCGAGAACTCGTCGGGGTAGGTGTACCGGTCGGGGTCGTCGGGGTGGCCGTGGACCAGTTTGAGGCGGCCGTCGGCGACACGCCGCTCGTCGGGGAGGTCGGCCAGCCACGCGAGTGCGTCGTCGTCCAAGTGCTCGCGGGCGTGCTCGACGCCGGCGGCAGCCATGCTGTTGAAGCGGAAGGCACTCCCGGAGGCGACCGCGCGGTCGTGGTTGCCCATCACCGTCGGCACCGACCGCTCGCGCATCGCCGCGACGCAGGCCGCCGGCCAGGGGTTGTACCCCACGACGTCCCCCGCACAGACCAGGCCGTCGACCGGCGGCAGGTCCGCGAGGACGGCGTCGAGTGCGACCCTGTTCCCGTGGATGTCCGAGAGCACGCCCAGGCGCATGTGATCCCGTAGACGCTCCGGGGTTTAGTGGTCACCGACCGACCTTTTGCTGGGGTCGCTCGCGGTGAGGTCAGTTCGCGGAAAAATGGTCCTGCATATCGCCTCGGCGCGGTAGTTCACGGCAGAGCAGTTTGATGTCTCTCTACTCGGTTCGGGTACTCATCGCCGAGGCTTGCTGCTTCGACCCGTCGTCCGCGCTCCCAGTTGGGAGCCGCACCGTAATCGACGTCCCGTCGCCAACGGCGGCACTGACCTCCCCGCCCAGTCCGGAAACGATCCAGTTGACCAGCCACAGTCCGAGCCCGGAGCCGTGAGCGAGCGGCGTCTCGCGGCCGGCCTCGAGCACCTGTTGTTCCATCTCCGGGAGTCCCGGGCCCTCGTCTATCACGTGGACCACCATGTCGCCGTCGGCTGCCGTCTCGACGCGGAAGACGACCGGTGACGAGCCACCGTGTTTTGCGGCGTTTTCACCGAGTTCCGCGAAAGCCAGCCGGAGGCTCTCCGTCGCCATTACCTCCTCGTTGTCCTCGGCCTCGACCGCGAACTCGATGTCCGGATAGTCCTCCTCCAGGTCGGTCACCACCGATCGAACATCTGCGAGCACGTCCCGCGGCCTGGGGGAGTCCGTCGCCTGGACCGTACTCTGGAACGTCCTGGCCTTTTCACTCAGACCGATCAGTCGATTCGTAGTGTTCTGGATTTTGGCGGCAAACTCCGCCGAGTTGCCGTCGGTCTCATCGGCGATGGCCGTCGCGAACCCTCCGATGACGTTCATGTCGTTGCGAAGGTTGTGACGCAGGACGCGGTTCAGCACCTCGATCAACCGATCGCGGCGTTTCTGTTCCGTAACGTCCTCCTGAATGCCCACGAAATGTGTAACCATCCCGCCGTCTTCGCCGGTGACGGGTGCGACCGTCAGTTTGTTCCAGAACGGCGTCCCGTCGGCCCGATAGTTGAGAATCTCGGTGCGGACCGGCTCCTCCGCGTCGATGGCGTTCCGGAGTTCGGCGATTGTCCCCTCGTCGGTGTCCTCGCCCTGCAGAAACCGGCAGTTGTCGCCCAGTATTCGATCTTTGGAGTAGCCGGTCAGACGAACGAATCCCTGATTGGCGTACATGATCGGGATATCCGGTTCGGACGCGTCGCCGATCGTAATACCGACCGTCGACTCCTCCATCGCGCGGTTCTTCACGCGCAAGTCGTTCTCGCGGTCCAACCGTTCGGTGATGTCCTGGAAGACCCCCCGGATCCGTTCGACGTGGTCGCCGTCATCGTCGTAGACCGGACGCCCGATCGCGTTCACCCACCGAACGGTCTGATCTGGCTGGACGATCCGCAGTTCCAAATCGTACGGTTCGCCGGCCTCGGTGAGTCGATCGACGGCCGTCCTGATCGTGTCCCGATCCGCCGGATGATAGAACTCGAGTGCGTCCTCGGGGGTCGGGTCGTAATCGAGAGGCAGTCCGTGAATGCGATAGACCTCGTCGCTCCACTGGAGCGTCCCTGCATCCACGTCGATCTCCCAGCCACCGATGTCTGCGACTTCCTGGGTACGCTTGAGGAATTCGCGGGCCCGCTCCAGTTCGAGTTCGCGCTCCCGTCGGCTAGAGATATCCCGAACGAGTTCGAGCAGGTACTCGGATCCCTCGATCTGGACCCGACTCACGCTCATCTCGATGGGAATTCTCGTTCCGTCTCCCCGTTCCAGAACCAGTGGCGTGTCGTCGTCGAACCGGACGTACTGGGTTTTCTCCTCGATCGTCGCAAACAGCTCCGCGTACCGATCACGATCGTCCTGCGGATGTAAATCGAGCACGGACATGCCGCTAAGCTCTCCAGCTCCGTACCCGCTGATCTCGACGGCCCGCTCGTTGACCTCGTCGATCTCGGTCGACCCCGCGTCGACCAGGAACACGGCGTACGGTGCGAGTTGGATGAGCGTTTCGTACTTCTCCTCGGAGAGCTGCCGGGCCTGCTCCGATGCCTCCACTTGCGATTCGTAGCGCCTGGCATCGATATCGCGTCCGAGCAGGCGGGCGACCAGTTCGACGAAGGCCTGTTCCTCGGCAGTGAAGTCGGTGTCACGCGACTTCCGTGAAATGAAACACACCGTGCCCCATGGTTCTCCATCGACGATGATCGTGGTCCCGAGATAGCACTCGAACCCGTGCTCGAGAAAGGCTGGATCGTCCGCCCAGCCCTGTTCGGAGGCATTCGAGAGGGCGATCGGCGAGTGTGATTCGAGGGTACGACGACAGTATGTCGTGCCGCGCTGGAGCGTGGCTCCCTCCGGAAGAATTGACGGGTTCTCCCCAACGCTGACGAGGACCTCGTCCGTCGCCCCGTCGTCGTTCGGTCGCTGGATGTGGCCGTTCTCGACGCCCAGGAACTCCCGGCCGAGCGATAGCGCCCGCCGTTGTTTTTCCAGCCCCTCCACGTCGTCGTTCTCCATCAACTCGTAGAGTTCCCGACGGATTTGGGCCCGCGCCATCGCGTCTGTCATTGACCAATCATTGTCTGATTACCCTATCCGAGTGGATAGATTTGATACGGACCCTACCCGTTCCGTGCCATCTTCTCAACATTGGGTAGGAACCCTTCACACTGGAAAAAATGGGTCCCGGAGCTATTTAGCTCTGACTCCGGTCCCTCCACTTACACGGAGGCAGTTCTGTTAGGCCAGCTCTATTCGACCGTATTTTTCAGTCACAGCACGATATGAAACACCGATAGCTGACTGTCCTGTCTCTGTCATATTCATCGCGAGCATCCGCGCGAGCAGGGCGAGACGACACAGCCGTCTCGCTGGCCATCCGGGCGACTGGAGTCGCCCGTGGGAGGGTTCCCGCAGTGCGCCGGAGGCGCACGAGAGGAAACCCACCGAGTAAAACGGTCGCTGGCTACTCCGGCCCGTTGTAGACGGCGGTGTCGACGCCGCCGTTGACGGTCGCGCCGGCGGCACAGACGGCGTGTTCGAAGTCGAGGTCGTAGGCCCTTCGCGCGGCATCCGCCGCCGAGTCGGCCGCAAAGTCGAACGTCGTCGGTGTGTCGCGCTCGTAGGTCGCGACCAGCGTCGGTTCGACGACTCGCTCGACCAACAGGGCGTCCCGGCGGACGATGCCGACGTACGCGCCCCGGCTGTCGGCCTCGGCGGATCCCTCGGCCGTCGCCCGGGCCCCCGGCTGGTCGACGCCGACGACGCCGGCGATCCGCGGCGTGTCGTAGTCGTCCTTCTCGAAGTCCAGCGACAGCAGGACCGACGCCAGCGCGTCCCGCGCGGGGAGGCCGAGGTCGAGCTTTTCGGCGATTGGATCGACGTGCGAGCCGTTGCCGACGACGACGCCGTCCCCGCCCTCGCGGACGCAGTTGTAGGAGACGTAGGGGTTGTCCGTCTCGGGGGCGTCCGGCGTCGGCGCCACCGTGAGCACCCCGTCCCGTTCGACCACGTGGCGGTTGGGGAACGACCGCGAGGAGACGCGATAGGCAGCCGTCTCCGGTCCGACGACGACGAAACGACCGACGTACATGTCCGGGTGGTCGGACGACGGACGGTAAGTAGGTGGCGGTGCGGGCAGGCCCGGGACGTCGCGATCGAACCGGGCCCGACTGCGGCGTGGCGCACCGTCACACGCCGACCGCGACTCGCAACGTTTACGGTCCCCGACCGGGTACCATCGCCCGCAGTCCCGTAGGGTAGTGGCCAATCCTGCGAGCTTCTGGGGCTCGCGACGCTGGTTCGAATCCAGCCGGGACTACTCTCGTCCTCGACATCGTTTTGGCTCCAACCTCACCCGTGCAGTCGGTCGATTCTCCAGCCGAAGCGAGGGGGTTCATGCCAGTCCGTGGAGAGGACGTCGACCCCGACTCTGGGGCGACCGATCCCGACCGGCGGACCGCCGAGGGGACAACATTCATGTCGGATCGTGGACTACAACCGACAGGGAGGTGGCACCGTGCCAGTGGTACCACACTACCCGACCGACGACGACCGGCGCGACGACGCGCCGGACATCGATCGGATCGTCGACCGGATCATCCGCGGCGGCGACGGGCCCTCGTCGCCCCGGGCACCGCCGGCGTGACCCCGCCGGTCGATCCGGTCGCGACCGTTCCCTTCGCCCGATTTTTCGCGCCGACCGTCGTCCCGAGCAGGGCGTTCGATCCATCGGTCAAAGCGACGTTTGAGTCTCTGCAAAGCACTTATCCGTGGGGTCGGTAGGTGTACCCGCCGATGCCCCCGCACCGATCCCCTTCCCTCCAGCACGACCCTGTGACGTTCCCCGAAGACGGTTCGGCCGATTCGGAGTCCCCCGACGTCGACTCGGCGGCCGCGGATCCCTCGGGTGCTGACTCGACCCCAACCGGAGTGTCGTTCCCCGCCGCCGACGACTCCTCCCGTCACGTCGACGACGAGTCCGACCGCCACGACGAAGAGCCCCCCTCCGTCGAGCCGTCCCCGATCAGCGAGGACGTCCTCGTCAGAAACTACGACGTCGAGCGGGCCTACCGCATCGACCTGACGTTCCGCGGCGTCGACGGCGACGTTCGCCGCCGAACGTACCGCCTCGACCCGGGCGAGTTCCACAGCGAGGTCGACACCCTCCCGGCCGGCGAGTACGAGGTCACCGCCGAACTCGACACCGGCCGGACCGCGACCGCCCGCTGTCGGATCGGCGAGGCCCCCGATCGGATGGCCCTCGTCGAGGTCGGCAACTGGAACGTCAGCGTCACCGACGGCGTCTACTGAGTCACGACCTGCCGCCCTCCAGTGTCCCCCTGACGCTCCCCCGCACCCGGGCCGCACTCCTTCCCCAGTCGGTCCGGTGACTCCTCGACGCTGCCAGCGTTCTCCCCCGACGCTGGTAGCGTTCCCCCGCCGCTCCCACCACACCCGCACAGACACCGCCGGCACACCCGTACGGACGCCCCTCGTCTGTCAGGTCGGCGGTAGGTTAATGTCGTCCACCGTCGAATCGCCGCCATGGACATCGACATCGAAGCGGCAGTGACGTACCCGACGGAGTCGGACGACTGGGTGTTGACGGTGCTGATCGGGGGGATCCTCGCGCTGTTCTCGTTTTTGTTGCTCCCGCTCTTTCTCGTGACCGGATATATCGTTCGGGTGATACGTGCGGGGATCGCTGACGACCCCGCGCCGCCGACCTTCGACGACTGGGGGACGCTGCTCACCGAGGGGTTCGTCGGCTTCGTCGTCACCCTGGTGTACCAGCTCGTGCCGCTGATCGTCCTCGGGGTCACCGTCGGCGGCTCGATCCTCGCGCTGTTGACCGGCTCCGAGGTCGGCGCCGGCCTCGGCATCTTCGGCCTGCTCGGCGGGATGTCCCTCGGCCTCGTCCTGTCGCTCGTGTTCGGCTACTTCGGCGTGGTCGGCCTCGCGAACTACGCCCACGAGCGGCGGTTCGGCGCCGCCTTCGACGTCGGCCTCGTCCGATCGGTGGCGCTCGACGGCGACTACGCCGTCCCCTTCTTCTACGGGGTCGCCCTGCTGCTTGCGGCAGCCGTCGTTACGAGTGTGTTCTCGTTCGTCCCGTTCCTCGGTCAGATCGTCGGCGTGTTCGTCACCTTCTACGCCCAGATCGGCGCGAGCCGGCTCTGGGGACTTGGGTACGCCGCGTCCCGGGACCTGGCTGGCGACCGCGACTCCGGGATCGACGACGCCACTACGGTCGTCTGATCCTCGGGTCGTCGCTCCGTTCCCTCCCGGCCCGTCACTCGCCGCGTCGACCGTCCCCTCGGCGATCGTCTCCCGTCCTCCGGGTGCCTTCCGGCCGCCCGTCGACGCCGGGCACCCGTCCCGTCGTCAGCGCCCACGCACCCGCTGCGAGCGCGGTCGCCAGCGCCAGCGGCCACAGATCCGAACTCAGGTACAGCCCGGCCGACGGGGGCTGCCACCAGGAAAGCGGGTAGAGATAGGGCGGGGCGACCCCGCCGGCCCGGACGACGCCGACGTCGAGCAGGAGGTGTTCGACGGCCCCGGCGACGAGGACGAGCCAGGCGGTCCGTCGTCGTCCCGACTCGAACAACAGTGCGCCGAGCCCCGCGACCAGGAGGACCCCGCCCAGGCGGTGGAGGACGAGCCACTGGAACCGCACCCCGACGAGCGCTGCCACTTCCGCCGGCGACACGACCTGGCCGGCCTTGGCGAGGTCGGGGAGGACGGCGCCGACCATCAGAACCGGCACCCAGGCGGGCGCGAGCCGCCCGCGCCAGGCGAGCACCGCGCCGGTCGTGTAGGCCACGAGGACGTGCGCGAGGAGGTCAACCACCGTCCCCACCTCCGTCGGACGCTCCGGGGTCCCGGTCCACCGGACCGTCGCCCCGGGACGTGAACGTGAGTCGTCGCCAGTCGACCCGCCACCGCCGGAGGAACGCCCCGGCGGCCAGCAGGCCGCCGATCGCCGAGATCACGTACATTCGGCGCTGGTTCCCCCGGTCGTGGACGACCAGCCGCGTCGCCTCGATTCGGGCGTCGCCGGTGACGACGCCGAACACCTGGACGACGTCGCCGGGGGCGACGCGGGCGACGGTGCCCGTCTCGATCCCCGACGCGTCGACCACCAGCGGGGGAACCCCCGCCGGCGACGACACCGTCAACCGACTGTCCGCGACGCTCTCGACGGTGAGCCAGAGGTACGCCCGGTCGCCGACCCCCGGCGGGTCGGGGCCGACGACCGCTTCCACCGTCGTCAGCGACTCGGTGTTGGCCAGTCGAGTCGCGTCGTAGTGGGCGGCGAGGCCGACGAGCGCGAGGACGAGCACGACTGCCAGGGCCAGCCGTTTCGCTCCGTCACGTCTCACGGCCGATGCCTGAGAGGGCGGCGACAAAGCCGTTCCGGGTTCCGGGCCTCGGGTGCGGAGTTCGGGACCCCCGATCGCCCCGTCGTCGGCGGGACGGCCTACTTCTCGACGGGCAACAGCGCGACCCGTTCCCGGACGAGGTCGGCCAGGTCGCCCTCGACGGCCCGGAGTTCGGCGTCGGTCACGTCGAAGAAGGCCCGGACAGCCTCCCGGTCGTACGTTCCGAGCGTCGGCTCGGGATCGACCAGGTCCTCGATCCGCTCGACTGCGGCCGCCTCGTCGCCCCCGTCGATCAGAATCACCGCGCGGTTTGGGCCCGCCGTCAGCCCCATCTCCAGGGCGTCGTCGATCTGCCGGCGCCCCGCGGCGTACAGCAGGATCTCGACGGCGCGGTTGCGGGCGACGTTCTCGCCGCGCTCGATGGCGCGGTCGGCCAGTTCGACGGCCCGGGTCAGGTGCTCGCGGTCGACGACGTAGTCGGCGTCGACCGCCTGCACCGTCGCGCCGGTGTCGGCGCTCACGGCCGCGAAAGTCGACAGCAATGCGTCCACGTCCTCGACTTCGATGGTCCCCTCGATCAGCCTCACTCGAAATCACCCAGGCTGGCCTGCGTCTCGTCGTCCTCGCGCGCAGAGTCCCCGGTTCCGCGGCCGGTGCCCGATTGGCCCCTGCCTGCCGTTT
>Ga0207719_100487_pt1 | contig 22220 bp, 16 predicted proteins | sample A23P1SouthBayCA_2_FD_187279 | JGI IMG/M metagenome (GOLD analysis project Ga0207719, IMG submission 187279) | Aerobic enrichment media microbial communities from Eden Landing Ponds, California, USA - A23 P3 (3) (SPAdes) | ecosystem: Environmental > Aquatic > Marine > Unclassified | place... | reverse complement strand
CGATCTCGACGGTCGCGGTGTCGGTGCCGCCGTCGCCGTCCTGGGCCTCGTAGGTGAACGAGTCGGTGCCGGTGAACCCGTCGGCGGGTTCGTAGACGAACAGTCCCGAGTCGAAGAGCGTGAGGGTTCCGTTGGCGGGCCGCGACGCGACTGCCGCGCTGAGGCTCCCGTTTTCGGGATCGACGTCGTTCGCGAGGACGCCCGGCGCGTCGACGACGAGGCGCCCAGCCTCGCGGACCGCGTGACTATCCCCGACGGCGACCGGCGCGCGATTGACCGGACGGTCGTCGCTTGTGTCGTCGCTTGTGTCGTCGCTGGGCCGGTCCGAGACGGTAACCGTCACCGTGTCCTCGGCTCCCGGACTCGCGACTATCAGCGTCGTCTCGCCGGCGTCCGTCGAACTCGTGGCCCAGACGAGCGTGACGTTCGTGCTCGCCCCGCTGTCGAGGGTGACGTTTGTGGCGTCAAGGACGTCCCCGTCCGGAGCCCGGAGTTCGATCCGTCGGGTATCACGGGCGTCGCGGTTTGTGACGGTTGCGACAACGGCGACGGGGTTCCCAGCGGTAGCGGGTGATGTCTTCGAGTTGACACCCACGGAGAATGGCGGACGGTCGGCGTCGACTCCGATCTGGGCCGTCGTGACCGAGTCGCCGGTTTGGTCGTCGACGACGGTGACAGTGTAGGGTCCGTCACCGATCGACTGTGCTCCGAAGTTCAGCGCGAGGGTGCCGTCGGCGGCTATCGTTGCCGAGCGCGTCTCGACCGCTCCCTCGCTGTCCGCAAGGGTCGCAGTGACCGGCCTGTTACCCCGCGTGGCGCTGATATCGACGACCAGATCCGTTGTGCCGTCGATCGACGTATTCCGCGCCGTCGCAGTCAGGCCGAGTGGCACCCGCTGTGTGACGGTCACGTCCGTCGCGGCCTCGCTGCGCGGACTCGTGAGGGTGAGCGTCAGGTCGCCGACGTCGTCGGCCGTCGGCGTCCAGACGAGCGTGACGTTCGTGGCCGCACCGGCTTCGAGCGTCACGTTCGTCGCATCTCTCATGGCACCGTCGTGACCGCGGAGTTCGATCCGCTGGGTGTCCCGCGCATCGCGGTTCGTGACTGTCGCAACGACGGTGAGACTCTCACTGGCCGTGACGGGACCGGATGTCGAAACGCCGCTCACGTCGAAAGTCGGCCGCTCGACGGAGACCGACGCCGTCGACGTATCCGACGAGGTCGCGACGGTAAGTGGCTGAGTACCGACGTCGTCAGCGTCGGTCGTCCAGTCGAGAGTTATCGCCGTCGACGCGGATCCCGTGAGCGTGACGGCCCTCGAATCGAGGACGGTCCCGTCGGCGTCTCGCAACTCGACCGTTTTCGTGTCCTCGTAGCTCGCCTGGTTCGCGACCGTTGCATCCACCGAGATGGTCTCGCCCGCAGTCACCGGAGACGTGGCGCTGTCGACGCTCACGTCGAAGTTCGCGTCGCCGGTGACGGTCACTTCCGAAGTGGAGTCCGAGTCACCCGTCCGGTCGTCGGCGACAGTGACGACGTATGGTCCCTCAGCGACCGGTTGCGTTCCGAAGTTCAGAGTCAGGGTCCCGTCATCGCCGACCGTATCGGAGACCGTCTCGACCGTCCCGGCGCCGTCCGAAAGTGTGGCCGTGACGGGTCTATTACCTCGCGTGGCGCTGACGTCGACGACGAGGGCGTCACCCTCCCCGATCGAGGCCTCGCGCGCTGTCGCAGTCAGGCGGAGGGGAACACGCTGTATGACGCTGACGGTGGTGCTCGCGCTGTCGAGCGGGCTCGCGACCGTCAGTCCCCGACTCCCGGCATCGCTTTCGGTCGGTTCCCAGACGAAGGTGACGTTCGTGCGTTCGCCGCCGTCGAGCGTGACGTTCGTAGCGTCGACGACCTCGTCGCCAGGTCCGCGCAACTCGACGCGTTGAGTGTCGCGGACGTCCGAGTTCTCGACAGTTGCGGTGACGGCGAACGTATCACCAACCGTGACTGGCCCGTTCGTCTCGGAAACGTTCACCGCGAAAGTAGGGCGCTGGACGGTGACTGTCGCGGTCGCCGAGTCCGTGGGCGTCGCGACGGTGAGCGTTCGGTCGCCCGCGTCCGCCGCGACCGTCGCCCACTCGAGCGTGAGCGTCGTCGAGGCCGACCCGGCGAGGGTCACGGACTGTGAGTCGAGGACGGTCCCGTCGGCCGCGCGCAACTCGATCGTTCTCGTGTCCTCGTAGCCCGCCTGATTCGCGACCGTCGCGTCCACCGAGACGGTTTCGCCAGCGGTCACCGGGGAGGTTGCGGCGCCGACGGACACGTCGAACTCCGCGTCCCCTACCACGGTCACGCCGGCCGTCGTCGCGGACGTGTTTGTCCGGTTGTCGACGACGGTTGCGGTGTAGGGACCGCCGCCGATCGGCCGTGTCCCGAAGTTCAACGCGAGCGTCCCGTCAACGGCGATGTCTGCCGTCCGCTGTGCGACCGTGTTTCCGTCCCCGTCGGTGAGCGTTGCGGTGACGGGCGCACCGCCGCGGATCGCACTCACGTCGACGATCAGGTCCGTTCCGCCGTCGATGGTCGTCTCGCGTGCTGTCGCGGTCAGGTCGAGCGAGCGGAGTTCGAACTTCTGGGTGTTCGTCGTGTCGCCGTCGAACTCCACTTCCGTCACCTCGCCCGTGTTGAGCATCCCGCTCTCCGTGTCGAGCGTGAGGACCTCGCTCCCCGTGCCCGTCGTGAGAGCCTGCCCAGTCGTGTTGATGAAGACGTCCGCGTTCTCGCTGTCGGCGACGATGGCGATGTCGCCACCCCGATAGACGCGCGAGGGCGAGTCGTCGGCGCTACCCGGCCCTCGCTCCTCGATGACGGCCTGCGTGACCGTCACGATCCCGGACGGACTGCTCGACTGTGCCCCGGTGCGTGCGACGCTCTCGAACGCCACGGTGAGATTTCTGTTCGGGTCCACGTCTATCGCCTCGTCCGCGGCGTTCGTGATCGTGAACGTGGCCCGCCGCCCCGAGTGTTCGAAGTCCACCGGGTCGACGTCCCAGGTCCGCCCGCCGAGGGTCGAGCCCGCGTCGTCCCCGCCGGCTATCACCTGCGTTCCGTCGAGCCAGACGTCGATATCGCCGACCTGTGGCTGGGCGTCACCGGACGCGAAGTCGGAGGTGTTGAACACGACTTCCACGGTGCCGTCGGCCTCGACCGCCGAGTCGATCCCCACGTCGAGGTTCGAGACGCTGATCGGTGCGGTCGTCGCGGAGGTGTTCGTGCTGTTGTCGACGACGGTGACGGTGTAGGGGCTCCCCGCGGTCGTCTGCGTGCCGAAGTCGATCTGCGTTGTGACGTGGTCGAGTTCGAACGTCCGCCGGTCGAGAACCGTTCCGTCGGTGTCCTCGAGTCTCGCCGTCGCCGTGCCGTCGCCGCGGATCGCAGAGCTTTCAACGACGAGGTCGTGGTCCTGGTCGATCGAGGTGTCGGTCGCCGTCGCCGTCAACTGGAGGTCGCTGATGTTGAAATACTGGTCCGCGCTCGTGCCGAACTTCGCGCTGAACGTCGCGCCCGTCGGGTAGCCGGTCGTGTTCACATACCGGACGGTCGAGTTGCCGAAATCGCTCACAAACGCGGTCGACCCGCCGACCTCTTTGACCTCGATCAACTCGCCCGGCGATCCCTGCAGGGCGACGAACTCGCCCTGGTACGCGGAGGCGGCGGAGACGGGTTGGTCGTTCGATCCGCCACCGGTCACCACGCGGGAAGTCGCCGCCACGTCGACACTGCCCGGAGTCGCGACTGCGCCACCCGCGGTGTCGGCCTGGACGGCGTCGATCACGACAGTGACGTTGCGATTCGGATCCAGGTCGCCCCAGCTACTCGTCGGGACCAGTGTGAACGTCACGTCCTCGCCAGCCCCGTTCGGGTCGGTTCCCGAACTGTATGACACGTCGAAGTCGTCGTCCGCGCCGTAGGCGACGCCGTCGACGTAGACGGTGAAGTTGTTCTCGTTCAGTTGGTCGCCCGACCCGGAGCTTGCGCCGGTGTTCGCCGTCGAGTACTGGACGACGCCGTCGTCGAAGGTGACCTCGATGTTCCCGTTATACTCGACGGCCCGCTCGACATCTGGCGCCTCGTTGGCCGCCGCGGCGGCCGTCCCCGACAGCCCGAGCCCGAGGATTGCCGGCGCCAGCACCACCGCAACCAGCAGCACCGTCACCCCCGTCACCGCTCCGATCTTCCGCTCCGACGACCCCTCGGTCGTCGCCACGACTCTCCCGTCGTCGATAGTCTGTCTACCCAGGTTCTCGACCCACTCCCGCCACCGATCCCCCATCATTGGTCAGCATACCGAACGGAATCGTATAAAAATATGTCCCACCGTATGCAGGTATCGGTCCTATCACACACGGTCTCTCCGTAGTTTCTGCCCCGTGCGTTCGGTGGCCTGTGGCTGACGCTGTGTGAAGTCTTCCGGATGGCTTCGGAGGCGCTCGGCTACAGCAACGTCGACGTCGAGAGTCACCGGGCGTTTAGTAGGTCGGTGCCCAAGCCAAGCTATGAGCGAGGTCGTCATCGCGGGCGGTGGATTAGCTGGACTGGTCGCGGCTCGTCGGCTGGCCGAGCGGGGCGCGGACGTGACGCTGTTCGAGGAGCGCGACGAGGTTGGCGGCCGCGTCCGCTCGCGCGAGGTGGACGGGTACACCCTCGACAGGGGCTTCCAGGTGCTCTTTACCGCCTATCCGGCCGTCACGCGCGAACTGGACCTGCGGGAACTGGACCTGCGATACTTCTCGCCGGGCGCGACTATCGCGCGGCCAGACCACCGGTCGACGCTCGCGGACCCGCTGGGGGACCCGTTCTCCGCGGTCGACTCGCTGCTCAACCCCGACGTGACCCTGCTGGACAAGTTCCGGACGCTGAAACTCCGCTGGCGACTCGGGTCGAACGCGGCCGCCCGGGAGTTCCAGGGTCGGGACCAAACCATCCGCTCGTATCTCGAGGACCTGGGCTTTTCCGAGCGGTTCGTCGAGAACTTCGCCGAGCCGTTCTACGGCGGGATCACGCTCGACTGCTCGCTCTCGACCGACGCCGGGGTGTTCGAGTACACCTTCGCGATGCTCGCTTCGGGGGGCACCGCCGTCCCCGCGGCGGGGATGGGCGCTATCCCCGCACAGCTCGCGGACCGCGCCCGGGCGGCCGGCGCGAGCATCGAGACGGGAACCGCGGTGACGGCGGTCGAAGCCGCCGATGGCGGAGCAGTCGTCGAGACGCCCGGCGAGACAGTCACCGCCGACGCCGCCGTCGTCGCGACCGACCCGCGGAGCGCCCGCGAGTTGACTGGCGTCGAGTCCATCCCGACGGCGGTGCGAAGCTGTGTGACGCAGTATTTCACGACGCGGCGCCACCGAACGATCGATACGGGCAAGAAACTCATCCTCAACGCCGGGGGTGAGCGGCCCAACCACGTCGCGCCCCTCTCGGCAGTCGCGCCCGAGTACGCGGGCGACGGGGACACCCTGCTCGCCGCGACGACGCTCGGAACCCCCGACGCGAGCGACGAGGAACTCGCGACGGCGGTGAAAGACGCCCTGGTGACGTGGTATCCCGAGCACCGACTCGACGACCTGGAACCCCTCGCGACCGACCGGATCGAGTTCGCGCAGTTCGCCCAGCCGCCGGGCTTTCGCGATGACCTGCCCGACGCCGCGGCGCCCGCCGGCCCGGTCTTTCTCGCCGGCGACTACACGCAGTGGTCGTCCATCCAGGGCGCGATGGAGAGCGGGCGCGTGGCGAGCGACGCGGTCGGTGACGCCGTCGATCTGTCCTGACATGCGGAGATACCATCCTCCGAACCGAACGGCCATCGCCCGATGTCACAACGGTCATGTCGCCCACGGCCCAAGCCGGAGTCGTGACACAGTGGGTCGAGAACCCGACCGGCGGGCGTGACCGCGGGCCCGTCGCGCTCGCGCGTGCCTGGGCCGAGGCGATGGGCAGGCCCCGCCGGCTCTTCCGGACGGCGGTCGCGCCGGGCGACCAGGCGCCGGGGCTGATATTCGCCGCGACGGTGGTCCTCGTCGAGGAGGCGAGTCGTGTCGCGTTCGGCGCGGCGTCGTATCCGACGCTCGGGGACCAGCCGCTGGTCTCGACGGTGTTCTGGCTGGCGCTCGCGACGCTCCTGGTCGCCCCCGCCGTCCTGCACCTGACGGCCGCGCTCCAGACGCTGCTGTTGCGCGGGTTCGTCGCCGAACGGGCCGGCGTCAGCGAGACGGTCCAGGTCATCGCCTACGCCGCCGCGCCCGCCGTCTTCGCGGGCGTTCCCGTCCCCGCCGTTCGCCTGCTCGCCACCGCCTACGGGAGCGTGCTGCTCGCCGTCGGGATCAGCGAAGTGCACGGGATATCGCCATGGAAGGCGGGCGCGCTGACCGCGCTCCCGTCCGCGCTCGTCTTCGGATACGGCTTCCGCGGGTTCGGCGCGCTCTCCGCGGTGACCGGGGTCACGTGGGCCGACGTGGCCGGCGCGGTGTAACCCTAATTCGACACCCACCCCTCTGAGACGGGATATGTACATCCGTACGTTGCGTACATTTTTGCTTCGAGAGGCACAACGTCCGGTATGTCGATCGATATCGACGAGTTCGAAACCAAAAGCGAGGACGAACTCACCGGTTCGACGAACGCGGAACGGGTACTTCGGTTCCTCGTCGAAAACGACGACAGGGCGTTCGAACCGGGGACTATCGCCCGAGAGACCGGCGTCGACCGCAATTCGATCGGTGCCGTTCTCAGTCGGCTCGAGGGGCGAGGTCTGGTCAGGCACAAGGCCACCTACTGGGCGATCACCGACGACAGCGACCGCTTGCGGAACGCGGCGGCCTTCGACGGGACGACGCGGTCGTTGAACGAGCGACTCGGAGCGGAAGATCCCGACGAGTGGCAGCGCCACGCCGCCGAAAGACCTGGTTCGTCCGAAGACTCCGAGAGTCCGGACAAGTCGAACAACGTCGAATGAGTAGCGCGTACGAGCGCGGTGACGTCGTCTTCGGGCACGACCCGTTCAACGAGCGTCCCGCGGCCCGGCCGTGGCTCATCCTGTCGGACGAATATCATCCATTTCACGGCGAGCAGTACGGTGGAGTGACGCTGACATCGAAATCATATCACGACGAGTTCCTCACGATCGGCGACGAAGACTGGATTCGCGGAGGTATGCCGGCGGAGAGTGCGGTCGTCCCCTGGGGGATCGCCTCTCCCGACCACGAAGATCTCGATAGCGACAGGTACCAGGGACGACTCACCCCGACGTACGTCGATAGCGTCGGTCGAGCAGCGACGGCGTATCTCGGACTTGATACCGCCGATCCGTAGCGCGCTCCCTCGCGGTCTTTATGTTGCGGCCGCGCCCAGCGGTATCCATGCTCACGCTGGACCTGGATTCGTTCATGTTCGAACTGAAAGACGGCGCCGTCAAGCACATCGGCCCCTCGGACAAGACGGCGACCGTGAAATGCTACGATGTCGCGGAGACGGAGGTCCGCGAATTCGGCGACGAGCGGGCGAAAATCGCCGTCACCGACGAGGACGGCAACGAGGTCGAGATCGCGTTGTTCCCGGAGCAAGCCCGCGCCATCGCACGCGGGATCGAGCGACTGGACGAGGACAGCGATATCTTCGAGGAAACGTAATTTTCGGCACCGAGCGCACCGCACAGCGTCGGTATGGGGGTCGAAGCCGGCCCCGCGACGACGCGCGCGTTTCGACAACCGTTTTAGGCCCCGGGCGTAACGTCGCTGCAATGGGATCGTGTATCATTTGCGGGAAGTCTGTCGATGGTCGTATCTGCGACCTTCACGAAGAAGACGTCGTCTTCGAGTTCCGCGGGAACTCGCCGGACCAGTTGACGGTCGACCGGTACTACCGCGGGACGGTCGACGGCTACGCCGAGTTCGGCGTCTTCGTCGACATCGGCGACAGCGTCACCGGCCTGCTCCATCGGAGCGAACTCGACCAGCGACTCGAGAGCCTCGACTGGGAAGCCGGCGACATCGTCTTCGTGCAGGTACAGCAAGTCAGAGACAACGGCAACGTCGACCTGGGCTGGTCGATCCGCCAGTCCGAAAACGGGTTCCGCGGCACGCTCGTCGACGACCCCGACCAGGGTGCGGCCTACCCCAAGGAGGAAGCCGAAAGCGAGTCGGGAAACGCGGACACGGCAGCTGAGACCGAATCGGCTGCCGAGCAGTCGACCGACGGCGAGTCCGCGGCCGCCGAAGCGACCGAGGAGCGCGCCGAGTCCACGGCGGACAGCGAGGAATCCACGGCGGACAGCGAGGAATCCACGGCGGACAGCGAGGAATCGACGAGCGCGCCAGTCGACGAGCGCGCTAGCGCGTCCGACGCTGGGTCGCCGGGTACCAGCGAACCGACCGGGACCACCGAGCCTGCCGGGACCACCGAACCGGCCGGGGCCGGCGAGTCCGAGAGCACGGCCGGCGGCGCCGCAAGCGCCGCGAGCGCGGGCGCCAGCGGGGCCGTCGTCGAGGAACCGACGCTGGTCGACATCGGCTCGCTCGCCGACCGCGTCGGCGAAACCGTCCGCCTCGAAGGCGTCGTCGAGAGCGCACACCAGACCAGCGGCCCGACCGTCTTCGAGGTCCGCGACGAGACCGGCAGCGTCGAGTGTGCGGCCTTCGAGGAAGCGGGCGTCCGCGCCTACCCCGAAATCGGGGCCGACGACGTCGTCCGCCTCGACGGCGAGGTTCGCAAACGCCGCGGCGAGATCCAGGTCGAGACGGAGGCGCTCGTCACGCTCGTCGACGAGGAGCGCGAGGCCGTCGAGGAGCGCCTCGACGAGGCCGTCCAGTCGGAGGCCGAACCGGAGACGGTCGAAGCGCTCGCCGCGGACCCCGTCGCCGAGGCGCTGACCGACGAGGTCCGCGCGGCCGCGACGGCCATCCGGCGCGCGGTCATCGAGGAGCGCCCCGTCGTCGTCCGCCACGCGGCAACGGCCGACGGCTACGTCGCCGGCGTCGCCCTCGAACGGGCGACGCTCCCGCTGGTCCGCGACCAGCACGACCGCTCGGACGCGGTGTATCACTACTTCGACCGTCGACCGCTCGAGGGCGGCGTCTACGACATGAACGACGCGACCAAGGACGTGACGCGGATGCTCGACGCCCGCGAGCGTCACGACGAGAAGCTCCCGCTGTTCGTGTTCGTCGCCGCCGGTGGCACCCGCGAGTCCCTCGACGGCTTCGAACTGCTCGACCTGTACGGCGCCGGCCGCCTCCTCGTCGACGACGTGGCCGTCGACCCCGAAATCGACGACGCCGTCGGGACAGCGGTCGCGCCCGCGCCCGGGAACGAGGACGCCGCCACCGCGACGACGCTCGCCGCGACCGTCGCCGCGAGCGTCAACGGCGACGTTCGCGACGACCTGCGCCACCTCCCGGCTGTGAGCTTCTGGGAGAATGCTCCCGAGAGCTACGTCGACCTGGCCGCCGAGGCCGGCTACGACGCCGAAGCCACCCGCGAGGCCCGCGAGGCCGTCGCGCTCGAGGCCTTCTACCAGTCCTACGAGGACAAGCGCGAACTCGTCACCGACCTGCTGTTCGGTGACGGCGACGGGCCCGGCGGCCTCGCCGGCCACGTGAGCGAGCAGTTCCGCGAGAAACTCGACACCGAGGTGGAGACGGCCGAGGCCAGTCTGGACCACCAGACCGTCGACGAGGCCCGGATCGCCGTCCTCGACACCGACGCGTTCACCCACCGCTACGAGTTCCCGCCGACGGAGTTGTTGCTTGACGAACTCCACCGGCGCCACCGTGGTGAGGTCGACGCCATCATCGGCGTCTCCGAGGACGAACTCCACATCCGAAGCGACGCGCCCATCGACGTGCGGGACGTGGCCGACCGCGCCCGCGAGTGGGTGCCCAACGCTGGTCTCACCGCCAGCAGCGCCCACGACGGCAAACTCGAGTACGTCGCCGGCGAGCGCTCGGCCGTCCTCGACACCGTCATCGACGTCGTCGCCGACGAAGTGGCCTGACGACCGACCGCGGATTCCAGCGACTCGGTTTTCGCCGCTCTATCGCCAGCCGACCAACGGTTTTTAGCTGAATGTTGGCGCTAAGCTCCCGTCCGCAACGAGCAACGCAGGGCGAAACCCGAGCGCGCAGTAGGGCGGGGATACCGCGCCCGCAATTAGCTAACAGACGGACATCGTGACGTATGCCGTCGCGGTTTCCGCATCGATTACGAGACCGACGCCCGCAGTGTTGGCGTTTTTGTACCCGAACTTATCCGCGTGATACGAACTCTCGGCCCAGTTTTTCATCACGTCCGCGGCGATCCGCGATTCGTCCCCGGAACTCACGTCGATGCGCTGGACGGCGAGGAACTTGCCGTCCTCGGGCGTCAGTAACGCTTCACCTCCCTCTTTGGCGAACTGACACATGTGGTAGAGCTGGTGGTCTCGGTAGAGCCCCTCGATGTCGTACGCGACCGGAATGTCCCAGGCGCTCCCGTTCGCCAGCATCTGCCGGCTATGAAACCGGCTCATCTCCCTGATATCGACCGCCGTCGTACTATCCGTCTGGAGCTCGCTCAGCCCGCGATGTGCGCGATAGCGGTTGATCTCCGTTTCTATCTCTTCTTCCAACAGTGTACGGTTCGGCAGCACAGTCGGCGTCGCGGTGGGTGTCGGGGTTGCCGTCGGCGTCGCGGTGGGTGTCGGGGTTGCCGTCGGCGTCGCGGTGGGTGTCGGGGTTGCCGTCGGCGTCGCGGTGGGTGTCGGGGTTGCCGTCGGTATCGCCGTGGAAGTCGGGGTTGCCGTCGGTATCGCCGTGGAAGTCGGGGCCGATGTGGTCGTCGCCGTCGATGCAGCCGGGAGCGGCGTCGGCGGGTCGCTGACGAATCCGGGATCCGTCGGTGTCCCGCCGCTGCCGCCGCCCCCGCCAGCGAGCACGAGCGCCCCCACGAGCCCGCCGCCCATCAGGAAGACGACGGCCATGACGACGATGACGATCACTTTCCAGTTCACCATACCACCGGGTACTTCAGCCCGCGTTAAAACTTCAGGGGGGTGATACGGCCGGCTACTGGGACTGTTCCCGAACGCCGAGTCCGCTGGCTGGCGAACTGGAACGCCCGTCCGAGACAGCAAACCGGAACGCCCGTCCGAGACAGCAAACCGGAACGCCCGTCCGAGACAGCAAACCGGAACGCCCGTCCGCGACCGCAATCGTTTCGTCGGTGTTGGTGCCACTCCCGGCCGAGAGGCGACCCCGCGCATTCCGATACTCATGATCCAGGACTCGCCGGCGGACGATGGTTTCGACGCGTACAGCACGGTTCGACTGCACAACGTCCGGGCGCTGTCCGACCCCTCGTGGACCGATGGCGGCGACCGACTCGACCGCGTGCCGCCCGCGGTGGCGAACGAACTGAACGTCGCGGCCCGCGGCCGCGTGCGCCACCCTGCCGGCTGTGAGGTCCGCTTTGTCCCCGAGGCGGGGGAGACGGTCACGGTCACGCTCTCCGCGGCGGCGGAGTCGGTCGTCCGGCCGTTCTGGGGCGCGTTCCAGGGCCAGGAACCGATCGAGGTCGGTCCCGACCCGGAACCGATCGAACTGTCGGTCCCCGATCCGATCCGGTCGTTCGACCACGACGCCGGCGACGCCGGGCCGTTCGACCCCCGCGTCTGTCGGCTCCGCTTCGAGCCCTGGGCCCCGGCCGCCATCCACGCTGTCGAGGGCGCATGTCGCCCGCCCCGCACAGGGGAAGTACCCGGGCGCCGGTATCTCGCCTACGGCACCTCGATCACGGAGGGCGCCGCGGCGTCGGCGGCCCACCTCACGTACGTCGCCCGCGCGGCCAGACAGGTGGGCCTCGACCCGCTGAACCTCGGGATGTCCGGATCGGCCTTCTGCGAACCGGTCGTAGCCGACCACGTCGCCGCCCGCGAGGACTGGGACGTGGCGACGCTCGCGCTCTCGGTCAACATGGCCAACCGCGGCTTCACGGTCGAGCAGTTTCGCGAGCGCGCCGAGTACCTCATCGAGACAGTCGCGAGCGGCGCGCCCGACCGCCCGGTCGTCGGCGTCTCCCTCTACCCCTATCACGCCGACCTGCGGACCGACGGCGACCGCGAGCGAGCACGCGCCTTCCGCGATGCCCTGACCGCCGTCGTCGAGAACTGCGACGAGGGTCGGGTCACCCTCGTCGACGGGCGCGACGTGATGCCGGCCTCGGGGCTGACGACCGATCTCCTCCACCCGGGCGACGCCGGGATGGAGGCCATCGGTTCGGGGATCGCGTCGGCGCTCGGGAACGTACTCGAGTAAGTCGAGGAAGCGGACGCCGTCCGCAAGGAAACCGCTTTTGACCCGTTCGGCCGATCGGACGGCCATGTACGAAGTCGAGGTCAAGGTCCGCGCGGACCACGCGGCGGTCGAGCGAGCGCTCGGCGAGCACGGCGCCGACTCCCTCGGCGCGGTCGTCCAGGAGGACACCTACTACGACGCGCCCCACCGGGACTTCGCGGAGACCGACGAGGCGCTCCGGATCCGCCGCGAGTGGGCGGGCGACCGGGCCGAACCGGAGTCGGATGATCCGACCGCCCGCGTCACGTACAAGGGGCCGCTCCTCGAGGCCGAATCGAAGTCCCGCGAGGAGTTCGAGACGGCCGTCGCGGACGGCGAGACGATGGCCGCCATCGTCGACCGCCTCGGCTTCGACGCGGCGGCCACGGTCCGGAAGGAACGCGAACGCTTCGCCGTCGACGGCTACACGGTCACGCTCGACCGCGTCGACGGCCTCGGCGAGTTCGTCGAGGTCGAAACCGAGACCGAGGAGTCGGACATCACCGCCGCGCGCGAGGGCGCCCGGGACCTCCTCGCGACGCTCGGCCTCGACCCCGACGAGCAGATCCGAACGTCATACCTCGGCCTTCTGCTCGATTCGAGCGCCGAGGAGTGAGACAGGCGAATGATGCGGACGAGTAATCCTGGCGAATGATGCTGGCGAGTGACGCCGGCGAGTGGCGCCAGCCAACGCCACCGAGTGACGCCGGGGTAATGCGAGCGAGTAATGAGAATCGGTAATTTGGTTTCCGCAAGTTATACGGAGGGTGGTATCGAACCCGGAAGCAATGACGAACAGGAACATTCGGGTCCAGCCGGCGGCGGGGCGGGCCGTCGAGGACCAGGAAGTCGAGATCGTCGAGCGAAAGGGGCTGGGACACCCCGACTCTATCTGCGACGGCGTCGCGGAATCCGTCTCGCGCGCGCTGGCGCAGACGTACCTCGACCGGGTCGGGAAAGTCCTCCATTTCAACACCGACGAGACGCAACTGGTCGCTGGGACGGCCGCGCCCGCCTACGGCGGCGGCGAGGTGCAGAAACCGATCTACCTGCTCGTGGTCGGCCGCGCGACCAAGGAGTACGAGGGGACGAAGATCCCCGCCGAGACCATCGCGCTCGAGGCCGCTACCGACTATCTCGACGAGAACTTCCCGCACATGGATGTCGGGACCGACGTGATCGTCGACGTCCGACTGGGCGAGGGGAGCGGTGACCTGCAGCAAGTGTTCGGCGACGACAACGCGGTCCCGATGGCCAACGACACGAGCTACGGGGTCGGCCACGCGCCCCTGACCGAGACCGAGCGGATCGTCCGCGACGTCGAGGGGCGCCTGAACGGTCCCTATTCGAACGACAACCCGGCCGTCGGACAGGACGTGAAGGTGATGGGCAAGCGCGAGGGCGACCACGTCGAGGTGACCGTCGCGGTGGCGATAGTCGACCGGCACGTCGAGGGACTCGACGCGTATCGCGACACGGTCGAGGGCGTCCGCGAGTACGTCCACGGCGTCGCGCGCGAGCACACCGACCGGGAGGTGACCGTCCACGTCAACACCGCCGACGACTACGAGGAGGGCTCGGTCTACCTGACGACGACCGGCACGTCGGCCGAACACGGCGACGACGGCTCCGTGGGCCGGGGGAACCGGGCGAACGGCCTCATCACGCCCAACCGACCGATGAGCATGGAGGCCACCAGCGGGAAAAACCCCGTCAACCACATCGGGAAGATATACAACCTCCTGAGCACGGAGATCGCCGAGTCCGTCGTCGCGGACGTCGACGGCATCCGCCAGCTCCAGATCCGCCTGCTCTCACAGATCGGCCGTCCCATCGACGAACCGCACGTCGCCGACGCGACGGTCATCACTGAGGACGGCGTCTCCGTCGCCGACGTCGAGGCGGATGTCCAGGCCGCTATCGACCGCGAACTCGCCGACGTGACCGGGGTCACAAAGCGCGTCATCGACGGGGAACTCTCGACGTTCTGAACGGGTCTCCGAGGGCCGTTAGGAGCAGGCCGAAAGATTGCGGCGGGTGCGAAGCCTGTTTATACGAGTCGTCGACTACGACGAGCCATGCAACCGCCGGGTGCGGACGTGGTGGTCGTCCGCGTTGGGGAGATCGGCACGAAAAGCGACCAGGTCCGGGGGAAGATGGTCCGCCGACTCCGCAACAACGTCGCCGCGCTTCTCGAAGAGCGGGGGATCGACGCGACCATCGAGGTGCGCCGATATCGGCTGATCCTGCACGCGTCGGACACCGAAGCGGCCCGCGACGCCGCGACCGACGCCTTCGGGGTCGTCTCGGCCAGCCCTGCCCGCCGGGTCGACCCGACCATCGACGCGATCAGCGACGCGCTCGCGGCCTGTGCCCGCGAGTACTACGACGGCGGGACCTTCGCCGTCACCGCCCGCCGAGCTGGTGAGGCCGAGGACCATCCGTTCACCTCGCACGACATCCAGCGCGAGGCCGGCAGCGCCGTCTGGACGGCCGCCGAGGACCGCGGACTCGACCCCGAGGTCGACCTTGACGACCCCGACTTCGAACTGTTCGTCGAGTGCCGGCCCGACGTGGCCTACGTCTTCCTGGAGAAGCGCTCGGGCCCGGGCGGACTGCCGCTGGGCACGCAGGACCCGGTCGTCGCGCTGATCAGCGGCGGGCACGACTCGCCGGTCGCCGCGTGGGAACTGATGAAACGCGGCGCGCCGGTCGTCCCGCTGTACGTCGACCTGGGGGACTACGGCGGCGCCGACCACCAGGCCCGCGCCGCCGCGACGGTCGCTGACCTGGCCCGCTACGCCCCGAATCAGGACATGCGCCTGCGCGTGGCGCCCGCCGGGCCGGTGGTCGACGACATCGCGACTGCCGTCGAGAGCGGACGGATGCTCGTGCTCCGCCGGTTCATGTTCCGGGTGGCCGAGCGGGTTGCCCGCGAACACGAGGCGGTCGGCATCGTAACCGGCGAGGCGATCGGCCAGAAGTCGAGTCAGACGACCGCGAACCTGGCCGCGACGAGCACGGCGACCGACCTGCCGGTGCACCGCCCGCTCGTGACACGGGACAAGGACGCGATCACGGAGCAGGCCGACGCCATCGGCACGTTCGCGGAGTCGTCGATCCCGGCCGGCTGTCACCGACTCGCGCCGGAGTATCCGGAGACGCGCGGCGACCCCGCGAGCGTCGCCACGCTGGAGTTCGACGATATCGCCGAACGGGCGGCGATGGTCGCCGACCGCGTGCGGGTCGTCGACCACGCTCATGACCCGGCCGACGGACCCGGGGAAGGCGAAACCGCTTAGGGGCGCCCGCGTCTCCGTTCGTCCATGACGCGGGTCTGTCTCGTCGGCAACGATGACGTGAACCTCCGATACGAGTTGCTCTCGCGCGAGACGGCACGCGACGCCCTGCTGACCTATGACCTGCGAGAACCGTTCGAGAACGCCGTCGGCGTCGAGACGGTGAGTCTCGGCGCCGCCGTCGCGCTACTGAACGACCTGAACTGGTATCTCGTCCGTTTCGTCGACGAGGCGATGGTCCTCGAACCCAGTATCAGCGAGACGGAGTGGCTCTCCCGTGACCTCGCGGCGGCGGTCCGCGACGACGAGGTCACGGCCGCGGAGTCCGAGCGATTCCTCAAGGTTTACGGCCTCGAACCCGCCGCGGCGGATTCTTCTGCGGACTCCGACGAGGACGCCGACAGTGGTGTCGGTAGCGACTCCGCAGACAACGGACTCGGGGACGACGACCCCGCCCGCATCGTCGAACCGATGTACGTCACGCGCACCGGACCGGACGTGCCGGAGTACGACCTTCGGGAGGTCGAGGAGACGCTCGTCGAACGCGTGACGGAAGCCGAATTCGGTGCCTGAAGGGTACGGACGGCTGAATTAGGGTGGTCTCGCGCGAGTGCCGCCAGAGGTTTTATGCGACAGCCTCCCACACTTCTAGTGTGTCATCCGTCCGAACGGTCGTTGCGGTGACGGTGCTCGTCGTCGCGGCGAGCAGCGTTGCGACCGTCGGGGGAGCGGTCGGGACGGCGACGGCGGGTGACGATCCGGGCGGATTGACGGACGCGGATGCCAGCCCGGACGAATCGGCGAGCGCGGTCGCTTCCGCGGGCGGGGTGGAACGGGACGACGCCGAGCGCGCCCGCCGGGCAGCCAACGGCACGAACGAGACCGACGAGGAAACCGAACGCAACGGGAGTCACGCGGGCGTCGTCCAGACGGTGACCTACGCCCGGACGCCGGGCGAGCGCGGGTCGATCCGCGCGACCCACCGCTATCGGGTCGGGCCGAACGCGTCGTCGGTCGTGGTCTACGACTACGAGAACGCGGCCGTGCTGGAGTCGAACGGGTTCGTCAGGCGGTCGAACGGCCGCTGGACGTGGGACGGACGCGTCGACCGACCGTCACTAACGCTCCGGATTCACGTCAACGGGAGCGAGAGCGACGCCGACAGTGCCGGCGAGTTCGGGGGGCCGGAGTGGGTCGACACCGGGCGGTGGTCGCTGGCGCACCCGCCCGTCGAGTTCGCCTATCGGAGCGACGCCCGCGGAGGATGGGCGTACTCCTGGCGGGACCCCGCGCTCGTCGAGCGGCGGACCCGGTTCGACGGGGCCGGATACGACGGGAGCGCCGTGGTCTACCTCGGTGCCCACGAGACGTACGAGACGAGCGCCGCGGGCCAGCGCCTGCGGTTGGTCCGGCCACGCGGCGTTTCCGAACGCGGCACGGACCCGGACCGCGTACTCGACACGCTGGCGACGGCCGCGGAACAGCTGGACGTGGGGGCGCGTGACCGGTTAGTCAACGCCTTCGCCGCTCCCGAACCGCTGGGACGCGGCGGACTCACGGCGGCCGGCCGGAACGGCTCGCAGGACTTCTGGGTCGCCGCCAACCGGACGGTGACCGCACCGACGAACCTCTGGGTCCACGAGTACGTTCACACCCGGCAGAACCTCTCGCTCGGCCCCGGAATGGCGTGGTTTCGTGAGGCGAGCGCGACGTACTACGCCGGCGTGCTCTCCGTGCGACAGGGCGTCGACGGCCGCGAGGGGTTCGAGCGGTTCGCGGAGCGCCTCCGGGCGAACGCCACCGCCGACGCCGTCCTGGCGAGCCGGTCGACGTGGTCGACGCCAATGGCTCCCTACCGGAAGGGGATGCGCGTCCTCGCGGCGCTCGACGCCAGGATCCGCGACGCGACCGACCGGAATCGCACGCTCGTCGACGTCTTCCGCCGGTTGAACGAGCACCCCGGAACGGTCGGCTACGACGATTTCGCCGCCGTCGTGGCGAACGTCAGCGGGGCATCGCTGTCGGACTGGCTCGACGCACACGTTCGCGGGTCAGCCCGGGCGAACCCGCCCACGGCCCCGTGGCCCTACACCGATCCCTCGGGGTCGGCCGATGCCGACGGCGACGGACTCACCTCCGACGCGGAACGACGGCTCGGGACGCACCCGTTCGCGGCGGACACGGACGGGGACGGCCGCAACGACGGCCACGAAGTCGCGCTCGGGACGGACCCGCTGGACGCCGACACCGACCGCAACGGGACTTCGGATGGGTTCGAACTGGCGACCGGTCGACCCCTTCTCGGTCCGGTCGCGGGATCGACGACGGCAGATTGGACCCCGATTTCGGGCCTTCTCGGCTGGTATGCCGGCGGTATCGCCGTCGTCGGTCCCGCGGCGAACGGATCTGCGTCTCGGCCCTGATGCAGTCCCGGATCCTCGGCGTCCCCGTCAAAGACGCAGTCGTCAATCTCGACCGACAACGGCGGTTTCAAGGCGCCACGGGCGGACCGATGAGTATGACCACAGTCGCGGTACTCGTCGACCCGTCGGCGGACCGGACGCCGCTCGCGGAACTCGTCGAGGCTGGCGTGCTCACCGAATCGGAAGCGCGCGACCTCTACGGCGCGATGGCGCGGGACGTCTGCGGCGCCGTCGAGGACAGCGGTGGGGAGTTGCTCGTCAACTACGCGCCGGCCGAGGACGGGAGCGACGCCGCAGACGAGGGCGACGCTGCGGCCGAGGGCGGCAACGACCCCGCGGGCGACGCGGACCACGACGCGGCGGAACGGGCGGCCCGCGAACTCGTCGCGGACGGCCTCTCGGACCCGTCGAAAACCCGTTTCGAGGTCCAGGTCGGCTCGACTCACGCGGCACGAGTCGGAAACACGGTGACACACCTGCTCGAACGCGAGGGGGTCCAGAGCGCGGCGGTCGTCGAACCGGCGGCGGCGATGATGGAGCGTCGCCACGTCGACAGCGCGGCGATGAAACTCCGCGGGTCGGAGGCCGTTCTCGGTCCGTCGCCCGGCGGGCGCGTCTGGTACGCGGCGTTCACCGAACCCATCGATTTCACGGACGCCTTCGAGCGGCCCGCGATAGGGACGCTGACCGATCGTGCGAGCGACGAGGGGTACGACGTGGACTACATCGAACGCCTGCCTCTGATCGAGAGCGAAGTCGACCTGGCGAGTTTCGTCGCGGAGACCCGGGCGCGGCGACGGGCCGAGCGATGGGTCCCGCCGCACACGGCGGCGGCCATCGAGGGCCTGGGGCTGGGACTGGAATCGGACGGTCGCGACCTGCGCGTCGTCCGGGACTGAGACGGTCGGTCGTACTGATATGCCAGCATTTCGCCAGCTGGTCCGGCGAAATCCGGGCATGACGTACAACCGGCCGTATGAGCGACCGACAGGTCTTAGGGTCGCCGCGGGGTACCGTCGGGTGCGGTGGGGTGGCGGAGCGGCCTAACGCGCCTGCCTTGAGAGCAGGTGTCCGAGAGGACTCATGGGTTCAAATCCCATCCCCACCGTATTTTGCCGCGAACAACACGTGAGCGACAAATACGTTCATATGGATTTGAACCCTGGAAGTCGCAGTCCGCGAGGGAGCGTGCGACCGAGCGGAATCGTCTTCCATCGGTTCAAATCCCATCCCCACCGTGAGACCGCGGCGCATTTCGCGCCGCGGGCGAACGCTCATATCGGATTTGAATCAGATCAGTCACAGCCCGCGCAGCGAAGCGAGCAGGAACGTCTCGACGTGGTTCAAATCCCATCCCAACCGCTTGTGAGGACGAACGTGACCGAACAGCGTTGTGTGAGCACTGATAGTGATTATTGTCGACTAGTTCCGGATCGCACCGTCCCCGGGGTCGGCGCGTCCCGGTACATCGCGACAAACTGTGAGACTGGGTAGCCGAAGGCCCTCTCCTTTTGTCGTAAAAACAATATTTTAGATCTAGTGAACTGCATGACTGCGACGCTCCTCGTGATAAATCGGAACGGACTCTTTCGTGCACAGAGTGCCTTCATTTAAAAGGAACTCTACGTCGTCTGTTGAATCTAGAACATTTGGAAAACGAATGGGCGCTGCAGGCCTCGGTCACGCGGCGTGACAACCCTTCCTTTTGGCGATTTCGGGCGTTGTAGCCGTTGGTTCGGAACGGGCAGTAACCGGGACTCGTGGGGTTCGCTTGATCGGAGAAGACCAACCATGAGTCTCGAACCAATCGACGCAGAAACCGCGCTTGAACTGTACCTCGCAGACAGGGGGAACGAATTATCGGAGGCCTCTCTGAAGGGCCACAAGTACCGACTCGGTCACTTCGTCCGCTGGTGTGATGAGGTAGAAGAGATAGAGAACCTCAACACCCTTAGCGGCCGCCAGCTGCACAAGTACCGGCTCTGGCGGCGCGAGGATGGCGACCTGAACAAAGTCAGTGAGAAGACCCAGATGGATACCCTTCGCGTGTTCATCCGGTGGCTAGAGTCTATCGACGGCGTAGAACAGGACTTGAGTCAGAAGGTGCTGTCTCCGGCGATCACTCCCGATGAGAACTCCCGTGACGTGATGCTGGAAAGCGACCGCGCTTCGAAAATACTCGCACACCTAGAGAAGTACGAGTACGCCGGTATCGAACACGTCGCAATCGCACTGATGTGGCACACGATGATGCGTGTCGGGGGCGTGCACGCCCTCGACGTTGACGACTACGACTCGGACGAGCAGTCGGTAAAGGTTCGTCATCGACCAGAAACCGGTACGCCAATCAAGAATCAGGGGGAGGGTGAACGGAGGGTCGCACTTTCGGACCAGGTCTGTAACCTTCTCGATGACTGGCTGGAAACCCAGCGACCGTCAGTCACCGACGAGTACGGCCGGGAGCCCTTGCTGGCATCCCGGCAGGGACGAACGAACAAGACCACACTTCGCGCCTACGTCTACCGCTGGACGCGCCCATGCGCTTACAGCTCTGAGTGTCCTCACGACCGCAGTCTCGGAGAGTGTGAAGCGATTGATCACGATGCGGCACATGCGTGTCCATCGAGCGTTAGCCCACACGCGATTCGTCGCGGGAGCATCACTCACAGTCTGAATAGCGACATGCCGGACAAGGTGGTCAGCGACCGAGCGAACGTCAGTCAGAGAGTAATCGAACAGCATTACGACCGGCGCACAGAGCGAGAAAAAATGGAGCAACGCAGAGAATACTTAGATAATCTCTAGCGACCAGGATTACTATTCCTCTCCCGTTTTATATTGAAAAATCGATTATCGTTATACATTTGTTGCTCCTACAACCTCGGTTAATCAGTCAACATGCAGGTCCCAGCGTGGTTATCAATAGTTGCTGGGGCCGCAACTATTCTCGGGACAGTCATTGCGGTTCATAAGTTTGTCATTCGACGTCCGCGGCTTCAACTCGCCCCTGAATCAAATGATGGGGTTAGGATTGAGGAACAAGTAGCTGGGAACCTTTCGTTTAATTTAGCCAATAACGGATACAGCCACGCTGAGGACGTATATATAGAGATTTCGTTACCTTCGTGGAATTTTACTGAGGGGGATCCGAGCAACAGCGGAATCTCATTTTCTGACTCAATGATTGATGTTGATCACGAGAAAGATGGTTATCTCGGTGCATCAGGGGAGCGCCACAGAATCTGGGTAACAAATATGCTCCACTCCAAATCCAGCTTTGACTTTATAACAGCCTCTGTTCGGCTTGAAGAGTTTCGAGAGTACACCGTGAGCTACCGTATTGGATGTCGATCATACAGCCCTAGGAAGGGAAAAATCACGATCCAGTCAAAGTACGATGGATTCGAAATTAAACACCATCCGCCGAGATTCTATCGTACTTGGATTAGTCAATTTAGAACCAGTATACAAGAGGGGGTGTCCTGGATACTACCTGATGCACTGTCCATCGTTTATGCACAGATTGAAGAATCAGATGTTATCACCGTGAGAAAGTCCTTCTTTGAATCACAAGCTTTCCCAATTGTGGTTGTTGACACACTATATCGAAATCGAGAACCCCTTTCAGTCAATCTCAAAGGTACGATATCGACCGATTCTGGTGATGTTCTGGGGACGCTCGAATTAACTGCAAACTCGGTTAAGCCGGGGGACCGATGGGTAGCAACGCCTACCGATCTTCACAGCTACGCCTTAAGATCTTTACCTGCTACCTCAGATTATCAGGCATTTTCCAAAATGCCGCTACGTCTAGATCCCACCGTTCCACCATATCTACATAATCCTGAACACCAGATTTCCATCAGCTGGGAGACAGAAATCGATCATCCTGAGAACGGAGACATGCGTGGAATCGAGATTAATCAAAGTGGCCTTACAGTCCGGGAATTCAGGGGTTCTACACATGCAAAACTATCTGTGGAGATTCAGAATGAGAACCATAGTTCAAAGTCATTCTTTGGTCGTGTCGCAAAGTCCTCTAGAGTTCAGTAGCAACTGGCTCCCGTGAGGAACGGGACGCCTCTGGTGTCCACCCAAGAGGTGTCCCATGCACGCCACAATCGACGTGCGGTTCACGATTAGCA
>Ga0207719_100486_pt1 | contig 22248 bp, 19 predicted proteins | sample A23P1SouthBayCA_2_FD_187279 | JGI IMG/M metagenome (GOLD analysis project Ga0207719, IMG submission 187279) | Aerobic enrichment media microbial communities from Eden Landing Ponds, California, USA - A23 P3 (3) (SPAdes) | ecosystem: Environmental > Aquatic > Marine > Unclassified | place... | reverse complement strand
CCCCTCCTCGACGCCCGCCAGCCAGTCCGCCATGACCCGGACCGTCTTCAGCGTCCCGAGCCAGTCCTCGAACTCGCCCTCGACGCCCTCGATCGATCCCCGGAGTTCGTCCTCGTGGCGCTCCGCGAAGCTGTAGGCCCTCGCGCGGTCCTCCCCCCGGAGGTAGAACGTCCCCACCTCGGGCGTCCCACAGACGAGCTCCAGAACCGTGTACTCGGTGACGGCGTCCGGGTCGAGCGACTCGAACGCCCCGAGCAGGTCGGCGGCCGTCTCGGGGTCGACGTACAGCCGCGAGACCAGGGCGCCGAGGTCCGTCGCGGCGAGGTCATCCTCGCGTTCGATCATGCCTTCCGAGGCGAGGTAATCGAGCACGAGGTCGGCGATGTCGATCAGGACGGCGCTCTCCTCCCGGGCGGCGTAGAAGGTGCCATCGAGGACGTCGAGCAGTTCCGCCCGCGTCGTCGCGAACCCGTTGGCGACCGTCGCGAGGACGTGCGTCCGGAGGGCGTCCTGGCTCGCGAGCGTCGAGGTGACGGGCTCGGACTCGCCCTCGACGTAGCGCTCACGGAGCGCGGCCGCCTCCCCCTCGCTCTCGGCGACGACGACCGCCTCGCCGTAGGGATCGAGTCCGGGGCGGCCCGCCCGCCCGAACATCTGGTGGACCTCCAGGACGGGGAGGGGCTGGCGGCCGTCGTCGGTGTACCGCCAGTGGTCGCGCACCACGACCCGGCGGGCGGGGACGTTCACCCCCGCCGCGAGCGTCGGCGTCGCGCAGATGACGTCGATCTCCCGGTCGCGGAAGGCCGCCTCGACGAGCGAGCGGTGCTCGGCCCGGAGGCCGGCGTGGTGGAAGGCGACGCCGCTTTGCACACAGTCGGCGAGCGCCTCCCCGGTCTCCGTCCGGGCGGCGTCGCTCACCTCGCGGGCGACGCCGGCGGCCGTCCCGAGCCACTCGGCGGCGAACGCCCGGGCCAACTCCTCGGCGGCCCGCCGGGAGTGGACGAAGGCGAGACACTGCCCGCCATCGCCGAGCACGTCGTGGATAAGCGACCGGGCCGGGTCGCCCGCGTCCGGGACCTCGCGCTCCCCGACGTCATCGCCCGCCTCACTGTCGTCGCCCGCGAACGCGATCCGGCCGTCGTGGTAGACGCCGGCGCGCAGGTCGATCGGGCGCCAGTCGGTCTCGACGAGTTCGGCGTCGAGCCAGTCCGCGATCGCACCGGGGTTCGCGACCGTCGCCGACAGCGCGACGATCTGGGGGTCCCCGAGGGACTCCCGGAGTTTCGCGAGCGTCATCTCCAGGGTGGGTCCCCGCGAATCGTCGTCGAGCAGGTGGACCTCGTCGACGACGACACAGCCGAGGTCCGACAGCCAGGGCGCCTCGTTGCGCACCAGCGAGTCCACCTTCTCGGAGGTGGCCACGACGATGTCGTGCCCGGCGAGGTCCGCGGCGGCGGAGTCGTAATCGCCCGTCGCGACGCCGACGCTCACGCCCGGCAGCGCGTCGAAGGCGTCGGCCTTCTCCGTCGCCAGCGCGCGCAGGGGGACGACGTACAGCGCCGTCCCCGGCGCCGACAGCATCCCGAGCTGGGCGATCAGGGTCTTGCCGCTGGCGGTGGGGACGGCGGCGAGGACGTTCTCGCCCGCCGTGACGCCGGCCTCGACGGCCGCCTCCTGTGGCGGATACAGCTCCTCGATGCCCGCCTCGCGGAAGTGCTCGACGAAGCGGGCGTCCAGCCCGGCGTCCTCGATCCGCATTCGCCCGTCCTAGTCCCCCGACGACATATATACTGTCGGCGGAGAAGCCGGGAGGGGCGGGGGAAGAGGGACCAGTCCGGAGATTAAAGTATTACGAGTAAGTGTATTACAAGTGTGAGTAAGAACGAGGTGTCGAGCACGAACGAGACAGGCGAGGTGGTGAGCGTCTCGGCGAAGGGCCAGGCGACGATCCCGAAACGGCTCCGGGAGCGCCACGGGATCGACACCCCGGGAAAAGTCAGGATGCGCGAGAACGAGGACGGCGAGATCGTCGTCGAGCCGGTGCCGAGCATCCGGGAGATGCGAGGCGCTGCCTCCGAGGACTGGGAGGGGACAGCACTCCTAGAAGAGAGTCGCGATCGGGACGAGCGACGTGACGAGCGCTTGAGCGATCGAGACGACCCCGAAGCGAACGAATGATCGTTTTCGACGCCGAACCCCTGATCGCGTACTACAACGACGAACGCGGCAGTGATCGAGTCGAATCACGGATCCGAACGGTCGAGCGAGGCGAGCGCAAGGGTCTCGTGAACACCGTTACGTGTACCGAGGTGCACTACGTGGTGAGCCGTGACGATCCCGATCGGGCCGAGGAGTACCTCTCCCGGATCCGGAACTGGTTTCGTGTCGTCGATGCGGAGGCGGTCTGGAGAGGAGCGTCGTCGTTCAAGCGCCGGTACAGGTGTGCCCTCGGTGATGCGTTTACGCTCGCGACGGCCCGTGACCGTGGTGGCACGGCGCTCGTCGGCGCGGACGACGACTTCGACGCGGTGAGCGAGGTCGAGATTGAGCGGTTCAGAACCGAATCGGCGTAGCACGGCGTTCCCCGGAGAATCCACATCGATCAACGGGCGATCCTGGCGACCCACGAGACGGAGAGTCGTCACGCTTAACGCGCCCGACCCGCGAGTCGTACCCGACATGGGGCTGGAGGAGGAGATCGAGGAGATCCGCGAGGAGATCCGGGAGACGCCCTACAACAAGTCCACCGAGGCCCACATCGGCCGGCTGAAGGCCAAGCTCGCCGAGAAGAAGGAGAAACTGGAGCAGCAATCGGGGAGCGGCGGCGGCCACGGCTACGCCGTCAAGCAGACGGGCGACGCGACGGTCGCCATGGTGGGCTACCCCAGCGTCGGCAAGTCCACCCTGCTGAACGCCCTCACGAACGCCGAAAGCGAGGTCGGCGCCTACGAGTTCACCACCCTCGACGTCAACCCCGGCATGCTGCAGTACCGCGGCGCGAACATCCAGCTTCTGGACGTCCCCGGGCTGATCGAGGGCGCCGCCGGCGGGCGCGGCGGGGGCCGGGAAGTGCTCTCCGTCGTCCGGTCCTCCGATCTCGTCCTCTTTGTCCTCTCCCCGTTCGAGATCGAGGCCTACGACCGTCTCAGCGCCGAACTGTACGACAACAAGGTCCGCCTCGACCGCGACCCCCCGAGCGTGTCGATCTCCCGGAAGGGGAAAGGCGGCATCCGGGTCAACGCCAGCGACGACTTCGACCTCTCGGCGGACGTGGTGACGGGGGTCCTCCGGGAGCACGGCGTCGTCAACGCCGACGTGACGATCCGGGGCGATCTCGACCTCGACGAACTCGTCGACGGCGTGATGGACAACCGGGTGTACCTCCCCTCGATCGTCGCCCTCAACAAGGCCGACCTGATCGAGGGCGACTACGCCGAGACGGTGTACGCGGACCTCGAGGAGCACGGCCTCGATCCCGACGCGGTGACGTTCGTCTCCGCCGAGAAGGAGCGGGGGCTGGACGCCCTGACGGAGCGGATCTGGGACGCCCTGGGGCTGATCCGGGTGTACATGGACAAGCCGGGACGCGGCGTCGACTACGAGGAGCCCCTGATCCTCCGGGCGGGCGCGACCGTCGGCGACGCCTGCGAGGAACTCGGCGGGGAGTTCCGGGACGGGTTCCGGTTCGCCCGCGTGACCGGTCCCAGTGCGAAACACGACGAACAGCAGGTCGGGACGGACCACGAACTCGAAGACGAGGACGTCCTGCGCATCCTGACGACCCGATGAGGGCGCCGGTACCGGAGGTGAAACGCACCGCCGCCCGGCGGTAAACAGTGAGAGTGCTGTTCGGAGAGTGACTGCTCCGGAACGTGGACGCCACCGTCGGGCGGCGAGCGCCGTCTACCGAAGGCCCTATTTGACGGCCGGGGGGAGACGGGGTATGCAGGTCGCGCTCGGGGGTACCTTCGACCCGGTCCACGACGGCCACCGGGATCTTTTCGCCCGCGCGTTCGAACTCGGCGACGTCACGGTCGGCCTCACCAGCGACGACCTCGCCAGGCGGACGCGGGGCGACGAGCGCCACGTCCGGTCCTTCGAGGAACGGAAGCGGGACCTCCGGGCGGACCTGGAGACGTTCGCGGACCGGCACGTCCGGATGTTCGAGATCAGGCGGCTGGACTCGCCGACGGGGATCGCCGTCGAGGAACCCTTCGACGTCCTTGTCGTCTCCCCGGAGACGAGAGCCGGTGGCGAACGGATAAACGAGTTACGCGGGGAGCGGGGGCTCGATACCCTCCGGATCGAGGTCGTCCCACACCGCCGCGCCGAGGACGGCGAGATCATCTCAAGCACCCGCATCGTCCGCGGCGAGATCGACGAACACGGCCGGCGCACCCCCGACGCGACGGGACGCGTGGTCGACGGCGTGGACCAGTAGACGCAACGTCAGTATCACCACGCCGGCGGGTCGAAACCCGCCTCCCGGAGGCGCTCTTTCCACCGGCTCCCGACGGCGAGCCGGGAGACCCCGACGGCGTCGGCCACCTCGGTCTGGGAGCGCTCCTCGCCCGCGAGCAACCCCCCGGCGTAGAGGCTGGCCGCGATGGCGGCGGGCTTCGAGCGGTCCGCCTCCGGGACGTTCGACAGGAACAGTTCGACCGCGCGCGATCTCGCCTCCTCGCTCAGGTCGAGCTCGTCCGCGGCGTCCCCGAGGTCCTCCAGCCAGTCGGCCTGCTCGATCCGGTCACTCGCGCGGTGCACGTCTCCCACGTCGGGACGCGACCTCTTAAGAACCGCGCCGACCGGCCTCGTTTCCGGCTGGCGTGGGTATATGGCCGTGTGGGCCATACCGGGCGACATGAGCGAGACGACGCGGCGCGAACCGGCCGCCGCGGGCGATCCGGTGGTCGAGGTCGCCGGCGCGAGAAAGACCTACGACCTCGGCGGGACGGTGACGGCACTCGACGGCGTCTCACTCTCCCTGCCCGGGGGCTCTTACACCGCGGTCATGGGCCCGAGCGGGTCCGGGAAGAGCACCTTGCTGAACCTGATCGGCGGCCTCGACACGCCCGACGCGGGATCGGTCCGGGTCGCCGGGGAGGACCTGGGTGCCGTCTCGGAGGACCGCCGGGCCGCGATCCGCGGGACGGAGGTCGGGTTCGTGTTCCAGACGTTCAACCTGATGCCCCGCCTGACGGCCGTCGAGAACGTCGCTCTCCCGCTGGTGTTCGACGGTTGGAAGAAGTCCCGGCGGCTGGAGCGTGCCCGCGACATCCTCGCCGACGTGGGGCTGGGCGACCGCCTCGATCACCGCCCCACCGAGCTGTCGGGCGGCCAGCGCCAGCGCGTCGCCATCGCCCGGGCGCTCGCGCCCGATCCCGCGCTCGTCCTCGCTGACGAGCCGACCGGCAACGTCGACACCGACACCGGGGCGGGCATCATGGGCCTGCTCGCCGACATCCACGCCGACGGGAACACGGTGTTGCTCGTGACCCACTCCCGCCGGATCGCCGAGCACGCCGAGCGGATCGTCCACATCCGGGACGGGGCCATCGAACGGATCGAGGACCTGTCCGGGGGGGTCTGACCCGATGGACGCCGCGGAGACCCTCCGCATCGCCTCCCGTTCGATACGCGCTCACCGGCTCCGCTCGGCGCTGACGGTCCTCGGCATGGTAATCGGGATCGCGTCGGTGATCGTGTTCGCGACGTTCGGCGCGAGCGTCCAGGCGGAGGTGGTCGGCGGCATCGGCGACACGAACGCCAACAACGTGTTCGTCGTGCCGGCGGAGACCGACCAGGGCGGCCCCGGCGACTTCGGTGCGACCGGAGCGTTGCTGTTCACGCAGGTCGACGTCGACGACCTCCGGGACATCGAGGGTGTCCGGGCAGTGATCCCGCAGGGCCTCGTTCCGCTGTCGTCGGTGACCTACGATAACCGGACGATCGGCCAGAACCAGGCGATCGCGACCGTCCCGGAGACGTTCACCGGGAACTACGTCGTGGCCGGCAGGGGCTTTCGCAGCAACGGGTCGGAACTCGTCATCAACCGGGCGGCCGCGGACCAGCTAGCAGGGAACGATACCGTCGGATCGACCGTACAGCTCACCATCTCGGGAGAACGGCGGAACGTCACGGTCGTCGGGATCGTCTCCGGCACGCGCGGCGGGTTCTCGGCGGGCTTTGGCGACGACACGCCGCAGTTTTACCTCCCCGTCGACCCCTTCTATACGACCAGGGCCCGGAGCCCGTCGATCGGAGCCGACGTGAAGGTGTACCCGCAGGTGACCGTCGTCGCGGACCCCAGCAGGGTCAGCGACGTGAAGCGATCGGTCGAGACGTACATGACCGAGGAGTCCGACGCCGCACAGCGTCTCCCGGAGGGCGTCGAGATCCGGGTCCAGACCAGCGGCGACATCGTGGGCGAGATCGAGGAGTTGATCGGGCAGATCACCCGGTTCGTGACGGGGATCGCCGTCATCTCCCTCGTGGTAGGGGCGATCGGCATCGCCAACATCACGCTCGTCTCGGTCGCCGAGCGAACGAAGGAGATCGGGATCATGAAGGCCGTCGGCGCGCGCAACCGGGACGTCCTCCAGATGTTTCTCACCGAGGCCGTCCTGCTGGGTGCGCTCGGCGCCGTCGTCGGCGTCCCACTGGGGCTCGCAGTGGGGTGGGCCGCGACCGCATACGCCGAGGTCGGGTTCGCGCTCGCGACCGACTGGCTGCTGTTTTCGGTCGCCATGGGGCTCTTCGTGGGCGCCGTCGCCGGGATCTACCCCGCCTGGCGCGCCTCGAAGGTCGACCCGATCGACGCGCTCAGATACGAGTGATCGACGCCACGCTCCGCAGTACGGACGTCACTCCTCCAGGCTGGGATGGGTGGGCTGTTCGTCGGGGTGGGGCTCCGCGAAGCGCTCCCGCATCGTCTCGATCGACCGCGCTTCGCGCTCGGCGCGTTCGTCCTCGTCGATCTCCTCGCACCCGGGGGGGAGGCCCCGACCGCGGCCGGTGAAGTACCCCTCGGGGGCGACCCAGTCGTGGTAGAAGGGCCGGTCGTCGTCCTCCAGCAGGGTCACGGCCACCTCCGCGCCGTGGCCGGCACAGACGACCGCCTGGTGGGGCTTCTCGGCGAGACGACCGGCCACGTACAGGCCGGGAACGCCGGTCCGTCCGCGCTCGTCGACGTCGACGAACGCCTTCCCGCGGTCGATGATCCCCACGCCGTCGATGTCGTCGAGGTAGCCGACCTCGTTTTTCGTCGCCGCGACGACGGACGCCGTCCGGTAGCGCTCGCTCCCGGCGGTCTCGACGACGAACCCCTCGTCCACGTGTTCGACTCGCCCGACCGTCGCGTCGCGGCGCTCGACGCCAGCGTTCTCCGCCTGCTCGGCGAGCAGGTCGAGCAGGCGACGGGCGTTGACGCCGGCCGGAAAGCCGGGGAAGTTCTCCAGGTGGGCGTTGCGTCGGAGGATCGAGTCGCCCGAGTCGAACACGAGCGTCTCCATCCCGTGCCGGGCAGTGAAGACGGCGGCGGAGAGACCGGCGACGCCGCCGCCGACGATCACGGCGTCGCGGTCGAACGCGTCGCTTACCGGAGCTTCGTGATCGGTACCGGTCGCCGTCTCCACCCCGCGCTCGTTCGTCTCCTCGACCATGTATTTAGGCTAACCTAAAAAAGTAAAACGCCTTCGATTCTCGCCGGGGTAGAATCGCCCCCACCCGGAAATGCCCCCGGATCGACCGGCGGTCGGCGATCTCACGTGCGCGGGCCATCCGGAGACGCCGGGACGAGCCGGAGGACGGCCGGAGTGGCGACCGCCACCATCGCGACCGCGACGGCACCCACTGTGGGAGCCAACCCGACCGCAATGACCCCGAGGCCGTACCCGATCCGATGCCGATCCCGGCGGCACCCATGTTGCGCCCGTGGCCGCCCGGGAGGTCCATCAGCATCGTTATCGAGAGGGGGAGCACGCCGATCGTCGACGCCCCCTGGAGGGCGCGCTCCCGGGCAGCCGGGGACGTGACCGTCGCCGCGGTCATACCGGTCGTTTGGCCCGTCGGGCAAGCGCGTGTCGGTCTCGGGCGCTCACGGGGAGTACGGCGCTTCGAAACGGGAGTCGCGCGTCGCCCCGGGTCGATCGGGAAACCCGATACGCCTCATACGGTCGGTTGTAGTCTCTTACCGGTGGTCGCCGCCAACGGGTGGCGACCACCGGTAAACAGTCACAACCGGCCTTATCACTCATTCAGCGGGCTCTCGGGCGCAATGTTCGGGCCGCCCGGACTGTCGACGTCGACGCTCGCTTCGACGTGGAACACGTCGGCGAGTAACTCCTCCGTCAGGACGTCCCTGGGCGGCCCCCAGTCGTAGGGTTCGCCGTCCTTCAGCGCGATGAGATTGTCCGCGAACCGCGCCGCCTGGCCGACGTCGTGGAGGACGATCGCGACCGTGACCGAGGCCTCGCGGTTCAGGGTGCGGACGACTTCCATCACGCGAAGCTGGTGGTGCAGATCGAGGAACGTCGTGGGCTCATCGAGCAGGAGGACGTCGGTGTCCTGGGCCAGGATCATCGCGATCCAGGCGAGCTGTTTCTGTCCGCCGCTGAGGTTGCCCAGCTCCGCGTTCCGGAGGTGCTCGACCCCGGCCAGGTCGATCGCCCGATCGACCGCCTCGCGATCCGCCTCCGTCACCGACTCGAAAAAGCCCCGGTGGGGGTACCGGCCGTGGTAGGCGAGGTCCTCGACGGTGATGCTGTCGGGCGCGTTGTGCTGCTGGGAGAGCAATCCGAGCTTGCGAGCGAGGGCCTTCGTCTCGAAGGACTGGACGTCGGCGCCGTCGAGCAGTACCCGCCCGCGCTCGGGCGCAAGCTGGTCGGCCATCGACTTCAGGAGGGTGCTCTTCCCGCTGCCGTTCGGGCCGACGAGCGCGGTGATCTCGCCGGCGGGAATCGCGACCGTCTCGCACTCGACGACGGGATCTTCGGTGGTCGGGTACCCGATGGCGAGGTCCTCGCCGAGGAGCTCCGGCGCGTTCTCGGCTCCGTCCGTCCCGTCCGCAGCCGTCGACTCGGCCGAATCGGACTCGCCCGAGGTGCCGGCGCCACCGTCGGCTGCCCGGGTGCCGCCGGGGGCCTCCCCGGATGGCGAGCCCGTCGATGGCTCGCGGTCCTCGCCCATCATATTTCACCCAGTTGCTGCTGGCGACGCATCAGGTACAGGAAGTACGGCCCGCCGATCAGTCCCGTGACGATGCCTACCGGCACCTGACCGACTGATCCCGTCAGGACTTGCAGGCCGAGCCGCGCCCCGACATCGGCGACCACGACGAGCGCCGGCCCGACGAACACACAGCCGATCATCAGTCGCCTGTAATCGCTCCCGACGGCGTTGCGGACCATGTGGGGGACGATCAATCCGACGAACCCCACGATGCCGGCGGCCGCGATGCTCGCCGCGGCGGCGAGCACGGCGACACCCGAGAGCGCAAAGCGGACCTTCTCGACCGACATGCCCAGCGAACTGGCCGTCCGCTCGCCGAGCAGGAGGACGTTCAGTTGGCGCGAACTGACGAGCGCGAGGAGGACCGCGACGATCGTCCAGGGGAGGATCATCCGGACCTGCTCCCAGTCGGCGCCCACCAGCGAACCAGTCGTCCACTGGATGGCGGACTGGACGACGGCGATGTCCTGGGCGAAGAAGAACAGGCCGGTCTGCAGCGAGTTGAACACGGTGCCGACGATGACGCCGGCGAGGACGAGCCGGACCGGCGAGGTCCCGTTCTGCCAGGCGATGGCGTACACGAGGAGGAAGGCGATCCCCCCGCCGACAGAAGCGATCAGCGGGAGGAACGCCGTCAGTCCGGAGAACACGACCAGCGTCAGCAGGATCGTGAGGCCCGCCCCGGAGGAGACGCCGAGGATGAACGGACTCGCCAGTTCGTTTCGCGTGATCGCCTGGAAGATCGCGCCCGAGACGGCGAGGTTCATCCCGACGAGGATCGCCACGAGGACCCGGGGGATCCGGATGTCCCAGACGATGAGCGTCGTCGTGGCGAGTTCCGGGAGTTCGCCCCTGAAGCCGGTGAGAGAGCGCATGAGTCCCTCGCCGAGGAGGAACTTGAGTACCCAGCGCGGATCCGTAACGACGGTCGGATCGAGGATCGCATCGACCGCCTGTCCGATGGTGGTGTCGTAGGACCCGAAGCTCACCTGTAGGACTCCGGCGACGACCACGATCACCGTGCTCGACAGACAGAGCGTGAGGAGCGGGTTGCCGAACAGGGATCGTAATCGGGAGCGTGCACTTCCGGCGAGACGCGTCGCGGATCCGTCACTCATCGCTGTTCGCCCCCTCGGATGCTTCCCGATAGGCCCGGATTCGATCGTCGTCGAGCGCCGCGAGGACCCGGTCCTGTCCGATCGTCTCGAGGAGGCGTTCGAGTCCCTGGTCGCTTCGCGCCTCGATTCGGGAGTCGGTGAGGTTCGTGTCGAACGCCTCGTCGATGTATCGCTCGCGGAGTTCCTCGAAGCGCTCCCCTTCGAGGTCGTGATCGCCGGCCTCGTTCTCGAACCACTCACGCCAGCGGTCGCGGTCGCCCCACTCGCCGGCGAACTCGGAATCGGGGCGGAGCCAGTCGTAGTGGGCGGCGAGGACGCCCGCCGGGTATCCGTGGGCCTCGCGGTGGTCCTCGATGAGGCTCCGGGCGACGTGGGCACCCTGGCCCGCGGAGACAATAGCCTGGGCGTTGCGCCCGTCGTTGGGCGCGGCGACGTACAGGCCATCGACCGGGGTTCGGCCGTCCCGACCGGCATAGGCGGGATCGAAGCGCTCCTCCATCTCGCCGTGGTGGTCGTGTTCCTCGAACATCCCGTCCTCGTCGTCGAGCGGTCGGAGGTAGGAACCGTCGTACCACGCGGCCGCGACGACGGCCCGGGTCCGGACCTCGCGGCCATCCTGCGTGTCGACGACGAAACCCTCGTCATCAGCCGTCCGCTCGACGGCCTCGACCGTGTCTTCGACGTGCGTGGCCCCGGCCTCCTCGAGGTGGGCGTGCAGCAGGTCGGTGAACGTCCCGATGTCGATACCGGCGGGAAAGCCGGGGTAGTTCGCCAGGAACGCACAGCGGGCAAGCGCCGCCTTTCCGCGGTCGAACACGACGGTATCGAGCCCGTAGCGTGCCGTGAACACCCCGGCTGCGCTCCCGGCCGGGCCGCCGCCGACGACCACGACGTCCGGGTCGCCGTCGGTCCCGCTTTCGGGTGAGGTCATCCTCAGAGGTTCCCGTCGACGATGTCCGCGACGCGACCGCGGTCGAACAGGTCGCCGTCGAAGTCGTACAGCTGGCCGGCCGTGCGCTCGGTCAGGACCATGTAGGTGATCGGGCCCTGGTAGAGCCCGCCGCCGCGGTACACGTCGCCGTTCTTCACGGCCGTGAGCCGGCTCGCAGTGTCGTGGTTCTCGAGGAACGAGACGACGGAGTCTTGGAACTCGGACTCGCTTTTGGCCTCGTAGCCCCGGAGCATCAGCACGGGCGGGTCGATATCGAGGAGCGTCTCGAGATCGATGGCCGCGCGACTCGCGTGGAAGTCCTTGATGTCGCTGTCCGCGAGCGCGTCCCGGACGTTGAGGGCGTTGAAGTGCTTGAAGCTGAAGCCCTCGTCGATGACGTAGGGATAGAACGACTCCGGCTCGTTCGGGTTCTTGCCGGCGCCCCACAGCACCGCGACCTCGGGACGGTCGCCACCCGTGGGCGCGACCGGCGCGACGTTCGACTTGAACTCCTCGTGGACCGCCTCGAAGGCCTCGAAGCGGTCGGTCCGCCTGAACACCTTCGCGAGCTTCTCGAAGGCCTCGTACAGGCCGTAGTAGCGGTAGTCGTCGTGCCAGGGGTAGTGCTGGGCGTAGCTGCAGTTGCCAAAGAGGGGTGCGACTCGCTCCTCGATGTCCGCGACATCGGACTCCTCCCACCCCTTGAACCGGTTCATCAGGAAGTTGGGGTCCATCACGTGGACGTCGGCCCCGAGGTCGTAGAACAGCTCCTTGCTGACGCCGTCCTGCCAGAGCGAGGTCATCCCGCTCTTGTCGACCGACACGCCGTCGACATCGTCGTAGTACTGGGTGTGATACCGGCTCGTGAGCCACACCGCCTCCGGGGGTTCGAGCCCGAGCGCGATCCCCATGTCGGCCCAGCTCCCGTTGTTCGCGACCCACGTCTCAGGAACGCCGTCGAAGGTCACCTCGCCGACGGGCTCCATCGACACCGAGTAGGTCGCGGGCGTCCCGGACGCCGTCGACGTCCCTCCGCCCGTGTGCGTCGGCGATCCCGATCCGCCGTCGCCCGTACAGCCCGCCAGGGCGCCGCCAAACGCGAGGCCGGCCCCGCTTTGCAGTACTCGTCGCCGTGTCATCCCGAACGATGATTCCTCGACCATGTGTTTTAGGCTACCCTAAATGTATAAGTCGCTTTCGAATCTTTGGCCGGCCTAAAAACGGGGTCCGGAAGCTATCGGCGGTTCGCCCGGAGGTCCGCCGCCAGTTCCCGCGCCGCCGCGACGTGCTCGTCGGCCTCGGGGTCGCCCGTCTCCTCGACGTTCGCGAGCAGGTCGGCGACGTGGACCAGGCGCTCCTCGATCACGTCGGGATCGATATCCCCGCCGACGAGGTCGCCCGCGACGGCCTCGGCCTCGCCGATCCACCGGCTCGCGGTCGTCTCGACGGGACGCTCCGCGGTCGCCCGGAGGTGCTCGTTGATCTCGGCCGCGACGGTCGCCGGATCGGGGTCATCCATACCGGTACCTACCGGGGGGACGGGCATGATTCGTTCGCCTCCGGTACCGGGCGGCGGCGCGATGACGGACGATTTAATTCACCTCGGCTGCTGGATCCGACATGGTCGACGCGTTGCTCGTCGCTGGCCTCGTCGTCGCCGTCTTCGTGGGGTACAACATCGGCGGCTCGAACACGGGGCCGGCCTTCGGTCCGGCGGTCGGCGCCGGCGCCCTCTCGAAGGTCGGCGCGGCGGCGCTGATGACGGTCTTCTTCCTCCTGGGCGCGTGGACGATCGGCCGGCAGGTCATCGACACCCTCGGCGAGGACCTGATCACCGACCCCGGCGTGTTCACCCTGGAGACGAGCATCCTCGTCCTGTTTTTCGTCGGCGCGGCGCTTTTCGTCGGCAACTACGCCGGCGTCCCCGCTTCCACCTCGATGACCGCGGTCGGGGCGATCGCCGGCCTCGGCGTCGCCCGGGGGGCGCTGGCCTGGGACGTGATGGGCGAGATCGTCGTCTGGTGGCTGGTGGCGCCGATCCTCGGCTTCTGGGTATCGGGGATCATCGGCCGGTACCTCTACCCGACGATCAACCGCTGGGTGGCGATCGAGGAGTCGGAGGGCGCGCTGATCGAACTCGATCGATCGGGGACCGTCCCGACCCTTCGGCGTGGCCCGGGAACCACGAGCCGCGAACTCGCCGGGGCGGCGACGGTCGTCGCCATCGGCTGTCTGATGGCCTTCTCCTCGGGCACCTCGAACATCGCCAACGCCATCGCCCCCCTGGTCGGCGCCGACGTGCTCGCCCCCCTCGTCGACGGCGCGGCGCTCCGCCTGAACCTCCTGATCCTGCTCGGATGTGGCGCCGTCGCCGTCGGCGCGTTCACGATCGCCCGCCGCACCCTCGACACGCTGGGCAACGACATCACCGACCTCCCGCTGACGGCGGCGATCGTCGTCGCCGTCGTCTCCTCGACGATCGTCGTGGGGCTGTCGGCGATCGGCATCCCCGCCTCCTTCGTCATCATCGCGACGATGTCGATCGTCGGCCTGGGCTGGGGTCGGGCCACCCGGACCGCGACCGTCTCGGAGGGCGTCCGCGGCGAGGAGGAGGCGGACATCTCCGTGGGCGCGCTCGCGGCCGAGGAGCCCGGCGAACGAGCGCCCGGGATCGGCGAGGAAGAACCCGGGGACATCCCCGAGACCGCCGAGCTGTTCGACCCCTCCACGACCGGGCGCGTGCTCGTCATGCAGAACGTCGTCCCCGTGATCTCGACGGTGGGCGCGTACGTGACCTTCTGGGTGCTGTTCCGGTTCGTGTGGTGACCGCGACGCTCCGTCTCGGGAACTTTATCCCCCCGAGTCGCGTCCATCCCGTATGAGCGACGCCGAGACGGATCCGGTCGGGCGCGGCGAGATCTGGATCGAGAAGTACCGCCCCGAATCCTTAGAGGGCGTGGTCGGCCACCCCGAGATCACCGACCGCCTGAAACGCTACGTCGAGACGAACGACCTGCCCAACCTCCTGTTCGCGGGGCCGGCCGGGACCGGGAAGTGCGTCACGGGCGGGACGCCAGTCCTGACGAGCCGGGGCGTCGAACGCATCGAGGACGTCGTCGGCGAGACCGACGGGTTCGGAACGCCGGAGGAGGGGCTGGAAGTGGCGACGTTCGACCGCGACGGCGAGCTTCGGTTCGTCGAGCCGTCCCGGACGTACGCGAAACGGGCGGACGAACTGATCGCCGTGACGACCCGCGACGGCGGCGAGATGGAGGTCACCCCGGAACACCCCCTGCTCGTCGTCGATCACGACGGGCTCTCCTGGACGCCCGCCGGGGAACTGGACCCGGGAGACAGGATCGCGCGCCCGCTCTCGCTCCCGACGCCGGCGTCGGACGACCGGCTCGACTGGGTCGAAGCGGTCGACCCGGAACGGATCTTCGTCGACCTCGACGAGGCGTTCGCCGCCGAGCACGACGTGCCGATCCAGGAGAACCACGTCGGCAAGAAGAAGACCGTACTCGGTCGCCTCCGACGGGGCGAGACTGTCGACGAGATCGACGCCGACACCGACGTGTCGAGGGGCACGATCCGGGACTACGAGCGCGAGTTCCGGGAGACGGATCTCGACGCTCCGGCCACGGAGTGCTCGCTCGCGTACCTCCGTGGCCTCGACCTCGATCGTGCCGAACTGCTCGACGGCATCGAGTCCATCCGGTACGTCAGCCGGGCGAACAACCGTCGGTCTCGACCGATCACTCCCCCCGAGAAGCTCTCCCCGGAGCTCGCGGAGTTCGTCGGACTCGTGATCAGTGAGGCGCGCATCGACGGAGGACGCGTCCAGTTTTACAACGAGGACGAGTCGCTCCTCCGGCGATTCGAGGAGACGGCCCACGAGGTCTTCGGCGTCGAGACGACCCGCGGCGAGAACAAGGACGTCCCGTACGTGGAGATCGGCAGCCGGACCCTCACGCACTTCCTCGAATCGTGTTTCGACGTCTTCTCCGGGACCACGATGGGCGAGGGGATCGGATCGACCATCGTCGGGGCGAGCGACGAGGCCCGAGAAGCGTTCCTCCGGGCCGTCTTCGACGCCGAAGGATACATCGACGGGAAGGGGATGATCGAACTCACCCAGAAGAACGAACGCCTGATCACGCTGCTCGGGTACCTGCTCGGGACCTTCGGGATCACGACGCGCCGGAAGACCGAGTCCAAGGCCGCCACCAACGGCACGGGGATCGAACGCGAGTACCACACCCTCCTCATCTCGGGCGCGGACAACCTCGCTCGCTTCGAGGACGCGATCGGATTCACGCTCGAACGCAAGGCCGACCGGCTCGCCGGGGCGACCGCGAAGGACGGCAACCCCAACTACGACACGATCCCGGTCCAGGAGTCGGTCGACGCGCTGTGTGACTCGCTGTACCTGAACGCCTCGGAACTCAAGACGGACACGCTCAACCCCGAGAGTCCGGGGCGGGAGAACTACCTCGGGGACCTCCGTCGCGTTCGCGAGGCCGCGCTCGCCAGGCTCGAAACGGCCCAGGACGTGCGCGAGCGCCTCGATCGACTGGGCGAGGAGATCGAAGCGGTCACGGGAACTCCGGCGACGTGGATCGCGACGCGGGACGCGCTCGAACCCATCGAGACGCGCCGGGACGTGAGCGACACGACGGGGGTGCGGAGCGACTACCTCCTCGAGTACGCCGACGGGCGCCGGACGCCGAGGGCGGTGCGGACGGACGCCCTGTTCGACGAACTCGACGCCGAGGGTGGAATCGGGCCCGTCGAGTCCGTGCAGGCAGGGCTTCGGGACGCGATCGCATCGCTGAACGTCCCATACGCCCACCTCGCCGAGGGCACGCCGTACTACGGGACCGACTTCATCAACCTCCTCGAACGCGACGACCACGCCCTCTCGTCGCTCCCGCGGTTCCACACGCTCACGGAACGGGCCCGGTCCTGCGCGTCGGGAATGCTCTCGGCGGAGGTGCTCGCTGACCTCCGCGACCTCGAAACCGTCCTCGACGCCGACCTGCACTACGACGCCGTCGAGTCCGTCGAGCGCGTCGAGCGCGAGGCGCGCGTCTACGACCTCACGGTCCCAGGGACCCACAACTACGTCGCCGGGACCGTCCCGGTCGTCATGCACAACACGGCCTCCGCCACGGCCATCGCCCGCGAACTGTACGGCGAGGACTGGTCGGAGCACTTCCTCGAACTCAACGCCTCCGACGAGCGCGGGATCGACGTCGTCCGGGACCGCATCAAGAACTTCGCGCGCTCCTCCTTCGGGGGCGCGGAGTACCGCATCATATTCCTCGATGAGGCGGACGCCCTGTGTGTGCCACCCGGGACCGAGGTCGTCACCGGGTATCCGTCCTCACCGGAGGTCAAGCCGATCGAGGAGGTGAGCGAGGAGGGCGAGCCGATCCCCTCCGTCGACTTCGAGACGAACGAGATACAGTCCGACAAGGGACGGCTGGTCGATTCCGGGGTCGCGGACTTCTTCGAACTCGAACTGGAGGACGGGCGCACGATCACGGCGAGTCTCACACACCCGTTCTTCGTGGTCGGGACCGACGGCGAACTCGTCGAGAAGGAACTGCGGGAGCTGGCCCCCGGCGACGAGATCGCCGATTTCAAAGACGACGTGGGTGTCTCGAAGTGTGAGATCTGCGGGGACTGGACGGCAGGGAGGTTCTGCTCCGTCGACTGCGAGTTCGAGCCCGCTCTCGTGTCCGACGGCGGACGGGGCGCGGTTCGAACCGTCGGTGTACGCAGCATCGAGTACAGCCACCGCGGTGAAGCCTACAACATCACCATGGAGAACACGCCCAACTTCATGCTGGCAAACGGGATCCTGACCCACAACACCTCGGATGCCCAGGCAGCGCTCCGCCGGACGATGGAGCAGTTCTCCCACAACACCCGCTTCATCCTCTCGTGTAACTACTCCAGCCAGATCATCGATCCGATCCAGTCGCGGTGTGCCGTCTTCCGGTTCTCGCAGATCGACGACGAGGCGGTGGCGACGCGCATCAGGGAGATCGCCGCGGCGGAGGACATCGAGTACACCGAGGCGGGGATCGACGCCCTCGTTTATGCTGCCGACGGCGACATGCGCAAGGCGATCAACGCCCTGCAGGCCGCCGCCGTGATGGGCGAGACCGTCGACGAGGACGCCGTCTACACCATCACCGCCACCGCCCGCCCCGAGGAGATCGAGGAGATGGTCACGCAGGCCCTGGATGGCAACTTCACCGCGGCGCGCTCGACGCTTGACTCGCTGCTCACCGAGAAGGGACTCGCCGGCGGGGACGTCATCGACCAGCTCCACCGGTCGGTGTGGGAGTTCGACCTGGCGGACGAGGCTGCGGTGCGCCTGCTCGACCGGATCGGCGAGGCCGACTACCGGATCGCGGAGGGAGCCAACGAACGGGTACAGTTAGAGGCGCTTCTGGCGTCGGTGGCGCTGAACAACGGGGCGTAACGGGGGAGTTCCGGGCATTTCGGGATGTCCGCCGACCGGAGAAAGACGTTTGTTCCGTGTACACGTACACATGCACATGCCGACGAAGACGATCTCGATCAAGGAAGAGGCCTACGAGCGCCTCAGCGCACGGAAACGGGACGACGAGAGTTTCTCGGACGTCATTCTCCGACTGACGAAGGACGACCCCAACGACTTCTCGAACCTGATCGGGGCAGACGTCGACGTGTCCTGGGAGGTGGTTGAACGGGATCGGAACCGGAGCGACGCCGACGAGCGACGCGAGGAGGTACTGCTGGAGCGACGGGACGAATGACCGCGAACTACTTCCTCGACACGAGTTTCCTGATCGACCTCATCGACGAACGGGAGGACGCGCTCGCGCTCCACGAGGAGATTGCCGGAGAAGAGGCGACCGGGACGGTCTGTGTGTACGAGCTGTCGAAGTTCGCGGCGTTCGATCCGGACGACCTCCTGGATGACAAAGCGGTAGTTCAGTTTTCCAGTGGCGACGCGGCTGCTGGGGGTGCCGTGTACCGCGAACTCGAACGGGCGGACCAGCCGATAGGGGAAACCGACACGATCATCGCGGGGACGGTCCGGAACCGGAACCTGACGCTCGTGACGCGGGACGAGGACTTCCGTCGCGTCGAGGGGGTAGAGACGCGATACTACTGAATTCGAACGCTAGCGGGCGAATCGACTCCCGGAACCCTTTTGCACCGAGACGCGCCACCTACACCCGACATGAGCGACCTCACCGAGGAGTACCGCCTCGACTACTTCGAGGAGGAGGGCTTTACCCGCATGGAGTGTTCGGACTGTGGCGACCACTTCTGGACGCTCGATCCCGACCGGGAGACCTGCGGCGAGCCCCCGTGTGCCGACTACGCCTTCATCGACGACCCGGGGTTCGCCGAGGAGTTCACTCTGGAGGAGGCCCGGGAGGCCTTCCTCTCCTTCTTCGAGGAGCGCGACCACGGCCGGATCGACCCCTACCCCGTCGCCGCGAACCGGTGGCGCGACGACGTCCTCCTCACGCAGGCCTCGATTTATGACTTCCAGCCCCACGTCACCTCCGGGAAGTCGCCGCCGCCGGCGAACCCCCTCGTCGTCTCCCAGCCCTGCATCCGGATGCAGGACATCGACAACGTCGGCAAGACCGGCCGCCACACCATGGCCTTCGAGATGGGCGGCCACCACGCGTTCAACGCCGAGGAGGGCGCCGGCTACGCCTACGAGGGCGAGGTGTACTGGAAGGACGAGTGCGTCGAGTACTGCATCGACCTCTTAGAGGAGGTGGGCGCCGACCTCGACGATGTCACGCTCATCGAGGACCCGTGGGTCGGCGGGGGCAACGCCGGTCCGGCGTTCGAGGTGATCTACCGCGGACTCGAACTCGCGACGCTCGTGTTCATGCAGTTCGAGCAGGACCCCGACGGCGAGTACGAGATGAAGGACGGCAAGGCCTACTCGCGGATGGACCGCCGGGTGATCGACACGGGGTACGGCATCGAGCGCTGGACCTGGATGAGCCAGGGCACGCCGACCGTCTACGAGGCGGTGTACCCCGAGATGATCGAGACGCTCAAGGAGATGGCCGGGATCAGCCACACGGACGAGGAGGCCACCCTCCTGCACCGTGCCTCGAAGTTAGCGGGCCACATGGACATCGACGAGGCCGAGGACATGGAGAGCGCCCGCGAGACGATCGCCGGGGAACTCGACGTCTCGACCGCCCGCCTCGCCGACCTCATGGAGCCCATGGAGGACGTGTACGCGATCGCGGACCACTGTCGCACCCTGGCGTACATGCTCGGCGACGGCATCGTCCCCTCGAACGTCGGGACGGGCTACCTGGCGCGGATGGTGTTGCGGCGCACGAAGCGGCTGTGTGACGGCCTCGGGATCGAGGCGCCGCTGGACGAACTCGTCGACCGCCAGGCCGACCGCCTGGGCTACACGGACCGCGAGACGATCCGGGAGATGGTCCGCACGGAGGTCGCACAGTACGCCGAGACCCTCGAACGGGGCACCCGGAAGGTCAGGAGCCTCGCCCGCGAGCACGCAGAGCGCGGCGAGTCGATCCCGACGCGGGAGCTGATCGAGCTGTACGACTCCCACGGCATCCAGCCCGAGACCGTCGAGGAGATCGCGGCGGAGTTCGGTGCCGACGTCGATATTCCCGACGACTTCTACGCGCTCGTGGCCGAGCGCCACGAGGGCGGCCAGGCCTTCGAGGACGAGGAGAGCGAGTCCGGGCGTACGATCGAGGACGAAGTGCGGGACCTCCCCACCACCGAGCGCCTCTACTATGAGGACCAGGAGCGCACCGAGTTCGAGGCGATGGTGCTCGACGTCTTCGAGCGCGAGGACGGCTACGACGTCGTCCTCGACCAGACGATGTTCTACCCGGAGGGCGGGGGCCAGCCGGCCGACCACGGCACGCTCGCGAGCGACGACGGCAGCGTTTCAGTCACCGACGTCCAGCGGCTCGACGGCGTGATCGTCCACCGGTGTGACGGCGATCCCGGCACGGGCGAGTTCGTCCGCGGGAGCATCGACGCCGATCGCCGCCGCCGGCTGATGCAACACCACACCGCGACCCACGTCGTCGGCCACGCCGCCCGCGAGGTGCTCGGCGACCACGTCCGGCAGGCGGGCGCTCAAAAGGGGACTGACGGCTCGCGGCTCGACGTGCGCCACTACCGGCGGATCACCCGGGCGGACCAGAAGGAGATCGAGCGCGTCGCAAACGAGATCGTGGCCGCGAACGCGCCCGTCAAACAGGAGTGGCCAGGGCGCCACCAGGCGGAGGCCGAACACGGCTTCGACATCTACCAGGGCGGGGTGCCCCCGGGCGAGCAGGTCCGGCTGATCCACGTCGAGGACGACGTCCAGGCCTGCGCGGGGACCCACGTCTCCCGGACGGGCGACGTCGGGACGATCAAGCTCCTGGGGACCGAGCCGATCCAGGACGGCGTCGAGCGCATCACCTTCGCGGCGGGCGCGGCGGCGATCGAGCACGTCCAGGACCTGGAAGACGACCTCCTCGCCGCGGCCGAGACGTTCGACGTCGCGCCCGAGGCGGTGCCCGACACCGCCGAACGGTTCTTCGAGGAGTGGAAGGCGCGGGGCAAGCGGATCGACGACCTCACGGAGCAACTCGCGGCGGCCCGCGCCGGCGGCGGGGACGACGCCGAGGAGATCGACCTCGACGGGACGACGGCGGTCGTCCGCCGGATCGACGCCGACATGGACGAGCTCCGGGCGACCGCGAACGCCCTCGTCGAGGAGGGGAAAGTGGCGGTGCTGGGTTCGGGTGCCGACGGCGCACAGTTCGTCGTCGGCGTTCCCGAGGGCGTCGACGTCGACGCCGGCGAAGTGGTCGGCGAACTCGCCGCGACGGTCGGGGGCGGCGGCGGCGGCCCACCCGATTTTGCCCAGGGCGGCGGTCCGGACGCCGACCGCCTGGACGAGGCGCTCGACTCGGTGCCCGACCTCCTCGCGCGGACGCACGACGCCTGAGATGCGGCGTGTCGACCGCGCCCGTGGCGGCTCGCGGGGGTCGTGACCGTGCCGATCGCCGGAAACGACGGCGTCGAACTGTACTACGAGGCTGCGGGACGGGACGAGGACGCGACCCCGGAATCCGGTGAGCCGGTCGTGTTCGTCCCCGACCTCGGGTGTGGCGCGTGGCTGTGGGGCTGGCAGGCACCCGCGCTGGCTGGCCCCCGCGACGCCATCACGTGGGACCTCCGGGGGACCGGGCGGTCGAGCCCCGGCGAGACCTACTCGATCGGCGCGATGGCGGCCGACCTGGAGGTCGTCCTCGCCGATCACGGCGTCCGGAAGGTCGCGGTCGTGGGCGCCGGCATGGGGGGGATGGTCGCGCTCCGGTACGCGCTCGACCACTCGCGCGCGAGGCGGCTGGTCCTGCTCGGGACGGCTGCGGAGGGGTCCGTCTTCGACGCCGGGGCGTTTCTCGGTCCGGTCGACGACCTGGCGGCGCTGACCAGCGCCGCCTTCCGGGAGGCTCATCCGGACGCGGTCGAGCGCATCGCCGACTGGCGGGCGGCCGAGGACGCACCCGGGGAGGTCCGGCGGCGGCAGGCCGAGGCGGTGGCGGCCGTCGACGTCTCGGGGCGGCTCCACGAGATCACCGTGCCGGCGCTGGTCGCACACGGCACGGCGGACGCCGTCGTCCCGCCGGCGGCCGGGGAGACCCTCGCCGAGGGGCTCCCGCGGGGACGCTTCGAGCGCTTCGAGGAAGGGTCGCATTTCTTCTTCGTCGAGCAGGCGCGGCTCGTCTCGGACGCGCTGGCGGGCTTTCTCGACGGGGCGTGACGCGCCGACACGCTAGAGAGTTGTCCGCGTCCGATAGCCACTCGTCGACGGCGCCAGCGGTTCCGTGCTCGTCGCTCCCGTCGCTGTCCCGGTCGGGGTGGCCGTGGGCGTCCCGGTCGGGGTGTCAT
>Ga0207719_100485_pt1 | contig 22281 bp, 22 predicted proteins | sample A23P1SouthBayCA_2_FD_187279 | JGI IMG/M metagenome (GOLD analysis project Ga0207719, IMG submission 187279) | Aerobic enrichment media microbial communities from Eden Landing Ponds, California, USA - A23 P3 (3) (SPAdes) | ecosystem: Environmental > Aquatic > Marine > Unclassified | place... | reverse complement strand
CGCCGGCAGCCGACGCGAGCGACGAGGCCAAAGACGGGGCTGGGAACGGGGCCGAACGCGGATCGGAGGACGGAGATGGGGAGGTTGCGGCCGTCTTCGGCGCACGGCTGGCCGCCGCCCATGACGCCGGCAAGGTCGTGCTCCTCGACGTCGTCGACGACGAGCGGCGGGCGACGGTCGAGCGGGACCTGCTCGCTGGCGACGGGTCAGTCGACGCCGACGCCGTCCCCGGCGTCGACGGCGACGAACTCACGCGGCGGGCGGCGACCGACGCGGCCGAGCGCCTCGAAGGGATCGCCGCCCGCGTCCGGACCAGGGTCGGCGTCCCCTGTGAGGTGGTCGTCGCCGCCGGCGACCCGACCGACGCGACCCTGCGGACGGCGGCCGAAACCGGCTGTGACCTGATCGTCGCGCCCTACGAGACCGACCACGGCCTGCTCTCGACATACGTCCGCGGGCTGTTCGGCGGGCCGACAGACGCGGTGGCCCTCCGGAATCGGCGCGGCGGGGACCGGTGGAAGCGGATCCTCGTCGCCGTCTCGCGGCCGGGCGACTCGGCCCACGCGATGATCGACTTCGCCGAGCGGCTGGCCGGCCGCACGGGGTCGGTGAGCCTCTGTACCTGCATCGACAGCGAGGTGAGACGCCGGGCCGCCGAGGCGACGCTCGCGAACCTCGCCGAGACGGCGAGCGGAACCGTCGAGACCCGGGTCGCCCGCGCCAACATCGAGCAGTTCCTCGGGGCCAACGCCGACGCCTACGACCTCGTCATCATCGGGTCCTCGGGCGACCGGTCGGCGGCGTCGCGGTTCGTCTCGCCGCCGACGTTCGAGCGCATCCAGTCGATCGACACCGACGTGGCGGTCGTCGACCGGGCGAGGTCGCCGGCCGGCGGGGAGTAACGGGCGTTCCGACGGGACCGCGAGCGGCGACTCCCGGGAGATCGGTGTCAGCGGCCGTCTTTCTTGTCCCCGCTCCCGGTGGAGAGGCCGCTCATCAGGCGTTCGGCGATGTCCTCGGTTTCCGTGCCGCCGAGGGCCGACTCGACGAGCAGGTGCCCGCCGATGCTCGCGGGGCTGATGACGGTGTCGGCGCCCGCGCGTTTGAGCTTGTTCACGTTCTCGCGCTGGGTCGCCGCGGCGACGATGCGCAGGTCGGGGTTGAGCTGTCGGGCGGTGAGGATCGCGAGCGCGTCCTGGGCGTCGTCGTTGGTCGCGGCGACGGCCGCTCGCGCGTCCTGGACGTTGGCGCGTTCCAGCGACGCCACGTCCGAGGGGTCTGCGGTCAGCGCGTCGATGCCGCGCTCGCCGAGTTGGCGGACCTGCTCCGAGTCCGGCGTCAACACGATGAACGGGACGCCTTTCAGTTCGTCGAGGATCGGTTCGGTCAGGTCCCCGTAGCCGAGCACGAGGACGTGGTCGTCGAGGAGGTCGAGTTGTGATTCGGTCATCTGTCCGAGTGCTTTGGTGAGTCGGGCCTCGATCGCGGGCGTCAGGATCACCCCCAGCGCGACCGCGAACGACGACACCGACACCAGCAGCACCGAGACGCCGAACACGCGGGCGATCTCGGTCTGGGGCGTGATGTCGCCGTAGCCGACCGTGCTGCCGGTGACGATGGTGAAGTAGAAGGCGTCGGTGAGCGAGTCGACGCCGGCGAACTGATCGCGGAGCGCGAACGTGCCGGCCGTGCCGTACACCTGTGCGCTGACGATGGCGACGACCGCGGCGAGCTGGGTCGCCGAGAAGTCCAGTTCCCGACGGAACCGCCGCAGGTTCACCAGCAACAGCAGCTCCGCCGCGAGCGAGACGATCACCAGCGGCGCGGCGGTTTCGCTCGCCTGCAACAGCCCGTGTGCCGCCGCCAGGGGGAGCAAGAGGACGGTTGCGTACCAGCCGATGCGGTACCCCTGGCGGAGGCTGAACGCGCTCGCGAGCAGCAAAAAGCCGGTGAGGGTACCCGTAAAACCGGCACTCGCCGCGACGACCGTCGGGACGTAGACCGTGAGGGGTCCGCTGGGCACCGTCGCCGGGTCGATGTAGACGATGCCGGTCGCGACTGACAGCACCGCGGCCAGAAACGTCAGTCCGACCGACGCACGCACGCCGATCCAGGCCCGCCTCGACGCCATGTCCCACGCTTCGTCCGACCCGGACTTAAGTGACGATGGTCGGGGCGGGCGAAGCAGAGGCGGGCCGCGGCGCCGTGGGGAGGTCACACAGCTATAACAGCCTGGCCCGACAGGGAGAGACGATGGCCTCGTTCCCCCTCGAAGTCCTCTATGGGCTCTACTTGGGAGTGTTGCTCAGCATCGTGCCCGCGCTCGTCTCGTGGGCCCTTGCCTTTGCCTTCAAGTACCTGACGGGGGTGACCATCCCGGGGCTCGGGGTGGTCGTCCTCGCGGCGGCGCTCGCCGGGGCCAACGGCGGCCTGATGGCGCTCGCGGATCCGACGCTGACGGCCTCCGAGAGCCAGATCCGCTTTACCGTCGCCCTGCTCGTCGTGTTGATGGTCGCGCTGTACGCCCACTCGCGCGGGGACAACTTCGGCGCGAACATGCCCAAGAAGTTCTCGCTCAGGAAGCTCACCGAGCGGACGCTGTCGACGGACGTGGTCGAACTCGTCGGCGGGCGCGGGCAGGTCGAGGTGACGGTGACCGGCGAGATCCTCGACATGGAGGGGTACCCGCCGATGCCCGCGGACCTGCGGGCCGAGATCCGCGAGAAGACCTGGACGTTCCCCGCGGACGTGCCCCTGATCGACCTGGAGTCCCGCACGGCCGACCGGCTCCGGACGGAGTTCGGCCTGGTCGACGTGTCGGTCAGGCTCGACGAGCGCGCGCGGGCGACGGTGACGGCGGCACCGCCGACCGGCGCGCTGTCGAAGCGGGTGCCGCCGGGCAAGCGCGCGGTGTCGGTGACCGGGCTGTTGCCGACCGGCCTCGCCAGGGGCGACCAACTGACCCTCGTCGCCGGCGACCGCGAGTTTTCGGGGACGGTCGTCGCCGCGCGATCCTTCGACTCCGAGGGCGTCGCCACCGACGGCGGCGAGCCCGTCGAGACGACCTCGCCGGTCGCGCCGACCACCGACGGCGGCCCCGGCCGCGTCACCGTCGCCGTCGACAGGGGCGTCGCGCCCGACCTGCTTTCGGCCACCGTCGATCGGCTGGTCGTCACCTCCCGCGGAGTCCGCCGCGAGTTCGAACTGGTGTCGCTGCTCCGCCGCGCCGGAGGGCGGTTCCGGAAGGTGACCGTCGCCGAGGACGGCGACCTCGACGGGACGACCCTCGGCGGCGCGGACGTTCGCGAGGCGTTCGGTGTGGTGGTACTCGCCGTCAGACACGAGGGGACCTGGCGGGTGGGCCCCGGCGGCGGCCAGCAGATCGTGGCCGGCGACGACATCTACGCCGTCGGGAGCCGGGACGACCTCGCGGCCTTCGCGGAGGCGGTCGCCTGATGGGGCCGTCGCTCGCCGGACCCGCGGCTGCCGGGAACGTTCTCGCCGACGCCGGGCGCGTCCTCGCCAGCGCCGGGGACCTGGGCGTCGTCGGGCAGTTCGGGCCGCTCGACGACCCCGCAGTCGTGCGGTCGGTCGCACAGCTGCTCGGCTTCGGCGTGCTCGCGTTCGCCGCCACGGTGACGGTCGCGCTGGTGTACCGCTGGTACACCCGGGAACCAGTTCCGGCCGGCGTGACCGCGCTGGTCGGCATCGCGGTCGTCGGACTGTACCTCAACACGGTCGGCCTGTTCGGCGCCGCGCTCACCGGCACCGCGACGAGGCTCTTCGAACTGGAGACGGTGGTGTTCAACCTCGGGGCGCTCGTGCTGGCCGGCCTCGCGTCGCCGGTCGGGCGCGTGGTCGGCGACCGGATCGCGACGGACGTCTTCGCCTTCGCCGGCGCCCGGGAACTGGACGCCGAGGTGAGCCGGCTCGTCAGAACTGTCGGCCGGGTGACGACCGTCGAACTCCCCGCGGCCGAGGACATCGACGACATCGAGGGGTACGATCCGGTCGCCGACGAGGTGAAAGCCGAGATGGGGGGGAAGACCCTCCTCCTTCCGCGCCGGCTGACGGTCGGCGAACTGGGGGACCGAATCGCGACGCGGCTCCGGGACGACCACGGCGTCGGCCACGTCGACATCGACATCGCGCCCGACGGCAGCGTCGAGTACCTCGGCCTGGGGAGCCGCGCCGCCGGCATCGGCCCGACGCTCGCGCCGGACACCGTCGCGCTCGCGATCCGGGCCGACCCGCCGAACGGCGCCAGCGCCGGCGACGTCGTCCAGGTCTGGGACGTCCCGGAGGCCGTCGCCGGGACCGGGAGCGAGTCCGGGGGCGGGACGACCGCCGAGTCCGGGGACGGAACGACCGTCCATTCCGGGGACAGGGCGGTCGCCGGCGGCGGGCAGCGAGCGCCCCGCCGGGTCGCAATCGGGGAAGTGCGTGCGGTCGTCGGCGACGTGGTGACCCTCGCGGTCGACGAGCGCGACGCGGGGGCGCTCGACCCGAGCCGGACCTACCGGCTCCTGACGCTCCCGGTCGAGCCACAGGCCGACCGGGAGTTCGCCTCGCTGCTCCGTGCCGCCGACGAGACCATGGGCGTCGTCCGGGTCGCCGAGGGAAGCCAGGCGGTCGGGGACCCGATCGGCACCGTCGACGCCGCCGTCGTCGCGGTCGCCTCCGAGGGGGAAACGATCGAAGCCATCCCGACCAAATCCCGGACGCTCGCCGCCGGCGACACGCTGTACGTCGTCGCCCGCCCGGACGCGCTCCGACGGCTGGAGGAGCGCCTGGGCGAGGCTCCCTCGTAGGGACGGGGAGCACGTCGACACCGAGAGCCAGCCGAACCGAAGCCAACCCCCCGAGAGCCAACCAAACCGAGGCCAACCCCCCGAAAGCCGGCGGCACGCGCCGTCGACGCAACCCTCATGAGGACAGCGGCGGGACTGTCTCCCATGCAGTGGAAGCTCTTTGCGGATCTAGCCGAGGCCGCCGAGGGGCGGACGGTCGACGTCGACATCGCCCCGGGACAGACCGTCGGGGACGCGCTCGACGCCTTGCTTTCGGACCGACCGGCGCTCCGGGACCGGGTGCTCGACGACGACGGTGAGGTCCGCGAGCACATCAACGTCGTCCGGAACGGGAACAACGTCCACCACGAGTCAGGACTGGACACGCAGCTCGAACCCGGCGACGAACTGGCACTGTTCCCGCCGGTCACCGGCGGGTGAGGGGTCGGCGACGGCGCGGCCCGTCTCGGCACCCCCGGCTGCCGACCGGCCCGTGCCGGCACCGCTCGGCTACCGATCGGTTCCGTCGATCTCCGAGCGAGGGCGCTCGTCGGAGAGGTCGACGAGCCGGGCGGCGTCGGCGTCCTCCTTCCACTCCCCGAGTTCCTTGGGATCGACGTGGACGAACACGTCGTCGACCTGGGGCATCCCCTGGATCGCCCGGATGACCTCGGTTTCGATCTCGTGGGCCTCCAGCAGCGTCATGTCGCCCTCGACCTCGACGTGGAGGCTGACGTCGATCTCGGGGCCGACGTAGTGGGCGATCACGTCGTGGGCGCCCTCGACGCGGGGCTGGTCGAGGGCGCGCTGGAGGATCTCCGCCCGGAGGTCCTCGGGGGGTGCGCGACCCACGAGGTAGTTGACGTTGTCGCTCACGATCTCGTAGCCCGTATAGAGGATGCCGATCGAGACGAGCGCCGCCGCGATCGGGTCGAGGACGGGGTAGCCGGCGGCGGCGCCGACGACCCCCACGAGTGCCGCGCCGGCGGTGAGGATGTCGTTTCTGTTGTCCAGTGCCGTCGCCACCACGGCCGGGGAGTTGTACTCCTTGCCGACTCGGAGCGCGTACCGGTACAGGAGGTACTTCGCGACGCCGCTCCCAGCGAGCACCGCGATCGCGGTGGGGCCCGCAGGTCGGGAGACGGTCCCCGCCCGGACGGCGGCCACGGCTCCCCACAGCACCGCGACCCCGGCGCCGAGCACCCCGAGCGCGACGACGAGCGCGACGAAGGGCTCGATGCGCTCGTGGCCGTGGGGGTGTTCGAAGTCCGGCGGCTGCGTGGTGAGATAGAGCCCGCCGAGAACGAACAGGCTGTAGACGGTGTCTGCGAGGCTGTTGACGGCCTCGGAGCCGACGGCGAGGCTCCCGGTGGCATACCAGACCCCGCCCTTGGCGAGCGCCAGGACCGCGTTCACCCCGAGGACGATCAGGCCCAGTCTCCTGACCGTCGTGCGCCGTCCCATCGGCGCTACCGATGTGATGGCGGCAATAATGTCTTTGCCTTCGATCCGGGCGTGGGATCGGGATGCCCGGCGACAGGACCGCCCCCCACAGCGGTCACCCGTCGGGGAACGACACCGGCGTGCGGGGCCCCTCGTCGACGGCGCCGTCCAGGTCCGCGAAGGCGTCGTGGAGGCGGTCGTAGCTGTCCTCCAGGGCCTCGACGATCACCTTGGTGTCCGATACGATCGGCATGAAGTTGGTGTCGCCGCTCCACCGCGGGACGACGTGGGTGTGGACGTGGTCGCTGATCGACCCGCCGGCCGACTCCCCGAGGTTCATCCCCGTGTTACAGCCGTCCGGGCCGAAGGCGGCCGAAAGCGCCTCGATCGTCTTGACTTTCAGCCGGGCCTGGGCGAGCAGGTCGGCCTCCGGGAGGTCCCCGAGGTCGCCGGTGTGAGTACGCGGGATCACCATGGCGTGGCCAGGGCTGTAGGGGTAGTTGTTCAGGAGAACGAACGCCCGCTCGTTCTCGGCGACGACCAGGGCGTCGCGGGCGTCCTCGCGCTCCGGGAGCACGCAGAACGGGCAGCCGTCGATCGACTCCTCGTCGTCGTCCCGGTCCACCCACTCGATGCGCCACGGCGCGAACAGCTGATCCATACCGGGGGCAACGGTGCGCCAGAGTTAGTCCTACCGACCCGACGGCGCCAGCACCGCCGCGACGACCGCGACGTCAGTCGGTCGTGATCTCGACGCCGTCCTCGGTGACGATGACGGTGTGTTCGGCCTGGCTCACGAGGTTCCCCTCGTCTTCCTTGAGCACGGGGTAGCCGTGGAGGACGCCCGCCTGTTCGAGGCGGCGCAGCGCCATCTCGGTGCGGGGGCCCTCCAGCCACCGGGCGGCGAAGGGGAGGGTACGGTACTCCTCGGTGACGGTTTCGAGCACCTGCCGGGCCTGCCGGTTGCGGACCGACCGCTCCTCTTCGAGGCTGTAGATCTCCGCCCCGGAGCCCTCACCCACTTTGCCGCGGCCGTCGGTGGCGAACGGTTCGACGGCCACCACGTCGCCGACCTCCAGTTCGACGCCGCGGTCGACGCCGCGGTTCGGGACGTTCGGCCCCGTGTGGGCGTCGTACTGGGCGACGCCGTGCCCCGAGAGGTTGAGGACGGGCGTGTAGCCATAGCCGCGGATGACGTCCTCGATGACCCCGCCGACCTCGCCGGTGTCGACGCCGGGCCCCATCACGTCGAGTGCCGCGTCGAGGGCCTCCTCGCTGGCCTCGACCAGTTCGGGGACCCCCCGGAGGTCGACCGTCGTCGCCGCGTCGGCGATGTAACCGTCGACGTGGACGCCCGCGTCCAGGCACACGAGATCCTCGCCAAACTCCGTCTCGTCGTCGCGTGCTGGGGTGGCGTGAGAGGCCTCCTCGTCGATCGAGATGTTCACTGGGAACGCGGGGCCGTCGGCGAGCTCGCGGATGCGCGACTCCGCGAACTCGGCGACCTCCAGGTGGGTGACCCCCGGTTCGACCCGGTCGGCTGCCTCGTCCAGCACCGTCCGGAGTACGTCACCGGCCTCCCGGTACTTCTCGACCGTCTCGTCGTCGAGGGGTCCAACGCTCATGGGGGTCGATTGGCCCACACGCCGGAAGTAGGTTGCGTTGCCGGCGCGGACCGCGACCGCCAGTACGGACTGTCGGGGAGAGAGCGTTCCCCTCGATCCCGGCCATCCGCCGCGACGCTGTCCGTCCGTGCGACGCCGGCTGGAGAAGGGGAATGGGGCGGGGCGCGTGCCCGCCCGGAACGTGTAGTCGCTAGTCCGACGGCGTCTCTTCGGACTGGCCGTCGGCGCTCTCGGGGGTGAACCGCGCGTCGCCGAACGACCGGCGACCGACGCCGAGCACGCCGTCGTCGCCACAGGTGGGACAGGCGGCGCTCGGCTCCGTCGCGAGCGCGGTCATCTCGTGGTCGATGCTGTCGTGGCGGACGAACTCCGGGGGGCGTTTCGCTCCGGTCGCGATATCCACGACCGCCGACACGGCCGTGGACGCACAGAGCCCGTTGAGGTGGACGACGGCCGGTTCCGGTTCGAGGTCGTCCTCGTCGACGTAGCCGCGTTCCACCCCGCGGGCCCGCTCCTCGGCGGACTGGCGTTCGAGGCGCGTCGCCTCCCGGTCGTGTCGTCCGAGACAGTCGAAACAGGCCGTGGCCCCCGGTGCAACCGTCTGCACGTAGGCGGCCATCGACTCCAGTCGACCGTCTTCGGTGTCGATTCGCACGCCGGCGTCGACGTAGTAGGTGAGGTGCTTGACCGCGTACTCGTTGCAGAACGAGCGGGCCCGCACCTCGTCGACGCAGCCGACGACGAGGTCGCAGTCGTCCAGCACCTCCGGACGCGCTTCGATGCGGTCCGCGACCGTCTCGACGGTCAGATCCGTCGGCGCGGACCGCCAGCAGTGTTCGCGGACGGCCGCGACCTTCGGCTTGCCCACGTGGTGGTCGTAGGCGCCGACCAGCCGCGCCAGGTTGCTCTCCTCGACGACGTCCGGGTCGACCAGCACGAGTTCGTCGACGCCCAGCCGGGCGAGTTGCTCGGCGACCATCGACCCCAGTCCGCCCACGCCGACGACGCCGACCGTCGCCGACTGGAGGCGGCGCTGGCCCTCGGCGCCGAACGCCCGGACGTTCCTGTCGAAGCGGTCGTCGATCCGTTCCCCCTCCCTCCCGTCTGCCGGCAGCGTTCGCTCACCTCCGCCGGCCCCCACGTCGTCGGTCGTCCCGGAGGCGTCGCCGGCAGCCCGGGAGGCGTCGTGGCCTGTCCCCGGGGCGAACCGGTCCGTCGACCCGGGGACCGGGGCGTCGAGCTTCCACTCGCCGACGACCTCGATCGGCAGCGACGCCAGCCGGTCGCCGTCGCGGACGACCGCTTCGACGCCGGTCTCCCCGACGACCGCGAACCCGAACGTGCGGTCCGGGAACAGCCCCGTCAGCCACTCCCGGAACCGCCCCATCGACTCGACGTCAATCCCGCTGAACCGTGGGTTCTCGGCGAACGGGTGGCTGTGTACCAGCACCGGCGACAGCCCCCGGTCGTAGCAGTCCGAGACGTGCTCGCGTTCGACTGCCGGCGAGGGGCGGCAGGCGGTCCGGGACTGGCGAGCCAGGTCCTCGTCGGGGACGGGGTCGACGCGGCCGGCGAGGAGGCTCCCGTCGTCGGTGCCGGCGTCGACGAACGCGAACCGTTCCTGTCCGTCCTCGCGGAGCAGTTCGGCGCGAAGCTCCCGGACGACGGCCGCCGGAAGGCGGAGGCGCCGCGTCACGCCTGCCCCTCCGCGAACGGGTTGTCGCTGTTTGGCGCCGCGAGCGACGCCCGCATCATCGTCGTGAGCTTGATCAGCGTGTCCTCGTCGGGGTCCCAGGTGACGTTGTGGTCCTCGATGCACCACTTCGACCAGGTGCCGTCGCCGCCGCTGGGACCGATGCCCCGCAGGAGGTGGCGTGGCTTCCCGGTCTCGTAGGACTGTTCGCGCGGGATGTAGACGGTCGGGATGTCCCGGGGGTACGTCCCCGGAAGGTCGTACCGGAGCTTCCCGAACCGCGGGTCCCACCCCTCCGGAAAGTCGAACCGCTCGACGACGACCCGGCGGTCCGACTCGCTGTACTGGATGGGGTACCGGTCGCCGAGCCGCCTCGCCTCCTCGTACGCTCGGCCCCGCTTCATCCGAAGACCTGGCCCTCCCCCGGCTGGAAGCTGATGTTCGAACCCTCGGGGACCGCGTCGGCGACGGTGTCGCGGTCGCCGAGGACTTTCACCTCGCCGTTCTCCTCGTAGGTCGCCAACTCGTCGTCGTCGCGGTCGAGCCGCGCCTTCAGGTCGCTGACGGTGACGTCGTCCTCGATCGGTACCTCAGTTCCCTCGACGAGTACGATTTTGCCCATCTGGGACACCACATCGGCCCAACGATCGCACCCATTATAGTAGTTACTGTTGTTAGAGTCGATTAAGTAGATACTGTCGGTGAGTATGTCACAGTGAGTGAACGATGACCAGCAATTGTAGCGTCGACCGAGACGATACGGCGAATACGGTCACTACATTGAATAGCGCCCCCGCCGGATACCCGGCCGAGATGGCCGACGATCTGATCTCGGACGTGAAACGGGAGCTGGAGTCGGGGGGGAACTGGCCGTACGAGGTGGGAGAACACCGGTTCGCCGGGAATCCCTTCGCCGAGAAGTGGCCGGACCCGCGGCTGTTCGCGGGCTACGAGGACGAGCTTCGACGGCTGCGCGAGAACGTCCAGCGCAATGTCAACACGTTCATCACGGGCCCGTTCGGCACCGGCAAGACGATCCTCACGAAGACGATGTACGCCATCCTCGACGACGTGGAGGGGTACGAGCCGGTGTTCGTCTCGGTCCAGAAGGGCCGGTTCAGCAAGGCGATGGCCAAGCGGATCCTCGACGAACTCGACGAGCCCGTCGACGCGAGCGCGAGCCAGGCCGACCTCTACGACGACGTGGCCGACGCCCTGGAGGACCGATACGAGGACGGCGTCAGGACCGTCGTCTTCTACGACGAGGTCATCAACGGCAGCGACGGCACCCTCCGACAGATCCTCCACCTCCAGCGCGACGTCGAGAACTGGGAGCCGGTGCTGGTGTTCAACGGGACGGCCCACATGCTCGATCAGATCCACGCGAAGATCGAGCCGCTGTCGGACCGGATCGGCGACGAACTCACGCTGGCCGGGATGGACGTCGAGGGGGCGATCGACCTCGTCAACAAGCGCTTGCGGTACTACTGTGCCGAAAGCGAGTGGAACGACGAGGGCGACGGGTGTGCCCACGGGGAGGGAGCGCTCGACCCGTTCACCCGCGAGGCCGTCGAACTCGTCCACCAAGACGTCACGCCGTACCCCCGCCACATCCGGCGCGAGTGCAACGAGGTCATGGAGGAGGCCGCGAAGGCCGGCCGCGACACCGTCGACTTCGAGTTCGTGCGGGCGACGCTCGCCGAGGAGGCCAGTCGCAAGCTCGAAAACCTCTCCGAGCTGTCGACGGACATCGTCACGTTCCTCGACGGAAACGGGCCGAGTACCGCCAACGCCGTGACCGAAGGGCTCGACGTCAGCGCGTATCACGTCCAGGAGTCGTTGACCGAACTCGAAAAGGAGGGGCTCATCCGCGCCGGCGAGGGCGCCCGCGGCATCGAGTACCGGCTGACCGAGCAGGCGAGCCGCGAGCTGTCGAGCCTCCAACAGAGCTGACATGCCGGCGCCATCACGAGCCGAGCTGGCACGGCTGTTCGACGACGACGAGCTCGCCGAGCACGTCAGGTTCCTCGAAATCGCGGCGTCGTGGCCGAGCCTCCGCATCCTCGATTACCTCTACCGCGAGGGCGCGTCGTCGACCGGCGACGTGGCACGCGGGCTCAACATGGATATGCGCGACGCGCGCGATCGACTGGAGGAGCTCTCGGCGGTCGGGATGGTCGACGAGGCCGAGGGGACGTGGACGGCGACGGTCGACCGCGTCGACATCACCGTCAGTCGAAACGGCGGCCTGGAGCTGTCGAGCACGCTCGGGGGGGACGCGGACGCCGAGGACGGAGCGGCGGAGGCGGGGTTCTTCGAGCGCCTCGGGCGGCGGCTCGACGGGCTCGTCGGCCGGGCGAAGCGATAGCGGAAGGCCCACGGGGTCACTCGTCGACGGCTGCCCGTCGCACGGATCGGTCGGCGGTCAGTCCGCCCGCGTGGGAAAAATATATTTCATCCGATAGTATGTACACAGTCAATGAGCGAAAAGCTCGTCGGGACACCGAAGCACCGCCGTGAGGACCCGGACCTGGTACGGGGAGACGCGACCTACACGGACGACGTACAGGTTCCGGAGGCTGCACACGCCGCGATCCTCCGGAGCCGGCACGCCCACGCCAGCATCGAGTCGATAGACGCGAGCGAGGCGGCGGCCGCCGAGGGCGTCGTCGAGGTGATCACCGGGGAGGACATCGAGGGGTCCGACGCGCCGGGGGTCATCCAGGTACCGCCGATCATGCCCAACGCGGTGCCGACGCCGTTCCCGGTGCTGGCGACCGACGTCGTCCGCTACGTCGGCGAGGCGATCGCCGTCGTCGTCGCGGAGGACCGCTACGTCGCCCACGACGCCCTCGATTTGATCGACGTCGAGTACGAGCGCCGGGAGGCGGTCGTCGACGTGCGCGAGGCCCTAGAGGAGGACGCCCCCACGCTCCACGAGGAAGCGCCGGACAACCTCGCGTTCGACTGGCCGTTCGGCGACGAGGAGGCCCTCGACGAGGCGTTCGCCGAGGCCGACGCGACCGCGAGCGTGGAACTGCAGAACCAGCGGCTCATCGGCGACCCGATGGAGCCCCGATCGGTGCTGGCCGAGGTCGAGGACGACGGGCTCAAGGTCACGATGTCGACCCAGGTGCCCCACATGGAGGTCGACCACCTCGCGGGCACGCTGGGGCTCGACGAGGAGGACGTTCACGTCGTCTCCCCGGACGTCGGCGGCGGCTTCGGGATCAAGGGCGGCGAGTACCCCGAAGAGGTGGTCGTCTCCTGGTGTGCGCTCCACCTCGACCGTCCCGTCAAGTGGACGGAAACCCGCTCCGAGGCCCACCAGGCGGACTACCAGTCCCGGGACTGGTATCTCGACGGCGAACTCGCCCTCGATGACGACGGGACGATCACGGCGATGCGCGTCGATTGTGCCAACACCGTCGGGGGGTACTTCGCGTTCGGGCCGACGCTCGCGGGCAACTTCCAGCCGCTGCTCTCGGGCCAGTACGAGATCGACGAGATCGGCGGCCGGATCGTCGGCTCCTACACGAACACCACGCCGACGGCGTCCTACCGGGGCGCCGGTCGCCCCGAGGTGATGTACCTCGTCGAGCGCCTGATCGACGCCGGCGCGCGCGAACTCGACATGGACCCCGCGGAGTTCCGCCGCCGGAACCTCGTCCCGTCCGACGCCTTCCCCTACGAGAGCGCCGTGGGGGCCGTCTACGACAGCGGGGACTACGAGCGCGCGCTCGACCTGGCGCTGGAGCACGTGGACTACGACGCCCTCCGCGAGCGCCAGGCCGAACTCCGCGAGGAGGGTCGGTACCTCGGCATCGGCATCTCCTCGATCATCGAGAACTCGGCCAACCAGCCCGGCATGGGCGAGTTCGGTCGCGTCCGGTTCGGCAGGGACGGGAAGCTGACCGCGTACCTCGGGACCCACGACCACGGGCAGGGCCACGAGACGTCCTTCGCACAGATCCTCTCGGACGAGCTCGGGGTCGAGTACGACGACATCGAAATCGAGGAGGGCGACACGCAGCACCTCCCGGGCGGCGTCGGCACGTTCGGGAGCCGGAGCATGTCCCTCGGCGGTGCGGCGATGGTCGAGGCCGCCGAGCGGGTCAAAGAGGAGGCCCGGGAGGTCGCGGTCGACGAACTCGAAGCCGCCCCAGAGGACATCGAGTTCGCCGACGGCGAGTTCCACGTCACGGGCGCGCCGGAGCGGTCGATCCACATCACGGAGATCGCCCGGCGGGCCGCCGACAGGGAGGTCGATCTTGACGCCACCGAGGAGTACGATCCGCCGAACTTCGGATGGCCGTTCGGGACGCACATCGCCGTCGTCGAGGTCGACCCGGACTCGGGCGAGGTCGACTTCGAGCGCTACGTCGCCGTCGACGACTGCGGGACGATCATCAACCCGATGATCGTCGACGGGCAGATCCACGGCGGGGTCGCCCAGGGGATCGGTCAAGCGCTCTACGAGGGCGCCGAGTACGACGACAACGGACAGCTTGTGACCGGGTCGCTGCAGGACTACGCGCTTCCGCGGGCCTCCCACATCCCCGAACTGGAGACCGACGAGACTGAGACGCCGAGCCCGCACAACCCGCTCGGCGTGAAAGGCACCGGCGAGGCGGGCACGACGGCCGCCACCCCGGCAGTCATGAACGCGATCGTCGACGCGCTCGAACCGTTCGGCGTCGAGGACGTCGAGATGCCGGCGCGCCCCGAGGCGGTCTGGCGGGCGATCGACGAGAGCGACGGATCGGCGTAACGCCTCCAACCCGCCGTCGTGCCCCGGGTGTCCCGGGACTGTTACTCTTCCCGGCGGAGGAGTTCCGGCAGGCGGAGCCGTTCGAGTTCGTCGCGGCCCAGTTCGAGAAACGGCGCACGCACCACGGCCTCGGGGAGCGACTCGATGCCGGAGCGGTCGCCGACGTCCGAGGCCGGGGACGACACTTCGGTCTCGTCCTCGACGAGGTGGTCCCAGACCGCGCCGTCGGATTCGAACTCGGCGCGGTCGTCGGAGGCACGCTGTCGACCCTCCTGGAAGGAGAGTTCGAGGACGCTGCGGCCGTAGGAGCTGTTGGCGACGCGGCGGAGCCGCTCGTACTCGTCGGGGTTCGGGTGGCCCAGTTCCGTGGCGACCCCCAGCGCGAACATCCGCAACAGTGCTTCGTCGTCCGTCAGGTCGGCCCAGTCGGTGCCGAAGCGCTCCTCGTACATCTCACACCTCGACGCGGGCACTCGGATCGACCACCAGTCCGCTCCCCGAGAACTCGATCGAGCGGATGTCGCAGTCGATGTTGGTCCCGCGCATCTTGATCACCTGGATCCCGCGGGTCATCCCCGTCGCCTCCAGGTAGTTGTGGAAGAAGACGACCCCGTGGGCGAGGTAGTGCTCGTCGGAGTACGACGACGGATCGGTCATCTCGGAGATGAGAAGCGTCGTCGCCTCCCCCTGCTTGAGCGCGGTGAGAAACCGGGTCATCTCCTCGGAGCCGTTGGCGAAAAAGAGCCGGAGAAGCATCGTCGAGTCGATCACCAGCCGGTCGACGCTCCGGGAGTTGACGAACGCGACGATCTTGTCCGTCAGCGACTGCACCCCCGAGTTCGAACTGTTGGCGAACTTGTTGAGCGCGTGCTTCCCGCGCGGGCTCACGAGGTTGATGAACCGGAAGTTGTCCGAGGCCGCAAGCGAGTCGAAGCCGAAGTCGAAACTCGACATGTCGTTTACGAGTTCCTCCTCGGTCTCGTGCATGGTGATGTACATGCACTTTTCGCCGTTCCGGAGCCCCTCGGCCATGAACTGTGCCGTGAAGGTGGTCTTGCCGCTCCCCGGCGGGCCACTCATCACGTAGAGCCGCTCCGGGATGAACCCACCTCCGATCAGATCGTCGAATCCACTGACCCCACTCCGAATCCGCATAGGCGCCACTCACTACCGGCCGTGATAACCGTTCCCCCTCGGTTATCAGGCGTGATAGCTCATTGCCGTCGCTTCCCCCAGTCGGCCCACAAAGCACTTGCACGGAACGGGGGAACGCCCGACGATGGATCGCCGTCGAGTCGCCCTCCTTCTCGTCGTCGTCGGGGTGTTCTGTCTCCCGGCGCCCCAGTATCTCGGCTGGGCAGCCGAAGCCACGTCCCCGCCCGCACAGACCGCCGGGATCTACGCCGCCGAGCGGATCGACCTCGGCGACGAGGCAGACCGCGAGCGGTTCGTCGACCGGTACGGCGACGACGTCGCGCTCGCGGACTACCGGCTCACGGCGCGGTACGGCGACGACTACCGCGCACCGAACGCCACCCGCCGGACCATCGAGGCGGCGATGGCGAACGGCTCGGCCCGGGTCGAACGCGAGGACGCCCGCGCGGACCTCCGCGAGATCGCGAGCGAGTACGGGTTCGTTCGCGACAGCGAGGCCGGCACGGAAGGGTACTACCGCCTGGCCGTCGAGGACGATGGCGCGCTCGTCCGCGCGACCCCCGTCACGCTCGCCGCGGTCGCAAACGCCACCGCCGAGCGGGTGCCCCGCTACGAGGATCTGAGCGCCGGCGAGCGCCGGACCGTCGACGCGGTGCTGAACCGCTCGACGGCCGACGATCCGGGCTACCGCCCCCAGGTGAACGATCCGTACGTCGACGAACTGCCGACCGCGATCCGGAAGGACGGCGCGCTCTACAGCATCTACACCTACGGCCACGTCGACGACTTCGGGCCCGGGTTCGGCGGGTTCGTCGTCGGCCTCGGCGTGGCGCTCGTCGGCGTCGTGCTGGTGCTTGTCGGCGGCGGCCTCTACGCCTACGATCGCTGGGCCGGGTAGCTCGGGCGTCGAACCCACCCGATCACCGCGGGGCAGGGTTTAGGGGGATCGCAGCCCAGATTCCGTCGATGGGTGCCAGTCGACGGGCCGTTCGAACAGCGAAGTCGGCGAGGACGAATCGGGGAGAGCCAGTGCGGCCGGAGCCGTCCACCGGACGATCAGGAATGCGCGCGAGGGTCCGTCGATGACCCGAGTCGGCGTCGTCGGCGCGGGCCCCGCCGGGGCAGGAGCGGCGTACGCGCTCCGGGAATCGAGCGCCGAGGTGACCGTCCTGGAGAAGAGCCGCGGGGTGTGTGGCCGGGCAGCGACCCGGCGGCGCGGGGACTGCCGGTACGACCACGGCGCCAACTACGTCAAGGTGGACGAGCGGACCGAGCAGTTGCTCCGGGACCTCGGCGAGGACGGCCTCGAAACGGTCGACGGGCCGGTGTGGACGTTCGACCGCGACGGCGAGGTGACGCCGGGGGACCGCCAGGAGACCAAATACACCTGGCGGTCGGGAATCACCCAGTTCGCAAAGCGGCTGTTCGACCGGAGCAACGCCGAGGTCAGGCTGGAAACCCGGATCGAGGACCTCGTCCGCGACGGCGGGTGGGTGCTCCGGGACGCCGGGGGCGAGCGACACGGGCCGTTCGACCGGGTGCTCCTGACCCCGCCGGCCCCCCAGACCGCCGCCCTGCTCGACGGGGCCGACTGGGAGGGCGAGGCCCGGGTCTCCCTGCAGGCGGCCGCCGAAACGGTGCCCTACCGGACGATCCGGACGGTCGTCTGTCACTACCCGTTTCCGGTGGACCTGCCGTGGTACGCGCTCCTGAACGTCGACCGCGAGCACGAGATCGGGTGGCTCTCGCGGGAGGAGTGCAAGCCCGGCCACGTCCCGGCCGGCGAGTCGCTGTTCGTCGTCCAGATGGCGCCGGACTGGTCGCGCGAGCATTACGACGACGACCTCGAACAGGTGGCGCCCGCGGTCACGGCCGCGGTCGCCGACCTCGTCAACGACGAGCGCCTGCGCGACCCCGACTGGGTCGACGACCAGGGGTGGCGCTACGCGCTCCCGGACGCCGCCGCCGACGCCGAGGCCTGTCGCCGGGGCGAGCCGGCGGGGCTGTACGTCGCCGGCGACTGGGTCGCCGGGGAGGGGCGGATCCACCGGGCGCTGTGGAACGGGGTCGAGGTCGGCGAGCGGATCGCCGCCTCGCTGTAGGTCCCCGGACCCCGACCCGAACTCGAACCTCGACCCGGGACGCGTCGACCGGCGGTGTTTTTGTCGGTTCGGCCCAAAGTGCGGTCGTGACGACCCTCCGCATCGACCCGCACGTCCACTCCGAAGCCTCCCACGACGGGACGGAGCCGGTCGAGTTGCTGCTGGAACAGGCGGCCGACATCGGCCTCGACGCCGTCGTCGTGACCGATCACGACGTCATCCACGAGTCGCTTCGGGCGGCAGAGCTGGCCCCGGAGTACGGCCTCGTCGGTATCCCGGGCGTCGAGGTGTCGACCGCGCACGGCCACCTGCTCGCGATCGGCGTCGAGGAGATGCCGCCCCACCGCGAGCCGATCGGCCGGACCGCCGAGTGGATCCGCGACCGCGGCGGGGTCGCGATCGTCCCGCACCCGTTCCAGCGCTCGCGCCACGGCGTCCGCAAGCGCCACCTGGCGGGCGTCGACGTCGACGCCGTCGAAGTGTACAACTCCTGGTTCCTGACCGGATACAACAACCGCCGCGCCAACCGCTTCGCCGAGGAGCGGGGCTTCCCGGGGGTCGCCAGCAGCGACGCCCACAAGGTCGAGTACGTCGGGCGGGCCTACACCGAGATCGACCTCCGCGGGACAGCGCGCGAGTCGGTGACCGGCGAGGAGATCCTCGCGGCCATCCGGGACGGCTCGACCCGGATCGAGGGGCGCCGGACGCCGATCGGCGTCTCCTCGCGCCACTACGTGATGGCCGGCACGAAAAAGAGCGCCTACTACGCCAAGGTCGGCGCCAAGCGCGGCGGACACGTGGCGTGGCTCGGCGCGAAGATCGGCAGCCACGCCGCCGTCAAAGGCCTCCGCTCGGGCACGTCGGCCGCCCGGACGGGCGTCCGCCTGAGCGCGCGGTTGCTCAGCGGGCTGTAGTCGTACGCGGTCGCCGACCGGCGGAAGCCACCTTCAGCGATTCTCGCGGCTGATCAGGTCGTCGTAGCGGGCGCCGGTCTGTTTGAGCGTCTCGGTCGAGTAGAGTCGCTCGTGGGCGACCGGGAGGTGGTCGCTCGCGAGTTCGTCGATTTTTGCGTCGACTGCGGCCTGCTCGCGGCCGTGGATCATGGTAAAGAGGTTGTACGGCCAGTCCTGGTCGGGGCGCCGGGGGCGGTGATAACAGAGGGTGACGTAGGGGAGGCGTCCGGCGGCGACGCCGCGGTCGTCGAGGTCGTCCTCGGGGACGTCCCAGACGACCATGCAGTTGGCGTCGAAGCCGGTGACGACGTGGTTGACGACACAGCCGATGCGCTTGATACAGCCGTCGTCGCGGAGCCGCCGGATCGCGGCAAGCACGTCCCCGACGGGGGCGTCGACGGACTCGGCCACGTCGCGGTACGGCGTCGCCGACAGCGGCAGGCCGTCCTGGATGGCCAGCAGCACGTCGGCCTCCAGGGGGGTGAACTCGTCGGCGGCCTCCTCGCTGACCCGGGTCGCGGACACCTCGGTCTCGTGGAGCGACTCGCGGGCGAAGCGGTCGTCGTTGACCACGGGGAACTCCAGGTCGATGTAGTAGTCCGTCAGCATCGGGAGCACGAGCACCGAACAGCCGGTCTCGGCCTCGATGGCGTCGAGGATCTCGTCGCGGCGCGCCCGCGACCCGGCGGTGACGACGAACCACATGTTCCAGGGGTGGTCGCGGCGGTAGTTGTGGTTGACCTGCCGGACGTCGTTGATCGTGGCCGCGATTTCATCGAACCGCTCGGGCGGCGCCTGGACCGCCGCGAGCGTCGAGCTACCGATCACCGGCGGGTTGAGGACGGCGCCGAACCGGCGGAAGATCCCCCGGTCACGCAGGCGTTCGACCCGCTCTAGGGCCGCCGACTCGCTCACGCCGAGCGCCTCGCCGACGGCGCGGAACGGCCGTTCGACGACCGGGAAGCCGCTCTGGTAGCCGTCGACGAGCGCCGCGTCGGCGGCGTCGAGGTCGGCGCGCCAGTCACCGTCGAGGGAAGGCATTACCACGGCTTGGGAGGGGGGAAAGGTACCAGTTTCGGGTGCGATCGGGGCTGGCGCCCCCGGGCGACGACCGGGGCGGGGAACGGACGCGGCCGAACGCGGGAAATACCCCGGAGCGGACGAACGGACGAAACCGGGGCCGTCGCAGGGACGAACGTCGAATTCCGGCGGCGGACCGGGTCGTTTTTGCCCCGAGCGCGCCAACCGGCGGACATGGCGAAGGCAACCCGGACGTTCGGCGAGTGGCCCCTCAAGCGGCTGATGACCGAGGTCGTCGGCAGTGGCGTCAAGTCCGCCGAGGACATGACCCGCGAACAGGCGAGCGAGGCGATGGAGCGTATCCTCGCGGACGAGCCCGATCCGACGACGCTCGGTGCCTTCTGGCTGGCGAACCGCTGGAAGCACAACGACGCCGAGGAGCTCGCGGCCTTTACGGACGTCATGTGCGAGCGCGTCGAGTACGCCGAACCGGACGTAGACCCCGTCGACTGCGGCGCCAACTACGACGGCAAGGGGAGCACGGCGATCCTCGGCGCGGCCGCGGGCATCGTCGCCGCCGGCGCGGGCACCCCGGTCGTCGTCCACTCGGGCGACCGCGTCCCGACCCAGAAGCAGGACGCCTACAAGCACGTGCTGGACGAACTCGGCGTGGCGACCGAACTCACGCCGGGGGACTCGGCGGAGATGGTCGACGAGACCGGCTTCGGCTTCTACTACCAGCCGGCGTTCAACCCCGCGATCGACGACCTCTGGGAGCGCCGCGACCAGATGGGCGTGCGCTCGTTCGTCAACACCGTCGAGACGCTGGCGAACCCCGCGGGGGCCGACGTCCACCTCGGCTCCTTCTATCACCTGGCCTTCGCGAAGAAGGTGATCGAGACGTTCGAGCGCAGCGAACGACAGGACCTCAGCCGGGTGATCATGTTCCAGGGGATGGAGGGGTACGACGACATCCGGCCGGGGTACACGAAAGTCGCCGAGTGGACCGACGGCGACTTTACCGACTACGAGATCGAGACCCCCGAGTACGGGATGGACTTCGAGGAGGCGGACCTGGAAGTCGACGCGGACGACGTCGCCGGCGAGTCGGCACACATCACCCGGGAGGTGCTCGACGGCGACCGGACCGACCACTGGTACGACGCCGTCGCGCTCAACGCGGCGTTCCGGATCTACGCCGGCGGCGACGCCGACAGCCTGGAGGCCGGCCTGGACCTCGCGCGGGCCGCCATCGACGACGGCGACGCCCGGGCGGTGCTGGACGACCTGCAAGAGTTCTGAGCCGGCCCGCGCGTCGGCCCCACCGGGTCAGCCGCCGTCGGCGCCGTCGAGCGGGAGGGCGACGCCGACGAGGGTTTCGCCGCCCCTGACGGCCGCCTCCCGCGCGATGGAGTAGACGAGCCCCGCGCGCTCGGCGGTCACCCGCTGGAGCCGGTCGTACGTCGCGGGGTCGTAGACGGCTCCGAGGTCGTCGCCGGCGGCGACCCGATCGCCGATCTCCAGGTCCGGCGCGGGTCGGTAGAGCCCGGGTGCCTCGGCCGGGACCCGGCCGAAGTGATTGCGGGCGACGGTGAACTCCGCCGGCGTCGTCGGCTCGCCGGGGAGCACACCCAGGTGTCGACAGGCCGAGAGAATCCCCTCGACGCCGGCCTCGACGGCCGGTTCGACCAGCTGTCTGTTGTGTGCGAGTTCGGGCGTGATCGCGGGGACGTCGGCCTCGGTGGCGGCGACCCGGAACTTCCCGTCGAAGGAGTAGTCGTCCCAGGCGGCGTCGGCGTCGTCGCCGGCGTCCTCGGCCAGCAGGAAGTCGAGGCCGAACGCCTCCGCGAGCGCCCGCGAGCGCTCGTCGCCGCGCATGTAGACGGTATGGGTCAGCATGTCAGGGCTGCCGGTGTGGAGGTCGATCACGGCGTCGGCCTCGCTCGCGTAGGTCCAGAGGCTGTCGGCCATCCGCTCGTGGACGCTGCCTTCGGGGTCGCCCGGCCAGACGCGGTTCATGTTCGAGTTCGCCGCGTCGATGGGTTCGGGGGTGGTGTACGACATCAGATCGAAAGTAAGCGGGTCGGCCACGGGGACGGCGATCACCCGGCCCGACAGCGACGCGTCGAGCAGGCGGTCGTGGACCCGCCGGAGCACCTCGGTGCCGTTTATCTCGCGGCCGTGCTGGGCGGCCTGTACGTACAGCGTTGGCGAGCCCTCGCCGTAGGTGTGGACCGTCGTCTCGACGGAGCGACCCGAGGGGAGCCGGGCGAGTTCGACGCGCTCGGCGGTGTGCATACCCGCCGTCGGACCCGGTCGCCCTTGGCCTTTCGGGCACGAGACCGGGCTCCACCGACCGACTCCCGGGCGCTCCCCGTCGCCGATGGCCGGGGACCGAAGATTTATCGCCAGGTATGGTTATTGGTACCGTATGGCACGATCGGCAACGTGGTCCGGCCACACGGTGGACCGGACCGAATCGATCCCGCCCGACGCCCGGGTCCGACACGTCGACCAGTTGACCGAGGCCGCCCGTTCGTACGTGGTCGCGTGCGCGGCGACGGAGGGGGACCCGCCGCCTGGACCGCTCCCGGCCGACCTCCGCGCCGGCGACGTCGTGGTGTACACCGACTACCTCCTGATCGGCTGATCCGGCCGCGGTCGTCGAGGGACCGACCGCGGTCGTGGCGACGGTCGGGACCGAAGTCGTTTTGCACGCGGTGGGGGAA
>Ga0207719_100482_pt1 | contig 22433 bp, 19 predicted proteins | sample A23P1SouthBayCA_2_FD_187279 | JGI IMG/M metagenome (GOLD analysis project Ga0207719, IMG submission 187279) | Aerobic enrichment media microbial communities from Eden Landing Ponds, California, USA - A23 P3 (3) (SPAdes) | ecosystem: Environmental > Aquatic > Marine > Unclassified | place... | reverse complement strand
TTTAACGGTCTGGACGTTTCGCTTCGCGAACGTCGTCGGCTCCCGCCTGCAGTGGGGCGTGATCAACGACTTCATCGCGAAACTGCAGGACGACCCCACCACACTGGAGATCCTGGGCGACGGCCGCCAGGAGAAGTCGTACATGCACGTTTCGGAGTGTATCGACGCGATCGTCCACGTCGTCAAGCACGCGGACGCGCCCGTGAACACGTACAACCTGGGGACGCGCACGACCACGTCGGTCGACCGGATCGCCGACATCGTGAGTTCGGCGATGGGGCTGGACCCCGAGTACCAGTACACCGGCGGCGACCGGGGGTGGGTGGGTGACGTGCCCCGGATGCGCCTCTCGATCGAGAAGCTCTCGGCGCTGGGATACGAGCCCGGGATGTCGAGCGACGACGCGGTGGAACGCGCGACGGCGGAGATGCTAGAGGAGCGGCGCTGATCCTGCCTGTTCCCGTGATCGCTGGCGACGGAAGTTTCGATCGCCGGTCCCAGCGAGAACAGTCACGAGACGGGGACCAGCAGAGCGATCCATACTCTCGCCCCAGAAATAACGTGTAGTTGACAGAACCGGAGTGATGAATAGAGGGCGCGAGTCGTGCACTCCGTCTGAGTAGGAGTGGCGCGATACCACCGCCCGTTTATCGAGGGTACAAGGATTGCTCAGGTTCGTAGCCACAGCAGTTACCGCCACTCGTTTGAGATATGAGCGTTGGTCGGCGTCTCCTGACTCCAGCACTCCCGTGGAATCCAAGACGACGGAGGATCACTACTCATCCGAGATGGGACAGGTGACAGGTTGTCCGGACTCACGAGGGCCGGGGAGAGGCTCTTCGGAATACTCCTTTTCTATCCGATGCACGGAGTCACTGCCGATGAAATATGCCACATCGTACGGGAGATCACCGTCAACGGCTGTGCCATCCTCATAGTTCACCCCCTCCCGAAGTTTTACTGAGAATTCAACGAGATAGCCATTTTCGACAGCCGTCCCCGTGATATTTCCCGCGGCATTATAGGGGATAACTAAGGAGATGTAGGTATAGGTGTATGACCGAAACGAAGGCTGACTCTCTTGAATGAGGGCCCTCGGTTTGTATGCTTCCTCGAACTCCATCGCGAACTGCGCGACATTCTCTTTCGTGAGGGTGGCGGGTTTTTGTGGGCACGACGGGACATCAGCAATTCCTACGGTGGTCATAGCCTCGTCTGTCGACTCACTCCGGGTCCGGGTTGTCTCGGATGGTGCAGTCGTAGGAGGAGAGGTTCCGGCCGTCGGCGATCGGTCCGTCTCGGGATCGCTGTTAGCCCCTGCGCCACATCCAGCGATCCCAACCCCTCCAACAACTGCCATGGCTCGAAGGAGACTTCGCCTATTCATGTCTATGTTCACTTATTTGTTTTTTCTTAAAAAAGTGCCGCACGGTCAAACATTGACTTTAGCCGTCTACCCGACGTGTTCAATACCGTTTATTTCTGGAATGTAGCGGTCAATTTCACGTCGACCTGTAGATACGGCATTGAGAGATCCATCCTCTGTATGTGTCATGCCAATTTCTAAATACTCTTGGTATGATTGGTTCGAATCGATATCTACCCATGGTTAGGTCATTTCAGGTTCAGCTTTAGACTTCCGCAACAAATGAACCCGTTATACCGGGGGGCGATCATATCAATATGGTTTGACGAAAGTGTTACTTTACTATTCCTCATTTGGACACTGAGTAAGATATTCTATGCCTTGTTTAGACGCGTGAATATGAGTGTGAGAGCGTCGCTATCCAGGAAATCGTGCGTGAAGATCCGAGAATGGATTCCTTGATCCCGCGCTGTCTCAACAAGAGCCCGCTGTTCCAGCGCCTCTCCGTCGAAATCTGCGTTTTCACCCTCCTGAATCGGAGGTAGTACTCTCATTGATTCCGCACAAGTAGCACGCCAAACCCGACTCAGAGACGTTCTCGCTCGCGTCCAAACAAGGCCCAGGGCGCGTATTCAGGATGGAACGATCGTTCAAAAGGTGCGTCTTTCGCTTATATACTTAAGGCCTGGCGTCCTTAGATTTGACTATGTATGAGCGGAACAGATGATGTGATCCGTGTCCTCCATGTCGATGATGAGCCAAGCCTGAATGATATGATTGCAACGTTTCTGGAACGAGAGAATGGCCGAATCACTGTTCACACCGCGACGAATCCTGACGAAGGACAGCAAATTCTGTCCACCCACGATATCGATTGTATCGTCTCGGACTACGAGATGCCCGGTCGGAACGGCATCGAATTCCTCGAAGCCGTTCGGGAGGAGTACCCAGAGCTTCCATTTATTCTCTATACGGGCAAGGGGTCAGAGGAAGTCGCCAGCGATGCTATTTCTTCGGGGGTAACAGATTATCTCCAGAAGGAGAGTGGCACGGATCAGTACACGATTTTAGCGAACCGTATCACGAATGCCGTCGCCCAAACCCGTGCCGTACAGGAAGTCTCGCGAACACGAGCGTATTTTAGCACAATACTCTCGCAATCATCCGATTACGTCATGATCGTTGATGGACACGGGCAGGTGGACTATATCTCGCCAGCTGTCGAACGAGTATTGGGCTACACGCCGGAGGACTTAGAGGGTACTGACGCGTTCGAACACATCCATCCAGAAGATCTGTCGGCTGCATCAGATGCGTTTGCCGACGTGCTTGAACACCCCGACCAGGACCAAACGATCGAGTATCGCGTGCGCCACGCTGACGGATCGTGGCGGTGGGTTGCAGTGCGAGGACGGAACCGCCTCGACGATCCGGTAATAGAAGGTGTCATCGTGAGTGTCCGTGACGTGACAGAGCGGAAAGAGCTCGAGCAAAAGCGCCAGAAAATCATCGACCGGATGAATGATGCTGTCATCGAAGTCGGTCCCGAATGGCAGATCACGTTGATCAATGAGCGAACTGAGAACTTTGTGGGTCTGGATGAATCGGACCTTCTGGGCCGGGATTTCTGGGACGTATTCCGCGATGCTCAAGGAACCCACTTCGAGGACGAATACCGTCGAGCGATGGAAACCCAAGAGCCGGTTTCGATGGTAGATTACTATGCCGGTCTTGAGGAGTGGTTCGATATCGACGTGTATCCCAATACTGACGGCGGATTGGCCTTCTATTTCCGGAGAGTTACTAAGTATAAGGAACGCGAGCGACGGCTGGAGCAGTACAAGCAAATCGTCAATACGATGGACGATGGCGCGTTCGTCGTCGACGATGAGTGGAACGTTGAGTTCGTCAACGAGTGGATCTCGGGATACGTTGATGCCCCGCGTGATGCGCTCGAAGGGCAATCGATTATGCGCCTTGCCGACGAATATCTTGCCGAAGAGGACGATCCGGCGAGAATTGAACAGGCACTCGAACGCGCCTTTGCACGAGAGAGTGTCTCTGAATCCCCGGAACGCCTAGAGCTGTTAATTGATACGGCTGGTGAACAGGAGTCCTTTGAATACCAATTCTCTCCGCTTACGACTGACGGTGAGACGAAATCACTCGTCGTCACCACGCGTGACATCACCGAGCGTAAGCGACACGCCAACCAACTACGGGCCCTCAATGACCGAAGCCAGATGCTGATGACTGCGGACACTAGCGATGAGATTGCTGAGATTGGCGTCGAGGCTGCTCGCGAGGTTCTGGAACTTGACGCGAATGCGATTCACCTGTACGATCCGGATCAATCCAGTCTCGTACCGGCTGCCGCGACTGACACCGTCTCCGATCTCATCGGCAAGCCACCAGTATTCACGGCCGGGGACAGCATCGCCTGGCGCGCATACGAACAAGGCGAGGCGATCGCATTTGATGATATTCAGGACGATCCGGACATATACAATCCGGAGACTCCTATTCGAAGCGAACTCCATTTCCCCCTCGCCGACCACGGGATATTGTTGGCGGGTTCTCCGACACCGGACGCCTTCGACAGGCAGGATTTCGTCCTTGGGAAGATTTTGGCAGCGAATATCTCGTCAGCACTTGACCAGGTCACGCAAACTGAGCGCCTCCGTGCACGCGATGCGGAACTGACGCGCCAGAACGAACGGCTAACGGAGTTCACCAGAATCGTCTCCCACGACCTCCGAAATCCGTTGAACGTGGCTGAAGGTGGGTTGGAGCTTGCCCGAGAGGAGTGTGACAACGAGCACCTACAACATGTTGGCCGTGCGCTGGAACGTATGGACGCCCTTCTTGAAGATCTCCTGACCCTAGCGCGTGAAGGCGATACTGTGACTAACTTCGAACGCGTCGACCTTGCGGGTATAGCCGAAGTCTGTTGGGCGAACGTAAAGACGGTGGATGCCACGCTTGCCAGTCAAATTGATCGAGCGATCTACGCCGACGAGAGCCGTCTGAAGCAATTGTTCGAAAATCTCGTCCGCAATGCAGTCGAACATGGTAGCGACGATGTGACCGTGACGGTTGGGGAACTGGAAGACGGCTTCTACGTCGAGGACGATGGACCGGGCATCCCGGAAAGTGAGCGGGAGAAAGTCTTCGACGCGGGGTATTCGACGGACGAAGACGGTACTGGCTTCGGCTTGAGTATTGTCGAGAAGGTGGTTGATGCCCATAATTGGGAAATCTACGTGACCGAAGGCTCCGACAGCGGTGCGCGCTTCGTGATCACCGGCGTCGAATTCGCTTCTGAATAGATGCTATTATTCATCACTCGCCCGAATTACTTCTAAGCAGATCATCAGGACGTCGGTGATGAATAGAACGCGCGTGTGTTGCAGATCGAAGTGGCTCAAATCCCGCGGGAGGTCGGAGTGCGTAGGTATCGGGTTTTCTCATCGACCAGGTAGTCTGTGAAAAGCGGAGTTATAGACAAGTCAGTCAACCCCCGCTGTCTCCACGGACGAATGATTCGTCTTGCTTTATCGTAGCTGGGTAAAGTCGATCTTTGACCGTGGACAATCATTTTACAAGGTCGCCGAATTGGTACACCCATGAAAATAAGCGTTCGGCGACTCAGTCGAAGCTGATATTGGAAGCTTTTCTTTCGGTGTCTCGCGTGCGCAGAGAGTCGTGTGTGACCGGACCATCGACGCACTCGGGGGCCCGGCTCACTCCCGTTTTTCGTGTACCTGAAGCTCCCCGATCAGTCCCGCCCGCGCTCGGGGAGTTCGCCCGGCGGGAGCACCTCACACTCCGGCAGGTCCTCCAGTTCCTGCTCGGGGCCGGGCGGGGCGTACACCGCGAGCAACTGCAGCGTCTCCCAGGAGGTGTTGATCGTGCCGTGTTCGACGCCCTCGGGGATGAAGATCATCTCGCCGGGACCGACCTCCCGGGTCTCGCCGGCGACGGTCTGCTCGCCGTGGCCGTTGATGATAAAGAGGATCTCGTCGCTGTTCGGGTGGGTGTGCAGCTCGTGGCCCTTCCCCGGGTCCAACTGGACGACGCCGGCGCTGAACCGCTCGGAGCCGTTGTGGTCGGGCGTGGCCATCCACTTGAGCGTGCCCCAGTCCAGTACCTGTGTCGGGACGTCCTCGCTGTCGACGAAGTATTCGTCTGACATTGCCACGCAGGAGTCGGAGGGGACGGGTCATAATCGTATCGACTGACGCCGGGGCGGGAACCGGATCGTCGTCCGCGATCGGGCGATCACCGCCGCGTTATCCCGTAGTTTCATTATCGATCCGCGAGACGCCCCGCTATGGAGTTCACCCGCGAGGAGTCACTGTCACGACTCGAAGCGACCGTGTCGAACGGCGATCCGATCATCGGTGCCGGTGCCGGAACGGGCATCTCGGCGAAGTTCGCGGAACGCGGCGGGGTCGACCTGCTGATCATCTACAACTCCGGACGCTACCGGATGAACGGCCGGGGCTCGCTGGCCGGCTTGCTTCCCTACGGCGACGCCAACGAGATCGTCCTCGATATGGGCCACCAGGTGCTCCCGGTCGTCGAGGACACGCCCGTGCTCGCGGGCGTCAACGGCACCGACCCGTTCCGGGAGATGGAGGTGTTCATCGAGGAACTCAAGCGCCGCGGGTTCTCGGGCGTCCAGAACTTCCCCACCGTCGGCCTGTTCGAGGAGGGGACGCAGTTCCGCGAGAACATCGAGGAGACCGGGATGGGCTACGACAAGGAGGTCGACATGATCCGGGAGGCCAGCGAGCAGGGCATGCTGACCTGTCCGTACGTGTTCACCGAGGACCAGGCCCGCAGGATGGCCGAGGCCGGCGCGGACGTGGTCGTCTCTCACATGGGCCTCACCACGTCGGGCGACATCGGCGCGGAGACGGCGCTGGACCTGGAAACCGCGGCCGAGCGCGTCCAGGCCCACCACGACGCCGCGAAGGCGGTTCGCGAGGACGTCATGGTGATCTGTCACGGCGGCCCGATCGCCTGGCCCGACGACGCCCAGTACGTGCTCGACAACACCGAGGGCGTCGTGGGCTTTTTCGGCGCCTCCAGCATCGAGCGCCTGCCGACGGAGGAGGCCATCGAGAACCAGGCCCGCGAGTTCAAGGAGATCGACGTCTGAGCATGGCGGTCGTCATCGTCGGCACCCTGGACACGAAAGGCGAGGAGATCGGGTTCGCCCGGGACGTGATCGAGGCCCAGGGCCTCGACGCCCACGTGATCGACGTGGGCGTGATGGGCGAGCCAGCGTTCGAACCCGACACGTCCGCGAGCGAGGTCGCGGAGGCCGCCGGCACGACGCTCGACGATCTCCGCGAGGACGCCGACCGCGGCGAGGCGATGGAGGCGATGGGCGAGGGCGCCGCCGCGATCGCGACCCGGATGCACGAGGCGGGCACGCTGAAGGGCGTCCTCGGCCTCGGGGGGTCGGGCAACACCTCCATCGCGACGACGGCGATGCGCGCGCTCCCGGTCGGCGTCCCGAAACTCATGGTCTCGACGATGGCCTCCGGCGACGTCGAGCCCTACGTCGGCGCGAAAGACGTCGCCATGATGTACTCCGTGGCGGACATCGAGGGGCTCAACCAGCTCTCCCGGAAGGTGATCGCCAACGCCGCCCTCGCGACCGTCGGGATGGTCGCGAACGACCCCGACGTCGAGGTCGAGGAGCGCCCGACGATCGGGATCACGATGTTCGGCGTCACCACGCCCTGTGTCCAGCACGCCCGCGAGATCTTAGAGGATCGTGGGTACGAGACGATCGTCTTCCACGCCACCGGCACGGGCGGGCGGGCGATGGAGGACCTGGTCCGGCAGGGCGTCATCGACGGGGTGCTGGACGTCACCACGACGGAGTGGGCCGACGAACTCGTCGGGGGCGTACTGAACGCCGGCCCCGAGCGGCTCGACGCCGCCGGGGAGGAGGGGATTCCGCAGGTGGTCTCGACCGGCGCGCTCGACATGGTCAACTTCGGGCCCCGCGACTCGGTGCCCGAGGAGTTCGAGGGGCGGCTGTTCCATATCCACAACCCCCAGGTGACGCTGATGCGAACCACGGCCGAGGAGAACGCCGAACTCGGGGAGATCATCGCCGGAAAACTCAACGCCGCGACGGGGGCGACGGCGCTCGCGCTCCCCCTGGGTGGCGTCTCGATGCTCGACGTCGAGGGCGAGGACTTCCACGACCCCGAAGCCGATCGTGCGCTGTTCGACGCGCTCCGGGAGGGGATCGCCGACGACGTCGAGTTGATCGAGATGGAGACGGACATCAACGACGAGGCGTTCGCGGAGGCGATCGCCGAGACGCTCGATTCGTACATGCGCGAGGCCGGCGTGGGGCCGGAGGAGCGGTAGCCCGTCTATCGCGGTCGGCGCCCTCGCACCGCCTGCCGCCGTCGACACCCTTTCGACGCGGCCACGCCAAGGGGGGGTATGTTCACGGGGATCGTCGAGGCGACGGGCGAGATCGCCGGGGTCGATACGGGTCCGGAGGGGACCCGCCTGCGGATCCGGGCGCCGTTCGCGGCCGACCTGACGGAGGGCCAGAGCGTCAGCGTCGACGGCACGTGCCTCACGGTCGAGGACGGCGGCGGGGCGTCGTTCTCGGTGTTCCTGGCGAGCGAAACTATCGATCGCACCACGCTCGGCGGGCGCGGCGTCGGCGACGCGGTGAACCTCGAACGCGCCCTGCCGGCGGAGGGCCGGTTCGAGGGGCACATCGTCCAGGGCCACGTCGACGGGACGGCGGCGATCCGGGACGTGCGCCGGGTCGGCGAGGACTGGACCTACGAGTTCGAGCTCCCCCCCGACCTGGCGGGGTACGTCGTCGAGAAGGGCTCGATCGCGCTCGACGGGATCAGCCTCACCGTCGCCGATCGCGGCGAGGAGGCCTTCTCCGTGGCGATCGTCCCGACGACCTACGAGGAGACGACGCTCTCGGGGAGGGGGCCGGGCGACCGGGTCAACGTGGAGGTGGACGTGCTCGCGAAGTACGTCGAGTCGCTACTCGGATGACCCGCCGCCCTCCTCGCCGGCCGTCGCGTCGTACGCCTCGCCGTACCGGGTGACCTTTCGGTAGAGGACGTACCCGAGCGCGCCGTCGTACGCGAGGATGAACCCGATGAAGGCGATCGGCAAGGCGACGCCCGTGAGCGCGCTCACCGCCGCCGGGACCACCCCGACGAGCGTGTTGTACGTGCCGTGGGCGAGCGCGGCGATCAGGAGCCCCTTCACGACGATCGGGCCGGCGTTCTCGCGGTTGTACTTCGCGAGCCCGAGGTAGTAGCCGGCGAAGGCGGAGTAGATGACGTGACCCGGACCCGCCAGCGACCGGACGGCAGCGGTCCGGAGGGTCGCGGGCAGCGCGCTCCCGGTCCCCGCCGCTTCGAGGTACTGCTGGCCGATGTAGGCCGCGTTCTCGATGGTGGCGAATCCGAGCCCCGCGACGGCGCCGTACACCGCGCCGTCGATGACGGCGTTGAACTCGGGGGTGCGAAACGCGTACAGCCGGATCGCGAGCCACTTCACCGTCTCCTCGACTGGCGCGACGACGAGGTAGAAGAAAAGCGCGAGGCCGACGTAGGGGATGGCCGAAAAGAGGGGGTCGGCGACCGAGTTGAAGACGGCCGCGAAGCCGGCGAACAGCACGCCCAGCAGGAACGTGACCAGGAGCGTGTCGAGGGGTTCGCGCATCGTGGCGTCGGCGCGCCAGAGGTAGACTGCCACGCCGAGCGCCGGCACGATCGAGAGTAGGATGTACGCCCCCACGGCGGGTTCGGCGATCGTCGCCAGCCCGGTGAGGACGAACTCCCCGAGGATGATGAGGAGGGCAACGAGCACCACGAACGCCCGCGCACCACGGAGGAGCAGGCGGTACAGCCGAACCGAGAGCCGGTCAAGGCGGCTCCGTGGCTCCCAGGACGCGACGTCGTACAGGTCCCGCTCCTCCCCGGCGGCGCGCTCGACGGGATCGCGCTCTCCCGACATCTACGGCCCGGTTCGGCCCCCGGTCCCAAGAGTCTGGCTCCGGGGGGCGTCACCCGGCGAGTTTCACGACGAACCGGTAGATCGCGTCGCGCCACCGGTCGGGGAGGAACCGTCCGAGAAGCGCCAGGCGGGCGAACGTGCCGACGGGATATCGCGGCGCCGGATCGGTACAGCTCGCGGCGTTGAGGATCGTGTCGGCGACGTCCCCGGGAGGGATCGCGATCGGACCGGTGCTCCCGACGGCCCCGGCGTCCTCGAAGGCACGGTAGAGCGACTCGTAGGCGGGGGTCCGGTCGGTCTCGGGGACCGCCTCGTCGGCCCTGGCGCGATCCCAGAACTGGGTGTCGACCGGTCCCGGTTCGACCAGGACCACGTCGATCCCGGACCCCGCGACCTCGCCCCGGAGCGCGTCGCTCATGGCCTCGATGGCGAACTTCGAGCCGCTGTACACGCCGCTCATCGGATGAGCGATCCGGCCGTTGGCGCTGGAGAGGGTGACGATCGTCCCGTCCCCCCGGTCGCGCATGTGGGGGAGGACGGCCCGGATGAGCCGGTGTGGGCCGTACACGTTCACGTCGAACTGGCGGTGGACGTCACGGAGCGGGACGTCCTCTACTGGGGCGTAGGTGGCGTACCCCGCGTTGTTCACGAGACAGTCGATCCGCCCGGTCTCCTCGACGATGCGGTCGACGACCCCCCGGACCTGTTCGCCGTCGGTCACGTCGAGTTCGGCCGTCTCACAGCCCGCCTCGGCGAGGTCGACGAGGTCGTCCGTGTCGCGGGCGGTGGCGTAGACGGTCCACTCCTCCCCGAGGAAGGCCCGGGCGGTGGCCGCGCCGATCCCCCGGGAACACCCGGTGATCAGGACAGTCTCCATACGCCCGTTTCCGGCCCCCCCCGAATTAAGGCTGCCCGTCGGCGACCGGGCGGGTCCCCGAACGGAACGTGTCCGCGACCGGGCGGGTCCCCGAACGGAACCACAAAAGCGCGACGGTTGGACAAACGGTCCTTTGAGAAACGGCTATTTCGGGCGGGGCCGATGGACCGGGTATGCCGGCCATCGACACGGATGGACTGACGAAACGATACGACGGTACCACTGCCGTCGACGGGCTCGATCTGACGGTGCTTCGAGGGTCCGTGTTCGGCTTCCTCGGCCCGAACGGGGCGGGCAAGACGACCACGATCCGGATGCTGGTGACGTTGCTCCGGCCCACCTCCGGCACCGCCCGGATCGCGGGCCAGTCCATCGAAAACAGGAAAGCGGTCACCGAGCGCATCGGCTATCTACCCGAATCCCCGCCGCTGTTCGAGGAGCTGACCGCGCGCGAGCAACTGGAGTACGCCGCCGGGCTCCGGGACATCCCCGACGCGGAGGCGCGGGAGCGCATCGCCGACTTGCTGGATCGGTTCGACCTCGCGGCCGACGCCGACCGCCGGATCTCGGCGTACTCCAAGGGAATGAAACAGAAAACGGGGATCATCCAGGCGATCCTCCACGAGCCCGACGTCGTGTTCCTCGATGAACCCACCTCCGGGCTCGATCCCCGCGCCGCACGGACGGTCCGGGACACCATCTCCGACCTCGCCGCCGAGGACACCACCGTGTTCCTCTCGACGCACATCCTCCCGGTGGTCGACGAGCTCGCCGACACCGTGGGCGTGCTGTTCGACGGGGACCTCGTCGCGCAGGGCGCGCCGGAGGACCTCAAACAGCGCGCCGAGGCGGGCGGGGAGCGCACCCTGGAGGACGTGTTCCTCGAGGTGACGAGCGAGGAGGAACTCGCGTCGGTATGAACGGAGGCGTCACTCGGTCATGAATCCGACACACGTCTCGCTTCTCGTCCGGACGGAGCTGCGGCGGCGCTACCGGTCGGTCCGGGAGGACTCCCGGCGGTTCGCGGTGCTGCTGGTCGCCGGCGTCTTCATGTTGTTGCCGCTCGGCGCCGTGGTGGTCGCGCTGTACGCCTTCGGGGGAACCGTCGCGGACGGGTCCGTCCCGGCGTTCCTCTCGATGGGGGCGGTCCGGGGTGCCGGCGGCGCGCTGATCGTGATGGTGGCAGTGCTCAACACCATCCGGACGGTCCAGACCGCGGCAATCCCCGCCAACGCCGACGGGGTGCTCACGATGGCCGACCACTCCGAGGTCGTCGCCTCGATCCTGATCGTCGAGACGATCGCCGGCGCGGGAATCGTGCTCGTGCCCGGCGCGCTCGGGGCGGTCGCGTTCGGGATCGGCACGGGGTCGGCGCTCGCCGCGCTCGCCTTCCTCGCGGCGGTTGTCTCCATTGTCGCGCTCGGGTCGGTGCTCGGGATCGCCGTCGGGTTCGTCGTCCGGAACGCGCTGGCGCGTTCGGAGACGCTCTCGCGGTACCGGACGCCCGCCGGCGTCGCCCTCTTTCTCGCCTACATGTACGCCATCGTCGCGACGGACTTCGAGTCGGCGTTCGACCCGGTCGTGAGCGTCCTCGGGACGACCCCACTTGGCTGGTTCGGCGACCTCGCGCTCGCGCCCCTCGACGTGGGTGCGGACCCCTCGCTCGCGGGGGGCGCGCTGGTCCTCGCCGTCGCCGGCGTCGCCGTGCTGGCGATCGCGACCGATCGGCTGGCCGGCACGCTGTGGTACGTCGAAGCCGTCGAGGGGTCGACGGGCGAGACGGGCTCCTCCGGGATCGGTGGTGTTCCGGGCGTGTCGCGCCCGGTCGCCCGGGTCGCACGCAAGGGCTGGCTGCGCGCCTGGCGCTCGCCGATCCGGCTGCTCTTCGTCGTCTACCCCCTGTTTTTCCTGATCGCCCCGATTTCCGAAGCCGTCCGGACGGGGGTAGTCCCCGCCTACCTCGCCGGAGCCGTCGCCGTGTACGGCGCCTGGGCGACGGGTGCGGCCTTCACCCTCAACCCCCTGGGCGACGAGGGTGACGTGCTCCCGGTCACGCTTTCCTCCCCCGTCTCCGGCCGGGCGTTCGTCGCCGGGTGCTGTCTGGCAGGCGTGCTGATCGGGCTCCCGGTCTCCGTGCTCGGGGCGCTCGTCTCGGGGGTTCTCGCGGGGATCGCGCCCGCCGTGATCGCCGGTGCCGTCGTGCTCGCCGCCGTCCTCCCGGTCGCCGCCGCCGGGATGGCCGCGGGCGTCGGGGTGACGTTCCCCCGGTTCGAGCCCGCCAACGTCACCCGGGGACAGGAGGCGGTCGTCCCGAGCCTGTTCGGGTTCGCCGTCTACAGCATCGCCCTCGTGGTCGCCGCGAGCCCGGGAACGGCCGTCCAAGTCGGGATCGTCCGCGAGGCGCTGGCGGACGCGACGGGGCTGTCGACGGCCGGAGTCGTCGGGACCGGGGTCGGCACAACCGTCGTCCTCGCTGGCGCGCTCGCCGCGCTCGGCTACGTCCACGCCGTCAGGACGTTCGATGCGTACTACCTCGAATGAATCGGACGCCCCCGCGCGTCCTCGGACGATGCCGGGGGGATTGGACAGGTTAATCCGGGACGTGTCCCAACCGCGTCCCGATGGAGACCGACCTCGATCCGCGCATCATCTCGCTGGCGATCGCGCGGATGGTCGACGCCTTGGCGAACTCGTTTCTCGTGGTCGTCCTCCCCCTCTACATCGGCAGCGAGATCGTCGCCCTCCCCGGGTTCGTCGGGACGACGGCCGACCTCGCCGGCGTCGAGTTTACCCTCACCGCCGAACTCCTGATCGGGATCGTCCTCTCGCTTTTCGGCTTTCTCAACAGTTTCGGCCAGCCGTTCACGGGGTCGCTCTCGGACCGGACCGGGAAGCGCCGGGTCTTCCTCCTCACGGGCCTCGCCCTCGTGGCGGTCGGCAGCGCCGGCTACGTCTTCTTCACCGACTACGTCTCGATCCTCCTGATGCGGGCGCTCCAGGGCGTGGGCGCCGCCTTCACCGTCCCGGTCACGGTCGCGCTGGTGAACGAACTCTCCGCACCCGACGAGCGGGGGGGCAACTTCGGGCTGTTCAACACGTTCCGCCTGCTGGGGTTCGGTACCGGCCCGATCGTCGCGGGCGGCGTCGTGGCCGCCGGTCCCTACGAGATCGGCGCGCTCTCCGTGGGGCCGCTCTCGACGCCCGCCCTGGTGGTCTCGGGATTCAACGCCGCCTTCCTCGTCGCCGTGGCGGGGGCGGCGATCAGTTTCGGGCTGATCGCCGTCCTGATCGAGGACCCCGAACGCACCGAGAGCGAGGCCGCCGACGAGGTCTCGATCCGGGTGCGCAACCCCGACGGCGCCGGGCTGGACCCGGTGTTCGCGCTCGGCCTCGCGACGATCGTGATGGCGCTCTCGATCGCCATCTTCGCCCCGCTCGGCAACGTGGTCAACGAGCAACTCGACCAGGGCACGTTCCTGTTTTCCGTGCAGTTCGGCGCGACCGTCATGGCGAACGTCGCCTTCCAGACGCCCCTCGGGCGGCTCAGCGACCGGTACGGGCGACGACCCTTCCTCCTTTTCGGGTTCGTCCTCCTGTTGCCGACGACGCTCGCACAGGGGTTCATCCCGGTACTGGCCGCCCCCTTCGCCGGCGTTCCCCTCCTCGACCCCTCCGGCCTGATGGTGCTCGCGCGGTTCCTCCAGGGGGTCGCGGTGGCGGCCGTGTTCGCGCCCTCGCTCGCGCTCGCGGGCGACCTCGCGGGCGAGGGCCAGTCCGGGTCGACGCTGTCGATCCTCACGATGGGGTTCGGCCTCGGCGTCGCCTTTGGGACGCTGTTCTCGGGGATTCTCGTGGGCTTTGGCTTCGCCGTCCCCTTCGTCGTGGCGACCGTCGGCGGGGCCGTTGGCCTGTACCTGGTGTACACCCAGGTCGGCGAGACGGTCGAGGACGCGATCGCGGTCCCCGCCGTCGGGGATTGACCCCGCCGTCCGCGCGGCGGCCCTTTTTGAGCGACCGGACCCAACGGACGGAGGGATGAGCGACGATCCGGAACCGGAACGGAACATAAGCGGCGGCGACGGCGCGGGCGGTTCGATGACGGCGTTCGACCCCGGCGACGCTGACACCCGCGCGGAGGCCGTCGTCGACCGGCTGGGCGAGCTGTACTGGCAGAAGACCTACGGCGGCCAGTCGGCATTCGAGTGTCTGGTCCGGACGGTGCTGAGCCAGAACACCTCCGATACGGCGAGCCAGCCCGCCCACGACGCCCTGATGGACCGGTACGGTGGGGGAGACCTCGCGGAGGCGCTCGCCGCCGCCGACCGGGACGAACTCGCCGACGCCATCTCGGCGGCGGGGCTGTACAACCAGAAGTCGCGGACGCTCGTCCGCCTCGCCGAGCGCGTCCTCGCGGAACACGGGGGCGCGGACGGCTTCGACGCGTTCGTGAAAGGCGAGGACGCGGGGACCGTCCGGGGGGCCCTGCTGGACATGAAAGGCGTCGGCCCGAAGACGGCCGACTGCGTGCTCCTCTTTTCGGGCGGGCGCGGCGGCGTCTTCCCCGTCGACACGCACGTCCACCGGATCTACCGCCGGCTGGGGATCGCACCCGCCGACGCCGACCACGAGGCGGTCCGGGAAGTCCTCGAACGGGATATTCCCGCGGAGAAGTGCGGCTTTGGCCACACCGCGAGCATCCAGTTCGGCCGGGAGTACTGCTCGGCGCGCAAGCCGGCGTGCCTGGAGGGCCCGGAGGCGTGTCCGCTCGCGGACCTGTGCGATCGCGTCGGCGTCTCGCCCGAAACCGGCGAGGTCGTCGATCCCGCCGACGCCGACTGATAATGATCACTCTCGTAGCTGTTCACGAGACGGGTTTTTGTCGAGCCGGGGCGAACGGGTTCCCATGGCGGAGCACACGGTCCGCGAGGCGGTCCCAGGGGACGTCCCCGCGGTCCACCGGATCGCGGAGGATGCCTGGCGCGCCGCGTACGGCGAGTTCCTCCCGGAGCGGGTCATCGAGTCCGCGATGGCGGAGTGGTACGACCCCGCGGTGACCCGGGAGTCGATCGAGGACGGCGATGTCGGCTTTTTCGTCGCCGAGGCCGGCGAGGGCGTCGCCGGCTACGCGAGCGGCGGCCCGGGCGAGGAGCCGGACATCGCAACGCTCGGCGCGATCAACGTCGACCCCGACCGCTGGATGGAAGGGATCGGGAGCGCGCTCCTCGGGCGGTTCGAGGCGTTCTGCCGGGATCGGGGCCTGGCGGTCGTCCGGGCCCGGGTGCTGGCGGAAAACGAGGTCGGGGGGCCGTTCTACCGGGCGCGGGGGTACGAGGCCGTCGCGGAGCGCGAGGCGGAGCTGTTCGGCGCGAGGGTCCGGGAACGGGTCTTCCGGAAGTCGCTCCGGGACCGGGCACCGCCCGACGCCGGGCGGAAGACTCGGTGAAACAATCGTTGGAGTCTCCCGTAAACACCGTATTATTAAGTACCCGGCTCGTAACATCGAGGTAGAGACCGACATGGCGACCGCCCGGAGCACGCCCGGCTTCGACGTCAAGGACGTCGAGTCGGCGTCGAACGTTCTGCTTCTCGCCCCCTCTCTGGGGAGCGCTGGCTCCCACGCGTGTGCCGAACTCATGTCAGTCGACCGTCCGAGCGATGTGAACGCCCTCGCGGTCATCCTCAACGACTCGCCGGACGGCTGGCTCGAATCGTGGCAACGACACGTCGGCCCCGAGCCCCCGGCGAAGACGAGTTTCGTCACCGCCGGCGAGGCGGTCCGGTCGGCGGCCGCCGGCGCCGCCGCCAGCAGCGCCCTCCCCGCGGGGATGGCCCTCGAGTCCGTGTCGAGCCCGGGGGATCTCACGGGGCTGGGGATGCATATCTCCCAGCAGCTCTCGGAGTGGACCGACGACGACAACCGGATCGTCGTCGACTTTGACTCGCTTTCGATCCTGCTCGAGTACGCCCCCCGGCAGAGCGTGTTCAAGTTCATCCACGTCCTCAAGGGACGGATCGACGCGGCGAACGCCGTCGCACACTACCACATGGACCCCGCCGCCCACGAGTCCCAGGAGATCAGCACGTTCAAATCCCTCATGGACGCCGTCGTCGAGATCGATGAGGACGGGACGTGTTCCGTCTCCTCGCGGTGAACACGGCCACGACACACCCCCTTCCCCCGGGGAAGGTTTTTGTCACCCCCTTCCTTACCGGCGCCCATGAGTCGTAACCGGGCCGCCCTCGAACGCGCGGTCGAGCGCGGCGAGGAGGACGGCGGCCCGATCGAGTTCAAGGAACGCCTCGAAGAGGACGTCCACCTCTCCGACGGCCGCAAGGAGAGCCTCGCGGCGCAGCTTCGCCACCGCGTCCTCTCGGGGGACGGCGAGGCCACCTACGTCGTCGGCGTCACCGACGACGGCGGCCTCGCCGGGATCGACCCCGGGGCCTTTTCCGAGTCGATGGATGTCCTCTCCCTGCTCTGTGAGGAGGCCGACGCCCACATCGAGGACGTGACGACCTGGGGCGTCGAGGGCGGGATCGTCGGCGTCGCCGAGATCCGCGATGGGAGCGTTCTCGAAACCGACGACGAGCACATCGTCGTCGGCACCGCGGGCCACGTCGACCACGGCAAGTCGACGCTCGTCGGGAGCCTCGTCACCGGACAGGAGGACGACGGCGAGGGGGGCACCCGGTCGTACCTGGACGTCAAACCCCACGAGGTCGAGCGCGGCCTCTCGGCCGATCTGTCGTACGCCGTCTACGGCTTCGATTCGGAGGGCCCGGTCCGGATGGACAACCCGGATCGGAAGGGCGACCGCGCCCGGGTCGTGTCGGAGGCCGACCGTCTCGTCTCCTTCGTCGACACCGTCGGCCACGAGCCCTGGCTGCGCACGACGATCCGGGGGCTCGTCGGGGGGAAGATCGACTACGGGCTGCTCACGGTGGCGGCCGACGACGGCCCCACGAAGACCACCCGCGAGCACCTGGGCATCCTGCTGGCGACCGACCTCCCGACGGTCGTCGCCATCACGAAGGTCGACCTCGTGGACGGCGAACGCGCCGCCGAGGTCGAGCGCGAGGTCGAGCGCCTCCTCCGGGAGGTCGGCAAGACCCCCCTCCGGGTGGACCGCCACGGCGTCGAGACGGCGATCGAGGAGATCGACGCCGACGTCGTGCCTATCCTCACCACCAGCGCCGTCTCCGGGCGCGGGCTGGCGGACCTCGATGCCCTCTTCGAGGGGCTCCCGAAGACCCACGGCGGCGACGGCGGGGCCGGGAGCGACGGCGACGCGTTCCGGATGTACGTCGACCGCAGCTACAGCGTCACGGGCGTCGGCGCCGTCGCCTCCGGGACCGTCGAGTCGGGGTCGGTCGAGGCCGGCGACGAACTCCTCCTGGGACCGATGGGCGACGGCTCCTTCCGGGAGGTGGTGGCCCGGTCGATCGAGATGCACTACCATCGCGTCGACCGCGCCGAGGCCGGCCGGATCGTCGGAATCGCGCTGAAGGGCGTCTCCGAACCCGACCTCGAACGCGGGATGGCACTGCTGCCCCGCGAGGCCGACCCCACCCCGGTCCGGGAGTTCGAGGCCGAGGTGATGGTGCTCAACCATCCCACTCGCATCCGGGAGGGGTACGAACCCGTGGTCCACCTCGAAACCGTCAGCGAGGCCGCCGCCATCTACCCCGAGGGGGGCCGCCTGCTGCCGGGCGACCGCGGGCGGGCGCGCGTCCGGTTCAAGTTCCGACCCTACGTGATCGAGGAGGGCCAGCGGTTCGTGTTCCGCGAGGGCCAATCGAAGGGCGTCGGCACCGTGACGGACGTGACGCCGGCGGAGTGATCGTTGGACTCCCCGGCGCCGAACTCTTATTAGTATTGGCGAAGTAGTGGGAAATAGGTGAAGATATATGGGAAAAAAGGGGATCACTGTTGATCCGGACGACGCCGAGCGGGAGTCACTCACGCTCAGCGTCGACGACAGGGGGCGCGTCACGATCCCGAAGGCGATCCGCGAACGGCTCGGGATCGAGCCCAGCAGCGAGGTCCCAGCCCGTCTCGTCGGGTCGACGCTCACCCTTGATCCCCAGCCGGGTTCGCGTCTCGAAACGGCGACGGCAGGGCGGGACGACTGGGCGAACACTACGCCGACCGACGCCGGTACGTCCCTGTTCGGGCCAATGGACGACGAGCTAGAGGAGTGACTCTCCGGAAGATGATCGAGACGATCCCGCGGGGCGTCAAAATCCTCACGGACGTCAACGTCCTCGCTATCGGACTGACCGACGACCATCCCGCCTTCGAGCACGTGCATCCATGGCTCCGGGAGGCCCTCGATGGCCCAAACGTCCTGCTCGTTCCTGACTACTACCCGTTACGGGCACAGTACGTCATGACACGCGAGTTCGGAGTCGAGGAGGTCGAGGCCCGGAACGCGGTGCAGTCGCTCCTCCGGAGTCCGGCGCGGATCGTCAGCGCCACGGACGCCGTCCTGCTCGACGCCTACGAGATCAGCGCGGCGAAGGACCACGACGTGTACGACTCGTTTATTCTGGCGCTGGCGCGTTCGACCGAGGCCGCGTATCTCGTGACGACCGACACCGATTTCGATCGCCTCTGTGCAGACGAGGAAGCCGTCTACCGGAATCCGGTTCCGGAGGAGACGCTCGATACGCTCTCGCTGACCGACGGGTGACGGTTCTTGCGAACCGAAGCGTTCTCTCGATTCCGACATGGTTGAATATTGTCATGATCCGGTTGATGAATAGAGGGCGCGAGTCGTGCAGTGAGTGCGTCAAGTATAGTGTATAGCTGTAGGGGTCGGGTGGATAAAAGTACACATCTACAAAAATCATATAAGCGACGCGATGCTTGAGTTGATTATGGATCGTCGCCAATATCTCACAGCGATAGGGGTTTTAGCAAGTGCTGGGTGTTTGGCAAGGGCGAATTCGGATCAGTCTCAGGATCCCTCGGATCCGACTGATCAAATCGATCCAACACCGGAAGTGGATTGGGGGCCGGTCCGCGGTCGAGCCGAGTCGATTTCAGTCGAGAAATCGCTGACGAGCGAACCCGGCAACGGGTACGACCCGGCAACCAACATGGTACGCGTCGTCATAACTCGGAGTGGTATGGGGGCACCCGAAGAGGTCAAGCATATGCCCTTCGAGGAGTGGGTTGCGCTCCAGAGCCCTCATTTCGGACGGGGTCCTGCCGCACGGGTGACCGGTGAGCGGCTCCCCACCAGCACGTCAGTTGACTCATCCTACAGCGCTCCTCCAGATGACGCGACCACAGACGAAGCGGTCATTCGGCTTGATGTAGACAGTGAGGTGTCTGCGGAGAATGGGAGTAGTGCCGCGCCTCGATCCGTGAACGTGACTGCCTCATACAACGGCACCCAAGCATCCCACTCCGTCCCCATCTATATCGAGATTGATTCTCGTAACCCGGTACCAGGGTAGGCCAGTCTGGCAATTGTCAGAAAGGGGCGAAACGCCTGCTCATTATTCATCGGGAAGTTGTGCTGATGTGGTGAGAGACCCAACCTCTATATCGGTCACTCGCCCGAACGACCCCTAAGCGTACCATCACGAAGCGGGTGATGAATAGAGGGCGCGTATCGTGCAGCACAGGACCGATCGACACCTCACGATTCGTTTTGGATCTCCCCAACCCACGTTGGAGATTCCACGTCGTGCGTGCCGGGATCGAGGTGATACCTTATTCGCTGGGTAGTCTGATCATTTTCAATCATGCTCGCGTGTAGGTAGTCAGCATAGGTTTGTTCAAACCTCGTGAATTCATAGGAAATGTTTGCACTCATGATGTTCCGCGTATCGGGCTCCACCTGTACGGTTCCTGATGCGGAGGTCACACGGTAGCTATCAGGACCGTCATGGTACCATCCCGGTTCTGGCTTGAGGCGTATCGTGTTTTGGTCGACAGACGCGTCCTCATAGGAAACGCCACACAAGCCGCCCAGAATACCATTTGTTTCGAAATCAGAAGAGGGCTCTGTCGTGTTCTCTCTCATCAAGAACACGGAGCTATTGTCGCCCTTGATGGTCTTGACGACCTCCAGATGCTTCTCGTTCCGAAGCGATCTATTCATTTCAGCAAATCTTCTCGGAGGGACTTCCCTCCGTATGTACGTCGGCCCGTCCGACGATGGGTGGTATCTTTCATAGAGATATCTTTCTCCGTCATCCGCTTTCACCAGTCTCTCCTTCCACGCTCCGTCAGAAGAGACAGTGCTTGTTTTGCTTACCCAGAGGTCCCCGTTGACGTATGCAGCACCCTCAAACGAATAGGTCGACACGTTATTGAGATCATAAATATTCAGCCGATCCTCGCAACGTTCCTTATCGTGATAACTCGACTCAAACGGGTAAACGATCGACAAGACCAGTCCGAGGTTAACGATCAATAAACCGGATACAATGATCACAGCAGTCCGCCTTCCTATCCCTGGCAGTTTGCGTTTAATCATCAATTGGTGAGTATAGTATTCCCCTTCTTGTTATGGATTGGGTGTGAAAGATGGAAGCGGTTCACCTGCCTGCGTAGCTTAGTTGGCAAGAGGTACAAACAAGTCTGGGTGCAAGACTAATCCTCTCTATCCATCAAACCGTTTTCAAACGTCTCCGGAGTTGATAGGAACGAACCAGTACCACACGCGCGCCGGCAACGACAGGTGCAGTACCACCCAGACCCCCCATCACGACACGCCCCGCTCCCGCCGAAACACACACTTTAACCTTCGCGCCGCCTCTCCACCCGCCCGATGACGCTCTCCATCACGAACACGCTCTCGGGGGAACGCGAGCCCTTCGAGCCGATCTCCGAGGACACGGTCCTCCTGTATCTCTGTGGGCTCACGACCTCCGATCCCGCCCACCTCGGCCACGCCCGCGCCTGGGTGCACACCGACGTCATCCACCGGTGGCTGGAGCACCTGGGCTATGCGGTGCGCCACGTCGAGAACTTCACCGACGTCAACGAGAAGATCGTCGCACGCGTCGGCGAGGACGGCGACTCCGAGGGAGACGTCGCGGAGGGGTACATCGCGGACCTCCTTTCGGACATGCGCGGCCTCAACCTGAAACGGGCCGACGTCTACCCCCGGGTCACCGAGCACGTCCCCGAGATAATCGAGTTGATCGAGGCGCTGATCGGGGCGGGCCACGCCTACGAATCGGGGGGATCGGTGTACTTCGACGTGACGAGCTTCGAGGAGTACGGGAAGCTCTCGAACCAGGATATCGGGGAGATGAAGGCACAGGGGCCAACGGAGGAACGCGAGGAGAAGCGCCACCCCGCCGACTTCGCGCTCTGGAAGGCGGGCGGGGTGGCTCCCGGGGAGATCGAGGAGCACCGCCACGAGGGGGCCGCGCCCGCCGCCGAGGCCTGCGAGACGGCGATGACCTGGGACTCGCCGTGGGGCGAGGGCCGGCCGGGCTGGCACATCGAGTGCTCGGCGATGAGCACGACCCACCTCGGGGAGACCTTCGACATCCACGTCGCCGGACAGGACCTCGTCTTCCCGCACAACGAAAACGAGATCGCACAGGCCGAGGCCGCGACGGGCGAGACGTTCGCCCGGTACTGGATGCACGTCGGGCTGCTGGAGGTCGAGACGGCCGGGGGTGACGAGTCCGGACCGGGCGGCGAAAAGATGTCCTCAAGCCTCGGCAACTACTTCGAGGTGGACGCCGCGCTGGCGGAGTTCGGCGTCAACACTGTTCGAACCGTTCTGCTGTCGACGAAGTACGGCCAGCGCCAGACCTACTCGGAGGCGACGGTCCACGAGGCCGAGGAGCGCGCGGAGCGTCTCGAGCGCGCCCACGAGCGCGCCTGCGAGGCCGTCGACGGGGTCGACGCGGGAACCAAGGCGAAAGACGACGCGCTCCGCGGGGCGGTCGAGGACGCCCGCGGGGAGTTCCGGGCGGCGATGAACGACGATTTCAACACCCGGGGCGCGCTCCGGGCGCTCGACGACCTCTCGACGGCGGTGAACCGTCACCTCGATCACCACAAGCGCTACGACTACCCCGGGCTGAAGCGGGCGATCGACGCCTTCGAGGAACTGGGCGGCGGCGTCCTGGGGCTCGTCTTCGACGGCGAGGGCGGGCGCGGACCGGCGGAGGGCGCGGGCG
>Ga0207719_100481_pt1 | contig 22494 bp, 13 predicted proteins | sample A23P1SouthBayCA_2_FD_187279 | JGI IMG/M metagenome (GOLD analysis project Ga0207719, IMG submission 187279) | Aerobic enrichment media microbial communities from Eden Landing Ponds, California, USA - A23 P3 (3) (SPAdes) | ecosystem: Environmental > Aquatic > Marine > Unclassified | place... | reverse complement strand
GCGACGACCGATCCCGACGCGATCACCCTGCCGCCGGCGCGGTTCGTCGACGAGGTCCCGCCGTACCCCTCGGTCGACGAGACCGAGGACGAACTCCGGGCGCGGGGGGCGTACACCCGCGAGAAACACCGCGACCGCCACGCCGCCGCCGTCGACGACTGGCGGGCGGCCGTCCGCGACCGCATCGTCGACAGTCTTCCCCTCCAGGCGGGTGAGGACCCGCACGAAGTCGAGGTCAAACCGCTCGGGTAACCGGGCCGGCCCACGGCCAGTCGGTTCCCCGTCGACCTGTACATTGATCCGGCGGGCTGGCGTAGCCGGGGTATGGCCGACGACCCGCGGCGGACGACGGGAGATCCGGACACGGGGGCCGCGGACGCGAACAGCTCACCCGCCGACGCCGATACGACGCCGACCCGCGACGGGTCCGAGCGCGGGGGACCGTCGTCGCCCGCGAGCCCGGACCGGCGTCCACGACCGCTGGTACACGGACTGATCGGCGGCGTCGTCGCCGTCGTGCTCGCCGTGCTCCCGTTCTCGCCAGCGCTCGGGGGCGGCGTCGCGGGCTACCTCGGCGGCGGGACGTACGGCGACGGCGCGAAGGCCGGCGCCGTCGCCGGAGTCGTCGCATTCGTCCCGATCGTGCTCGTCGCCGCGGCGGCGCTCGTGTTCGTGCCGGTCGTCGCGGTTCCCGACCCCCGATTCTCGATCGGTATCTCGCTGATCGCGCTCGTCTTTCTGCTTTTCCTCGCGCTGTACACCGTCGGACTCGGGGTGCTCGGCGGTGCGGTCGGCGCCTACGTGAAAGCGGAGTTCTGACCGTCGGTCGCGTCCGACTGCCCGGTCGGCGATGCGGGCGTCCCTCCCGGATCAGTCCTCGGTCCAGTACATGAGCGCCTCCCGTTCGGTTCCGCAGTTCGGGCACGTCGGGGGGAGGCCGGCGTCGATCTGCCCCATCTCGCCGCAGTCGGTACAGCGCCACACGAGTTCGGCCTCGCCGAAGTCGTGTCCGGACCGCGCGTGCTCGACGCTCATCCCCTCGCTCCCGTCGCGGGTCGTCACGAAGAACCCGCCCTCCTCTAGCCCCCGGACCGTCCCGATGGCCCGTCCGTCGGCGTCGTAGACCTCCGACCCGAACGACACCGACGCCTGCGTGCTGCCCTGGTCCTCGCGGTCGTCGCTGGGGGTTTCACCACGGCCGCTCATACCCACGGTTCGCCCCGGACGACCTTCAAGCCATCGTCAAATGTTAACACATTACACATTCCTCGACCACGGAGTGTCCCGGGGGCGGACGGAAGCCACAGGAGTATTGACGGGGAGCGCCAAACGGGGACCGATGTCCGCACCGAACCGGAACACGCTGTGGGCGCGGGCGCTCGTCGACGAACTCGCCGCGGGCGGGGTCGACGCCGTCTGCGTCAGCCCCGGGAGCCGGTCGACGCCGCTGACGGTGGCCTTCGCGGAGCACGAGGACGTGCGCGTCTTCTCGCACCTCGACGAGCGCTCGGCGGCCTTCTTCGCCCTCGGCCGTGCCCGGCGGACGGGGTCGGTGACGCCTCTCGTCTGCACCTCGGGGACCGCGGCCGCGAACTACCACCCCGCGGTGATCGAGGCCGACCGCGGCAGGGTGCCGCTGCTCGCGCTGACCGCCGACCGGCCACCGGCGTTGCGGGACTCCGGCGCCAACCAGACGATCGACCAGGAGAAACTCTACGGCGACGCGACCCGCTGGTACGCCGACCTCCCCGAACCGGAAGCAGAGGAACGGAAGCTCAGGTCGCTGCGGACGACCGCGGCCCGCGCGCTGGCGACTGCGACCGGGACGCCGGCGGGACCGGTCCACCTCAACGTCCCCTTCCGCAAGCCCCTCGAACCGACGCCAGTCGAGGGCGACGTGCCCGCGGACCTGGACCCGGTGGCCGCGTCGGGCCGCGACGGGGCCTACGTCGAGTCGACGCCGGGGACGCCGGAACTCGACGAGAGTCGACTCCGGCGGCTGGCGGGGGTCCTCGAAGCCGACCGCGGGCTGATCGTCGCGGGGCCGGCCGACCCCCCTGGCGTCGACGCCGACGCAGTCGCCGGCCTCGCCCACGCGACGGGGTTCCCCATCCTGGCCGATCCGCTCTCGGGGCTGCGGTTCGGCGGCCACGTCAGGACGACGACCACGCTCGGCGGCTACGACGCCTACCTCGACCCCGCGGTCACCGACGGCTGGCCCGACCCGGAGGTGGTCGTCCGGATCGGCGCCTCGCCCACCTCGAAGCCCCTCCGGAAGTATCTGGCCCGCGTCGACGCCCGCCAGTTCCTCGTCGACCCCGCGGCCGGCTGGCGCGAGGCCGAGTTCACGGCGACGGACCTCGTCGCGGCCGACCCCTCGACGCTCGCCTGGCGGCTCTCGCAGGTCCTCGCCGGCGGGGGCGACGACGCCTGGCGCGAGCGCTGGGCGACCGCCGAGCGCACCCACTGGGCGGTCCTGGACGAGGCCGACGGGTTCGCCGAGGGACGCCTGCTGGAGACGGTCGCCGACCGCGCGCCCGACCCGTCGACGGTGGTCCTCTCGAACTCGATGCCGGTGCGGGACTTCGATCGCTTCGCCCGCCCGTCGACGGCGTCCCGGACGGTGCTCGGCAACCGCGGCGCCTCCGGCATCGACGGGGTCGTCTCGACCGCGCTCGGCGCGGCGTCGGCGACGACCGACCACCTGACGCTCGTGCTGGGGGACCTGGCGTACTACCACGACATGAACGGGCTGCTTGCGCTTGGGCGCGCGCCAGTCGAGGCGACTGTCGTGCTCGTCAACAACGACGGCGGCGGCATCTTCCACATGCTCCCGATCGAGTCCTTCGACCCACCCTTTACTGACCAGTTCAAGACGCCCCACGGGATCGACTTCGCGGCCACGGGCGACCTCTACGAGTTGACCTTCGAGTCGGTCGACCCGGACGGATTCGCCGACGCCTACGACGCGGCCACGGAGGCGTCGGGCAGCCACGTGATCGAAGTCACGACCAACGCCGAGGACAGCCACCGGACCCGCGAGCGCCTGGTAGAGCGCGTCGTCGATCGGCTGACGGCGTAAGTCACGGGGGCGAGGCCGTCCCCGGCCGACGAGGGTCGGTGATGGGCGCGGACCACCCTGGCGAGCCAACGCTTATTACGGCGCGACTGTCACCTCCGCTATGCACCCGGCAGGGAACGGGATCTCGGTGCTCCACGTCGACGCGTCGCCGGAACTTCTCGACGCGTCACGTTCGACGCTTCCGCAGGTCGATCAGCGGATCGAAGTCACGACTGTCCGGACCGCGTCCGAGGCCATGGACGTCCTCGACGCGGCCGACGTCGACTGCGTCGTCGCCGAATACGCCCTCCCGGGGACCGACGGGGTCGACCTCCTGGAGGAGGTCCGGAGCATCTACCCGGATCTCCCCTTCATCGTCTACACGGGACAGGGGAGCGAGGGGGTTGCGGCCGACGCCATCTCGGCGGGCGTCACCGACTACCTGCAGCGAAGCGACGGCCGCGAGGACTGGACGGTGCTCGGAAACCGCATCGTCAACGCGGTCGAGCGCCGGCGGGCCGAGCAGCGCGCCACCCGCAGCCAGTCCCACCTCCAGGCGCTGACGGCCCACACCAACGACGTTATCCTGACGGTCGACGACGACGGCGACGTCGAGTACGCGAACCACGCCGTCGAGGACGTGTTCGGGTACGAACCGACCTGCCTGGAGGGCCAACCCCTGTCGCTCATCCTCCCGGACGGCTGTGGCGACGATCCGACGGCCGATGGGTTCGACGTCGCGCAGGCCTGTTCCGATCACGGCGGGGTCGATCTCACGGGACGGAGCCGCGACGGCGACGAGGTGCCGCTGTCGGCCTCGTTCAGCACGTTCTCCCAGGGCGGCGAGCGATACTACGCCGGCATCCTGCGGGACGTGAGCCACCAGCGGGAACTCGAACGAAAGCTCCGGGAGACCGCCAACCTCTACCGGGCGCTCGTCGAGCAGTCCTTCGTCGGGATCTTGCTCATCGACGAAGACGGGTACCGGTACGTCAACCCGACGGCCGCGGAGATGCTCGGGTACACCCAGGAGGAGATGGCCGCGAAGGACCCCAGGGAGGTGATCGTCCCGGAGGAGCGCGAGGCCGTGGCGGAGCGACTGCGACGCCGTCTCGACGGCGACTCCGATCCGTCGCGGTACACGATGACTGCGCTCCACCGGGACGGCCACCGGGTCCACCTGCAGGCCCACGCCACCCCCGTCGAGTACCAGGGCGAACCCGCGGTGATCACCGCCATCGTCGACGTGACCGAGGAGCGCGAGCGCAAGCGACGCCTCGCCGAGAGCGAACGGCGCTACCGCACGATCGTCGAGAACTTTCCCAACGGGTCGGTCGGTCTGTTCAACAGCGACCTGCGCTACGAAACGGTCGCCGGGATGGCCTTCGAGGACCTGGAGAACGACCCCGAGGACATGATCGGCGAGCGCATCGACGAGGTCCACAGCCAGGACTTCATCGAGAACTGCGTCGACCACTACGAGGCGGTGTTCGACGGCGAGTCCCGCGTCTTCGAGTTCGAGTACGCGGATGGAATGCTGGCCCGTGGCCGGGTCATCCCCCTGTACAACGGCGACGAGGTGGTCAACGGACTCGCGATGCTCCAGGACGTGACCGAGGAGCGCGAGCGCAAGCGACGCCTCGCCGAGAGCGAGCGACGCTACCGCACCATGGCGGAACAGTTCCCCAACGGGTCGGTCGGCCTGTTCACCCCCGACCTGCGCTACGAACTCATCAACGGGGAAGTGTTCGAAGAACTCGACACCGGTCCGAAGGAAATGGAGGGCGAACTGCTCCAGGCGGTGCGCAACGAAGTCCTGGTCGAGAACTACCTGGATCGCTACGAGGCAGTGTTCGACGGTGACCCCCAGGTGTTCGAGTTCGAGTACGAGGGCGAAGCGTTCCGTACCCGCCTCGTCCCGGTGTACGACGGCGACGAGGTGGTCAGCGGTCTGGAGATGACCCAGAACGTCACGGAGGAACACGAACGCCGCCAGGAACTCGAACACCAGAACGCGAGGCTCGAACGACTGGCGGAACTGCTGTCGACGGACCTCCAGCAGCCGCTGTCGGCCCTGGAGGAGGCGCTGTCGGGCGGCCGCGACGGGGTCGAACTCGCCGAAGCGGGCGACGCCGTCGCCATCGAGTCCGGGGAGTCCGAGGCGATCCGAGAGGTCGAGCGCGCCCGCGACGCGCTCGAACGCCTCACCTGCATCGCGGACGACCTGCTCGAAACCGCGACGAGCGAGCGGCCGACCCGTGACGACTCCGCCCGGATCGACGCGGACTCCGCGACCGACGGGACTGCCTCGGGCACTTCGCCCACCGTCGGCGACCCGACCGCTCCGGACGACGCGATCACCCTGGACGACTCGGCCAGCATCGAGGACTCGGCCGATCCGAACGACTCGACCGCCGGCGACGAGAACTGACCCCGTCGAGTCTCCGCCGTCGATCCCCGGGCGGTCGCCATTCGGTTCGGCGCCCTCGTATCGCCCGACCCGAGAGCGACCCCACCGAAGGGCACTGCCACGTTCACACCAACTGTTATGCCGCGGTGGCCGGACAATACTGTCATGACTGACGACGGGGGGCCGTTCGGCGCGGCGATCGAGCGCCGCGAGGATCCGGCCCTGCTCACCGGCCGCGCCAGATACACGGACGACGTCTCGGAGCCCGGAACCGTGCATCTCGCCTTCGCGCGCAGCCGACACGCTCACGCCCGGATCGAGGACGTCGACGTCGAGGACGCTGCGGCGACCGACGGCGTGCTGGCGGCGTTCACCTGGACGGACGTCGTCGACGCCGGAGTGCCGGGCGTGCTCCCGGTGAACCAGTCGCTCGTCGACGCCGACGTGCCGGGCCACCCGATCCTGGCCCGCGACCGGGTCCGATATCACGGCCAGCCGATCGCGGCGGTCGTCGCAGAGAACCGGGCCGGGGCAGCGGATGGCGCGAGCGCGGTCGACGTCGACTACGACCGGCTCCCGGCGACGGTCGATCCGGTCGAGGCGACCGGGGCGGGGACGCCGACGCTGTTCGAGGACTGTCCCGACAACGTGCTCATAGAGGGCGACCTCGGCGACGCGGCGGCGACCGAGGACGCGTTCGCGGCGGCCGACCGCGTGATCGAGCGCGAGTTGACGAACAACCGGCTGATCGCGAACGCGATCGAACCGCGCGCGGCGGTCGCGACCTACGACCCCTCCGATGGGGGGTTGACCGTCGAGATGACGAGCCAGGCACCACACCGCCACCGGGCGAAACTCGCCGATACCCTGGGGATGTCCGAGGGGAAGATCCGGGTGATCGCCCCGGACGTCGGCGGCGGCTTCGGCCACAAGGGTCACCACCACCCCGGCGAGGCGATGGCGGCCGTGGCCGCGATGGAACTCGACCGGCCGGTCAAGTGGACGGCCACGCGCTCGGAGAACTACCTCGAAGGCGCCCACGGCCGCGACCACGCCACCACCGCGGCGATCGCGGTCGACGACGACGGCACGATCCGGGGGCTCCGGGTCGACACCCACGCCAACGTGGGCGGCTACGCGCTCGGGTTCTCGCCCGCGCTCGCGACGATGTACGGCCGCCTGCTCGCCTGCCAGTACGACGTTCCGGCGATCCACCTCCACTCGCGGGGGGTCTGTACCAACACTGCACCGGTTCACTCCTACCGCGGGGCGGGGCGCCCGGAGGCGGTGTACGTCACCGAGCGGCTGGTGGCCGCGGCGGCCCGGGAACTCGGTCTCGACCCCGCCGAGATGCGGCGCCGGAACCAGGTTCCGGCCGACGCCTTCCCCCACGAGACGCCGGTCGGCGCGACCTACGACAGCGGCGACTACGCCACGGCCCTGGAGACGGCCCTCGACGACGCCGACTACGAGGCCCTCCGGGAGCGACAGGCTGCGGCCCGCGAGGAGGGGCGATACGTCGGGATCGGACTCGCCTGCTACGTCGAGTCGACCGGCCACGGCTTCGAGAGCGGCGTCGTCCGCGTCGCGCCCGACGGCGGCGTGACGGTGTACGCCGGCACCCACTCCCACGGCCAGGGCCACGAAACGACCTACGCACAGATCGTCGCCGAGGAACTCGGCGTCGACTACGACGAGATCGAGGTGGTCGAGGGCGACACGGAGGCGGGGCCGGTCGGCACCGGCACCTTCGGGAGTCGGAGCGCGGTCACCGGCGGCAGCGCCGTCGCGGAGAGCGCCCGGACGGTCGCCGGCAAGGCCCGCGAGATTGCGGCCGCACGGCTCGAAGCCCCGATCGACGACGTCGTCCTCTCGGACGAGGAGCTCGCGGTCAGGGGCGCGCCACAGCGCTCGATCCCCTTCGAGGAGGTCGCGACCGCGGCCTACCACGGGCAACTCCCCGAGGGGACCGAGCGCGGGCTGGAGGACACGACCTTCTTCGAGGCCGACGACACCGCGTACTCCTTTGGCACCCACCTCGCGGCCGTCGAGGTCGACCCGGACACGGGCGAGATCGAGATCGAGCGGTACCTCGCGGTCGACGACTGCGGCGAGCAGATCAATCCGCGAATCGTCGAGGGGCAGGTCCACGGCGGCGTCGCCCAGGGGATCGGCCAGGCGCTGTACGAGGAGGCGCTCTACGACGGGAACGGCCAACTCGTGACGGGGTCCATGCAGGACTACGCCGTCCCCCGGGCCGAGCACCTGCCGGAGATCGAAACCGACCACACGGTGACCCCCAGCCCGCACAATCCCCTCGGCGTGAAGGGGATCGGCGAGGCCGGCACCATCGCCGCGCCGCCGGCGATCGTCAACGCCGTCCACGACGCGCTCGCGCCGCTCGGAATCGAGGACCTCGACATGCCGCTCACCGAGGAGACGGTGTGGCGCGCGGTCGAGGAAGCGACCTGATCGCGGCCGCGGCCTGCGCGCGGCCGTGAATCGACGGCTCGCGACGCGGTTACTCGCCCAGTTTCGCCCGCATCTCGGCGAGGCCCGCGTCGACGTCGACGTCGACGCCGTGGGATTCGAGCGCCTCACCGAACGCCGACGTGAAGAAGGAGACGTTCTTCGGGCGCGCGGAGTAGCCCATGCAGCCGACCCGGAAGATGTCGCCGCTCAGGTCGCCGAGGCCGCCGGCGATTTCGAGGTCGTAGTTCTCCAGCAGGTAGGAGATGATCTCGCCGTCGGTGACGCCGTCGGGGACGCGGATCGCGTTCAGCGAGGGGAGCCAGTACGCGTCGTCGGCGTTCATCTCCAGGCCCATCGCCTCGACGCCGGCCTTGAGCGCGCCGGCGACGTCGCGGTGGCGCTCCCAGCGGTTCTCGATGCCCTCCTCGGCGACGAGGCGCAGGGCCTCGCGCAGGGCGTAGACGTTCGTGATCGGCGCGGTGTGGTGGTAGGCGCGCTCGTCGCCCCAGTACCCCTCAAGCAGCGAGAGGTCGAGGTACCACGACCGGGCGGGCTCCTCGCGGGAGAGCACCTTGTCCATCGCGCGGTCGTTGAGGGTGAGCGGGGAGGCCCCCGGCGGACACGACAGGCACTTCTGTGGACCCGAGTAGGCGACGTCGACGTCCCACTCGTCGACGCGGAGTTCGACCCCGCCCAGCGACGTGACCGAGTCGGCGATCACGAGCGCGTCGTGGGCGTGGGCGACGTCGGTGAGTTCTGGGACCGACGGCTGGAGCGCACCCGTCGAGGTCTCGGCGTGGACGAAGCCGAACACGTCCGGCTGGTGCTCGTCGAAGGCGTCCTCGACGTCGGCGACGTCGAGCGGTTCGCCCCACGGCGCGTCGACGCGGACGACCTCGCCGCCCGCGCGCTCGGCCATCGACGCCATGCGGTCGCCGAAGTAGCCGTTCGTCGGGACCAGCATCCGGTCGCCGGGTTCGACCAGGTTGCCGATCGCCGCTTCCATCGAGGCCGATCCCGTCCCCGAGACGGGGATCGTCCACTGGTTGTCCGTCCGGAAGGTGTACCGCAGCAGGTCCTGGACCTCGTCCATGATCTCGACGAACGAGGGATCGAGGTGGCCGACCAGCGGCGTACTCATCGCGCGCAGCACGCGCGGATGTACGTCGCTCGGGCCCGGACCCATCAGTGTTCGCTGCGGCGGCGTGAGTTCTCCGACGTCTGGAGCGTCCATACATCTCGTTTCGGGGTGAATACAAAAAGCCCGACGAACCGAAACCGTCGTGTCATGCGGTATCAAGGGCCGAAACCGCCGTCGACGCCGTCGCCGCCAACTATTACAGGGCGCTGTTCGATGGTACCAGTATGCACGAATCCTCCGGCGAACCGACCAACCGCCGATGCCGGGTAGCGTCCGATCGTCGACCCGTCACGGGAGGTCGCCGATGATCGACGAGAGCGAGACCCGGATCGTCGACTGCGACTGGCACTACATGGACTCGTTCGCCGAGATCGCGCCGTACATGCCCGAACCCTGGAGCACCAAGTACCAGGACAGCAACTGGGGGGACGCGGGCGTCACCCAGGCCCAGAGTTCCTTCTTCCCGACGTCGACGGGCGATCGCCAGAACTACGGGAAGATCACCCGCGAGCACTCGAACTACCCGACCGATCCCGAGGAACCCGAGCGCATCCGGGAGGGGATGGAGTTCCTGGACGTCGACGCCTCCCTCCAGATCTCCCACCTGGCGCTGGCGATGGGCGGGGTAACCGCCGACGACGAGCGCGTCCAGGCCTTCGCGAAGGGGTACGTCGAGTACATGCGCGAGGAGGTGCTCGATCCCGACGACGGCGTCTACGGCCTCGCGATGATCCCGTACACCGACGTCGAGGCGTCGCTGGACGTCCTCGAACGCGTCGAGGACGACGAGGCGTTCGTCGGCGCCTGCTTCGTCACCGCGGGGGCGTCGCCGCCCCTCGGAAACCGGAAGTACGACCCGATCTACGAGCGCTGCGAGGAGATGGACTTCCCCGTCGTGTATCACACCGGCGGCTCCGGGCTCGACGAGTACGTCCGGGCGGGCTACCAGGAGATGATCGAGACGCACACCCTCGGATTTCTGGAGTCGAACATGTCCCAGATCGTCAGCGTCGCCTGCCAGGGCGTTCCCGAGAAGTTCCCCGACCTCGACATCGTGTTCATGGAGTCAGGCGTGACCTACATCCCCGGGCTGGTGAGTCGCCTCGACGAGGAGTACCTCAAGCGCCCCGAGGAGGCCCCCCTGCTGGATACGCGCCCCGGTGAGTACATCACCGACTTCTACTTCGGCACCCAGCCGCTCGAAATCTCGGCCCGGCGGGACCTGCTGGAGGTGTGTTTCGACATGATCGGCACCGATCGCCTGCTGTACGCCTCCGATTACCCCCACTGGGACTACGACAGCCCCTCCGTCGTCAACGAACTGCCGATGCTCGACGACGACGACCGGCGGGCGATCCTCGGCGGCAACGCCGCTGGAGTGTTCGACCTGTAGGTCGGAACGGTCGGGAACCCCGACGGGACCTGACGGCGGGCCAACAACTAACCACCACCGTGCCGAACGTAACGTCGTGCGCTTTGGCTACCACAACGCCTCGTTCGACTATCCGGGCGACGGGAACCCGCTGGAGGCGACCGTCGACGCGGCAAAGCGGTACGAGGCGGCCGGCTTCGAACTGTTCACCTGCATGGACCACCTGTGGCAACTCCCCTTCGTCGGGGAGCGCGACGACCCCTTCTTCGACTGTTACACGGTGCTGCCGGCGGTCGCCCGCGAGACCGAGCAGCTGGAGGTGAGCGCGCTCGTCACCAGCCCCCACTACCGCAACCCGGCGATGCTCGGCCGGATCCTCACGACGCTGGATCACGTCAGCGGCGGCCGGGCGGTCCTGGGCATCGGCGCCGGCTGGTTCGAGGAGGAGTATCGCGCCTACGGCTTCGAGTTCCCGGACGTGAGCACGCGCGTCCGGCAACTGGTCGACACCGTCCGGCTGGTCCGGGCGATGTGGACCGAGGAGTCCCCCCTGTCCTACAGCGGCGAACACCACGAGATCGAGGACCTCTACCTCGAACCGAAGCCGATCCAGGACCCACACCCGGACGTGATGATCGGTGGCGGCGGGGAACAGCTCACCCTCAAGGCCGTCGCCGAGGAGGCCGACCGGTGGAACGTCCCTGGCGTCGACCCCGAGACTTTCGCCCACAAGTGCGAGGTGCTCGCCGACCACTGCGAGACCTTCGGCACCGACTACGACGACATCGAGAAGACGGTGTTCCAGACAGCCGTGATCCGGGAGACGACCGAGGCCGCCCACGAGGCCTACGAGCGGATCGTTCGCGAGGGGACCGCCGCCGGCGATCCCACCCCCAGGGACGAGTACCGCGGCCTCGTCGGGACGCCCGCGGAGGTAGCCGAGACCGTCGAGGCCTTCGAGGAGCGCGGGGCCGAGATGCTGATGGTCCGGGGCCAACAGAACGACCCCGAGACCGTCGACTACCTGACCGACGAGATCGTCCCGGACCTCGCGGGGTAACGGGGGATCGGCGCCGGCCAGGGACGCGAGCGACTCAGTCCTCGGCCGAGCGGCGGCCCAGCGTCAGTTCGAACGCCACGGCCTCTGAATCGTCGTTCCGACGGCGCAGGTCGCCGTAGCCGTCGACGAGGCGCCGTGCGAGAAACAGCGACAGGCCGACGCCGCCCCCGACGGGTTCGAACGGCGCGCGCTCGGCCTCGACCGACAGCGTCGCTGGCGACGCGACGACGGACAGCGTCGCAGTGCTCGCACCCTCCCGGAGCGTGACGGTGACGCCGCCGCCGTCCTCCGTACACTCGGCCGCTACCTCCAGGAGCAACGCAATCGCGTCCGCGAGCGTCTCACCGCCGTCGACCACCGGGTCGACATCGTCCGCCGACTCGTCGACGAAGGTGATCGATGCCGCCCCGTCGACGCGGCCGAGCGCGGCCTCGACGGCACTCCGGAGGTCGATTCCGCTAGCGGTCGGCACCTGCTCGGGCCGCTCGGCGAGCGACCCCACGTGTTGGACGAGGTTCGCGATCGTCGCGGCCCGCCGCTCGATCGCGTCGAGGGCGGCCTGGTCGGCGGCTGGGACGACGGGCCGGAGCTCCGAGGCGTAGCCGTCGATGACGTTGACGCCGTTGAGGACGTAGTGGCGCAGCAGGTCGTTCAGTTCGGACAGCCGGCGTTGCTCGGCCCGGATCGCCTCGGCCTGCGCCGTCGCCCGGGCCGCCGCTTCGGCACTCGCGATCGCGGAGGCCTGGACGGTCCCGACGAGCAACCCGGCCGCCAGCCCTACGCTCGCGGTGGCGTGGATCGAGTTCGCGAGCTCCGAGGTCTCGACCGTCGACGAACCCATGTAGAGGCTCACGACGCCGATCAGGACGAACAGTGCCGTCCCCCCGACGAGCCAGCCGAGGAGCCGATCGAGGTGCTCCTCGACGAGCGACCGGGTGGCGTGCCAGTAGCCGCCGTACCACAGCCCCAGTCCCGCCCCGCCGACCAGTACGAGGTCGACGGCGCGGTCGAACGTCGTCGGCGTCGTTCCCGAGAGCATAGGAGGAACGACCGCGCTTGCGACCAGGATCGCCCCGAGGACGGCAAGCGAAGCGGGAAACCAGCGACGGGACATTCCCTTGCCCATTGGTATCATGACACAAAAGGACTACCCCCGATTCGAGGGAAGGCGTCGCCGCGACCCTGGCCCGGGCGGGCCCCTTCGCGGGGATCGAATCCGGAGCCGGTGAATCGATCCGACCGGTCGTTAGCGGTCGAGGCGACGAGGAGCCGTCAATCGTCGAGGAAGTCCGGCTCGATCCGGCGCTCGTCGGCTTCGTCGCGGAGGTGGCTTCGCAGGTCCTCGAGGTCGACGCCGTCGCGCTCGCGTTCCTTCCGGTCGCGGACGGAGACGGTCTCGGACGCCTCCTCGTCGTCACCGACGATCAGCATGTAGGGGACGCGGTCAGTCTGGGCCTCGCGGATCTTCCGCCCGAGGGTCCACGACCGGTCCTCGATCTCGACGCGGAACTCATCGAGCAGCCCGCGGATGCGCTTCGCGTAGGCGAGGTTGTCGTCCGAGATGGGGAGGATCCGCACCTGCTCGGGCGCCAGCCAGAACGGGAACTTCCCGTTGAAGTGCTCGATGAGCACCATGAAAAAGCGCTCGTAGGAGCCATAGAGCGCCCGGTGGATCATCACCGGCTGGTGGTCCTCGTTGTCCTCGCCGGTGTAGGTCAGGTCGAACCGCTCGGGCATGTTGAAGTCCAACTGGACCGTCGGGCCGTCCCACTTGCGCCCGAGGGCGTCAGTGAAGGCGAAGTCGATCTTCGGTCCGTAGAAGGCGCCGTCGCCCTCCTCGACCTCGTAGGCCATCTCCTGGGCGTCGAGGACGTCCCTGAGCTGTGACTGGGCGCGCTCCCAGATCTCGTCGGAGCCGACCGACTTCTCGGGACGGGTGGCCAGAGCCACCTCGTACTCCAGGCCGAACGTGTCGAGTACCCGGAAGATCATGTCCATGATCTGGGTGACCTCGGCCTCGATCTGGTCGGGGCGGACGAACAGGTGGCCGTCGTCGATCGTAAAGGCCCACACCCGCGAGAGCCCCGACAGCTCCCCGCGCTGTTCCTTGCGGTACACCTTGCCGTTCTCGAAGTACTTCACCGGGAGGTCGCGGTAGGACCAGGACTCCTGGTCGTAAATGGTCGCGTGACCCGGACAGTTCATCGGCTTCAGGCCGTACTCCTCGTCGTTGACGTCCAGCAGGAACATGTCGTCGACGTAGTTGTCGTAGTGGCCCGACTGCTTCCACAGTTCCGTCCGGAACAGGTGGGGGGTCTCGGTCGGCTCGTAGCCAGCGTCCAGATTCATGTCGTCGACGTAGGCCTGAAGTTCCCGCAGGATGCGCTTGCCCGGTGGATGATAGAGGGGCAGCCCCGGCCCGGTCACCTCGGCGATCGAAAAGAGGTTCAGCTCCCGGCCGAGCTTCCGGTGGTCACGCTCCTGGGCCTTCTCGCGGCGCTCCAAAAAGTCCTCCAGGTCCGACTCGCTGCCGAAGGCCGTCCCGTAGACGCGCGTGAGTTGCTCGTTGTCCTCGTCGCCGCGCCAGTAAGCGGAGGCGATGTTGAGCAACTCGAAGGCGCCGATCTCGCCCGTGGACTCGACGTGGGGGCCCTGACAGAGGTCCTGCCAGTCGTCCTGGACGTAAAACGAGACGGGGTCCTCGCCCGCAGCCTCGGTCTCCAGGATCTCCCGCTTGTAGCGGTTGTCATCGTAGATGTCCAGAGCCTCATCGCGGGGGCGCTCGACGCGCTCGATGTCGTAGTCGGCCTCGACGATCGCCGCCATCTCCTCGGCGACCGCGTCGAGGTCGTTGCTGTCGAGGTCGACGCCGGTGACGTCGTAGTAGAAGCCGTCGTCGGTCGGCGGACCGATGGCGAGTTTCGCCTCGGGGTGGAGTCGCTGGAGCGCCTGGGCGAACACGTGGGCGGCCGAATGCCGGAGCACCCGCAGGTACTCCTCGGAGCTCTCGGTGATGATGACGAGGTCGCAGTCCGCGTCGAGCGGCGTGGCCTTGTCGACGAGGTCCCCGCCCACGACGCCGGCGACTGTGTCGTCCCCGAGTCCGGGGCCGATCTCGTACGCCACGTCCTGGACCGTCGACCCCTCCGGGACGGTCAGTTCGGAGCCGTCCGGGAGGGTCACCACGATTTCGCTCATGCGACAACGAAAACGAGGGGTGAGGATAAGTGTTGTTGGAACGGCGGGCCGTGTGAGAGAATCCCACTGGCCGGTGGGATCGACCGATCCAGCGGACGGAGCCGCTTCGTCACCAGCAGACGGAGCCGCCCGGATCCCAGCAGTCAAGTCCCGGAAGGCGGAAGGCGTCGTATGCGCTTCGACCGCCAAAGCGGCGTGTTCGCCCACGTCGCCTCGCTCCCCGGCCCCCACGGCATCGGCGACCTCGGGTCGGGCGCCCGCGCGTTCGTGGATTTCCTCCGGGACGCCGGGCAGTCGCTCTGGCAGTTCTGTCCACTCGGGCCGACCTCCGGCGCCCACGGCAATTCCCCGTACCAGTCCTACTCCGCGTTCGCGGGCGAGCCGACCTTCGTGAGCCTCGAACGCCTCGCCGAGCGGCCGTGGTTCGACGACGCGGACGTCCCTGACGATCCGGGCTTCGACAGCCACCGCGTCGCGTACGACCGGGTCCGTGAGTTCAAGCGCGAGGCCCTCCGGACGGCCTTCGAGTGCTTCCGCGAGCGCGCCGACGACGACGAGCGCGAGCGGTTCGCCGAGTTCCGGGAACGGGAGGCGGGCTGGGTCGAGGACTACGCGCTCTTTCGGGCCTGCAAGGCCGAGTTCGACGGGGCAGCCTGGGCCGACTGGCCGGAGCCGATCAGGACCCGCGAGCCGGCGGCGCTCGACCGGCAGCGAGAGGCCCTCGCCGACGACGTGGCGTTCAACGCCTTCCGGCAGTGGCTGTTCGACGAGCAGTGGCGGGACCTGCGGGCCTACGCCGCCGACCGGGGGGTCTCGCTCGTCGGCGACCTCCCGATCTACGTTGCGCTCGACTCCGCGGACGTCTGGGCGACGCCGGCGGCGTTCGACCTCGGTCCCGACCGACAGCCCGCGGCCGTCGCTGGGGTGCCGCCGAACCCGGGCGACGACGGCCAGCGCTGGGGCAACCCCGTCTACGACTGGGAGTATCTCCGGGAGACCGGCTACGAGTGGTGGCTGGCACGGCTCGATCGACTGTTCGATCTGGTCGACGTGACGCGCATCGACCACTTCAAGGGGTTCGATCAGTTCTGGGCGATCCCCGCCGACGCAGAGTCGCCGGCCGAGGGCGAGTGGCGCGACGGCCCGGGCACCGACTTCTTTACGACCGTCGAGCGGGAACTCGGCGACCTGCCTTTCCTCGCGGAGGACCTGGGCTTCATCGAGCAGCGGTTGATCGACCTGCGGACCCGCTTTGGCTTCCCCGGGATGCGGGTCCCCCACTACGCCGACTGGTGTACCGCGGACTCCCGGGACAAACCCGAGAACTTCCCGGAAGACGCCGCGGCCTACACCGCGACCCACGACACCGACACGACGGTCGGATGGTACCGCGACCTCCCCGAGCGCCAGCGGGACTGCCTCCACTACGCGCTGAGCACCGACGGGGAAGAGATCCACTGGGACCTCATCGAGGCGGTGTGGAATTCGAACGCCATCCTCGCCTTTACGACGATGCAGGACCTGCTCGGCCTGGACAGCCACGCACGGTTCAACACGCCCGGGACCGCCGAGGGCAACTGGGACTGGCGGCTCACCCGGGAAGGGCTCGACGACGACGTCGCGGAGCGACTCCGATATCTGACCGACATCTACGTGCGGTGAGCGAGCCCGGGAAACCGGGCGGTTCGACCGCGTCGGTCACACACTCCGCCTGAGGTCGAAGGCCCCCACGGAGAGATAGAGGGAGGCAGCCCCGCCGACGGCGACGACGAACCAGTACGTGGCGATCCGGAACAGCAACACCCCCGCGGCGGCGAGTTCGACGCTCGCACCGGTCAGGAGGACCGCCGCCCCCGCGGTGCCGACCTCGGCTCCGCCGAGTCCGCCGGGCGTCGGCAACAGGCTGGCCAGCCCGCCCGCAGGCACGAGCACGAGCGCGAGCGCGAGCGACAGCTCCCCCCCGACGGCCCTGAAGGAGAGAAAGAGCGGCGCGGCAAAGAGGAGCCAGCCCAGCAGGGCAAGCGCCGCCGAGCGGGCCAGCCGGCGGCGGTCGGCAGTCGCCCGGCGGAACACAGTCACGAAGTTCTCGACGCCGCGGGACACGGCCGCGGGCTCCAGGCTGTCCCGCACCCCGGGGACGAGCCGGCCGAGGGTGAGTCGCCCGACCGCTGCGGCCGCAAGCGCCGCCCGCGTGAAGACGTCCGACCGCAGGGCACGGCGACCGACGAGCGCGGCGAGCGCCGCCGCGGCGGCCGCGACAGCGAGCGTCGTCGCGGCGGCGACCCACGGCACCGGACCCGTGAGCAGGAACACCAGCGCGCCGACGACGGCGACGGTCAGCGACGCGAGGAAGATGAGCAGTTCGCTCGCGGTCACGGACGCGAACACCGTCCGGTAGTCGACGTCGAGGTCCTCCGAGAGGACGTACGCGAGCAGCGGGACGCCGCCGGCGTGGCCGAAGGGGAGCACCTGCTTCGCGAAGGTTCCGGTGAGGTAGCCGAGACGCACCCGCGACCGCGAGGCGTCCGGCACCACCGCCCGGAGCGTCGTCGCGGTCACCCCGGCCCAGGCGAGCTGTGCGAGGAGGCTCGCGGCGAGGGCGGCGGCCACGAAGACCGGATCCGCGGCCAGGAGCTGTCCGACCACGGCCGACCACTCGATGCCCGAGACCGCGACCGCGACCACGAGCAGCCCCAGAACGACCACCCCCAGCCCGATCCGGCGCCCCGGCGAGGAACGCGCGTCGGCGTGAGATGCCATAGACCGGGGTCTCACGGGCACCGTATGAGCGTTCCGGCGCGGCCGCCGGCCGGACAGACCGAGCGCTGACGGCGATCGGTGCGGGGAATCCGCAGATCAGCGCGTGACAGACCACCAAGTATACAACTATTGCCCCACATCTCGGGGATATCCACCCGCAGGCCGATCCGGCGCCAACCTCCAGCCGCCCGGAGTCACTGATCCTGCGGTTTTGACCCATGACACGACGCCTTCCAACCCTCCTGATGGTCGCGCTACTGGTCACGTCGCTCGTCGTGAGCGGCGGCGTGATGGCGACGACCGTCTCGACCGACACTGTTTCGGACCCCGGCTCGAACGCTCCCGTGCCGGGCGAAACCCAGCTCGTCCTCAACCTCTCGGTCGCCAGCGACGACGCCGTCGTCCTCGATCACGGGAACGGCGTCGACGCCGCGGCGGGCGATCCGACCGGGCAGTTCCCGACCAACGCCTCCTACGTCGACGTCGACACCAGCGGGGACCTCTCGCCCGCCGACGAAGTGTTCCTCGACGACGACGGCGACGACGAGTACGACGACACCGGCGACACCAAACTGGCGGGCGCCGACCTCTCGACGATCGGTGACGGGACGACGACCACGACGACAAATCCCTGGACCGATGCCAACGGCGCGACGGACGTCGTGGCGTTCGTCGACGACGGCAACGGCGCCTGGGACGCGGGGTCCGACGGCGTCCTCGTCGACTTCGCGAACGGCGGGACCGTCTCGATCCAGGCCGACACGCGCGTCAGCCGCGGAAGCGACACGAACGTCGACGTGTCCCCCGGCACCGACTACACTGATCCCCTCCCCTCGGCGTTCTACGTCGTCGACGACGACGACGACGGCTTCACCGCCGGCACGGACGACGACGTGGTCGAGGACCTGGACGGCGACGGACAGTACACTGATCAGGCCGATCAGGTCGTCGACATCGACGGGACGACCAGCGACAACACCTGGGGTGCGACCTCGGACATGAGCGCGGGCGACCAGGTGAACGCCTACACAAAGGACGGCCCGGGGACGATCTACTACACCGACACCGACGGGAGCGGTGACTTCTCGTCGGCCGACGAGGTGTACTGGGACCAGGCGAACGACGGCCGCGACAGCGGGGACACGTTGCTCTCCACGGCCGGGGACGGCACCAACGACACGACCGCGAACTTCGCCAACGCCGCGTCCTTCGCCGCAGACGACAACGTCGCCATCGAGGGCCTCAACGACAACTACGACGACGGCGACGACATCGTGATCGACTACAACGCCGGCGGCACCTACTCCGACGCCGCAGACACCGTCGTCAACGACGAGGGGACGGCGACCCGCGACGCCGGCGACCCGCTCGTTCAGCCGGCGAACGCCTACTACGTCGACGCCGGCGGTGGCTCCGCCGGTTCCTACGACGCCGGCGACGAGGTGTACGTCGACGACGACGGCGACGGCCAATACACCGGGAAAGCGGACCAGGCGCTCGCGGGCGTCTCGCTCTCGTCGCTCGGCGAAGGGACGGCGGTGACCACGTCGAACCCCTGGAGCGGCGCGAGCGAGCCGGTGGCGTTCGTCGACGAGGGGAACGCCAACGAGTGGGAGAGCGGCTCCGACGTGATCCTCGTCGACGAGAACGACAACGGCGAGGTCGACGCTACGGGCGACACGCGGATCAACTTCGGGAACGACGGTTCCTGGTCGACGAGCGACGGGACGAGCGCGACGGACCTCGACGAGTCGACCTACGGCTTCGTCGACGTCGACGGCAGCGGCACCGGGACGCCCACCCTCGCCGACGAGGTGTACGAGATCGGCGAGGGGTCGCCGGGTGACGACTACGGCGACGAACTGACCGCGATCACCGTCGAGAACACCGGGTCGGTGCCGGACGGCGACATCGACAGCGTCGAACTGGTCGAGATCGACGCGGACGGCTCGGTGGGATCGACGCTCGGGACGGCCTCCTCCCCGTCGAACGGCCAGTGGGTCTTCTCGGGGCTGTCGACCGTGTTCACGTCGACGCAGGTCGGCGTTCGCGTGACGCTTGATTCGGATGCGGGAACCGGGAACACGCTCGAATTCGAGGTCCCGACCGTCTCCGACGGCGGCACCGCGGGCCAGTACGACAGCACCGACAAGGGTGCGTTCTTCGCCCAGGCGTCGCCCGTCGGCGGCCTGTCGAACGGGGATACGATCACGGTCGATCAGCCCGCCGAACTGCAGGTCCGGATGATCTCCTTCGTCGACCCGACCGACAGCGACCGAGCGAAAGTCGAGGTGGCGGCGACCCGGAACCTCGACGCCGGGACCGTGTCGGCGGGCGACTTCACCGTCCACACCGCCGGCGACGACGCGCCGATCCAGGACGTCGAGTCCAACGACGGCGACGGGCGGCTCCTGCTCGACCTCGGGGACCAGAACAGCGTCAACGTCACCGGCGTCTCCATCGCGAGCAACGCGGTCCAGACGACCGACGGGACCGCCGTTCGGGGCCGGAACTACTCCGTCAGAACCACCAGCGTCACAGTTCGGGAGGGCGGCCCGAGGTCGAACAGCGCCTACGCGGGCGAGCGGGCGGCAATCCTGTCGAACGAAGTGAACGAGGACGTCGAGATCTCGACCGCCGAGGACGACGGCGGCCGCTTCATCTTCTCGGGGTCGACGGGGCCGGGGAGTCAGGTGTACGTCTTCGACACCGACGGCCGGGAGCAGGACGACACGTACCGCTTCGACTTCGGCGGTGCCTCGACGGCGACCCGGTATCTGGACATCCGGACGCTCACGCTCGATCTCTCCCTGGATGACCGTCGGCTCGCCCAGACCGAGCGGATCAACGGCACCGTCGGGACGAACGACGCACCCCGCGACGTCGAGATCAGGCTCACCGATCCCGACGACTCGACGAAAACCTTCGGCCGGACGATCGGCGGGACCGGCGAGGCCGACTTCAGCCTGCCGGCCCAGTCGAAGGCGGGCAACTACACCGTCAGGGTGCGGGACCTCACGACCGGGATCACCTCGAACAGCCGCGAACTGACGGTGTTCGAGGCCGACCCCGAGGCGACGTTCCCGGAGCGGTTCATCTCCGACGAGACCGGCGATGTCGTCAACGTCACCGTGGAACTGGAGGACACCGACACCGCGACGCTCAGGGTCGGGTCGCCGCGGGTGAGCTACCAGGCGAACATGAGCGTCGAGGACGGCAACGACGACGACGAGGTGGTCGTCCAGTTCAACACGTTCCTGGCCGACCAGGGGGCCGCGGCCTACTCGACGGCCCACTCCGAGGACAGCGTCGACCTGTTCAATGGCCAGCCCTCGGACACCATCCCGGACGGACAGCTTCCCGAACCGGCGAGCTACAACATCGAGGTGACCGCGGAGGGTGACGCCGCACAAGACGTCGGCTCGATCACCCTGGATGAACGCTCGCTGACCTCGATGTCGCTGCTCGTCGCCCCCGACGAGCGCGAGTCCGACTTCGAAAACAGCCAGGACGTCTACGACGGCATCCTCTCGGACAACGTCACCGGGTCGGGGTCGGTCGCGCTCGGCGACCTCTTGGTGCTTGAGATCCAGGCGAAAGGGCTGGAGGGCGCCCTCGAAGCACAGGACGAGGGATCGCCAACCGAGAACTTCCTCGCGTTCACCGACACCAACGCCCCCGCGAGGTTCACGGTCAACCAGACCTCGGGCGCGGTCAACCAGGCACCGAAGGTGGCCGACCTCGACTCCGGGGACCTGTCGATGTACCCGGACGGCGATCAGAACACGTACTTCGTCCTGATCGACACCGACGACATCAGTGCGATGGACGACGAGAACGAGAACGGGCTTCCGGACGACGGCGGTGACGCCGACCTCGATATGAAGGCGGGCGAGGACTGGCAGGCGTCGCTCGCAATCGAGCGGGACTCGACGCTGTCCCGTAGCGGCGAATCGGTCAGCCAGGGGTTCCAGCCGATCGACGGATCGATCAGTTTCGACAGGGATCCGTACAACGTCACCCAGGAGGACCGACGGGCCGTGCGGGGGTCGACCACGCTCGCGCCGGGGACGACGCTCTCGGTGCGGGTCAGGGAACGGGGGAACACGGAGGCGTTCGTCAAGACCGGCGAGGCGACGGTTCGGCGGAACGGCTCGTGGGTCACCCGCTTCAGCTTCAGTGACCTGGCGGTGAACGACACCTTCCGTGTCCGGGCCGAGACCACGGCTGGACCCAGCGGCCAGGTGGACGGATGGGTGCTCGCCCCTGCCCCGGACACGCCCGAACCGACGACAACCATGACGCCGACCGAGGAACCGTTCACGACGACCGCGACGCCCACCGCCACTCCGACCGCGACGCCCACCGCCACCCCGACCGCGACGGACACCCCGACCGCGACGGACACTCCGACCACGACGACCACGTCCGGGCCGAGGACTCGCGAGGAGACGCCCGGCTTCGGCGTGCTCGTGGCGGTCATCGCGCTACTGGCGGTCACAGCGGGGCTGTTCGGCCGCAGGCGGCGGTAATCCCGTCGCGCGGACGACGCGAACGACGCGACCGCCCCGTCGCCCGGTCGGCGGTGCGCCGTCGTCGACCGAGGACGGGAACCGAAACCCGAAAGCACGCCCGGAACCCAGAACGATCCGATGGAGACGGGCGCGATTCGACTTGCCGAACTGGACGGCGGTTTCGACCTGCAGGCGACCGTCGAGAGCGGGCAGTCGTATCTCTGGCGGCGCACCGACGGACGAATGTACGAGCAGTCCGCTCCCCGGGGGGGCGACGCCTGGTACGAGACGGTCGTCCCGCCCGTCGAAGGGGTCTGCGAGGAACGGGCCGTCGTCCGGGTGCGGCAGGTCGACGGCCGCCTGGAGTGGGCGTCGACGGTCGACGCCGTGCCGCTTTTGACGCACCTGCTCAGGCTCGACGACGACCTGGATCGCATCGTCGACGCGTCGCCCGACGATCCGCTCCTGGCGCGGGCCTACGAGGCCTACCCGGGGATGCGGCTCGT